>Ga0179593_1615626_pt1 | contig 13454 bp, 14 predicted proteins | sample CZODoug2_1_08_16_FD_185931 | JGI IMG/M metagenome (GOLD analysis project Ga0179593, IMG submission 185931) | Vadose zone soil fungal communities from Angelo Coast Range Reserve, California, USA - CZODoug2_1_08_16fungal (PacBio error correction) | ecosystem: Environmental > Terrestrial > Soil >... | reverse complement strand
CTCGCACGTACAGGCTAATTGAGTTTTTTTCCCTAATCCTCCCGCGAGGGACTCGCATGCCTTTTGCGTTCTTCCCCTTCTTGATCTCCCCCAACTTTGGATGTTCTCTGGACCCTTCTTCCCTTCCCCCAGGTTCCGACGTCCAGAGGGTTCTCCTCTTCTCTTCCCCGCGGACCTCCATCCATACTCCCGTTGTGGTGTTGAATTGGTGCAGTTTTCTAGGGAGCCATGATCCTCTCTTACCCCCTGCCTAAAAGAACTGCGATATTCCCTCTTTTTCTGCCCAAGCTACAACCTTATTTTGGAGAGGTTGCTCCCCCGCCACATGGGACTCTTCTCCCTCTGCCTCGCCTTGGGAGGACGCGAGCATTTCTTCTCAGCATTCAGTGTGATAATCCCCAAACCATCACCAATCTTAGGATTTTTTTCTTTGGAGGACATTGGAAGCTGGCGTCGTTTTTTTTTTCTCTTCGCTTTCTTTGGTGATACAAGGGCGGATTCACCCGGGAGGGGCCTCGGGCAGTCATAGACCCCACGCAGACCCCCCTTTTGACTCCTTCTTCGTTCGGTCTCGAGACAGGGACCGGTAATCTCTTCGTTTCACGCGTTTCCTTTTTTAGGTACCTTTTCTCCTCTTTCTTTCACGCCGTTCTCCTTGTGAGAATGGAAAGAAGTTTGACATTCTTTCACGACCACTCGTTACCTCCCAAGATGCTTCCCCGCCTTTTTCTTTTTCCTGTTCTGCCGGACTTTCTTTCCACAGCGTTTTTTATGAGAGGCGCATTTTTTTTGCTTTCTCCCTGCGCCGATTTCCTAGTTACCCACAGGGGTTTTGAAAATTCCGGCATGGATTTTTTTTCTGTCCTCCTCCGAAGGTGTGGTGCTTTTCGACTTTCTCCTCCCTTCTTTCACTCGGTCCTCCCCTGCAGATGTCGGGGGTTCGAAGACCCTCCTCGCTGCCTTCTCTCCTCCGGTCGGTTCCCCCCCCAGAACAGGGGATCGGAAGCATTGGACGGATACAAAATGGGAGAGTCCCCCGGAGATCCTCAACGAATCCAGAGACGGTACTCCGTCCAATTTGACTTTTCTCCATCGATTATGTTGGAGATTCTATGTCCTTATGATCCACATCTCCAGTCTTGCTGAGGATTTTCTTCCCTTAGGGAAGTGCTATCCGCCATCATCCGCATCCCTGTTTCCTCCTCCAGCGGGCGAGGTTTTTCGTTCCTTTACGAGCTCCCCCCTGCTCCGATATGCAGAGTTCGCCCCTACCGGCCTTCGGACTGCTTTTTGTTTTCAATCACGTCCCCCCGTAGCACCGATGGCCATGTCCTTCGACCCTTCAACTCTCCCACCCATGAACTCGTTTCCCCCCTGGCCACCGGAGCAGCCCATTCCTTTCCTTTCTTTTAACCCCCTTTTTGACTCGGATTTAACCTGCGGACACGAACACCGATGGCTTTCCTATCTGCCTCGCCCAAGGTTACATCCTTTGGGTGAAACACCGATTTCACCCTCTTTACGCCCATCTGGGCGCAAAGAGCGTTACCCCCTCTCTCTCTTGTGGAAAACCGGCAGGCCCCCTTTTCCAAAAACCTGCTGGCGCTGCCTCCGCTGCTTGAGCTCGTCCCTCCTTCGGTTTTTTTTCCGGGGGTACACGTTCACCCTCCTGGAGGCTGGCGGCCTACTTCCTTCTCTTGCTTCCCCTCCCCGGTGCCTCCAAAGGCGGGCCGGGGACCCCCCTTCGGATCTTTTTTTTCCCCCAAAAAGTCCCGATGTCGCTTTTCCCTCCTATGGACTCGCAGGATGTGTCTGCGAGGGACCGACCTTTTTTTCGGCCGGTGAAGCTTCGTTTGGTGGCCGCAATAGCCTTTGTTTCAGTCCCTCAGATCCTCGTTTTTCAAAACGGTTCCCCGGTGCCGGGCCGCCGGAGGGCCCATGTCCCTTTTGCTTCCTCCTACCTCCTGGGGACTTATCTTGCCAACCTGCCGCTCCGCGCATTTTTTCCAAACGTCGCGGATGGTCGATGAGGACTTTTTTAGGCACTTCAGTCCTAGCCCAGGCTTCTCCTTTTACCCTCTCCTCTTTTTTTTGATGACTACGTTTTTCCTTTCTGGTAAGGAAGTGACCGATCAATTCCCTCGACCTCCGTAGCCGCGGGTGTTTCACTTATCCTCTTCAGCTTTTTCACGTCTATTGAAAACCTTTGGTACCGGCCCCCGTGAACCAGACAAGGTTTTTCCTGCCTCCCCCCTTCAACTTGTTTTCAGAAGTCCGCGTACGTCTTTGTTTTCTTTGAAAGGATTCCCCACTGCCCCTCGAGAAATTTCACGAGTTCCCTGTCCTCGAGTCAAGACCAATCCTCGGCTTAGAGGCGTTTGGCGCCAGGTAGTTTTTTTTGAAAAGAAAACTTCGAATGTGCTCGGCACTTTGTTCTCCTCTCCCACCCGTAGTCTGGTTTATGGCCAGCTCCGTCTTCCGCTCTCGATTTCCACCGCTCTACCCCCCCTACTTCTTCTACCAATCCCATTTTTCAGCTCCTTCTTTTTGTTCTCCCCCCGGATCGAGCATGAGAAACAAGATTTTCCACCTCCTTTTTGACCGCTTTCAGTCGCGCAAGGAACTCAGCTTTTTAGTGTGACTTATGTGGTTTCACCTTTCTTGATCCTTCTTGCCGGGCCGGGTCAGAGCCTCTAGGTTCTTGCTTTGCAGACCGGACGACGAACGATGACTTCTGCATCCAGGACTGCTGCCTTTTCGTCCACCTTTTGGTGTAAGGTTCGGGTGGTAGTGGTCGCCTTCATTCTTCATTCCCCGTAATCCGAAGAGAGTAGAGCCCAATTCTTGCGTTTTAAGCTTTGAGAGGGAGGAGGGGAGAGCTTCCGGCTTCCTCTAATCCGAGGCGTGCGACTGTCCCTCAAACCCCAGGTAAAATAGACACTCCTCTTGAGTTTGAAGCCTACACTTCTGCCTTTTAGGGGTGCACAGCTTCACTTGATCTGACCCCGACTCGTCAGCCTCTCATCTAGGCGCAGGTGAATTTTGATGCGCTATTTGAAGAGGGGCCATTTTCTCTATCCGTTCGATGCCCCTCCCAGTAATAATTCCCCCTGAGCCCCAACTGTTAGACACTTTGTTGGAGATTAATTTCAGGTAAGACCTTTTTCGTGGTCAGTGAGGGGTCCCGACGTCCTCCGCGAACAGCCCGCTGCCTGGCGTTTCCCTCTCCCTCGCCCGTCACAAATTTCCCTCGGCTCCCTTTTCTTCCTGAAGAACCTCGAGATGGGGCAAATCCCACCACCTTTGTTTCACCGAGAATCCTAGTGTACATGCCGCTCTGAACCCTATTCCACGGGAATCATTGCTCTGTCCGCGCATCCCCCCCTGCTGACATAGTACGTCTCTTTCGAAACCCATCCAGCTCCAATTTTTTCTATGCTCCTTCCCAACCTAGTGATGGCCAAAGTCCAACGCTTGCTGCTCCTCCAACCGAGTCGGCAGAAGTCCCCCTAGACCTTGCACTTTTTCCAGATTGAACTTTCACTCTGCTCTCCCTACATTGTTGGATTGGCGTGGGAAGCACTTTTAGGCCCCGCGTCCCTCCAGATTTCCTCTTCCCCCCCGTTTACCACCCCCATTAGCCTTCTCCTAACAGCCCGGCTTCACGACCTCCTTCTACCCCTCTCAGACGTCCGTCGCGAATTCTTTCTCGATGGCCGGGTTGCTGTGTTTCTCCCCCTTAAATTCCCTCGCGTTGTCGTCCCTCGACCTCGATGCCCCCGACACTGTGCGTATGGACAGGTGACCTTTTGATCACCCCCAATCCTTTTTTAAACCATTCTTTTCTTAGAGACCCTGTGTGGAGGATTAAGTTTTATACTGAAGGTCGCGAATCCCTTCCTCTCTCTCTTTACTCTCGTTTTTTTTTCGAGAGATGAAGTGGAATAGTCCCTTCCGAGGCCAGATCACTCTTGAGACCTACCGTAATACTTTCAAATTTTTGCGATAGCTTGCCCCGCCCAGCCAGGCGATTTAGGGGTCCCTATAAAGTACCTGTCCTTTCCGATGTCCCCCTGAGAATGGGAGGATGCTGAGCGCGGTAGAGAACGACAACCGCTTGTTTTCTTTTTTTCGGAAGTCACCATACCAACCTGACATAGCGAAAGCTTCCCCTTCCGAGTCGTTCTGCTTAGTTTCCATTTCTGCCGGGATCGGCAGCCGGCCTTTGATTGCGTTGGTGAATTTAAAGGGCCTATTATCTTATTTTCAGATGGGAGAAGATTCAGCCAGCTTCCCGAAGATGTTAGGGGCGCGAGAGACTGGAACGTTCCCTAGTCTCTTGACCTATGTCCACGCCCTCGGGTTCGCAAGCTCTGCCTCCCCCTGATTGAAACGCGCTGGGCCACGCTGTTTTTATCACAGACCCCGGAGCTGAGGTCGATCCTTCTGACGTACGAGTCCGCCTTTTTTTTCCTTACGATAGGAGGCATTCTTGCCTTCCGTCGTGTATGCGATTTTCATGTGTCTTCCCGCCTCCCCCCCCACCGGAGGGATTTGCCCCAACTCTGACATGGCAAGTAAGGTAGATAAAGGGAGGATTCTTGAGGTTCGACGCGCTACCCATATTCCTGATTCTTGCGATGCCCTGGTGATAGGGGAGTTCGGCGACCTATCCAGCGGACGTGGCGCTCCATTATCACAACGTGGCGACCCTTGAAAGCCGTTCTTCCCCCTCTAATTCTCGACCCCCCAGGCCGGCTCTTTAATTCGAGAACGCCATGCAGGCGAGTTGCTTCGTGCTAGTTGCACTTACTTGGGGCGCGCTCAGTCTGCAACAGGCTCGCCGAAGTCCCGAGATTGATTTCCCTTTCCTTCCTCCAGAGCCGCCTTGGACTTCCATACGACTAGACTATGATGGCGCTTTGGGCCTTTGCTGGACGTTGGCACGTTTTGGTCTTCGACGGCCTTCCCTCTCTAGCCCAAACTGCCCTCGATCTTGCTGACTACTTGCTCTAATAGATCTCCTTCTTCCATTCCAGTCGGAGGCCCTCTTTGTCAAGAGGGAACCCCCGAGATCCCAAGGAACCCTTCCTGGCAGGACCTAACGACGTTCATCCCTCCCTGAAACTTATGAGTTATGTTCCCTAGAGCTGTTTTCGAGATATGAATCCACTCACTGCGCGATAGTTCCATGGGGGCCACCCTCTTCACCCCTCCCTCTCTATGGCGACCAAAGAACCGCTTTAACGGAGATACTTGCTGTGGAAACCGGGGGTGCCCAGCATGCCCCTTAGCCCCCCAATTCTTGGGAAGCTTGGAGGAGTGGTTTCTTTTTCGTGTCGCGGCCTTTCCAATGCATACAGCAGGGATCTTGCGGCCCCCCCTATGTAATCGTTCCCTGCTATGCAGCTAAAGCTTCAGGGGATCCCGCAGTTTCTCTTTGCCCAAAAACGACATTTTACCCCCGTCCTTTTCCTAGAGCGACGCGAGACTCGGCAGGGCGCGATTCCAGCCTAGTTTTCTCCTTGTGGACGCCTTCATTTGTGGTGCGGAATGAAGTCGATAAGGGACGCGTCCGTTGGTCCCTTTCCTTCGGCACATAAAAACGATTGTTATGAACGCCGTGGGTCTCCCCCGTCTAAGACTCTTACGCCGGGAGATAGAATGCCCCCCCCGATGAAGATCGGCCCCAGTGCATCCCCCCTTCGTAAGTACGGTCATTTGCCGTCTTTCATAAGCTAGCGACAATTACTATAATTGTACTAATAATCGGTGTTGTGTTTCGTATATTTCGCTGTTCATATGTCGCGTCAATTTTGGCCCCTAACCCCATAAGGACTCCTTTCCTTTCAATGAGAGATCAGCTTTTAGTCGCTGAACACGTATGAGGAATTTTTCCCTGAACGGTACAATTTTCTCTTTTTACTCATTAGGCCCCTTAGTACAAGTAACGAAGATCGCGAGTCTCCTTTGCCACCACATGAGCGGAGATTCCCAAAGATTAAAGGAGAACCCACAACTTCTTCCTTAGAATCCAGCAGACTCGCGTTTCTCCCAGGACCCGTTTTCTTCGAGTGGGAGAAGTCGGTCTCTTTTTATAAAAAGAAAATAAGACTGCTTTTACCTTCCCTTTTCCAAGTGTCGAAGACACCCAAGTTTTTTTTTTTTTTCTCCCTAGCTTGGTACGAAAGACCCCGCCTGGTTGGAAGGCCGACCCCTTGGGTCAAAAAAGAGAGCCCACGACCCCCTAACTTAAGTATTCCCCCTTTCATAAGTCCGCCAGTCCGCAGGGTTTGGCTCTCCACGTTATCCTCCCAGGACCTCACCGGTTCAACAGAAAGAGATCTATCGAGGGGACCCTCCCCTCCCCGGAGGATCCCCTTCCTCTGTTCTGGTAACCAACCCTGAGGATACTCGGCAGTCCCGCCCTGAGCACAAGCTCGGAGCTCCTTTCAACGCTCCAGACGGTGAAATTCTTCGGGGGAAAATCCGTTTTTGAGTCCTGTGAAAGTCTCTACGGGTGCTTTCGCTTCATGGGCCCATGTTGCCTCCGTTAAGTCCTGGACAGCGCGCTTGCCCTTTTTTTTTTTTCCATTTCTCCACAGTGGGGCGAGGTTGTCTTTGTCTCTTACCCATCTAGAGACATGCAGGAGTTTCCTCGCACCCCACTCCACACAAATGAAAAGCAAGAATTTTGATTGTTCTCGTGGGCCCGGGCTTCATGAGTATCCGAGGAAGTACATTTTCTCCGGGACAAAGAGAAGAAAGCCTCACCCCCCTAGGTTGTGGAGAGAGACCCAGATACCCTTATTCAGAGAGAATCGCTCACGGGCCCTTCGAAAGGCCAGTTGGATGAACCGACCGAGAAAGCCTGAATCTTGAGCTGGTAAGACTAGGCTCCCCCTAAGAGGGAGAGAACCAGGAGAGTAAATAATCCCTTTTGAAAGGCGAAAAGTTGTCATTCCAGGGGGAATGCCGTGTGATCAGGTACAGAGAGGCGGGGTCGTTCAAGACCTTTCCCCCCACGGAGAGGCACTATTGCGATGGCACTTAGAGAACCGAAACCACAACTCCTCTTCCTCTCCTCATGGAAGCCGCCTTGCCTTCTGAAATAACCACTCCGGTTTACTTCCCCAGGGGAGCAAGGTCCCCCCTGAACGCGCCTCTCCCACATCTCTCCCACCCTGCGGTTAAGCAGTTCTGTGCATACCTCCTCTCCATCCAATCTTAGGAGAGGACATCCTTACGTCTCTTTTCCCCTACAGCCAAGGCCACTTCAGTTTAACCAGGAAAAGAGTAGTCAAAAGATCAGTGTCCGAGGATGAGCCTGTTCCCCGCAAAAGAAGACGCAGATCAACCAGGGCCTAACAAATCCCTCTGGCTTTCCCCCCTGGCAACGACCTCCTCAAGAAACTTCCCCCAGGACGTTCGAATAGGAGTTAGTGGTTTCCATCGAGTATAAGTCACCCGCGCCGCATTGACTTTCCCTCAGGCCTGGGCTCATCTCCCGTTTCCAAGGTACGATTCCTCCAAACGTCTCCGACGACTGCCGAAGCAGTGTGACTTTTTTATGGTTCCTTAGCCTTTTCCCGGAGACACCCCCCTGTTAAGTTGCAGACGCAAGAGAATGATTTTCTCTGAATCTTGTGCTCCTGCACTTGCCGAAAAAAGAAAAGCTGCCATCTTGTGCTTGGTCATCTTCCCAATTGGAGATTGTTCCGAGGAATTTCGACGAGTAACGGTCTTCTCCGTCTCCCTATGAGATGAATAAGACATGGGTGATTTCCTCTTAGGGGAAGGACCGCGGAGAGTGTTCCCCCATGCAGATCCACCATTCTCTCTCTTCCACCCTTTTCCACTTGGCCCTGTCAGTCGGCGTACAATCCGGCGATGGGCGGTTGCGGTTCTCCGCCCTTTCACAGTCGCGAGCGGGAGGGTACGTGGCTTTACTCCGCGGAGAGAACCTCAACTGTTACGTGAGTCACCATTCAACGGCCCCATCGCTTCTTCCTTTCGTAGTAGGCATCGGGTTCTTAAGCTTCGGCGCAGGCTTATTTTCGTCATCCGTCCGTTTTTTCAGTTAACTCGCCTGTTGCTAGGTGACTTGCCGCTCGATTTCCACACCCGCCCCCTGATCATGACGGCCGATTCGTGCTCCTAGTGGACCGTACCCCCTCGATTTTCCCTGTTAGGGGAAATCCCCCCTCTTTTTTTCCGATGAACCCTAGGTGAGAGGGTGCTTTTCCATGTCTTCCACCCCCTACCGACATGAAGGGGGGTAGGTCATCCCTCTGCCGTAAAGTTTTCAGAAGCTGTGTGCTCGTCTGCCGTCGGGATCCGATGTCCACAGCGTATTACGAGGTTTTCTGACATTGCTACAAGATCGAATACGATTAATTCAACCCCTTGTTGGTCCCCCTATAAGGCTGAGGCTTCCGTCCCAGGTCCTAACGCTGATGGTTGCGGTTTTTCCCGTCCACTTTTCCCAGCCTTGTGTGTTTCCCCTCTCGGCCGGGGCGTAGACGACCCATCCTTCCCTGTCTCGACCATACTTGCGGCTCATCCAACGCAGGGAGACGGACTCCTGGCTTTGCCCTTCGTCTTCGGAGATAAGCGAACTACCGCCTTTGTCACGCTCTGGCGCTATGGGGCGCGGCGATGACGCTCCCGATGCTCATCGCGACCTCCCATTCCCTTCGGTTTCCCCCGGCCGTGCTCTACGCCGCTATTCCGCCTTGCCTGGCCCCTCATTGAAGATGCTGCGTGCCCTTCCTTTGGACCCCTTACTTCTTTTGATGCGGCAGCAGAGCTCGCCCTCAAAGCCCCCCTGCCCGACTTACTTTCCTTTGCATCCCGACCTCTACGCGGTCTGTCTGCTTGCACATGGGCATTCAGGCGACCAGCAAGCAGAATTTTGTACCACAGAGGGTATTCCCCCCCCGGCGTCCGCGACTTAAGCCCGACGCATTTTTCCCCGTCCTGTCCGGTCCCATAGATGCGGTGTACGCTCTGCCCTCCCTGCGCATCAGCCTCGGGTTGTGGACACCCTCTTCCTGAGGACGCTTTTTTTTCTCGCAACGAATCCTTCCCCGTCAACTGATAGGGCCGGTGGAACCCTGCGGGTGCTTCCTCCTTTGAGACCTTTTTTCCCCCCCACAACATGAGGCGCTGGAGAATGCTGATTGCGGGCGGCTTTGCTGTTCTTTTTTGGAGCCCGCGCAGTCTCGGGAATGGAGGGACTTCCAACATTACGTCACGTTTTTTTCGGTCTCCTATTTAGAGCAAGGAGTCCGGGTTCCTTCCCCGTTTTTGATTAAAACATCCCCGACTGGCGCCCCCTAGGCCCTTCTCTTCGGACAGAGACCTCCTCGGATTTGCGCCCTTTCTGGACTTAGTGACGAAAGGGGGTGGAACGCCCTCTTTAGCATTGTTCCTGTTCCCTGAGCACGCTGGAAACGCTTACGTCGACCGGTTATTCCTTTGCTCCCATGTCACAGTGTCTTTTACAAGCCGGGCCGGACCTTTCCCGTTTTCGCAGGCAGCATCGCCGCTCTGCAGTGAACGCGAGTAGCTTTTATGGGACCACTTCAGACGTTCTAGGTCCATAGTCCCCCCAACGGAGAAATCTATTTTCCTCTCTTTTTTTCTTTCTCTCTCTGAATTGGTACTCTGGAAGTCGACGACTTGAAGTGAAGTCCGCCCCATCCTCTCCCGGTCCGCGATTGCATGTTGGCAGGACCCTCCTTCCAAAGAGGAGTCCTGCGCCGTCCCCGAGTGGGGTTGAAATGGGCCTCCTTCGGCCTCATTCGACTTTTCTTTCCCTCCATTAGTCTTCCTGCCCCCCACATGCCCTCGGAGAATTGAGTAACAATTTGTTCGTTGACATCAACGTTCCCTCGACGTCATCTGCGCGCTTCCCATTTTTCCTTTCTTGTATTACGTGGGCGCCGTAGGTCTTTTTTATCACCCCTCTTTCTACCGGACGCTTTGCGATTCACCTTGTCTGCCCGCCATTTTCTTTTATTGCAGATCAGGGTAATGCGGCGAGTCTTGTCGCCCCCGCTCTCGTCAACAGCTTTCCGCCCCCCTCCAATAAGCTCCAGCGCCCTCGTGTTCTGATTGTCCTCCCTTTAGCATGCGGGCCCCGCAGGCCACCGCCCGGATTAAGATCTAGGGTGCTCCACCCTGATCCGTTGTGAAGATGTCGTGGTACCACCCCGTATTTTTATGCGACGGCTGAGGCGCGAGCCCCCCCGCGCGGTTCTCTAGCGCCCCTGACTTTACGGGAGTGATCTCCCCGAACCTCCGTCTCTTTCTTTTGCGGCGTCCCTATAGTGAAGTTTCATGGGTGATCTTGCGTGTCGTTGCTTCCCCTTCTGCCTCTTTTGCCCTGTTGAACAGCCTGTAGAGCTCTCGTTTTCTCCTTTGCGAACGGCGCTTCTGGGCGATTCCGTCCTTTTCTTTTCGGCGTGCGACTGTCAGCTTCCAATTCTGTGCGGGCGGCCAGGACAGAGTCCGAGGCGGAAGGCCTTTTGAGCTCCCAGTAGCACGACCTTGTTGCATGTTCCAATTCATTTCCCTGAGAGTCTTGCACTCCCCACCCTCGGATCCCTTTTAGGACAGACAGAACTCTCCCCTTTGCTTTGATTATTAAGGGACGGCTACTTCTGGGGGAGAGGACTGAGGTAATCTCCAGAGTTTTCTCACGGGGTTTCTTTTAAGACGGTTCGCCGTAGACTTTTGTTAAACGAAAGATCACAGAGGCCTCTGATATCCCCGCTGGTACCGATTTCTCCTACATCCGGCTCACTGTTCTTTCTTCGCATGCTCATCCCTTGGCAAATCACCGGTGTTTGAAACCCCCCCTGCTTTTTCCCCCAATGCTGCTCTCAGAACCGCGCCTCTGCCAGCGGCTCTGCTTTTCGCGCGAGACACGAGACATATTCTCTAACCTCTAAGTATAGGGATAGATCCCAGTTCCGCGCGTTTTGTTTTATGTTCCCCCCCGACCTGTGACTGAAACGAGACAGAGTGAAGCCCCGGTCTTGCAGATCGAAAACCGGTTTTCCCAGGGCCCTCCTCTTAACCGAAAGAAGGTGACAAGGTCCCTTTTTTTTGATAGCATGCTCCCGCGGGCTGCTCCTGACGAGCTCCTTTAAAACTGCGACCAGGCGTTGAATCCTCCCCGCCACCCCCTCAATAAGGAGGAATCCGAAATCCTTCTTCTTTACCTCCCCCCGGTAGAAAAGCTACCTTCAGCCGACTACTAAGAAGCCCCTTCCATTGGCGGGTTGATGTGTACTTCCCGGCGTAAGCTCGTTTTCTTTAGCCTAGGAAGCGCCAGCAGCTGCCGCCATCTTTTCCGGTCTTTTTTTCCGTACCTCGCCCCACAATTCCACTATCTGGATTTCTCTACGCCTGATGTTTCTAGCTCGGTCGTGGATTTTTCGGTATGCGGCGGGGGCATCCGGCTCCATCTCCCTGCCAAGGTAACTCCTCTCTTTCTTCCTCTTTTTGTCTTTTCTGCCTAACGCGCCTTCGTTTGCTATTGTCCCATCTCTTCTATAATACACGACCTGGTCGGCCTTTATTCCTATCTTACAGACGATGGTTAGGGTGGGGATTTTACACTTCCAACCTGGCATCCTTCCCCCCCCGAGAATCCTCTGAAGGAGGCAGCGTGGATCACTACCTTTTTGGTACTTGTCCAGTAAACCTCCAACCCCTCAATTCTCTTTTCCCTTTCTCTGAGAAGGGCGGACTCCGGTTTCAGTCCTAAATTGTTTTTGTCAGAAGGATTAGGAATAAGTCCCCTTAGTGTTGTTTTACCCCGAGTTATATTACACTTTGAGCATCTATATGGGGTGTATAGGGCCATATCAGCATCTGTGATAACTCTGTTAGGTTTCTCTTTTGGGCAGGTCGCTTTCAGCTGCTTTGCAATGTCGGCCCCTATAGGGTTGAGCCTTTGACGACTGAACGCCCCTGCTTTTTCTCCAAGATGGAAAAGCGTTCCCTTCATCTTCCCCCCCGCGTGAGCGGATTTCCTACACGAGACGTCCACTTTACTTTGATTCTCTTATTGATTTGATGTCGGAAGGATGGTCCCAGATGAAAAGCTTTATTACCTTTCTGTCAGAATGTGGAAATGCATCACCTCGCCGATTTCAAATGTTATGCTCATTCATAGATGGCGATTTCTGAAGTCATTCATTCCTTTTTAGTGACCCAAATGGGCCAGAGGAGTGGGCGTTCTCGAGCTATTTTTTCAGCGGGATGGGGAGAGATGCCTTTCGAGAGGGGTTTCCCCCTCCTTCTACTCACAGGATCCTGCTACTTTTCTAATCAATACACCTTGGCGAAAAGGGTTAACTAAGTCCGCAGGGAAGAGACTTCTTCCATTTTTAGCGCGAGAATAGCCGCTTCCGGCTCTTGTATTCCGGTTTTCTTTGATCCCTTGTTCCGATCGGGGAGAGTTTGATTAGCTTTTTCCAAGCGACGCATCGTGTTTTGTTTTTATGGGGCAAGCCTTGCGCAAAGTGTCCCCTCCAACGCTGCCTTGGCCCTCTCCGAGAAGAGCAGGCGTTTTGTGTTCTTTTCATTATTTCGGCGCCCGCCGACCTTTCCGTTCAGCTGCGCCTTATCGCCCGCCAGCCCGCCTGATCTCCAGAATGCTTCCGGTTCCCCGCTTTTTTACCCCCCTTTTCCAGTCACGGCGTCCCCATGGGCCACTTGCCACTATTTTGCACGCAGCCTCCCTTTTCACCTTCAGAGCGTTCTCGTTCCCGGATTACGTTCACCTTCTTAGTCCTTCTCCTTTTGTCGGCACACTCACCCTCTGTTTTATCTAGCTCGCTCCCTGCGCGACCCCTCGTCATCCTAGGGTTGTGGACCACCCGCATCTCCCTCTTTGCTATTCCTGTGCGAACGAATCGCTTTCCCCCCCTGATCGGAGCGGGTTTGGACTTTTTCATGCTCCGGGGACATAAGCCACAAACTGCGCTGGAGTCTTTATTATCTTTCCCGAGCGTTCGTGGCCCATGGTCTCGAGGGGGCGACCATCCGCCGCACTTTCCCTTTTTTTGGAGGTAAAAAATATTCCGGTCCTAAGCCCGGGCTCTCGACAAGGTGCGAGCAATCGGGACGGGGATAACGCAGCTTTTTTGAACAAGAAAGACTTCGCCCTCCTTCTCTTCTTAATCCCGCGACGCATCTCCCGGAGAGCGGCGCTTCCCGCCCCTTAGCAGGGACGAACGGCCGGGGTTTCTAAATTCTTCTTTGTAAGGACGACTCCTTAAGAGTGCCTTTTCCCCCCATTGAGGGCCGCGGTCTTACATGTCCCCCTTTCTGGCACCTCGGTTCCATCGCAGACGATAAGGGTCCAAGATCCCCCACCGATGTTAGGGACATTCCTTTCTCTAGTGCGGATTCAGATTGAGCCGTCATGACTCCTT
>Ga0179593_1526718_pt1 | contig 13454 bp, 16 predicted proteins | sample CZODoug2_1_08_16_FD_185931 | JGI IMG/M metagenome (GOLD analysis project Ga0179593, IMG submission 185931) | Vadose zone soil fungal communities from Angelo Coast Range Reserve, California, USA - CZODoug2_1_08_16fungal (PacBio error correction) | ecosystem: Environmental > Terrestrial > Soil >... | reverse complement strand
TGACACTTGGAAGTGCGATTTATAACTAGCTTTCCCTTGTCCTTTTCCTCCTTGTACTTCTTCCCGGTCAAGCATCAAGTGCTTCATGCAGGTTGTTCATTGTAGCGTCCTATGATCTCTCTCCTAGCAACGTCGTCCTTCTTTCAAGATGCTACCTTTACAGAGTGCGACCGTTGCTAAGTTCGGCCCGTTCCTGACCTCAGTCCCTCTTTGAGTAGCTTTTTCTTTGCGGTCCCCTTTTTTTTTGAGCATGACATCGAGGAACAGCCTTTTATTGGGAGATTTAGCGTGGGTTGAGTTTTTGGCCCCTGATTATAGAATATTGTGCCCCCGGTCACCTAGTAGAATATTTAGGTTTCTTCTGGGTTCTTTGCTGTCTGAGGGAAGCGTCCCGCGCGCCGTCTACCTGCTGCGCCCCGTGACTTTCGACCTTTTGCCCTTTCACGAGCTACTCTGTACTTTACACCCTGGGCCTCCACTGTCCCCCGACGACTTCCAAGTTCCTGTCTCGTTCAATTATTTTCCCCCTATCATCGAGCCCCTCTCCCTGACCTTTCATACCGGCAACCACCTCGGCGTCTTCCGAGATACCACCCCCCATTTCGGATTATTGCCTGCTAAAACTTTTCGATGACTGGCGGGGTCTTCGAGAAACTACCGATTACCCCCATTTCCTGAATTCCCCAGGCGGGCTCTCTTGCCTTTTCGAGCATCAAGTAACTTCATATAAAAGTTTTTGGTTCCCCTTTGTTCCTGTGCCCCCTCGTCACGATTTCCCTCTCTTCCTTTTTAGCAACATCCCCGGCATCAAGGGCACTTCTTATATGTTAACGCGCAAGTCCCCGTTCAAGAGAACAATCTGTTGGTATACCTCTGCTTCCCTTCTACATTCCTTTTTTTTCTTATTTCCCCTCCGACCCACGGAATCCAAGGAGCAAGGAACTCTAATGCTCTCTCACGATTCTATCATCCCCGCTCCTTCCCTGTTGTTTTTGTCCATTTTTATGTACAGTAGGCGATTTCTTCTTTTTTCTCGTGCCACCCGTTACTTGGTTCTTTCTTTAAGGCGCTTTTTTCGCTGTCCTAACGATTGGACCAGCACTTTCCCTTTCTTGTCCGGCTCCCACCCACCTACCTAATTTGAGAGTCCCCGTGACAGGTATTTTTGCCCTCTCTTTCTTTTATGTTCTGTCCACCTCTTGTTCGATCTTCCTTCCATTCTTTTTACACAGACCTTGCCCCACCTTGTAATTCACTTATAACCCCCTTTTGTCTCCTTTCTCACCGCTTTTCCCGAAGCCTTGAATATCTTTCATGGGAAGAAGCGACCCACACCCATCTATCCACTTGGCAGTCCTCAGTTGATCACACCCCCCTCCCGCCTTCCTTCCTAATCACTGATGCCTCTAACCTTTCCCAGCCCCCCAATTTTTTCAGACTTTCTCCATCGGCGAAATGTTTTCTAGCTTTTTTTGTTCTTTTTGGACCTTTTTTCTTTTTGTTGCATCTGTTATGACATGAGAGTTCTTTCATTAGTGCGTTATAAATCTGTTAGCGTGAGGCCACGTGTTTTCCCGATGAGCCGGTTGATATGCTCTTTGCCCCGCCTAGCCCCCAGTTCGACCCTGGGCCGGACTTTCTGTTTTTTCCGACAAGTCTGCTTGTCCAACCCTTCCAGTGATTCTCTCACACAACTTTATATCTTGATCCACACGTCGTCAAGCCGTGTGCCCACCCAGAGTTTCCCGGACCGGTTGGGGTTTTCCCTTCACCAAACCCCCTTTTTTGAACCTTTACCCCCAAATTTAATTGAAGCGTTTATATGAATTTGTTGCTTCCCATAATCAACTATTTTTCAACCCTCACGACCAGCTCACAGACCTTTCCTCTCCCTTTTATGCCGGCCTGGTTCCTACTTGTAGGAGAGAGCACGGACTTAATGTATCCTTCCTTTTTCCTCCTCTCTTCTTTTAGATATCATTACCCTAAGAGGCTCCCCCCTTTACACCGACATTCCCCCCCAGGGTCTAATCCGATCTCACTTGTCGTGGGTTTTTTGAGTTTACAGTTTTGGCCTCTATATGCGGTTAAGCAACAGCATCACCCCCCACCTGCACTTTGAACTTTTCCCCCTGCTTGTTGTATGGTTGGGCTCCTCCATCCGTTTGCTTTTCCAAAGCATCCGGTTGGCTCCCTATATCCTTTTTGATTCGGACTCACCTGGCATCCCCTTTTTCCCCAGACTTGTTCTGACCCACAAACTTCCACTTTTGCCGTCCGCCTTCGGACTCCTCTTTTAATTCGCGCCCCTTCTCATATTCCTTCTTAATTTTTTTACTTCCCCTTTGTCTCACGCCCTTACGCCCCCCTTACCTGAGGCCCCAGCCTCCCCCCCCTCTCTTTTAAACAGTCTTCCCATGCTCGGAAATCTCCCACCCTCCCCCCCCCACTACTACTTCATTTCCTCCCTGATGTGAGCCTTTGCTCTATGCGTTGACCTTGGCTTTAGAGTTTCTCCCGTTTTTCTTTCAATTGACCCTCCCTTTGGTTGTTTTGTCCCACTCTGAAGTGGTACATTGGGATCTTCTCCTCGATGCTTGAGGTCGCTTTCCCATTGATTATATTCCCCTTTTTGAATATTTATTCAAATTTTGCAACTTTCTCAGAACCCCCCCTGGTTGTGGGAGGATGTTTTCGGGCCCTTTCCGAGGTTCTTGTACTCAAGAATGTGGAAGATCCTTAACAGTATTATTTACCTCTTAGTCCCCTTCAGGATCCCTTCCCCCGTTGCTCTCCCTTGTTGCCCACTGGTTGAATTCCTTTACAGTCCTTCATTTATTTCACCGGCTACAGGTTCCCCCGTTCGACCAGCGCCTTTAAAACGACGCAGCGTCTCTGGGACTTGCCCTCAAGAATCATCCTTTCTTCCCCTGGCCCACGGAAACAACACACCGGTAGGTCCCAGCGTTATGGATTCTTTGATAGAGTTTGCCTTGCTGAAATTCCTGCTCCCTTGACATTCCTTGGTCATTTTGACACGGAAGTGTTCAATCTCTGCCGTACCGCATGTTCCCAGTACACGTCCATACCCCCCAAGGGCTGACATTTTTTTTTTCGCAACTTGTTTTGCTTTACATGAGTCTTTTCAGCTTTTTTCTTCGATGGTGTCTGTTGTATTCTGAAAAAAATCAGTTGGTCAAGTTGTAACTGACTCTCTACCGCGACAACACCTTGAGATTCAGTACTTGTTTCCTCAGGCCTCCTAGCACAAATTTGCTCGGATTTTGTCTACGGCCGTTTTCCCGAAATTTCCTAAAGTCAGTCGAAGTTTTTTTCCTTGGAATCCTTGCCATTGGGTTATTGCAATTACCTCCTCTGTTTTCGTGTACGGAGGATGCAAGTGACCTGACACGAGAAGATGGTCCTGATTTTCTCCGCTTCAAGCTCCCCTTTTTTATCCCTTTTCCCGTCGTCGTGGTCCCGTTGAAGTTTTATGCGAGGACGACTTCTCCCTTTCAAGGTGAATATTCGTTTGCTAGCTTTTGTTTAAACCCCCAGGCTCGCTTTTCCAGCTTCTGCCCATACCGACCCACTTTCATAACTCCGAATATTCCGACTGCGGTGCAGCTTTTTTCCCCAGTACTATCTCCGTCATTCTTACCAGATCACCCCCACTCACCATCTCCCAAATTTCTGGTTACTTGGTCCGTCCACCCATGTGAACGTTTTTATTCCCCTCTCTCGTACACTACGAACTAATTTCCTGTGTGCCTTGCCTTTTAGCTTCCTAATTGTCCCTGGGTCTCAGTTACCTTATTCATCGACTTTCCTTGTTCTATTCCTCGTATCGCTCCCCGGACCTTTCTATTACCTTTCACGTTGCTTCTTTTCCCCCGTTTGTTTTTGTCAGCCCCTTTGCACTGAACCGATGTGGACCTGCCCGCATGTACTTTTTACGCAGTCCAGTAGTCCCCTCTTTTCCTCAGCCCCCGTCTTTTTTTTGTTCTCTCTCTTTTGGCCCACTAGCTGGACTTTTTGCGATTTACATTTGCGCCGTACACTTCGGTTTAGCATTGTTTTGTCCTTTCCCAACCCCAAACACTACGCCCAACTTGCCTTCTTCATGGTCCCCATTCTCCGGAATCTTTGGCCCATCTGCCCCTGAGAACGATCAAATCTTTGATCCAGAACAGCCAGTTTCCCCTTCATTTGCTCAGGTCTTAAGGTCTAGGAAATGTGGAGTGCCCTGGAGTTCCTGTCAAGCGCAGCCTCATGCAGACCTTCGGCAACATTTCCCCTTATTGGGATCTGGGGAGTGGGCCTGGAGTGGCTGCACGATTATTCCTTTCTTCTTCGGGTCATCTTCTCTCTTTATCACGGGGCGGGCTTGATGGCGGATTTGAGAGCTGGTGTAACACTCCAAATCCCCCCGAAGGCTCTTCCCTCCCAACGGAGCTATTGTAGTTTTCATTTCGTAAAACACTTGGATCCCTCGAAAGTCCAACCCAGTTCATCTGCTTTTCCTCTTTTTCGCCAATTTTCCCCCCTGAGCCCATTTTTTCTCTTTTCTTAATCCCGTAAACGCAACCCATTCTCTTTTCAGAGTATTGCACCACCATCTTCTAGGGCTAACTTCCGTTGACTGTCTTCCATGTCGGGGTCTCGAGCTAAGCGAGTCAAAAAGTTCCTGCCTTGTTTCCCCCCCTTTCGGTGATAGATAATTTGCCTCAAAGTCCTTCCATCTCAAAGTGTTCTCGTCACCCTAGTTACTCTTTCCCCTAGGTGATTCCGATCTCCTCCTCCCCCCTGCATTCCCGGGCATGCTTCCGTTTTTTAAATTGGCAGTACACGTTTTTATGTTTCTCCCCTTTTCTCCCTCACCGTTTTTGTGTCCCCTTCTACGATTCGGTCTGCGGTTCCCACCCCTTCCCAGGGACACCTGCTGCTCCGGATCTCTTTTCTGCTCTTCCCTGGTCACCTTCCCCTTGGTGTTTTTTTTTTTTTCCTGTGTACAGTAGTATAATCAACAAGAGGCAATACGCGCGCCGTCAAGTCTCTTTTTTCCGAAGAATAACTTTGGTTAGCTTTTCCTTTGCTTGCAGTCATCAACCAGTGCAAGGTATCCCCGTGACAGGTTCTTTCATAGCCGGTTTCTGGCCTTTAAGCTTCTTCTTCCACATTCGGAGCCCAAATCCTTCTTTCCTTTCCCGACTCCCCTGACTCCGTTTTCTCCTTCGCCCCGTAAATCGCTTTGTTGCCTTGGAGGACTATCCTCACTTTCACTCTCCACACCCCTTCATCCAGTTAGATATTCCCCCAGGTACCCTTCAACCTTGGAGCCCCCAACCCAGTTTCTAGCGTAGCTAACTCTTCCCATCCCCAATGAAACCTAAGGATCAGGCTTCTCATCGGCTGTTCCCCCTTCGTCTTTTTAGTGGTGGTTGATTTGGTCATAATTTGTCGAAATGTTGTATCCCATTTTGAGGAGTGGATCTTCTTCTTGTCTTTCTCGTTTTTTCTTCCGTGGAGGCATCTATTTCGGCCCCACATCAGAGACGTTTGAACTCTCTGTCCCAATTGAGTTCCAAACACTTCGAAGGCGGACGTGCTGCCCTCTTTTTTTTCATGACAATGTTTTTTAATGATTCCTTCCATCAAAAACAACTTATATTGAGGCCCCGTCTTCTTTGACCAACGCCCCCCTAGTGGAATGGTCATACTCGCACTCTCCAAATTGAGTTCAAGTGGGTATATGAATTTTTTGCTCAACTAACTTTACTTTTAAACTCCCCCTCCAGCCGTCCAGCCAAGTTGACTTCTTTTCTGCGTCCTGGTTCTTCAGTGATGTAGATCTCTTTTCAATGTTTTCGTATCTACTTCCTCTTCGGTTTTTGTTGTTTCTCGATTACATGTTCAAAACTCTTTTTTCTCTCTCACTCCACGACATCCACCCATTGCCGACTCACCCCCTTCTGACTTCTGTCGTTTGATGGCTTTTGGTCTTTGTCATATAAAAAAGTTATTTATGTTAAGTGCCCACAGATTTCACTCCCCTGTCCTCATTTTGTATTTGGTTTTCGAGTATTTTCCTCTCCCCATTTTCAGGTTGTTCCCTAATGACTAGGTTCTGGCATCAGCTTTTATTTCTGTTTTTGATGGTCGGCAGTCAATCCAAAGTCCCCATTTACTTTCTTGCCAATGGACACAGGTTGCCCGTCCTCATTTAGAAGTTTTTTGGATCTTCGCATTGCAAATCTTTTCCTCTACATGTCTTGCTATAGTTTTCCTCAAGCAGAGCCTCTTTTCTAAAAGATTGAATCCCTCCTCTTTCACAATGTTTTTCCCAATGCTCTGCAAACCACCACCCCCCCACCATCTTCGTCCGTTGGCTTATGTCTTTTGGAATTGGCTGGCAGCTTTTTCCAAGTGCTAGTTCCATGTTTTCTGATTCGTTGTCACTGACGCCTGGATATATCCCCTCTTTTGCCGATGGGTGGACTTTTCGTCTCACATACCCCCAGGAACAGAAAAGCGGACCTTTCTCATTACGACCCCTTTTTATACTTTTATCTTGACCTTTCGGTCCATGGAGATTTTTCTTGACAGAATGTTTCCTCTGTCCTAACCCTCTTTCCATAGATCCAATTTTTCCCTCCCGTTTTTCTCCCCCTTTTTTATTTTGCCCATTTTGGGGAATGCCTTGCTCCATTCCCCCTCCCCGCTTAACTTTACCCCTCGCGTTATTCTTCCCGCCCCCCGCCCCTCCTTCCCGCAGCGATGCTTTTGTCTCCACAATCAGATCTATCTCCCTATGCAAAAACCCCGGCTTTATGTCCTCTCATTGAATAGATCCTTCCCCCAACTCTTTCTGCGATCCATCCCATTGGCCGTTGCACACCTCTTTTCTCCCTCCGAATCGTAGGGTGCTAGTATTTTTACGCGGGAGTCCTTTTTTTTCTGCAAACTCTGTCCGGGACTTTTTCCTCCTTTACATTTGTCTTGATCCTGACCTTGTGCCGATGTTCAGAAGTCCCCCTCTAAAAATCGATGGGGGCACCAGAGAGTACCTTTTGTTTTCTTCACCCCCAATTTCATGCCGCCTTTTTATGCTTACGACATGCTCAGAACCTGAAAATTTTTTTCAATTTTCAGTCCCCTTTTTGTCCTTCTTTTCCCCGTGCACTTTTCGACAGTCAGTCAGAAGTTTTTTGCCTCCTTCCCCCCCCCCTTTGGGGTTATGCAATCCCCTTGGTTTTCTTGAAGGAGGATGAAATTACAAGAGCCTATGGGCTCCCTCTTGATCTCTAAAAGTTCCAAGCGCCGCGGATGAACTGTTGACGCCTTAGTCGGATGATGTTGCCCCGGTTTTTTTGCTGACGTCCCCCCCCCTTAGCTTTTTGAGTTTCCTGCATAGCCCTAGTGTTCTCGGGATCCTACCTGATCTTTCCTGTCATCTTTCCCCTGCTTCCCTCATCTTCCGAGTTTCCCTTATGACGCGGTTCAGAGTATGCAAAAACTGATTCCCATGCGCCACTCCCTTCCCCGAACCCACCCTATCCCCCAATAAAATGATTGTTTCCTTTTCCTTTTTGTCCACAAGGTTCACACTCCTCGTATTCTCCCCCGTCTCGTTTTTGGGAGCATACTTCTCCCATCTTCTGCTTTTTGGTCCGATCTCGTGCTTTAGCATATCCCCGTACAAGGAAGGTTGGCCTGAAGCATTTCTTTTCCATCTTTGGCAGGCATGCAGTTTCCAATTAGAACGATGTGGTACCGCTTCTTTTAAATCGCCTCATTAGTGGCCCCTTTTTCTCTCTTTCCCATTTTTTCGAGAGACTTTCGGCCACTAGCTGGACGTGCCTAGCTGTCTTTCCCACATCGGTTCTAGCCGCCACACACCGAGGCAACGCTTTTCATTCTTTTCACCGTTCTGTGCGATTTCCGTACTCTCTCCCTTATGGCCCCTGATCGCCCCATCCCTCGCCCCTGAGTCATTTGCTCAGGAGGCCTTCAGGCCCCAGAGGAACTTTCCTCTTTTTTTTTGAGGCTGCATGTCAAGCTTCATTTGGGACGCTTCCTTCGAGGGCCTCATTTTTTCTGGTCCCTTGTGAGTTCCCTGCTTAAGATTATGCTTGCCTCTTTTTTTTTTTCTTTGTCGAATCTCTGCCTTTTTTATTTCGGGCGGACGATTCAGCGAGCGGTTCTTCACTCCCCAGCCGAGCACGCCTTTTGAGAGCACTCCCCCCTCTAATTGGTGTCTCCAACTTCCCTTTTCCATCACTCCTCGACGCGTCCCCCCTCGTCGCTTTTGACGATTTAGATTCCTTTCTCGCTCCCTCTTCTTTTCCTCCTTCCTTTACCCCATCGCGCCTTTGAGTATGGCTAACTCTTTTTTCCTCCTCCAACTATATGACGGTTGGTCTTCTGCTAGTCCCCCCAAGTTCAGCTATCCTCCCTTTTTCCCCTGTTCCTAATTGCCAGATACTCTCAAGTACTTCCTTCAAATTTGTGTTTCTCGTCAACGTTAATCTTCCAGGCATCGATTTTTCCGTCGTGCGGGACCATCGCATAACTTCCAGCCCCTATGTCACATCTCCCAGTCCCCGGGGCCAGATTTGCCTACCTTTTCGACCTAACTGGGTCTTCTTTTCTGGTGTACTTCTTTCCCAATTCCGGTCCGTGTCCAACCTTCTCCAGGACAAGCATTTATCCCCCTCCTAAAGGAAGCGCTGATCATCCCTTCGACCATCATCCTTTTTTTTTGTTCCCGTTTCTGTACGCCTCTCGTCTCTCTTGTTGTTCTCCTTTTCATACGCTGTTCGTCAGGCTCTCCTTCGAAGAATACGATGTACCTTGGCCTTATGCTTCTTAAGTCCTTCCCACCCTTGACCCTTTTATGCACTTGACGGTATTTTCTGTCCTCTCGTTCGTTCTGTCCTCTTAATTTTAGTTTCCTATGCGGAAAGACTCTTCCATGGTACCGAATTCTCCTTCGTTTTAGGTGATTCAAACTTTTTCGTTGTTTCTTTTTTTTTTACCTGTTTGAAGAAGCGACCCCACCCCCCCATCTCCTTCCCCAGAGGGATAATCCCCCCGTTCCGGGCGACACCCCCCCCCCAAAAAGTCAGCTTCTTCCGCACGTCCTTCTACCTTTTTTTGCCAGCCTCCAACGCATAGGCATCCAGCGTCTATCGCGAAATTCCTTCGTAGTTCTGTTTGCCTTCCGATCCTGGTCAACATGTTGTATATGACCCGGATTGGCTCTTCGTTAGCGTTTAGAAAGTCTTTGCCGCTCGTTGAGACGATGTTCGCAAACAGCATCCCCTTTTGATGATAATTCCCCGTTTCCTTTGACCCCCTTCGAAGTTTTGGCCTGTGTCCTTTTGTCACAAACAAAGGTTTAAACCTTGTCTTGCCAGTGATTCCCACCCCAAAACACCGTCCGTCAGATATTGCTTCGTTCCAACCCTAAAATTAGTTCGTGAACCCTTGTTCTTCTCGCCACCCTTTACACCCCAATTTCCAATCAGCCTTTGTTATATGAATCTGTGCTAACATACATCTTATATACCTGTCACTCAGACCCCCTCTCCACGACAAGTGAGATCTGCTTTTTTCTTCTTACCCTGGGTTCATCGTGATTTCGCGCCGATCTTTTAATGTTATATCCTTTTTCCTTCTTGTTTTCCGCGACTCAAATGCCTCGTTTCCCTCTCTCACCCTCACTGTCCCCAGTGCCGCCTCCCAAGGACTTTCGTTGCCGCTGTTCGGAGCCCCCCCGTGGTCCCTAACCTCGTTCTTTCAAGTTACTCTCCCCCCTTTGCCAACCCCTTTTCCTTGGGTGTATGGTTTCGATATGACCAGTCCGCCAACTACTTTTTTCTGTTTGTTACATTTTGACTCTGTTTTCCACAGTCTATATTTTTGATGGCGTCCTCAATTTTTCCATCCCCCCATTTTTCCCTGTCCACAATGGAATGCCGTCCGAATTCTTCGAAGTTTATCTGGATGGACCCCCCTCTATTCAACCGTTTTCTGCTTTTGCAACATCGGTCTATCTTACGCCACGCTAGAGCCTTATTCCCTCCTCTGTTCCTATACCACATGTCTCCCTCTTTAATTTTCCAATCCCCATCCTTTCCCCCTTCAGTTCGTCTTGGTCCTTTTCATCCTATGCTGTTGACTTTATGGTCCTCTCGAGTCTATAACCATGCCTCTGAGTTTGTGTGCTCCCCTGATTTTGTTCCCCCCTTGTATATACCTTTCGATTTTGCGGTTCTCTTTTCGTCCCGTTTTACTCCCTTCCCAACGTAACCTTTCCCCGGTTTTTCGCAATTCCAAACACCCTAAACGGAGGATATCCCGGTCCCCTTCCCTCTGTCTTCTCTTTTCCTCAATGACGTACCGCTTTCCAGGACTCCGAGCTGAACATTTTGAACCAATACTGTCCCGTTGGCTTTTTAGTTTTGGGTGATCCAACATTTTATCAAAATGGCTACCACCCATTCTCTTTCTTTTAGCCAAGTTCTGCTTATCATGCGTATTGATCTTTTCTTCCTCCTTCAATCCTCCCCGACCTATGTACAGAAACTCCAAAAAAACAAGGAAGCGTGGATTACTTTCGCCCCTACCCCTTTCCTTCGCGATCAAATTCTGTTCATTTCCTTTCTCAAGTGACCCTCGCTCCTGAACAGTAGAATTCCCACTGCAGTACTTTACCACCTAGGAGGAGTTCAATCCCTCCTCTTCCCGTCTCTTCATTAGTTTTTCTTTTTCCGATTTGTGTCTCCGGGTACTTATTCGAAGAGACCACTCGAGCCGATCTTGTTGTGTGTCGGTCCCCGAGAGTAACTTTTGAAGTCCCCCACACTTTGAGAGAAATTTCTACCCTGGATGCTCGCCCCCCCTCACCTTTTTTTTATTACATTGAATTCAGTGGCTCGGCTTCTTCCCTCCTCACCGGAGGCTGTCGTCCTTCTCCTTTAGCGGGACTCTGGTCATAATCCCTTGAACGCGATGTTGCGTTTCCTTTTCGGATGAACTTTCCAACTTTGTCTCTGTGATGTGATGATGTTTGTCATCGCCAGTGGTCTTGTGGATCTAGTCTCGGATGGCCATTGACTTAGTGTGCCCCGTTTTTTCTCCCCTTCGTTTGGAAAGGTCCCCATGCCGTTGGCTCAGTTCGTGGTACCGTGATAGAATGTTAAGATGAAGCTCTCCCCTCCCCGCCCGTCCTACCCGTATTCTCTCCCTGGAGAACTTTCATGCCACTTTCCCTTTACTCAACACCCTCACTCTCCCATCACCTGATGTTTCTTTTCTGCCTGCGTCCAGGTTAATCTTGACATTTTCCTCTTCACTTCCCCATGCCGACCGTTTTTTTCTGCACTCCCCCACTTTCACGGTCGCACTCTGTCTTTCTTTTCATGACAATTGACTTTCCCAGTGCTCTAGTATTATAGATTTTCGTACAAGAAACGGTGGTCCCTTCGCTTGCTTTTTTTTGACTCGTTTGGGCCCGCTCGTGGTCTTGCATTTTTCCTCGTTCCACGTCATCTTCTGGACCAATCTATACTTTCTTTTTCCTTTTTTTTTTTTGTGATAGAGATTTTTCGCTTCCTTCCCCTCCGGTCCGGTTAGCATTTCCGCCGATTGCCCAACCCCAGAGCCATCCTCCCTTTCTACTGCTTGTTCTCTCTTATGCTCTTCCCCGACTGCTACGCCGATCAAGTGTCGCAGCCGCGTTTTTTTGGGGAAAAACAGGCGTACTTCTTGCTTTTTTCTTCAGAGGACACTGTCGAGGTAGTTGAAGGAGGACGGGCCCCATTTTTCCCCCTGGACGCCTTCACATCCTTTTTAGTAGGAGATGGTCTTGTTTCTTCCTTGTCTTGGCTGAACGTATCTTTGTTTCATGGTCGGTCATTCGGTTATGGGCTGTCTTATGTCCCGTTAGCTTTTTCTACTTCCGCGCGCCGTTTCTTCCACCCTCTTTTAGCCACGAAGTTGAAATTACTTCCAGGAGATAAGTCCGCCTGCAATCATCCCTTTTCCCCCATCATCCCCTACCTACGACTTTACCAAGTTATTATGTCGCTTGACTCTTTGCCCATTGCCCCATTTCTATTCCTCTTCCCCTTGTCCTCCCACTCCCAAAACACACGTTGGTCTTGTTCTACCCCATTGCCGGATCTTGCCCGACTACCCTTCTCTTTTTTCCTTTCTCCATGTCCTTTTTTCCCCGATGGCCAACTTTCCTGAAGTCTATCCCAAATTTCGGTGACTATGCCTTCGATAAGCATCCCAAGTATTCTCTCCCAGTTTTGTGTGTTCTACTTTGTATCTGTGCCTCCCAAGGCATCGATTTTTCGTCTCATCCCCCCCTCTCCCACCTTTGCCCAAAGGGCGGCTTCCCAAGCTCTCTCAAGCGCACGTCCCCGTGGCCAGTCCTTTTTGAAACATTCTTTTTTAGTACTCAGTTTACCTTCTCCGATTCCTGTTTGCGATAGTGTCCCAGACCCCCCTTGCATGTCCGTTTCTTTCCATTAGCGAGTTTACTGCTCTACAATCTGATCAATAGATCCTTTGTTTTTGTTTTTTTTCTTTGACCTGATTCTCTTCTCTTTCGGATTTTTTAGCAAAACTGAGTGCGCTGCTTCTTTTCTCAGGCGCTTTCTGAAGTCAACCCCCTGCTGGATCTGTCTCCTTTTACTTTTGAAGTCATACCCAGTCACCTAACAGGGAGAGTCCTTGTTTATTTGCACATTCAGCTTTCGCGTAAATACGGTTTATTCCTCCCCCTTTCTGACCGCCCCCTCCATCACTGATCCTACTTGCCTCACCCGCTGAAATCCGATTCGTGTTTCGGAATACTTTATCCCTGGCACCCTCCCCCCCGCCTGCTTTCTCTATCCTTTTCCCCTAGCGGGAGTACAACAAAATCAGAGTATTTCCTCTCCGTCGCCTCTAACTCTTCACCCCATTCCCGCATCTTTCTTTTTTTCCCTCCCCTTTCTTCGAAATGGACTGAGAGTTTTTTGTTGATGGTTGGACCTCAGGATATTTTTTTATCCTCGTGCCTCGTTTGCAGCGTTTTGTTTCGTACTGCTTTACAGACCGGTCCAACCAGCTTTTTCTGTTAATATTTGATTGGCAAGGGCTGCTACCGCAGTCTGCCACTGCGGACTTGCTTTACAAGGTCTGGGGGAAAAACTTTTGACCGTGATTCGCCCTCAAAACACAGTCGCTCTGATTACTGCCCGTCAGGGACAACCCTCTTTTTCTTTTTTTCAACTTAACTCGCCACCATACCCCCAGGCCTTTGCTTGTTTTTTAGCTTTAATCGTGCTACATACAGAATATTTTTTTTTGCAGAATCCCCAAGTCCGACCAGTGTCTTCCTTTTTGGAGGCGTGGGTTCCCTTCAGTGCTGGTAGAGAGAGCCGTTTTCACGGTAG
>Ga0179593_1418942_pt1 | contig 13454 bp, 9 predicted proteins | sample CZODoug2_1_08_16_FD_185931 | JGI IMG/M metagenome (GOLD analysis project Ga0179593, IMG submission 185931) | Vadose zone soil fungal communities from Angelo Coast Range Reserve, California, USA - CZODoug2_1_08_16fungal (PacBio error correction) | ecosystem: Environmental > Terrestrial > Soil >... | reverse complement strand
CTTAAGCCCTATTGGCACGTTAGTCTTCGGGACCTACAAGATCAATGATCAAGGTACTTCGTGGATACGAGAGCTGACCCTCCAGATTAGGATCATTCTCGCTTAACACGTAGTTCGAGCCAACCCTGTTTCGTAGTTCCTCAACCTTCCCTGGGGAAGTCTCCCTGTTGAAGGCCCGCCTCTCCTTTACTTAATAGTCGCTGAAAAAGGTTTTCCCCTACGATGGAGCTCTCCTGCAGGGCTGTCCCCTTTTGCAATGAGTGGGTGATTTCCCGATCGTGCACCGCTGCTCTTTTTTGTCTTTTTTGGCGGTGCTTGCTTCCTTTCTCTATGCGGCTTTGACTTCTCCTTGAGGTCCAACGTACATGAACTGGTTCTATTCCGGAGTCGTCTGGAAACCCTTCTTTCGCGATGCGAGCCTCTCCTTCTCCCAACCGTCCTCATACATTGCCTTTTTCCCACTGCCCGCCGCATTTCGGTCTTACCCTGGAGGCCCCGTTTCTTTCAGGTTCAGTCCTGCACCTCGGCGTTCCGAGGAACTGGAACACCAGGGCCCGTTTCTTCTTTAGTGGTTAGCATTGACGTGCATTGTGCTAGATTCAAGTAGCTCTGATTAATTCTAGCCGTTTCCTTACGCAGGCATTTCACCCAGGCGTGTTCGAAACGCATTTTCTTCCTTAGTCCTATTCATCGGCAATTTTTTTTGGACTAAAATATGAGCATCGGTCAGGCCTTCTTTTCTCCATTTCAGGAAGTAGATCGGCTCGGTGTTCAGGAAAGCGCGGGCTCGATGCGGGGAAGGCTTTTCCTATAAGCTCCTGTATTGAGAAGAGATTGTCTCTTTGCTCTACTAGAACTTTGACCATTCGCTTCATCTCTGGCATTTTTAGACGCCGCGCGTCGATAGATATTCCTGAAACGTTGGTCGCATTTTCCCTGGTGCTGCGGTTGACTTCTTACGCCCGGCTTGAGCCGTGGCTTCGGCCCTTTAGATTCTCTCCCGACACGCGCTCCCTCCCCAAGCGATTTTCCAGACCGTTTATAGAGTAATCCATCTGACCTGATTGCGAGCCAGGGTCGGCGAGTTCTTTGTTTGTTTCCAGTCTTTTGATATCCTATCCGCCTGCCCCCAAGGTCCTTTTGTCTTTTTTGAGTCCAGCGTCTTATTACATTTCTTTCTCATTCCTTCTGCTCCGTGAGCTCCCTTAGCGCGACACCATGATTCCGCTCGGATTTTTTTCTCCCCTTACCAGGTGAGCAGTAGTGTAGTCAACGCTGCCTGGCCCACCCTGGATGCCCCCCGTGGACAGTGCTTCTGAGACTCAGAGAGATCACCGGTGTGAAAATCGAAGGCCCCTCAGTTTCTTTGATGGATAGCAGCTAACCTTCTCTTCTAACCGTGTAGGGTGTCCTTATCTTCATCTCGGGCGTGTTAGTCCTTCTGATTTTAGGTTTCCCTCGAGCCCCATTCGAGTCTACCTCGTCCTCTTACTATTGAGGTCTTAGCCAGTCGCCGCTGGCCTCCCCTTTAATTTTTTTCGCAGCACATTCTGAAACCTCCTCTTCCTGAGTCCCATACTTATTCCTTTGAGCTGCGACAGTCGCGCAGACTGCGAGGAGTCCCGGCCACCGACGGCGCTTTTTCCCTCCTTGCTTATGTGGGGTTTTGAATGTAGCCGTGCGTGGACCGGCGAGTTTTGCGGTCTACCCCCCCTCGTACCTGAAACTTTCACTGGCCCGATCCGAATAGTTGATCCATTGTCCGTCCATCGGGTAAGGGTATTCGGATGTCATGGCTCCACCCCCTGTTTTCCGTCCCCAGCAGCTCGAACTTTCTCCAAACACCCCCCCTCTCCGCCGATCAGTGGCATCTGTGATGGCACCGCGGCCTGTCGCTTTCCGTACTCCCGCCAACAGTTGTTTCCATTATCATCCAGCGAGGTTGACCGCCGCGCCCTCCGGTGGTTCTTAATTTTTTCGCTCGCCCTAGCTCATTCAACGTTTTAGACCGGCCCGGTTCAGCTTGTTTTCTGTGGCCTTCCACGCCTTAGCCGCATTTATCGGCCCCAGACCACCTCTTGTCGTCGTCGTACTGGTGCCAGCTTTTAACAGTCTTTCGTGATCGTCCTCTGGAGTCTGTCGGCCGCCATCCTCTAAGACGTGGCCATTTTGCTTCGATCACCGCGGATCTCGTAGCCTCACCGGTCACCTGTATCTGGGCGGGCCGCGAGCGTTGCCCCTCCCGCGGTTTCTTGTAAGGTGCTCCGGTTTTGGGCTGCATCCCCTGGGATAGACCGGTGCTTCCCCTGCATTCTGTGGTAGCTCTCAGCCGTTTTCCGATCCCGCTTCCCCGACCCTGAACACGTCGTGCTGGTGCTTCCTTCACTGTTTTTTAGCTGGCTTTTTCTTATTTAGTCGAGGATTGAACCTTCTCAGCCTCGAGGCTTGCGAATTGGGGAGCGTCATGATCGCGACCCCTTTAAAGAAGAGCGAGGAGGGTGTTGAGCCTTCTTTTGTGTCCTTTACCCCAATGTTGCGAATGCTCATCTATGGTGTAGAATCACGCCTCGGCCGTTTTTCTCGCCCGTGATGACTTTCGGATCGCTTCCCTTTAGTTCCTTCCTCTTTTTGTGCTGAAGCGCTGCGACCTCCGCCTCTCATCAGAGTCCCTTCCGGTTCCTAAGGAACGGTTTTCGTCGACTGTTTAACGCTTTATTTTACTTTAGTTCTCCTCCATTGGTAGGCAACTCCAATGAGAAACTGCCGTCGGTGTGTGTGCCCCTTCATAGCAAACTGCGCTTAGTGGTCCGCGAGCCCTTCGTAGAGTAATAAAGTGCGCCGGGGAGCGGTTCGCCTTCGTCGCTATAGTTTTCTCGAGTTCGAACCGAGAGATTTTTTCCGGCAGTCCAGTGCTTTAGGCGGTTGCAATAGAGACTCGAGTAACTTCACGCCCCCGGTTCCACCTCGGCGCGTACCTTTTAAGTTTTTTTTTCCTTTTTTTGGAGTTTTCTTCTTCCTCACTCCTTTAGTGCGGCCCACTTTTAGCAGTTCGATTTCCAGTCGAGAGTTTCGAATATCGCGAGTGAGGCTTAGATCGAAGTCCCCCTGGTACCTTCCTAGGGAAACATTTTTAGTCGCGTTGTCCCTGATCCTCCTCCACCGTCTCATCTCAATGTCTCTCCCCCCTTAGGTCCTCCTCGCCTCCGCGACGGTTTCAAGACCTTGGCGCATGTCGTGCCCCGCCTCTAAGTCGTTTTTTTCCCGTTAGGTTTTCCGATTTGCGCGCCTGGCGTTTCCCCCTCCCCACTCTATCTCCTCTCAGTTTTTGTTGTTCGACTAATACCGTTTGGCACACACGGTCCTACCGGTGTCTTTTTTTTTGATCTCGCGTGCCCCACAGGAGGCCGGTATATATTACCGTCGCGGCGACTTGGGCCGTCTCAGTTTTTTGAGATTCCTCTTTTTACCGTGCTGTTCTTCCCCCTTTTTTGCAGGCTCGTTTTTCATGTGGTGAACTCGTAGCGGATCCGTTTTGCTTGATCGACCTATACTCGCTGTAGCGCTCTTCTTTATGAACGGGCGACTTCTTCCTACCTCACGACCTTCACCATATGAGTCCCCCACGGGTGTGTCGCCGACGTCTCCCGGAGTACAGAGGTGTGTCCCGCGTCCAACCGACCCTTTCGTTTCCCTCCTCGTTTCCTCTTGCCCGTTTTTACAACTGGATCTCGTGGTTCTCCAAGCCGATCTCTTTCGACGAGCTTCTCACGCGCCTCGCTATGGTTGTTCCACATTCTTTGAAGGGTATCGACGGTCCGACGTAGCGCGCCGCGTTGGCTCGGTTTGTTGCGGTTCATTTGACTTCTCTTCCCGACTTTTTTGACGACAAAGTTCTTTTCGTCGACTTCCACCAAGAGCGTGTAAACGTCGGAAGACCAGGTTCTGTTTTCACTCGCTCTAGTCCAGAAGTCTAGTCCTTTCGTGCGCCCATTCGCCTTTTTAAAAACCCCCGTTCCCCAGGTTCCCTCTATTGTAATCGAGCAAGGGACCCGCGTTCCCGTTTGCCAGCTGCTCCCGGCGTGATTAAGATGTCTCTCCGGAGGCCCGGACAACGCGATCCTTGAGCGCGCCAATCCTCTACCCAGTTGCGATTCAGCAGGATATTCTAACCCTTCCCAGTCCTCTTCCTCTTCATCGGACGTCCCTCCGAGATAGCCGTTTGCCCCCTACCGGGACTTCGCCACACGACTTTTCTTTTAAGATGCTAGGATTCCGGACAGAACGTCCCCGGCGCCGCGCCCGTCGAGCTCGATATGCTGTTTTCCCACATTCTCCATGAAGCCGAATCCTTAGGACACCGCTCTACCTCCTCCCTTTTAACTTAAGTGTAGATCGAGGCTCAGCGCGCCATCGCACCATGGGAACGAATGGATGTTTCGGGCGACCATCTCCCCATATGTCTGTCGGGTCCTCACTTGTTTGCTCCTCACTCTCTTTTGTTGTAGGGGTCTTCCTCCAATTGAGCTCTTTCGTCCCCCAACAGAGTCCCTTGCCTTCTCTTTGCCGGCGCGTCTTTTCGCAGAGCGGGCTGTACGCCTTGCCACAGTCCTTTCCTCGGCGTTTCAACTATCCTCTTTTCTTTTCTCACCTGAGTCTTTTTTTTTCGGTGTTCCGCAATCGAAACTGCCCGTTGCCCGCTCATAGATGCTTCTTCTTTTTTTTTTTTTGATGTGGATTGACGAGTAGAGTTTCCCTGAACCCTCCTTTGGCCATGCCTCCGTTACCCCCTCCTCCTATTCCCCTTGGCGAGAGCTCTTGATCGTGGGCCTTCGAAATTTTCTTTTGGCTTGCGCCGCTTTTTCCTGCTCTCACTGGATACATAGAGATCGAACTCCCGGTTTTGTTGCGCATTACGGTATTCAGCGCAGGCCGCTCTTATTCAGCTCACGGAAGCTACCTCCTGCTTAACGGAGTTCGTACCCTTTTCTGGTCTTCTTTTTGTTTTTTCACCCTTCCTCTACTGAACCTATAAGGAGTCAGTTATTAGTAAGTTCCACCAGAGCCCTCCCCTTTTCCCTTTCCACGAAGGTCTCCCGAGACGAGCTGATGGAAGTCCGGCTGACCCAAAGGTGAATGCGATGTACCGGTGTTTCTTTCCCTGCGGGACGCCTACAGGAGGACGTCTCTGACACGGCGCGCGGTGCAGTTGTCGTCTTCGTATATTTCACTCGCGAATAGGTTTTCACGTTTTTCGTCCCCCTCCCCTTAGAAGTCTTCTTCGCCCCTGCGAGAGAAGTTTTTGGGCTCTTCTCCTTCCCGTTGCCCCTGCTCGGTATCGACCTGCGGACGGCTTCCTTTTCGCACCTGTGACATGTTTCCCGATCCCGAGAAATCCGTAGTCTCAACCAGGCCCTTACAACACACAAGCCCTTTGACTTTGACCCCCCAGGTCCATGGATGCTCTCTGAACGGCGTTGGATGAGGTTCGCCGTCGTTCGCAGTTTCTCTCTTCCCAGCGTCGTCTACCCGCGCCCCCCCCGTCGCGATCTTTTTTCGTACATGAGGAAACACCGCAGACCAAGCCCCGATTTCGCACGCAGATCTTCCGACGCGCGCTTTCGTCGCTGCTTAGTCACGCATTTAGTTCCACTTCAAGCTTTTCCCGCTCGTGCCGCAATCCTCTGCGCGTTCCCCCGATCCCCGAGCAACTACTTCTGTTTTTTGCACCCCCGACGTGGCCTGACTGCTGCCTGCGGCTGCCCCGTCTGCTCCCCCCTATTGCCGAGGTACCAGAGCAGTTTCTTCACGAGGCAAATAAGTTTCTGTTCCGGTGGCTCCCGACCCTCGCCCTAGAAGGAGCTTGTCGGCTCATTTTCCGATAGCCCCTGCACCGGACGCTTTTTAACACACCCCGTCAGATCACCTTTTCGAAGACTTTTCCCCCCCGTATCCTCCTTCTGTTCGACGGTCCCCTATTGATCCATTGAGAAGCTGCCACTTGGCAGCCAAGGTCTACGCCCTGTGATTTTCCGGTGCAATGTTGATTGGAAGTGTATTTTTTCGACCCCTGTTCGTCAATCTTACCTCCATCCCGTACCTACGGGACTGATCACGTGAAAAGTTTCTGTCTTCCAGAATAGTTGTTTCCCTTCTGTTGGCCTCCGTAGTACGCCTACGAATTCCTCACGCACTACGCACACCTGACAGGCGTTCCGATCTTTCCTTCATTTTCCTCTTTGTTTCCTGTTGCGTCGGAGACTGCGTTTGCTTGCGAGGTGTTGTGCCGCGAGTCGCTTCCCGGAGACGGTTTTTTTTTTTGTTCGGGAGCTCGGTCACCCAAATTATTCCCACGACGGCGCCCTGGGCTTTTCAGCTGGGATTGGTTCCCTTCCCAGGAGCCGTGCATGGTCTCCCGCATCGTTCGGATCCACTACAGACCTTTACTTCTTTGCTCGGGTAGATCTAGACTGGCCCGAGGCCCTTTCCGCCCCAGTTGTAATCCTCCTTCCGTTTTTTTGTTGAGATCTTTTTTTTTTTATTCCTCTTTGGACCGTAGCGGGGAAATAACCCCTATCCTTATAGTATGTTTAGACTCGAGGCCTCCCTTGCAAGTTATAAGTTCATTTCCCTTCTAACATAGTACGCGCACCCCCCTAGATTTCTTAGTGCATCCCCATTTACCAGTTGAATTCACGGGGCCGAGTCGGGTTCCCTTCCCGGAAGCGTCTTGACTCAGCAGATGCCCAGGATCAAACCTTCTCTCAGGTTTCTCGGATCCCATAGCTGACCCCCCCTTGAGCACAAGTTCTGTGTCAATCTATTACGGAGTAATGGGTGAGTAGTGATTGCGGGTCCTTTCTCTATGTAGATTCGAGCGAACTTCCGCCCGCCTTCATAACATGAAGTGGGGCTTCTCTTGCTCGGCGCAGTGGTCTTACCCATTCCTCCTCGGTCGACCTGTCGAGCCAGGGTGCGAACCAAAATCCACGCCATTAGTCCCTTGCACATTTATCCCTTTTAACTAGCGCCCTGTCCTCGCTGCCCTGGCGGCCCAAGTTCTCCAGGTAGAAGGCCTTCGCTTCCGAGCTGAGTACGCTGTCGAGTGCACGTCGCCGCTCTTTCCTAGTGTTTTCGGTCAGGATTCAGGTCGTTATGCTTAAGTAGCATCTGGCCCTGCTCATCTTCGTCGCGTTCCGTTCACCAGCGTTTTTTGTCCGGCGGCTAGATTTTTTTTCGTCCTCGTTCCTCAAACTGCAACTTTTGTGGACCTATTCACTAGGAGCATGTTAGTCCCTGCGTTTTCCCTCAGTCAGTCCTATCTGTTCCCCGTGTATACGTCTTTTGTTTTCCTTCCGATTGTACTAGCGACCGACGAGCTTTCTTGCGTCTACGTTGCGATAGGTCTATCTGCGATTGGCGTTAGCCTGCTTCCCCTCCCCCTCGCGGTCCGCCTTTTCCCCCGACTCGACTCGTAAATCAGCTTCGACCGTGACGGGTTGCTGCATTGCTGGCAGTGTTCCTTTACGATCTTTTCGCGACTTGTGCTTTTTCCCCCCCCCCTTGAAGTATCGCGGCCATAGCCGATTTTGCAGCCCCGCACGCGAAATCCGGCCAGCCTTTTCAGAGATCCATCGGTAACCTTCTGGTAGAGGGTATTGGTTCCTCGCTTGAGTGGTTTCTTTTGTTTCTCCGCTCTTTTATAGAATGCCAATCGACTGGTCGTTGTTCGGCCATCGAGTTTAATCACAGGTTCTCGTGAGCTTCCGGGCGTCTCCTGATTGCAAACCTTCCCCTTTCTCTCTCCCATCTCCCCTTTTCTTAAAGTAGGTAAGTCGACCCTCGGGCGACCCCCCGGATTGAAAAGAGATTTTCGTTCCTCCCCTAAGATTACTCGCTGGGGTTTTCCCCCTTCCGACCCCCTTTTCCCACTCCCCCGGTTAGATTTTCGTTTTTTTAGCGATCCATAGCGACATCGCTTGCGACGTTTCTTTCCAGCGATCGGCAACTATGCCTTGTTTCTGTCTGCATCCTGAGATCGCTCGGTTTCCCCCTTCTGCTCGGTTGCCCCCTCCGCTAATTCTTCTGATCCCAGTATCGTAAGGCGGCTCTGCCCCTTTTTCTACGAGCAATATCCACTTGTTTCCCAGAAACAGGGTTTTTCCCCCGAGGGCCGAGCAGTCTTCTCGTGCCGGTGTCGAGTATGAACGGCGCGCGGATTCTCTAACTCCACGCGGCTCGAAAGCCTTTCTTGACTATCTGGCTGGTTGGCCGATTAGCTTCGGCTGCGCCGTCCAGGGGCGGCCCTCGTACCGCCCTTTCTCCCCCTTTAACCCTCTAAGACTCTCCGTCTCGGAAGTCAGATTTTGCGGGAAGCTTCAGGTTCTCGGCTTAATGGAGCAACTCTCTGTCTCCCCTCGCGAGAACTGTTAAAATCCCATTCTAAAGCAGATGCAGCTCTGTTCTTTGGGTCTCCTTAGTGAGAGTCCGTCACTTGCCCCTTCTTGTTTAGAAGTTAGCCCCTTGCGGGACCTTTTGTCACGGCGTCGAACTGATCGTTTTCGATCTTGAAGTCTCTCCCTCATTCCCCTTCGAGCTGCTTCAAGTCTCCCTTGGGCTCCCCCCGTGAATGTTGAAAGACTTCCTGCACTTGTCTCTGACCCTTTCCAACATTTTTCCCTCCTTTCTTCCAGACTTGGAGGCCCCCTTCCCCCTCTTGATTTATTATTTCTCTGAGGTCTTACCATCAAGGATACGTTGCCAGGTTTGAGATGCGTTTTTTTTTTTTTTTTTTACCTTGATCTTCGACCCTTTTCCCCTTTCAGAGTTGGGCGCAGCCTTTCGCCCGCGTCTTCTAGCTCTGCGAAGGTTTTTTTATCGTTTGACTTAACCTTCTTTTCTACCACGGGAGACCGGCGCACCCGTGTTGTTTTAGCCGTTCCGCTACTTCCAGCGGCTTTTTCCTTTTTGAACATTCTTTTTGAGGCTCCTTAAGTTTTTTCCCCCCCTTCGTCATCAATATCGTCAGTTCTCCAGGCAGTCGTTACTGCCTACGTTTCCTTGGAGGAGTCGCTCTTGATTAGGGGAAGACCTCGGTACCGACGAGGGAGTTGGTTGGCCTCGCGACTCTTTCCTTGTTCAGAAGATGGATAGTTGAGCTCTTAGGTGACAATTTCGTGCCGCGTTCGCCGAATTGCTTTTTGACCCTGCCAGGCGGATCTTCCGTCGCGCGCCTTTCTTGTCTAGTTTCGACTTTTGACCAGAAGTTACGATTCATTACGAGATCTTCGGAGAGAGCCTGAACACCTTGTTAGTCCACGCCGCCGAGGCCGTTCGGGTACTATGGTAGGGTAAAGTTTCTCCCTTCCTGCCGCCGACGTCTTTCAACGGTGGTGATTAATCGTTCAGGCGCTATGTTCGTTTCCCTTAGAGAACAGAGGTTCCCCTCCTGCTCCGTGATGACTTTGCCAAGTTTTCGTCTCTATATTTTTCTTTGTGGAACAAACACCCCGACGCCCCCCCCCCACCCCCCCCCCCCCCCACCCCCCCTGCCCTCCCCCCTTTTTAACACGGCACACCCATGCACCCCCCACGGAAGAGTAGGAGTTGTTACATCGAGTTTTTCCTTTTTTGTCCACCTCTTTTTAGCTAGGACCTTCGGCGCCTCCCGTTTTTGACCAAGTTTGTTAATGAGATTGTAGTGGCTTGGAGTTTCCGCCCGTTCCCTCAGTAGAATCTTCCTTTTAGTCGTAATTCGTCAGCGACCCGCGTTGATCTTCGACTCATAACGTTACAAGAGGTTCCCTCTCGTTTCCTAGCGGATTTTCCTTCTGACCGCCTAAATACTTATATATTTCTTCCAACTGAGGCCTTTCCCCCTAGTCGACGGTACGACCCATAATCCTCTTCTCCCCTGTCCGTCGATGCGCCGCTTTCAAGTAGGTCCTATTTTCGCAGCCAGATTACGTGATCGCCCCCCATCTTCCTACTACGTGTTGTTGTGTCGCGATTTGAATAACGTAAGGTCTGTTTTTCACCCCCCACGTGGGAACCCTCCTGGTAGATAGGAGGGAAAAGTGCGCCCTTTTTTCGCTAGTAATTTCCCTGATCTCTTAGGTAGCCTTCATTGTTCAGGTGTCCCCGTGGACGTTTCTTTTTTGTCCTTTTAGAGTCCTTTAGCGACGAGGGCGATCCTGTTTTCCACATCGAGAGGATCATTTTTGCTATCCGTGACCCACTCGAGAGCTCTTCGACTTCCTGACTGTTTTTCAACTGGATGCGATGATAGCCCCTCCCCCCCCTCCCTTGCTACATGCCGGCCAACGTTTTTTTTTCGCGCTTTTTTCCTTGATCGCTACCTTTTAAGCAGTTTTCAACGAATTTCCTACGATTTCCACCTCCTACGAGTCAGTGGAAATTTTTTCCCCCACTTGTATTTTTTTTCCTACCAGGCTACTACGATTCCGGGCGACAAGGCCGCCTTTTTTCTTTCCCCCTCTTCGAATTTTTCTCAGGTCACTCCGTTGCGCAGTGAGCAGTTTGGCGATGCCTGTGTACCCGGTCACCTCCCCCTTCGTAGGAGGGGTTTTAGACAGCGTCTCCCCTCGTACCTTTCCGAGCTTCAAGGAGTACTACCTGTGTGGTTCCGTTTCGGCCCCTCGACCGACATGGAGAACGTATAGGCTTGCTACGTAGTGTTCGCCCTTTTCTCTAGCACCTCCCCTTTTCCCTGAGTCTGTTTTGCCCCCTTTTTTGAGACTGCCACCGTTTCGCCGTCCCTGAGCCGCCGGACGCCCTTGGTGATTAGTAAACAGATGGTCGGCCAAATTGATGCCCCTGCTTTACCCGTTCGATCGTTGAGAGAACCTATAGCAATAGTCTTTACCGCGTTCAGTTTTCCTGCTCCCGTCGTCAGTTTCCTCCGGCCTCGCACCCCTCGCCTAAGTTCGTACGTTTGCTCCCGCGTTTAACAGTCCATTGGACGGCCCTCCCCCGATTCTCCTCCGGTGACTTCGGGTAGGCTCCTACCCCTAACTGCCCTGCCTCTTCGAGTTCCGATGAACGCTTGCTTTTCTCAACTGCCAGTCGCTGATCTTTTCAATTGGAGGGAAACCGCTCGCCTCCCCCCCTCCTACCTTTCGATGTCTCTCAGGATCCTGTTGAGACCCCTAACCTGGGCACATTTACTCCTTTCTTTCGGTCCGTCCCCGAGTCCCAGATGCGAGCACGATGTGACTGGGTCCAACGGGGGACGACCGCCGACTGCCGCAAGTTTTTTTTTTTAGGCCTGCTCAATGTCTTCAATTACTTTCACCAACATGCCGGTTCGCGCCCCCGTGCCCTGGTACCTTCCAGGCGCGATTCGTCGAGCGGTGTAAACCTCCGCCCACGGCTTTTCGTGTTCCCAAGTAGCGCATCTCCCCCCTTTTTTTTTTTTTCCCCCCACCCCCACTCGAAACTTGAGTCGGCGTCGAATCGAACTCCGCTGTGACGATTTCCTCTTTGCTAGGCTTGGATGGGTCATTGGCCCTGAAGTCCGCGCTGTCTTCAACTAGGTGAGCTTCCTTTACGACAGTTACGTTTCTCCTTTTGAATTCCGATTCGTTCGGGCCCTTCAGGTGCTTGGGACGAGGCTTCTGCCTTCCTCGTTTCAAACCAGTCAAGCCATATGTCCACCATCCCATCTAAGGACTGATGCTCCTCCGTCGTTATACGGAGTCTTTTAGAGTCCCCCTTCTTTCTCCTCTCCAGTATCCGCCTTACGCCCGGCACTTATTCCCCGCCCCCTGTTTGGACGTCCCCTGCGTCTTTGGCTGCGTCAACTTAAGAGAAAGCCACCTCTTCCAGGCGCCTTTTTCCCGAAGTTAGAGCGGTATTTAGAAATCCCCTTTCAGCTCTGACGGTCTCCGTTCTTGACCCTTCGCCCGGATCTAGCCGATCGGCCCCCGACCCGTTGTCCTACCCCCGTCTCTTCTCCGCACCCACGAGAAAGTCCTGACCGAGTACCGTCTCCGTGAAAGCCGCTGAGTATCCCTCTCTCTTCGTCTACGGCCCTCGAGCCCCCTTTTTTCTAAGGTATTCTCCCCGCGTCGACGTTTCTACTAAGCACCCGATCAGTTTCGAGCCGCAGTTTTCCCTTTTGGCTAGCGTTTTTCGTCCTTTTTTTTTTTTCATCCTTTTGTCCACTCTCCCGGTTAAAGTACTCTCTTTCCGACTTGCGACATTTGAGTCCTCTTTAACCGCTGAACTCTGTTTCCCACATGGACCCCCCCCACCACCCCTCCCCCCGCGTCATCTCGTACCTAATTCCGTGGATGTCTCTAGACCGGTTTCCCTTCGTACTAGATTGGAGCATTGACCGGCACGGCCCCCCGCGATCGTCTCGGTGGGCCTACGGAAAAAAGAACGTCCGCCGTTCTCAAATCAAGGTCCTTTTCAGTTTACTTAAAGCCCTCCCTCCCCCCGATTCATCGCGCTTCTACGCGGAGGCCTCTTCCTCTTGCTATCTGACCCGGAATCGGTTGTTCGACACTATCGCTGGATCCCTCCATCATCTGTTACGGCAGCTTTTTCCCCCTCGCAGATAAGACTACTTCGCGTTTTCAACCGTCCTAGCCCCTTTTTTTCGTGCATGTCCTTCTTGCAACGATGCCCATACTTGCCAACGAGTTCCCACTCTTGAGTCGGTACGGTGATTCTTCCTGTCATTTGAGACTTCTGGATTTAAGCCCGTCCAACCTTCAGATCTTTTTTCCCTAATCCCCCACTTGAAGATATTTTCAACTGCGGCCCTTAAGCTCCGTACCCGCCCCCTACGTCACGCGGTCCGACTGTTACTTTCAGCTCATTTTCTTCGCAGCCCCCTTTGAAGTCTGCGACCCACGGGTTCCATCCACCCTTTCGACGAATGCGGCAAGAGTTTAAGTTTTCAAGTGAGCTGTCCCTTGTCATTTTTTCGCAATTGCTCTGGACCTCCCGACATCATTGAACCCCTGTTAACCCCGTGACGACGAGCGATCACGAGCAATGTACCTGTGATACAGCGATTTGTCCCTACGATGAACTCTCTCCGAATCATAAAAGATTATTGACCCTCCAATTCAATACCGCAAACAGTCTCCTGTAGTTTTTTTTTTTCCGACTGTCCCTCCCTTTTTTTTTTTCCTTTTTCCAAACCCCCCCCCTTTTTTTCCAGGCGAGTTTTTGCGGATGCCTCCTTTCCTGTTGCAGAGAGTTCTTCCCGGAGAGGCTTCCCGTGCCTTTTTTCAACGTCTCTCCCCGGCCCGGTTGTAAGGGACCTTTTTGTACCTCAGCCTGACTCGCTCGAGGTGCTGAAGATTTTGTTTTTTTTTTTTGGGATTCTCGCGCTCGGCCGCGTGCATCCCCGCCTTCTTATCCCAGATTGATTTTTCCCTTTTCCTGGTTTCTTTTGGGCCGCTTTAAGATGTTCCCCGATG
>Ga0179593_1391202_pt1 | contig 13454 bp, 9 predicted proteins | sample CZODoug2_1_08_16_FD_185931 | JGI IMG/M metagenome (GOLD analysis project Ga0179593, IMG submission 185931) | Vadose zone soil fungal communities from Angelo Coast Range Reserve, California, USA - CZODoug2_1_08_16fungal (PacBio error correction) | ecosystem: Environmental > Terrestrial > Soil >... | reverse complement strand
TTTTCTTTTGTGGGTTCTGCCTCCTGATGTCGTCAGGCTGCGTAAACCCGCCCCCCCCCCCTCAACTTCCCCACTGGTAGTATCTCCGTTCATTTTTCTTGCACTCTTTTGACGGGCATTAAGTGCTGCGCACTCCGGGTCCCCCTTCCCCGTGGTTTCTCCTTGCACGTTTGGGCTTGCAACGCCTCGGCGGATGTCTCTGAATATTTTTTCTGCATTAACTCCTTCTTATTTCTTGTATTATGATCTCTTGAGCGGCTACATGTTCTGAGAGGTCCCCACCTCCCCCTTGTTCCTCAAACTAATGTCCCTCCTTCCTGTTCTTAGAGGGCCGGTGCACCTGTGAACGATGCGATAGGTCAAGAAGATTTTCATACTTTCCACCCTTTTGCTGTTCTCCTATTTTGAGTGAGCCCCCTCGTGATTTCAGGGCTCCACACTGTTTCTCTTTGCCTATAAGTTTTTCCCCCTGCTTTTCCCCCTGACAGTTACCCCCTGAGAAGATTGTGCCTCTCTCACGCGTATGCGCGATCGGCATCTATGTCGCTAGTCTCCCCCAGGATGATTTTATGTAGTACCCCCTATCTCCCTTTCCTCTGTATCGCCGCTATGACCGCCTTTACCACGGACCAGTTTTTTGAGTCAATTGTCCGGTTTCTCGTCTCTTGGAAGAGCATACAGCTCGCGACAAGGCTCCCATCCGAAAAGTCCCCCCCCAAGTATCTCCCCCGATCAAAATCTTTTTTTGGTTCAGTATTTTTCGACCCTCCCGCTCGACCACCTGTCTCGACCAGCAGATTCGATCACCCCCCTCACTCCGACCTAGCTCCCTTTCTTACTCACACCTGCTTGGGTATCATCAATGTGAACAACTTCGAATACATTTTTTTTCGTTCCCATCGTCATCTTTTTTCAGATCCTGTGTTGGTTCACGCCTGCGGTGTGTCGCGAGAGATTTACCTTTATTGAATCCGCCATGTGTTTATCATCTGTACAAATCCGCTTCCTTCCCGTCACTCTTTCCTCGAGAATAATTCCTCACTCTCGCGCTATTCGTGACTAGCGCAGGCGCGAGCCTTGGTATTTTTGCACCGTGCCCCCCTGAGAATTTTCATGTCCGTCACCGTCCCTCCACACTTACTGTCAGACTCCACGCAGGCTTCTTCCCGTGTACGCGCGACGAGCTAGAAGCGTCTCCCCCTCTCATGGAGGTTCTTTCAAGATCTTTATCTTTCTCCGTCCAGCCCCGCGTGCAGGATCGCCCTTTTGACGGTCGAGTTGCATTCGTGATCTACGTCGTCGCCCCTGCAGGTTCGAGAAGAATTTTCTCCCCGAGACATCCTCTTGCCAGAAGTACCCCACCGCCCTTGGCCCCTCTTCCATTCCCTTGTAACACCTTTCAGCATGCCAGCTGAAACTCGGTGGGCTCAGCCTCCTTGTTGCCCTCTGATTTTTCCTACTGGCGTGTCGTTTCTGGAGTCCCATCCATCCCTATCATGTTTGCCGCTCGCGATGACGGAACTTCGACGTCCTTCCTGATGGCTAGGTTATATGAAGTCTAGTTTCTCCCCCTCCTGTCTGAGACCTCTAGGGATTCCCCGGTTTTTCTTTTTCCCTTTTCTTTTGCGTACTTTCTTCACACCAAGCGCCCATGCGCCGGCTACGCGCCAACGCTCTTTCTGATTCGAGTTTTCTCCCCTTGGCTGTCTCAAATGTAAGTGATGTTTTCCCACCCGGATAGGTTCTTTCTCATCCCTCCGCTTGGGATATTTTTTTTGTGTGTTGAATTGTATCTCCTTGTCGTCCCCGGACCGGATCCCTGAAAATGCGTTTCTTTTGTCCCTTCTCCTTTCTCCTTTCTTTCGGCCTTTGATTTTCCCCAGTCCTCTATCCCCCCCCGGGATGTTTCTCCTCTGTCAGTTCCAATCCGATATCGCTAGCATCCCCGCATACTCCCGTGTTTAAAATCCTCTTTTTGAAAAGTCTTCAGCCAGCCCCTGTCGATCCTTCCGTCAGTTTCCCTTCCGCGTCCTTGCTGCCCCGCCCCGTGAGTGTTGCCTTTCCACGATTTATTTGTTCCTCCCTTAGCCAACGAGCCTTCCCCCTCTGCGTTAATTTCCTTCCTCGCGCACTTACTTTCCCTTGCGTCAGTACAAACGTCCTTTATGTAGTTCCGGCTGCCGCGCTCTCTGGCTTCACCGGCCCTGCGCGCCATAAACGATTCATGTGATCCGCAAGCTTACCAATCCCCCTGTCAAGTGGTCTGTGCTCCGCACAAGGCCGACTAGCCTGTCTGGAAGCCTTTCCCCTAGATTTCGGGCGTCAGCTATGGCGAGCCTTTTCGATCGGTCGAACTTGCCACGCAATGATCCCTCCTCTTCTTCCCCCTTTACGGGGTTTCTCCGTGCTCCTGATGTATGTGCGACATGGGCGCGCAGTATGAGACGAGTACCTTAAAATCTCCCCCCTGATTATGTTATTCACAAAAAGGGTGACTTGCCGAGTTTCATCCAGCCTGCTCGGCTGCCTGTCCCTCTCTGCCGACTTGAAGTTACTTTTCTTTAAGTCCCGATGCTCCCTGATACGGTCCTCACGTCTCCGGGGCCGCCACGCCGTGTGTTTGTAGCCATGCCGATACGGACCGTTCAGTTAAGCGTTTTTTGTTTGCCCCCGAGGACCCCCCCCCTGTTGAAAGTCCCCTTCTGGTCTCTCCCCTACTACATGCATCTATGCGATGTACCACTTCCTTTATTACTGTTTTGAGGATTAACCCATTCCCTGTGCGAGCTGCATGCGGTGCACTAACCACCATGGACGGGCGCAGGGCGTGTGACGACTTCGAAATGATTGAAGCTTTTTCTTTTCCTGCCTCAAGACGTTGTGTGATTCCCTAGTACATGGGCTCCGCACTTTTCTCATGTCGAGCCCAGACACGCCACTGGATTTGACGTCGCTGATGCGGTCGACGAGAGCTTTCCCTTTTTAATTAGTGGCGTCGAGTTTTTGAATTCAGCATTTTGCATAAGTCGAGCTCACGAGGCCCACACGCTCTCTCCCCATACGTGAGGAATCGTTAAAGGCATGGTTTACCTCTGCTGAAAGAATATGTCGCCCAGAACGGACCGTTACGACTTGATTCCGAGTTTCTTGCGAGTGACAGATTTTTGACTCCGAACGGCGTGAGTAGACAGCCGTTCGGCGACCATGCGGAAGTGTCTTCGGTTTGGGGTCTAAAATGAAAGAGTTAACTCAAGCCACCCTGAGAAGCACTTCCGCAAAGACTCTGACCATCGGCATGGATTGACGAACCTGCGACACTCTGGACTGACTCCGTAGTGCTGTTGCCTTTTTACTCCGTCTCCCCCCCCACATACCTCCATATCCACGGAGTCGGCGAACGCTTTATTCTAGATATGTGCCAAACAACCCTGTTTTTTTTTTCCCCCACTAAAAGTGCCGGAGTACTGCACTTCAATACAGTGTCATCCACTCACATTAAGAAGTTCACCCCGAGTAAAAATTCTGTGCTCTTTGGTATCAAGAGCTCCGGGTTGATCCGTTGTTCGATACGGAGAGCCTACCACAGCGTTTTTATCCCTACGAATCCTCTCGCAAAATCTCTTCCTGTCTGACACGATGACCCACGAGATAGAACTCCTTCCTCTAATGAATTCACCGGCTTTTCTTCGCTGCCTCTTAGGACATCCTTCTCCCCCGTCCCCTGCCTATACGGCGTGGCTATCTTTTCCACCGGTGCTCAAAAGCCACCCACGTAACACTTTCGTAAGGTCCCTTGTTCTCAACGGCGGACCGTCTTTTTTTACGTCTGTTCCTGCCAGTCCCACTTTAGTAATTCACGCTCGGATCTGGACTAGCATTCTTTCGCCGCCCAAAAGCTTTCTCATTGCATCCAATTCATAGATCCCAATCACCTTCTGATTTGTTATATAAGTAATTAAAGTAGGACCTTTCGAACGTTTGATTCGACGAGCCATCCAATCCGTCTTCCCCAGTAGCTGGTCTCCCTCCCCTTATAGCCCCTAGGAGCCCCATAGAGGCTAGATATGCTTTTCTTTGCTCTGGTCGTCATTTAGTGACCGTTTTCACTCCTGTGCCCTGCTACGCTCCGGCCCAAACCCTTTCCCCAATTGAAGTACACTTAGGGACGACCTCTACACAGAGGGGAGAATTGTAGGCAGGCTTTTTTCCCAACAGCGCTCAAGCAATAAAACACAGTCCAGGACCTCATAAACGGTTACGAGGATGCTTTGTGTTCCTGACGAACCACCGAGAGGGTTGCCCATGCCCTCATTTTAAGTTCACGAGGACACGGGATGAGTCCAGGGGGGTGGAGAGTTGGTTGAGGTTGGGTTGTTTTTGTCTTCTTTTTCTTTTTTGTTGTGAGATTGTATGAAGTTGGCTACTGATACACCCGCACAGTCTTTGGGGGTATGCGCCAAGCTTAGTAGTGTTTAGTCGGATCTAATGACCGACACCATTTAATCTTAGTTCAAGAGCATACGGAAGACGGTAAAGAAAACAATTGTTTTCGCAAAAAGACTTCTTATTAATGAAAGTGACAGAAACTTTAGAACTCGGAACATAAATTGCACGTTATACCATGCCTCTACCGCAGATCATTATCAGCCCTTCTCTCCTCATCATTTCCGGGCTTCCGATTCCATCTCACGATCCCTCCTGCTCCAGAAATTTTCTTTCTTCGAATCCTTTATTAAGTGCTTCTGATCTTTCTGCCGATTTCCGGTTTCCTAGACCCCTTTTTTTTGCGAGGCTTTCGACAATTCAACTTTCTAGATTACAGTTCACGACTCGACTATTATTTCGATTACCTCTTGATTTTTTTTTTTGGTCTAGGCTTTTTTCCGCGCCATCCCAATATTTTCTTGCAATTGCTCTTCCAGTTCGTAGCTCTTCCATTGTTAGCCTGGACGTTCAACACGCAGCACCTTGTCCGCGCCTTGCATGAAACTCATCTTATCCTTTCCCTGTGGGAAGGCACTTAATCCCCCCCGACGATCTGCACTGGGAATGTTCTGCCTGTCCCGTCTCAGAAAACAGCCATACCTTTTCATGGACTTCATTTCAGATTTTCCCTGCTTCGCATACTACCCGGCAATTGACTCGCGCCGCGTTCAATTCCTTTCACCCCCCCCTCAACCTGTCCCCCCCACCTCCCCGGTGTTGCTTCGCTCGCTCGCATAAAGCCCCTGATCGCATCGTACCACATCGCTGCTGACCCCCCCCAGAATTCCGGGCTCCATCTCGCCACCGACCTATCATGTGCGGATCACTTCCTTGTCCGGCTGCGGCACATTTAGTGAATTACCTCGCCAATCTCTGTTCTCAAGTTTTCGCTCCCCCGACAACCAAATCCTCCCCGTCCTTAGGTGCACCGTCAATGCCTGTTTATCTCATTTCTCCCCCCCCCGTGTATCGTTTCTTCCTTATTATCCGCAACACTTTTCGCCGCGTGTACTCCGACGAGTGGGCATCCCTTTGTTCTTTATCTTACGTTGCGCTGTGTCCCACTCCGTCCACCTATAAGTCCCGGAATAATATTTTTCGCTGAGAGACTGAACGGGCCTCACTAGTATGACCGCGGACACGGTCTGCCGACCCCCCTCCTTTCCTTTTTCCCCCAATCAATTTGGCACGAGCAATGTGCCAATAACCAATCCTCGCTCCCCCTTCCCCTTTCAACAACTTTTTACGTTTCCCGGTTCTGTGGCCTTGCGGGGTCTGGTTTTTTCCCCTTTCACTCCGGGTGAAGTATCACCTTTTCTCAACATCTGTTGACATGATCTTTCTCTTTCAATGCCCCTAGCAAACGTCTCGCTCTTTCCTCCTCCGATTTTGATGTTTACTTCTAGCCCCGTTTTTTGTCCTTGCATTTTTTTAGTAGCCCATTTCTTGGCGTTTGTTGCACCCTCGGGAATCGTACTAGTTCGCGGCATAGGTGTCATTTTCGTTCACCCTTTTCCGTTACACGCTTATTTCCATGCAGACAAGCTCCGTCGCGTTTCCTGACAGTCCGCGTACGTTCGTTCTGCTGGGGCGTGGTGCATTGTCCCCCTCTCGTGATGCCATTTTGTTTTGCCTCTTCTACTTTTTTTGCCGGACGTTCCAACGGGGTTACGATTTTTTAGCGACCTTTCTTGATTCTCTGCCACGTGCACCATCTCTACTACACCTCTGGTGCTTTTGTTTGAACCCTCCCCGAAATTCTCCCTGTAGGTGCACCACGACTTTGACGAACGGCGGTAACTCTGTTTTTTTTTTTTTTCCCCCCCCCCAAGTCCTTCTTCCACCCTGATACCGCGGATTGTTACCCCTCGGTTGAGCTACCCTCCGAACGTCTTGACAGGTGGCTTCGCCCCCTCGTCACAGTTTTACCTTTTTTCTCTGTGCCCTTTTTTCTTCGTCGCCGCGTCCCACTTCTGGCGCCGCGTGCTTGTGATCTTTCCTCCCTCCCCTTTGTTCTCTCCGGGAGTACTTGATTTCTTAAGATTTGTTTGCTACCCTCATTTTTCGTTACTGTTGCGGATAGTGTCGCCTTTTGACGCTAATGTGTTGTTACCCTCCTCACTCTAGGGTTTCCTTTTTCTCTTTTCCCTAGTAGGAGCCCCGAGTTAACATACCAGACGATCAGTATTTGCCGTCCTTTCTCCTCCCTGTAGTTCCCTTTTTTAATGTTTCCCTGCTGACCCTCCATTGCAGGTGCACGGTTGTCTGCGCCTTGTTTGGAACTTCTTCACGTTTCTTACTTCTAGTCAGCGCGCAGAGGTGGATTTTGTCCTTATTCACCCATTCTCCCCGAAATCTCTTTTTTCATTCCGAGTCTTTATTTGCTGCACTCAGCATCAGCGCGCTCTCCGTCGCTCGAGCCCTTTTCTCTTTTTATTTTTCTTTACTTGCGGTACCAAAGCCTGAGCATACTCATTTTTGCAGTCGCCTCTTCCCCACTTTTTCCTCTCTTTCATAGAACGCGTTGAGACCCCTCTTGTTGCTTTTCAACAGATTGCCCTCACCAGAGATTTAGACGCTCCTCGCGCCACGGGCCTGGTCTGCTGAATAATGTCTCTTTTTTTTATTTCGAATGGTACGGCAGTGCTTGCCGTTCATCTTTTTACTCGTCAAGACACCCCCAATTTTTCCAGACGTTTTTTTTTTCCCCCCCCCTGCGGTTTTTGGTTAACAATCTTGAGACCTCTTTTCTGGTATTACTAGAATTCTTGATTCCCTTCCTGGTTAGTCCCCCCCGTACGTGACCCCGAAGGCTGCTGGTTTTTACCTTTCGGTTTGCCTTGTGTCAACGTAGAGTTGAGACTCCGATGGCTTACTAGAACATTTCTGATCGTGCCGAGATTTGGTACGATCAATTGAACACATCACCCTTAGTCCCATGTCATGAAGAATTCCATGTTGGGTCAGTAGAGTCCGTTTGAAGTCAGTCGGCTTCTTTATGTCTCTTTCATCTATGACAACCGATTACCGGAGAGTCACCGTGGTTATTAGATGCTCCTCCGCCTTTTCCATCACGTGCTATGAACTAAGATATCCCCGGGAGTTAGGCCGCTGGTAGCCCCTGCCCATGGGCTACCCCCTTACTTTCCACGATCGCCTCGCCTAGTTTCAGCTTGACTTCCCAATGTATAAGGACTCCCTCGACCCCCAATGCCTTTTTGTCCTTCAAGGAACTTTTTTTTGACCCTTCCTACGCTCACTTTAGGACCATGCCTCTCCTTGGCGGGTGTGTTTTCTGGCTTTTGGTTTCCTCCCCTGTTTTTTAAATAGCTTCTTAAGAGACCTTCTCTAGAGATTTGATTTTGCTTTTGCGATTATTTTTTCCCTTCACCATTGGTTTCAGTTTGCGGGGAAGTTTTCGGCCTTTGCAGTTTTCATGTGATTTATTCATTACAAATCCATTTCCCCCCGAGCCAGCCGCAGAACATATGCTTTTCCCCAGAATGATGCTCACTTTTATCCCATTTTATGATCTCGATAGGTTGTTCCCCCCATTCTATTTTGTGGTTCATTACCCGGAGAGTCGGAGAGTAGACTTACCGCGTGCATGTTTTCACTTTCTCGATCGTTCCCTGATGCGCGTCCGCGTGGATTATCTGTACCCCCCCTCTTTGCGTGGATCCTGCTTCCTTCTGACTATTGGTCGCCGGTCTAAGAGCGCCTTTGACCCCTCTCCGAGACCCTGATGCGTCGTCCACTGATTGCCCTCTCGAGTGGTTCCAGCTCCTTTCCTTGCAGTACGCTTCGGACAGCGTCCGAGCTAACCTTTTGCCGGATCGAGACGAATGGCCTTGTGTATGACTTTTCGACAGCTTTTTAACTTGTCAACCGGCTCGTACTTTTCTTTTTTCCCGGTGGCAGCCCCAAAGAGTAGTATTTGATTCTTCTCCCCCTAGTTTTCCGGTTACTGGGATCCCCCAATTTTCATTTTCCTCGCGATAGCCTTGATGTCCTGCCCATCTCCGTACTCGCACTGTGATTTTTTTCGTTTCCCCTTCGGTTCTCCCTGATTCCTGATGTCCTTATTCTTTCAGCATACCTGGTTTCTTACGCCGCTGCCCTTGCTCTTATTTCTCCCTTTCTTTCTCCCTACGCGCTGACCCCACACTCTGCTCCCCCCAGCGTCTTCCCTTCGCACAGAAGTCACTCCCGGCTTTCGTAATTTTCCTTCCCCTGACTTTGTTTGTATACGGCTCTCATTTAATTTTTTCATGATGACTGGCCCTTCCTCCCCTATGGCGGTTGAGTTTTCCCCCCTCACTACGTTGCCTCTCGTGGTGATGTGTTCCCGCAGTTTTTTTTTTTTTTTCCCCTACCCAGCTTTCTCTTTGAGAAGATTCTTCCTTCGTTGCTCGAACTCCTAATGTGTGGCCTTTTTTTTTTCCCCCTCCGTATTTGTGTTTTTTGATTTCCCCCCCCCGTTTCCCCTCTCACGCCCGAATTTTTAATCATTGCTTTTTTTTTGCGACGGTTTTATGAAGTGGTTCGCTCCCCGTTAATTGTCCCAATTTTGATGGAGTTTTTTCCTTCCTGAGCCGCTCAGTCAGATTTTTCCATTCGCTCTCATATTTTAGCGCGACCTCCCTTTTTCCTTTCCAACTTACGTCCCTTGATTCTCGTCATGGCTTTCCAGATCTCACTTTATGGTGTCTCCTCACTTGGTTTCCGTCTATTTGTGATTTCCTGAACACCTTTCTCCAATTGACCGACCTCGAACCTTTCAATGCCTCTTTAACCCGTCAGGGGCCCAACTCTTCAACTCGGTTTCGCCCTTGTTGACCACTTTCCGCCTGGTTGGGCGACGTGTGCCTCGCTCAATCCTTCCCCTTTAAGCCCTTCCCCAGCCTTGCTTCCCTGTATTTTCACACTGTCTGGCAAGTCTTGTGTGAGGCTGTTTTTTGCCCAACTTCCTTCCCCCGATCTACTCTTTCAGAAAGTCTTCGATCACCACCCGGGCGGTTCGATCAACGGTCCAATCCTTCTGATTCTTTTTTTTTCCCATCAGTCTATCCCCCGGGTCCTTATTGGGACCGTTCCACCCTGCATGCGTGGCGATATTCTCATTAATGTCAGGCCCCTTGTTCTGATTTTTATGAGTGGGCAATCCCTGACTTGGATCTTAGATAAGACCTATTCAGGCGTTGCTGGTGTGGGGGTATTCTCGTCTTGGAACAGTATATCCGACTTCTTTCCTAGCCCCCTTCCGTCCTGTTCTGGAGTATTCCCCTACAGCTCCCTCGGTCATCCAGCCTATGATTGTGATTCCTCACCCTGGTTCCTTTTTGTCTCCCAGTTTTTTAATGCTTCTCCAGTTCGCTATTAAGACCAGCTTCTCCTGCCTTGTGTCCCCTCACCGCGTTCTTTCCGGCGAGACACAAGAACTTCCGTTCCTTTTCCCTAAGTCGGCGGACTTTCAAGTCGAATCAAATGGTTCCCTCTCCGTGTCGAGTGCGCCCTACCGCTCATCTGTCTTCCTTGTCCTGCCCCCCCCTCTCTTTTTGACTTGACCATTACTCCCGACTTCCTTTCATTTTATTTTCCTCCCTATCACAAGAACGAAACGTTCGTCGCTCCGCCTCTCCCTTTCTTTTTGTCCCCTGGACGAAGCCTTCCTTGCATTCTCCTTCGTGATTTTGTGTTCACGTCCCCCCGTTGGGATCGACAGGCCAGGCCCATATGGCCACCTTTCTTTTTTCACTGAACGTCCCCATAGGCCTAGACCTAGGTCTCCCTCTTGTCGGCAGACTGGTGTGATTGCGGGCCTGGTTGCAGAAACAGCTCGTCGAGGCGGGGAAATTCCTTCCCTCTTTTCTCTTGATTGAGAAGTTCTTTTCTTATAGTTTTTTATCTTTCCTTTTCCCCCCCTTACTCATTCGCAGGTTGTTTTGTAGCGTTGATGCGAGGCATCTTCTCAATTCTTCCCTTTTCTTTTTTTCTTTTTTTACAAGAATAGCCCTTCTTCCCACGTGTTGAAACTCAGTTGTCCCGAAGCCTTTGGCCGCAGTCATCCATGCGCAAGCCCTCCCTGTTATTGCACTCCTCTATTTCTCTTTTCCGTCAATCCTGCTGTGTCATGTGGTTCCTTCGATTTGCCCCCCCTGCCCCTGAAATCAACAGCAGTCTGCTGATATTATAGGCAGCAATTCGTCTGCCCTGATTATAGCATCCTTCACGTTTTTCTCTCCGAGAATTTTTATTTGATGCGGTCAACCCCGGATCGGGGGGGCCACTCCTGGCTCGAAAAAGAATATGGAGAATAACACTCTCCGGTTCTGCCTTTAAAATCCGTTGGTCCCTTTACTTCTTTTTGCCCCCTCCGCCTTGTGTCCCGATATGATCGTCTTGTTTTGCCGTTCGTATGAGACATATTCTCGGTACTGGTTCTTTAACCTCGCGCACTACTATATACTGAGCACGTGCACCGGTCCCCCCCCCCCCCCGCTCTCTTCCCTCTTCAACAAGATGCGGCATCGCGTTTCATCTAGGGCTGCAGCTGCTTAGAGATTGATCACTGACCGCTTCTCTTGATTCTTTGAGTATACTGGCGTGTGTTATCTTCTTACCCCCCCTCGCTCTTTTTTTTTCCCTACCCGATTTTGTGCATCCTAACTGCGTCAGTCGCCCTCTTTCTCTCGTGAGGAGGGCTCACGTTCAGCCATCCCCTTTTTCAGCCCATCTTTCCTTGCAGAGTCTTCGTCGCGCCATTTGAAGTAGTCCCCCTTTTGTGAACTCCCAGTTTCTTTTTCCGTCCTCTCTCTCCTCCTTGCGACATCCGGACTCGACTCGAGAATCCCTGTGTATATACGAATGTCCGCGTGCTGTGACATCTACGTTCGGGCGTCGCGACAGTTTTTTTCCTTGAGCCTTCCCACGATCCTCGGGCACGCTAGTAGCTTCTCCCGCGCTTTCTTTCACTTTTCTGTGTTTTCTCATTAGACGCCCTGCAGGTCCTGCGCACTTGTAGTTTTCAAGATTTCACGCCAAAGGCGGCCGGTTGATTCAATATTTGTTTTAGTTCTTTTGGGATTCCGTCCCAATATGCTTTTTAATCGGCGACCGGGCCTGTTTAGATCGCTATTAGAGAGCACTCATCTTTTGATGTACTTCCCTACCCCTGTCTTTCGTTTGTGGGAAAGAGCGCGCCCTTGTTGCATCTCTCCTGTGTTTATCACTACTTTTACTTTCCTTCTACCTGCTCTACCCGTTGATAACGCAGCGATTCACGTCCCCTCTTTCCAAGTGTAACTCGCCTCCTCCCCAACTTATTTTATCCTCTTTTTTTTTTCATCCGCCTTTCTGGGACCCCTTGCTGATAAGAGCGTGAATAGTGGATTCTCTCTCCCTATATAAGAAACCCCCAACCCCCTCTCCCATCCCAGGCCTTGCCAATACGTCCGCTCCTCTCCCCCCAATTCCCTTTCGACCCCTTTTTACCTGCACCACCAAGCCCCACATTTTACGGACTTTCCCCTCTGCTCCACCGTTCCCCTTCCCCCGCTTGCTCCCCCCCTCCCCCGTCCTTTCTATCCCCCCCAGGCGTCCATTTCGTAGCGTGCTCCCCCGTTCCCTTTTCTTGTTGCTCCCATTCTTTGTGTTTTTTTTTTTTTTTTGCGGGCGCTTTTTTTTTTTGTTTTTTCAGTGTGTGGTTGTCTGTGTGGGTTGGGGGGGGTGTGTGTTTGGGTTTTTTTGGGTGTGTGATGTTTTGGGTTCCTTTTTTTTTTTTTTGCGTGGGTTGTCCTTCTGTGAGTGGTGTCTTGTTTTGGGGGTACAAAGTATCCTTTTCAACGGAGATCTCAAGCCTCTTTTCTTTCCCCCCCCTGCAAACGCTCCCCCTGATTTCCCGCGGATTTTTTTTCTCTTATTTTTCCGGTCTCCCCCTTTCTCCCTTTCTCCGTTCCTTTCCTTTTTTTCTGCAATCCTTCTTAATGCTTGTAAAAGATCCTTACGCGAGGCCCGAGACACATTTTCCGGAGAGTTCTCCCCAGATCTCCGCACCTCGTCCCTTTTATGGCGAACGCCCGAATTTCTAGCGTCACTGCCACGCTCACCCAGGAACCATTCCATTAGTCCGAGTTTTTCTTCTCCTTTTTTACAGCCCTACTTCCCCCCCTCCCTTTTGAGGATTTTCTCTCTCTATACCGAGACTTCCTTTTCCTTATCGTAGCTCGATACCAGGGTATAACGGTTGTCCGTCGCGAGATTTCTTTCCAAGGTCCTTCTTCTTCCCCCTTTCTGTTACCCCCCAGAGTTTACAACAGGCCTATTCACCCGTCCACTCTCTTTTTACACTTTCCTGATCTCCTTCTCCTTCTCCTTCAGATTCTCCCCCTTTTCATTCCCGCTTTCCCGTCTACGCCTAAGTCAAGTATTTCCTCGCTTAATTACTTCTCCCCTCCTGAAATGACCCCTTGTGACCCTCTTCCCCGAAAAGAAGACTACTGTAGCGTACTTTTACTTTTTTTTTATTATCCCCCCCGCCACTTCAACCTTCAGTGTCTGTGCCTTTCACCATTCTCTCTGATTACTATTTTCTCCCTGAAAACGTTCCTTGACTTTTGTGTTTAGCCTGCCGGTCATTAGTCTCCTCGCGCCATCGGTCGCCACTCTACGTTAGCCACACCGTAAGACGTCTATTCCGCTCACTTTTTTGCGGAGTACCTTTCCCCAACCAATTCTGTTTTCTTTTCCTAGGTATTTGTGTCCTACCCAAAGGAGTCCTTATTTTCTCACGCCACGAGGCTTTGAGGCTGTCGTTCCTTTGGTAGCAGTTTGGCGGGCGAGTTACCCGCAAGGTATGAATGTCTTGGTTTGTTTTAGCTTTTGAGGTACGCGCTCCCCATCCCCCTTTTGACTCCCTCTTCCTTGGCGAACCCCCAATTCCGAAAATGATCTTCCCTACAATTTTTATT
>Ga0179593_1714972_pt1 | contig 13455 bp, 9 predicted proteins | sample CZODoug2_1_08_16_FD_185931 | JGI IMG/M metagenome (GOLD analysis project Ga0179593, IMG submission 185931) | Vadose zone soil fungal communities from Angelo Coast Range Reserve, California, USA - CZODoug2_1_08_16fungal (PacBio error correction) | ecosystem: Environmental > Terrestrial > Soil >... | reverse complement strand
TCCGACCTCCCTCTTGCGCCAAGGGAATATAAGGGGGCAGGGGCGGTGATTTTTTTCCCTAGGGGGAATTTTTCGCCCCCTTCGTTTCAATATTCCCTTTGAAAGGTTTTTTTTAACTCTGGCGCCACCCCTTTTCCCCCCCACTTCTTCGGAACGGACAAACCGGCCGCGGTCTCTACCGACGTTCCTTTGGCTCCTTACCCCACTTGTTTTCTTATCCCCCTTCTCCCGATTTGTGGATTTCTGGCGTTTACTCTTGGCCGTCGGTCCTACCCTCCAAGGAACAGGCCGAGACTGGGGTCTCTCCAAGGTCTGGGCGCAGAAGTTCTTCTGCCGGACCTTGATGGGATTTTTTTTTTTTTCTTCCTAGCCTCTGCCTCCTTTCCCCTTTCTCGATACATCGTACTTTTTTTGTTTTTGAACTCTCTGGCTTACGGCTTTCCGTGTAATAAAGAAGGCCTATGTCTTCCACCCCGGTGGATCCTGCCATGTGCCAAGGCCCAAGCTTGGCTTCTTTTCGTGTGCTTGTTAAAATAGCCGACTTTTCTGACTCGGCGCTCGTCTTTATTTCCGGTAGATCCAATCGCATCTCACGCAACTCTGAGGGTATTTGACCACTGAGTGGAAGGCAGCAGTCTTCCCCTTCCTTCCTCCCCGTTTTTGTTGTTTTTTGTGAGTTCCTCCCTCTCCCGCTCCCTTCCCCTCACTTTCTATGCAAGAGAAAGACGTTATTTTGACATGCCGATGGTCGTACCCTTTTCCCTGACCGAAGTCTGACTCAGGGGCGAGTTAAGTTTAGTTCCCCCCGGTTATATTTCCTTTTCTTTGGTTTTTTCGGGGGTTTTTGTTGGGGTTCTCCTCTTTGTCCTTGTGTGCCTTCACTTTTGATTAGGCAGGGACTACAGGGTGGTCTTACCTAGCCGTATGTTATGACCCTTTTCAGCACTTTGATTGATCTTGTAAGGAAGGGTCTCTCCCTTTCCCATCTCTCGCCCCCTCCTTTTCTCTTCCCCCCCTCTTTTGTTCTGCCCCTTCTTCCCTCATTTTTTCCAAAGATAGAAGTCCTCGCCTTCTGGCCAATCTTCTCGAAGGAAAATGAATCCCGGCTTTCCCACTGAGCTACCCGAGTTGCCGGTGGGCCTTGCGAGGTATCCCCTTTTGGCCCTTCCCTTCTTTGGCCCTTACTATTTTTCCTCCCCCCCCCTCCCCCCGCCCAGAATTTGCCCAAACAATTCCCCCCACCCCACCCCAATGGTAGATCATAAGAAAGTTGGGTCATCTACTACATTCGTCTGTAGTCAGTTTTTCTTTCTTTTTTTTCTCATCTTTTCCCTTTTCCTTGTTTTTTAAAAGGAAGGGCAGGCCTGGGACCCCAGGGAGTCTATTTTTTGAAGGTGTAGGGCAGAAAGGGCCCTTTATTCTTTCTTGCATCTGCCCGTGAATTCTCTTCCCAGATAGGTTGCCATTGCACCTCCTTTCTTTTCTCGTAATCTTTCCCCCCTGAGTAAATACTCGCCCGTTTTCCTTCCGCTGAGATACACGTTCGATTCCCAGTTCAGCAGGACTAATCTGAGGTCCTCTTCTTCTCGTCTTTCATTCTTTGGGTGCTGGGTTCCAGTCCCCCCCTTCCTTTCTTTGATTGGTTTTGGGAGGTATCCCGGTCAGCCTCCTTCTAAACACGTCGGAGTGAGTATTTCCTTCTGGATTCTCCTCCATAATTTTTTGGGTTCACTGTTCAGCACCACCCTTTCCTTCTTTTGGGTGGAAATAGTAGATCTTGCCTCTCTCGCCGGCTATTGTTCTCCTACAGTACCTGTCTTTTGTACAACATCTTTCCCTTTTATCTTTTTTTAGTTTTTTCTTGTTTTATGTAGGTGCCCTCTCTTTCTCGACGGAGTGAGGGGTTAGGACTGCCACCCTGGGCGGTCGGCACTGATTTTTGGCCCTTCTTTTTGCGGAGACCGTACTCTATTTCCGTGTTTCGGGCCGTATGCTTCTCTCTCCGGATATCTCGAGCTATGTCGAAGCCACAGTTGTCGTCCTTTTTTTCTTTTCTTCCCCGGGGTTGTGGAACGATAGTCTGTAGGCCGTATCTTAGGTTCGCTCTACTCTCCGCATGGGTCGAAGAGTCTCTTTTGACACCTCCTTTCCACTTCTTTTGCTAGGGAGTGCTTATCAGGTTTCCCACACCACTCTGAAGTAGTGAAACCCTTTCCCCCCCATCCGAGTTCGTCGGATCTTCCCGACTATCTTCTTCTTCCCCTTTTCTCTGCTTTCTCTTCCCCCCCCCCCTTTTTATTGGAGGTACTTTCCTTCACCGGTCCTTTCCATTTTAAGTCTTTGCAAAAATGATATTCGACGTTGGTCCCGCTACGTTTTGTCAACGAATACCTCCGAGTTCCCCCCTCCTCCCTTTTGACAGATTGTAGACCTTTGTTCCACCTTTCCCCTTGGTAGTAGCGCTTGTGCCCCGTCTTCTCAGGTTCGTGGGTTACGATCTATCGTGATCATCTTTTTCTTTCTTTTTTCAGTGTGCCCCTTTCCGCTCCGCTGAGATTTTGACGCTACTCTCAGGTGTGGGTTGGTGTCCGGGTTTCCGTTTTCCTGTCTCTCTACTTTTGCTTTCTACAGTGTCCGGAAACCGGCCTTACTCCGGTTTTTTCCCTCTTCGACTGGACTTCAGCTCTGTCAGACCACAGCCTTAGCTGGGGAATAAGGTCTTGCTTTTCTCGAGGCTAGATTCCCCTCTCCTTTGGCTTGTAAGAACCCTGTCGTAGGTTTCAGCTACCTTTGATGAGGTTATCTTCTCCCCCCTCCTTTTTGTCTCAGCAGATCCTTCTTTATCTCATGGGGAAAGTTTCCCCCCGGTAGTGATGTCGCAAGATCCCTCCCAACCCTCTCCTTTCGACTACCGGCCTTTCTGGCGAGGTGAACGTCGAGGACCGTCCTGTTGGTGTAATTATTTCCTACTCCTCGTTCGTTGTCGCTTAAGATGCCGACCCCTGCCCCCCCGTACGGGTCCGACTTCTAGGCCCCTTCAGGGATTCCGATCATCGGGATGGAGGTACTTGATCTAACCGACCCTCCCCTTCCGCCCTGTCTTAGACTGAAGATGACGTATTTCCACCAAAGAGCCCTTCCTTCAAAGTCAATCTTTCGTGCCTACCCTCGACGGGTTTCTTTCGACCTTCCCGATGAATAACCCCCTGATTCACCCCTCTTCTTAACCCCTCCCCCCCTTCCTGGGCGGTGCTCAGTATCCTAAAGGGCGACAGTCTTACCGATTCCCCCCTTTTAAAGGTTTACGGTACAATTCCCTCCTTTTCTCTTCCTTTCCTGCCTTCCCAAGTGAGGCACCAGACGAACCCAGCTTCCCCCCCCCCGGGATCTAGCACTCGGCTCTCCTATTAACCCAACTGCCCGAAACTTCCCCCTCCCCCCTCCGTCCTTTTTGTCCCACGATCATGGCTGTGAGGACATGCGCGGACGCGCGCGAACGAAAACTTTCAAGTTCCTCCGTCTTTCTTTTCCTTGACGTTAGATTTTTTTTCCTAGGTCCGAGTCGTTTGGACAACATGTATAGCCATTGGCACCTCGACATCGAGTTCGGAATGTGTTCTACCTTCCCTGTTTCCTCCTTTTTTTTCCTTAGCCCCTCCGGAAGTCCTAGGTTGCCTAGAACCGATCCTCGTCATTTTCGACGAGGGCTTTCTTTCTCGAGCTACCATTTACTGTCATATAGACCTCTGGGCTGATATCTCTCACCCACCCCTTTGTGTTCCTCCCAGACAGACACCTTCTGTGACGGAACCTCCGGTTCAGACTTTTGCTGCGTTTCGCCTCTGAGGAGGGATATTTTCCCTCTTCCTATGCCTCAGCGCTTTACCCCTCCCCCGCAGCATCTAAGACCATTCGAGACGGACGAGCGCCGGTCTCTGCATACTACGCCTCCGGAGCAAGCCATTTCTCAAAAGTGCATCGGGAGTTACAACCCCATTCCTTTTCGGTGAGAGATTTTTTTTTTCATCTTCAACCTACCAGTCGGCACCCAAGATAGGAAGTCCCCCCGCTAATAATGGGTGGTGACACCCCGCTCATCTTGATTCCCTCCGTGGACAGTTTTTTCGGCCCCTTTTCTTCGATCTGCGCTGTCTCTCGTCCTGCCCCCGACGTGATGTGTGGCCTCTCCATATGCCTATTCTCTCCGCCAGGCAGAATCGACGTTCAGTTAGAGTCTCTCTACTCCCTCCAGCCATCCCCGAGACTTGTCGGTCCGCCTGGCGACTCACACCATATTAACCTAAATGCAGTCGTCGCTTCCTCGCCTCTTGGATTTGGTTTTTCCCTTTTCCCTTTCCCTACAGGACGCTGTGCATCGAGTCCTTCAACGGGCTCGTGCTTGCCGCAAAAGTTGCACTCGGCGAGCGAAAGACTAAAAGGGTAGAACGGTGGTACCTTTTTTCCTTCCCGCTGCGCCCCTATGGTGACCCTTTTCCTCCCCCTTTATGTTACATCGCGCCCTGGTGCCCGGCGCTGGCGCCAACATCCCACTCCTTTTCCCGATAACGGAATAGTACCCCCTCGCCTAGATCCATCGTCCCCCCCCTCCTGTTTTGATGATCTACAAAGTTGATCTTTGCAGGTGGTCCCCATGGCTTGCCGGTTACTTTCGATGACGAGGCCGTGCCTTCCGTCCCTTCAAGAAGACCGGGAGACTCAAGGATCCTTTTTTTTTTCCCTGATCAGGCAGGCGTTCGAGAAGATGTTAGACGATCTAGCCCCTGCCGACTAGACAACTCGCAGGCACTAACGGCTTTCTTTGTACTCTGAATTTTTCCGACACGCAACTTGGTCCCCTTTCTCCCCCCTTAGTAGTTCCTTACCAGACAGCGGCCGTTACTGAAAGGAGTGTGTGATTGGAAGAAAAGTCATCGTTCCCACGTCAACGTTTTCGAGAGCGAATTCTTTTCCCTCTCTCTAGGAATTAGCAGAACGTCTCTTGCGGGGCATAGTGGACCCCCTCGTGGCAGAGCGCGAAGAGTATATTACCTCACCGTTGTTTTTTTCTGGATCTCGTCGCTCTCGGCACGGGGACCCCCCCCCCTCACTCGCGACAGCGGTTCGTACATGCCGATTATCTTTCTCCGAGTAGATGCCCCCTGTTGTGAACGGGGCGAGTTTCCTTTTCTCCCATCCCCCGGAAATGTTCAGGTCGCAGTCCGTCTTGTCATTTTCTTCCTCACATTGAGGAGGGCGGTACTCAAACAGGGTTTGGCCTTCTAGGGCCTTCTGGGTCCCCCCCCACGTAGCAGGATATTGTTGAGAGTTTCTCCTTCCCTCTGGGTCTCTATTGGACGTCATTTGAATACCTCGATTTCGATCCCTGCAGACGGCCACGAACGACCCCGCTAATTGTCAGAGGAGCTACCTTATTCTGGGTGTCGGCCCCCCGGACTCACCAATCCGTGTGTGACCTTGGTCTTTTTTCTTTTTGGCGATTTATTCTAGACAGGTCCTGGTCTCAGACCGACATGGCTTTTTCCGTTCTCCGTCCGCATGTCGGTGCTTGCGCAATAGCGACAGGGCCTTACATCACCCCCTGTCGGCGATGTCCTCTGATTTCTAAATTAAATGGGTCATCCCCCCCCCTTCCTTCCCCCGAGCTGGCAAAGAAGAGGCCCTTGGTTTATTCGGTTTCTAGTCTTATGAGGGATGTCTATTTCCTTCCACTCACCTACTCGATTGATCTCACTTCCGATTCTTCGTTCCTCCTCAGGCACATGAAGCCTTGAGGGAACTCTCCTGTACGCCCTTTCTTCGTTGTTCCCTCTTTTGCTAAGGCTGTTGTTTTCGATGGCTTTTTTTTCTTCCCCTTCGGTCGCGGCCTCCGTTGACCACGGTTCCTCTTCCGTCATGGCGTGAAGTCCATCCGGCCTCTGCGATTCCGCACGCTTCAGTTCTGGTTTCTTTGCAGATCGAGCAGCGAGGCCTTTTCCTTTCGCCCCTCTTAACTGTCCCCTTGTCAAAGCATGGCTTGGTTTTGCTCTAGGGGCTTGTTTGAGCTTCTCTAAGGCGCGGTAGCCGGAGCCCCGGGGGCGCTTCGCGTCACTTCGGCCCCTTGATGAGGAACCTTGTCCACCTCTTTCGGCAGTGGCCTCGTTAGCTTTCGTGTAAAACTAAGAGGAGCGTGTAGCTAAGGCCTGATGTCGTTCACTTCACAGGCTGGGGTTGTGGTAGGATTTTCTTACATATCAGACATGAGTGCCTCAGTGGATCGGGTCTCGGTAGAAGATACTCTTAGGCGACGCAGCAGCCCAGGATCGGACCCCCCTGCCGGGGGCCGATGTCTGTGGGGGGCTTCCTTGTCCCCACCACGAGGAAGTAGCCGAAAACCCAATCTTCTTACTGACGCTGTGGATTGTTTTTCTTCGATACTGTTCAATCGTCTTTCCTTTTTCTCCTCCCTTATTTCGGGGATTAATCCATGGTCTCCTGGACTCGTCTTCCGACACCGCGCGGAAAGGGGAAGTTAGCACGCCCCTTTTCCGAACGACTTCTTTAAAGATGACTCTAAGTTTTTTTTTTCCCCACGACCGTTACTCAGGATAAATCAGCATATACGTTCCTCGTCCTTCAGTGCAGAACTCTCGGCGTCGAACGAACTAGGAGTTTTTCGTAGAGCTTTCCCCTCTGGGACCATTTTGGCCCACTACGGTTCGGGTATGGATGTATTTCTCCTCCTTTTGCGCGATGCCGCTTGGCCCTTTGATGCTTTTTTTTAGTATGGTTTTGGGGAGGCCTTGTTCCTGCAGGCTTCTTCAGAGGAATTTCCCGAGGACTAATCCCACTTTTTTTCCGGGTGGACAGTTTACTTCAGAAAGGTCCCGGTTTCCTTCCCTCCGCCCAGCTAGAAGCTGTTGCTTCCAGGCCCGCGGTGGCCGAGGAGCTCGAAGTGATAGTTTTCCCGACTCCACTGTAGAGGCGGTCTTAGCTGACCCCCCTCTTCCGGCCTTTGGTTATGCCCCTCCTTTCAGTGAATTCGGCCCGGCGGTTCGTTTTTCCGGTCCCGTATGGACTATCGCCCGCCCTCGCTCTGGTCGGAAAGACTTTCTTGCCCTCGGCGTAAGTCGCCGCAGTACATTTTTGCAGTGGTGGTGGATCTATCTCTCCCCCCCGTTGTTGATTGTTACTTCCCCTTTGCATGTAAGGCTTAGTGCTTATACTCCTCGGCTCAAGGCGTGATTCGACGATCATGTGGAGGTCTACTTCGTTCGGCCTGCACGAGCCGCAGCCCCCGAACATGAGATTCTCACTTTTTTGACTTCTGTAGGTCTGCCCCTTCTACGAGACCTCTTCTGCTCCGCCGCCTTTTTTTCTTCCAATAACCGGCTCGACTCTCTAAGAGATGTCCCCCCCCGCGTCTTTATTCGCACCGCGGCGCCTTGGGCGGCGCTTGCAGGTCTCCTCCGTGGCCCAGCAAAGGCCACAGATTCCCCAAGTCATGTCCTCTTTTTTCCGGACATCCTCGTCGTTAAGTCCCCCCTTGCCTCCCCTCGCCCAGCCCAGACGAACCCCCAGCTGATCGAGATTCCCACGCATCGGCTCTTGCTCTTTCCACCCCTTGACCCTCACAAGGAACGCCCCCTCCCAGTGTCCCACTACTCTTTTCTTTTTTTTGGTGCGAGAAGCCCTTTTAAACCCGGTTCAAGTTAGCCTGTTCACCTGCAGTCCTCTTCCGAGGATGCGATAGTTGTTCTCCCGAGTCTTCCCACGCGGTGGATCCCGACGTCCTCATAGAGTTCTTCCCCCCTTTTTTCTCTCGAACTTAATGTAAGACTTAAGTTCCAAGGTACCTCCTGAAGTCTACCTGTCGGGGGCCTACGCCGATACGGCGTTCATGCAGACTGAGGTGCATCGCGGCTTATATCACTCTTTTGTCTTTTCCTCGATTTTGGGTTAGCAGGGGGACCTCTCACTCTTTCACCGCCTACCCTACCCCCGCTCCCTGGTTTTTCACCCTTTCTCGTGGTGTGTGGACCCATGATCGCACTCCGTCACATCCTCGGTAAGGAAGGTTTTTCCTTTTTGTTGTCCTTGTCTCATACCGCCTGTTCATCGTCGACCGACGATCCGATAGTGATGTTTTCGATCGGTTCACCCCCCCGTAACTAGTTTTCGACATCGAAATGACTCGCCCTGAGCCGTCTCCCTGATCCGAGTTGATCCGTTAAGACTGACTCTACGGTCCCCTATTGTTGCCAGATTCTGCCGTTCCCCTTCTCCCGGGGTGCTGACGCTGCCTCGGCTACCTCGGCCGTCTCAGATCGACACTACTTACTCATCCTGTCCTTGGAACCCCTCGCTCAATGACTTGCTTTACAAGCAGTACCAGTGCACGTACAATCTGGCAGGCTGCTTCGTCTACGTTCAGGCGCCGCGTTGGTGTGCTTTTGGCCATCGAGGTTGCCTGTCCGCCATGTGACGGCATCACGGCAGTGTTAATCACTTTTTCTCGCTGCTCCCCCCCCCCCATCCCGCAAGCAAGTAGCCCTTTGGCTGCCCACCGTCTCACCCATTTTTCCGCTATTACCTCGAGGCCTTTCTTTCTCTTTCCCTTTTGACTTCATTATGAGGGAAATGTCAGGTTTTTCCCTCGACCTACTTTCTCGATCCTTGATTTTAGCGACCCATTCCGCCCAGCCGACCTTCGAGATGCTTCGGTCTCGATCGGTTGTTCCAGCTCGAGGGCGTGAAGATGCCCGCTCCCCCTAAGCGGGCCCTGGTTGACCCACCTCCAGATCCCGCAGCCTTAACTTGTACTTCCCCCTTTTCTTTTCTCAACTGAACACCGGACTAGGAATGTAAGAACGGCCGGCTCCGGTTTTTTTTTTCCTACTAACCACCGAATTCGTCTGCTTCCTAGCACCCTGGTTGAAAGCCCTGATGTTTAAGTTTCCCCTCTTCTTTTCGGTACTGTGGCCGAGCAAAACCCAGCAAGGCACCGGCCCGACGCACCGGGAGCTCATCGCGCGTCGCCTTTCGTGTTATGCCCTATTCTACGTTTACTGCCCTATCCTCTTTCCCTCCCTCGAGTCCCTTCGCCGACACGTCACCATGAAGCTCCACTCCTTCGGCTTACGTATGTCCTAAGACGGCATACCTTTAGTCCCTGTTTTCCTCACAAGTTTTGATTAAACCAAGAAGTTGCCGCCCCTTCCCTTTGTGCGGGGAATGGGCATCCCCGGTCACGACGTCAACGTGTCCGTCTCCTCTGGGAATCTCCCCTCGCATGTGGCCATCCTCAAAGCTTCTGCTTTGGCTTCGGGCCCAGTCCTCTTGACGGAGATTTCCTTAACTCCTTGGTTTTTTTTCTTCTCTCTCTTCGCTCAACCGATTCTCAAACTTCTTCTGTGTGGGACTTAGGGATTCGACCCGTTCTTAGACGAGCGCCGGGGCCCACGTGAAGTTTTGTTTCCTTTTTCCATCCAGCAGACGGAAGTTGTCTTTATTTTTCTTCCCCCCGGTGGCATGCAGTGGTCTTCCACTCATCCTTCTGACGGAGTGGCTCTTGTTGATGTACCTTTCCCCTGCTAAGGTCTCTTTCTTCCCGAACATGACAGTTTCGTAGACCGAGCGGCCCCTAACTCTCCCTCTTTTTTGCCCTTTCTTCTGGAGTTTGAGGTTTTCGGCTCGGCCCCGCTTCCAACAAAAAAAAACAAATCCCTTTTCCCCACCTTCATCTTTCCTTTGCTCATTCGCCCCGTTTGCTTTCGCCTAAATAGTTTATAGACCACGGCTTTCTTCTTCTTCGGTCCGACATATTGTGGCATGGTTGGCGTCCTCGGCCCGGTGTGCCGGTACACCTTTCGGAGATTCGACTTTTTCGGGCTCAATGGGTCTCTTTCTCGAGAACACCCTCGAGCCTGGAACACCTCCGAGGGCCTTAGTTTGCATCTCTGCAGGTGGCTCTTCGTCTCTGGTCAACGTTTAGATGTCAGCGAGTTTTGCATCTTTTCCTCTTGAGCTCAATGACTTTTCGGCATTCCCTCCACCTTTTCCGCACTCAAGAAGTCCATCTTGAGTCCCGAGGTCCTCTGACTTTCCTCTCGTATTGGTTTCTTCTTTTGGCTTTTTTCAGGAGGCGTGCTCTTTTTGCGGGTTGTTTTGCACTCCTTCAGGTCTCCCTGGGGATGACCCCGTCTGCGTCTTGGACCGCCTCCTGGTCCCTAGAGGCCCTGGCGACGTCGCCCACCTCACTTCGTTGGTCTTCCTCTTCGCTATCGCGTCGCATTTTTTCTTTCTCTCTATTGTACTTTTGTCCCCCCTCAGGTTTGGAGCGGTTTTTCCGTACATGATGTAGCGGGGTCGATTATCTTTCCTCAGTTTGGGTAGAGTGAGCACAGGCGCCCTCGCCAAAGAGGACTTTCGATTTTGCTAAACGTCCACTATTTCCCTTGGCGCCTTCTCCCTTGGATTTTTCCCCGTTTTGATCGATGGTAATCGCTCGTGTGAAGGTTCCCCTCCTTTCGGGATCTGCTTGCGGCCTTGGTTTCGGAACCCTCGACAGGGCGTTCGTGGGTTTCCCCTCTTTCGAAGCTTTCCGGCTTTTAGGAGTTCCTTTCTGAAACCCTGGCCACGGCTTTAAAGGAGTGGGATGGCCCACACCAGCATGCCTAGGACGAGACCACTTTCGGAGGACTCCGGCTTTATGTCGTCTCCGCGTCTGCTTATAGTAGTACCCCGGAAGTCATCTCGGTGGGGTAGGCCCACTCCTTGGGAGCTTAAGCTTCCCACAACCTCTGTTCCCACCGGGCCAGGTCGGTAACCCGCCCCCAAATCCCCCCCCTTCACTTCTCTTTTCGACGGGCCGGCTACGCTTGTCCCACGACTCCGAGGGAACTAGTGAACAATCTTTTGCCCCTATGACTTCTTTATTTGCTTTAACTGAAAGTTTTCGGGTGTTTCCCTCTTTTTCCTCTGGCACAGCAGCGAGTAGTTTGTGTTCTTTTGGTAAGTTAGTTTGTGGTGGCCAGCAGCGTTCGCGGACAGATTTGCTTTTTTACCATCGCTGGTTTTTCTTCTTTCTGTTTGTCATGAAGTCAGGAGTCCCTCTTTTCGGGCAGGCCTCGGTCTGTTCTTCTCCCCTTCTTGCCGCTGTCCTGACCAGCCCCCAGGAGCCTTTTTTGCGATCGACGTCCTATATTCCCCAAGGACAGCGCCCTGATTGTAGACAAACCGGTCTATTAGGGGAGCTGACCTTGATTGCTTAGCCTTGGTGGTTCGCACTTCCGCGATTTTTGTTTTATCTCGTCGGGTGGTTGTTCCGGTCGGGGCCCTTCATTTTTTCCGGTGACGGGCGAATCCCCTGGCCGCGGCGTAGAATTTGAGGACTCCGTACATGTTGCGTGGTCCCCAGGATCTTCTCTTTCTTTTTTTGGAGATCTATCCGCAATTTCTCTCAGACTGAGCTCCCCACATCCTTTTTCGCCAGATCATCGTTATGGAAACTTCGTTCGGCCTCCGGCGCTGATCCTCCGGGAATGAATTTCTCTCTCCCCCTTCCCCCTGTTTGAAGGAGACTTAATTCGCTCTTTCTACCATAGACGGTTTTTTCTACAAGCCCCCTCGACTCGAGATAAGTCCCCACCGCGTGGGCTCTCCCCTCCCCCCGCTTCTGATGGGATTTTACAGAGGCTTGCGAGAAACCGGCAAACCCCTCTTCCCGCCCTTCCTTTCCAGGATCCTCGGGTCCTTACCTTCTCTTCGATGTTGCAGTAACACGTATCCACGAGCCGACAGAAAGTTTTTTCCTCTATCGACCACCTTGCTTTTTTTGTTTGCGCCAACGTACAAGACCGTCCCCCCCCCCGATAGAGGAAAACTCTCATGGATCAGACGGGCGCTCGTCTCCGGAAGACCCGAACCGCTATTCTTTCGAGAAGAGGAGTTCTACCTCCCTTGCCGCTCTGGCTTCTGTACGGAGCTTGACAAGGTTTCCTCCTTTTCACGTCGACATCTGGAAAGTGGCGTTTTGCGAACCTTCCGCCCCCTTTTGTAGGAAGCGAGACCTCCGGAAGATTCAACCTGTCTTTTCTAAGCTGACGTCTGTCCCCCCTTTTTTTATCTAGCGGTCTTTACTACGGAAATCGGGTCCTCTTCGCGGGTTATCCCCCCTTAATTCCCTCGTTTGGCTCAAAAGCCTTGTCCCCTTTTTTCCCTCCCGGTCGGCCGTCTGTGTTTCCCGTGCTGGTCGGCTATGAATGCTCTTCGGCCCCGATCCCCTGACGGATTTCCCCCAACCCCTTCCTCGAGCCGAAATTCTGGGCCTACATCATTCTTTACCTTAAGAGATGATCCGTTACGTCGAAGAGCGATAAGGCCGCCCAGCTTGAAAATTACGTGCCAAACAATGTGAAGTTTTGCGAAGGCAATGGTGTCGTGCTCCCCCTCCTGCCGTCGACCACCTCTCCCCCCAAGCTCTTCCCCCTTTTTTCTAATGCTCCACCTATAATTCCCTAAGCCCAGTTTCCCTTCTCCCTGATGGCCTGAGAGATTGCTCTCATAACTTTTCGACCCCGACTTTCAGCGTGTGTTGCACATATCTTTTCAAGGCCCCTTTCCTTCCTTATTAAATTCGCTCATTTTTTTTCTTTCCTCCCCCGGGTCGATGATGTGTACCTACCATCCAAAAGACCGAGACGGAGCAATGGGGCTCCCCCTTACCCCCAGCTCGCCGTTGCGTAGTTTGAGTATAATATTTCTTTTTTTTTCGTTCTTACCTACCTGCCCTGAGGCTCATCGAGGCCTTCAAGTGTTGACAGCAGACCCGTTTCTCTGATGTCATTTTCGAAGTCTCTTATTTGGTTGTTTTTTCCCTCTTTTGGGCCGTCATGGCGGCCCGCCACTTCTAGGACATCAGACGAACTGGTGGCCCTGACCGTGTTACTTATTTTGCCACCCCTTCCCCACCATGATGACTTCCCCCCTCTTCAAGGGTCGTCTACTACCCCTTTATGCGACTTCTCGCACCTAGGGCTGATGAATGGAAGCGATGCAGGTGGACCATCTTACTTTCCCCCTTCTATTTTTTTACAACCCGCGAAAGAAGCACATTTTGTTGCTCTCCTCCCTCCGTTTCGATTCGTGGCCGGATTAGCACTTGAGGGACGTCGGCGGCGAGAGATTTTCGACTCATCGACCCTCCGCTGTTCAACAAGATCCCTCTTTCCTTTCTTCTTACGTGTCATACCTTGATCCACGGTGTTCCTAATGGCCGTTTCCCTCTCCCCTTGTTCTTTTTTGACCACTGACGGCAGTTCCCCACTTGCGGTGTGTGGTACCGTCCCTCTTTCCCCGACCAAACTTCAACGTGGCGATATTGTCTTTCTTCCTTTTGTAGCACTTCTTTGTCGGCCTATTTTTCGTCTGAGCTTTTTGCAACGTCGTGGCCGAGCG
>Ga0179593_1638596_pt1 | contig 13455 bp, 11 predicted proteins | sample CZODoug2_1_08_16_FD_185931 | JGI IMG/M metagenome (GOLD analysis project Ga0179593, IMG submission 185931) | Vadose zone soil fungal communities from Angelo Coast Range Reserve, California, USA - CZODoug2_1_08_16fungal (PacBio error correction) | ecosystem: Environmental > Terrestrial > Soil >... | reverse complement strand
TTTAGAATGGCAAACAACTTCCCTCTTCCCTAGTATCTCGAAAATAGACCCTTCCACAGCTATCTGTCCTTTTTCGATAATAATAGTTCCCTTTTTTCTTCCCTTCCTTTTTCCTCGTGTTGTACCGCTTGTGGAGCATGTTTTTTTTTCTCCCCTCTTTCAGTCCCCCCATTGACAACTTTCTTCATTCCCCCATGTTCATTACTTTGTTCTAGAATGTGTTGAACAATTTTTTCTTCCCCTGACCCCAATTAGTCGGTCTCTTTCATCATGCTTATTTTTTCCAACTTGATTTTTTGCTTCCTGCAGCTTTCCCCAGCATTCAGGCTTCTGGTACAGTTCCAGATTGCTTTTTTTTGTTTTCTCTGTTATCTTCTGGGAATTGCATTGCTGTACCTTCATTCTTTTGAGACCAACCGGACATGTTTTTCCTTTATCAGATTTCAGTAGTCACACTTGTTGTTCCCCTTAAACATTGCCCCCTGCGTGCCCCCCTCTTTTTTCCGAAGAGAGATCTATAGACACCCCCTCGAGTACCCTCACGGCAACTACTGTCCTCCTCGAGTCCAGCTATTTGCGATTTTTCTTCCTCGTGGTTTTCTCTATTTTCCCCCTCCCGTTGATTTCCCCCCTTCCTCTTTTTTTCTGAGTTAGCCTGTCCCCGTCAGACGATCCCTTTTTTGGTGTTTCTATAGCCACAAGGAGATATGACTCTTTTTCCAACCGCCTTTTCCTCGCTTTCCAAGGACGGTGTGGGCGGTCCCCCTCGTCGTAAATGGATATGAGTGATCGCGTTTGGAGAGGTCTTCTGTTCCCGCTGATTCCGACTTTTACTACCTTTCTCCTTTTAGATGATCATACTCGTGTTGTTTTGATGAATGATCAGTACCGCCCTTTACAGGCGAGGCGGATCCCGGGGACCTACGCCCCATCTTAGGAGGAAGGTCCCTTCCTTTACAAGAATTCCTCTCTGCTCCCCCCAAACCTAATAGATAACAACTTTCAATTGCTGGCGTTCCTTTTTTCTTTTCAGCCCTTGTAGATAGACCCAGTTGGATCAAACCGACGTATCTTCTTTTCTTTGATGCCCGTTTCCATTGCTTATAGCAAGCTTACTAATTCATTCATTTTTCACCTCTCTTCCCTGCGTACCCGTTCCGACGACCCGAGAACAAGTTTAGAGTTCCCCCCCCCCCTGCGCGTACGGTATTTTCCCCCCGGTTTTTCTGAGATTCAAACTGAGGGAGTTTTTCATTTGATCGCTGTAATCTGTTGGCAGCGCCGCTAGACCGCCGCTCTCACAAACAAGCTTTTTTTCTTACCCGTCTCTTGATCCTCACATGTGTTGTTCCCCCCTTCTCCGTTTCCTTCCGCCACTTGGTTTCTGATGCTTTCTTTTGAAGGCATATCCACCAGTGGCACCCCTTTTTTTTCTCCCTCTTCCTCAGGCACCTCTCTCTGTTTTTTTTGACCCCCCATGGCAATTTTTCTTTGGCTATCCCCTTTTTCCCAGGGCCCATGACCGGGATCATCCGGCAGCCCAACCATCTCAACTGCCCTCCTAGCCTAGCTCTGACTGGAAATTAATTCTCAACTTGCCTCTCCCAGTTCTTCGGGTTATCCCTCGGCGTGAAGATATTTTTTCTCTTTTGACGCGGGTCCGGGTGCTGCCTTCCTCTATCCCCCCTTGTCTGTCTGAGGCAGAACTCGCTTTTTTCCTGATTGCTATTCGGTTGAGTCCAAAACAAACCGGTTTCGGCGCAAATTGTCCCCTCTCCACCTTCACAGAAGATCGCCAGACTGATCGAGGTGAACTTTTTTGTGTTGCGCCGTTCAATACGGCTGGATCAGATAATCTAAAGGGCTTTTTTGAGTTTTTTTTCCCCTTCCCCCTCCCCTAGCCATCTTCCTTTGGATGCAATTCCTCTGGCCTTCTTTATCTGGCCCTCCCCCTTTTTCCCCAACTAACTCAACCAAACACACCCCATCCTTCTTCCCCAGTTGTGTCCTGGCGATGCAATTTAGCCTAGATTTCCCGATTGACTTTTCCTCCCTTAGTGGTCCCCGTTTGATTTCGATGGTATGGAGAGATTTCCCCACCCAGTTGTGCTCCTTTTTCACGACGCCTCTCAGGAATGATTGAGAGACCTGCGGTACTTTCTCTCTCAGATATTCCCCCGTTTAGGGTCTATTCGATCGAGAGGCCTGTCCTATTCATCCCCCCCCCTCGGTTTTCTTTTCTTTTGAGCTTCTTTGTTTCTTATCTTCCTTCTTCGGGGCAGTGTTCCCTTGGCAGAATTGGGATTAGGCTCGGTGATTCTGTCCCTGTCCATCTTTTCTTTCCCTCTCCTCTATTGTTTCGCTCACAGGTCGCCTCTTCTTCTTCCTTTTTTCACTCGATTTTCGACCAAACTTTTTTCTTTTTTCGATCCCCCACCAGGTTCTGGCTGAAGAATACGAACAATTTTTCCCCCGCAGGGTGCCACCCCCCTTCCTGACCCTCTTTTTTTCTTATTAACCCCAGCGCTTCTTCCGTGCCTTAATCCATCCTCCTCCTTTCTTGACCGCAAGGGAAAGGGCTAATCCCCCATTGCAATCTCATCTCTTTTTCCCTCTTCCCTAAACCCCTTGCGAACACGTGTTTTCTCGCGATCGGTCTCTTCTCGGCTCATTAAGCGCATGCCTTGGCACCTCTCCTCCTAAAAAAGTTTTCCGAAATCGTCTCCCTTTCACGCCCGAAGTTTCAGATCCCCTCCTTTATCCTTTTTTTTTGGTGCCTCCCCTCCATGAGGTGTCTGTCTCCACCCCTTTTTTGTCATATCCCTATAGTTGCATCCGAGAGAGCCCTCCTCCCTTTTCCCGGTCCCCATTTACTGGAATAGGGCTTTAGTGCCGCACGCATGACACCCTTTAAGTAAGACCACCCCCCCTCTCCTCCTCTTATTCTTTTCCCTCTCCCCTCCTTTGTTTGGTGTTTTCTGATGATTGAAGCTTTCTCAGTTTGACTCTCTGTTGTCGATTCAGCTTTCGACTACTCTCTCCTTTCCGTTAGTAATTCCCTAGAAGTGAGATTGGCACAGGCCCATTCCCCCTGCAAAATCGATCTTGCTTCCCCTTTCCCAGCCTGGGTTTTCTCAGCACTTCACCCTAGACCTCCGCACACTGTCTTGTATCTTGACCTTTCAGTCTCCTTAACGTCTCCTGAATACCCAATTTTTTTCGATCTTCGTTTTCCCACGCTCCTTGTACTCGGTATTTCTCCCCCTTCAGCGTTTTTTTCTTCTTCAGACTGTTCCTTTGCGACAGACAGAGGGTCCTGCCCCCCCCGATGCGCTGCCTGTTTTCTTTTGTCTTCCCTTCTTTTGGGAAGATGGCTTTCCCTAGAGTAGCTCTTTTTTCTTTTTTGCTGTGTTATTCCTTGGGCCCGACTCTCATGCCGAAAGAAACCTCTTTCATCCTTTTAGCTGCTTTTTTTTTTTCTTTTCTGGGGGGGCACACTTTGCCTTGAGTGTAGTATCCAGCCCCCCTGCCTGGTGGTTTACCGATGTTTGACACACTTTTGGGAACACACCCTTCATCATTCCGTAGAGTAGGTATTATCCTTCCATTGACTATTATTTTCACTTAACCCTATCCCTCTAATATCCTCCAAGCCCTTTGCACCCCCCTTTCCGCCTTTATCCAGAGTACTTAACCTCCACCTCTTTCCGATACTTACAACGCCTTATGTGTCCTGTTTATATAGACTCCTATTCGGACCAGTGAAACCTAGGACTCCCTAATGAGGCCCTCATTACTTCTCACCACCCCATGAATTGTTGAGTACCTCCCCATTTTGGATTGATTAGACAAATTTCCCACACCCAGGGCAACAAGAATCTTATTTCGGAAAAATTCTAATAGCCCCCACATTGAATGCGTCCATAATATTGCAGTTACTTATTCTAGCATGCCCTTATTTTCCGCTGGCAATATAAGTCGTCAATGTCCCCCCAATTATTCTGGGTAGCTTACAGGTTTTCCACGCGCAAAAGTTGATTATAAAGAACTGTCTTTTGAGTTCGCCACCCCCAAGAGATACCGCAAACTCGACCAGAAACTTGTACTACTCAAGCTGTTCTAGGTCCACTTTTCTTCCTCGATTCGCACATTATCCGCGCCTTTGACCGCATTTCATTTCTTTGAATACACAATTTTTCATAGCCTTACACCCCCCCCACGAAACAATTCTCTCTTCCCACGAACAGCACATTCTTCGACGTTCCTTCGCGTCCCTCCACCCTTTACAGTTATCCGTCTAGTTCCGTATATTTTTTGCGCTGTTGTGCGCGCCCCTTTCCCTAGAATATCCCTCCTGCGGCCTTTTTTTTTTCTCCCTCCTCTTCATCAGTGGTCTTTACTTTTAAAGATTTAGCCCGCTCCCTGGGCAAGTCGCGTCTGTCGATCCCAAGTCAAGAGCATAACCCGTGCTCCTGGTTCCCCTCTTTGATTGTTGTCCATTTGAATTATCATCATCGGCATTGAATCCCGTCTGCCCGAGTTGTCCAAAACACCCGAAAATGGACACCCCTAATCACGCTCATAGAGCCATGTTTTCGATCGTGAGAAAGGTGTTTTTTTTCGGCTTTGCCCCTCTTCCCCCTCCCTCCCGGCATAGAAAAACATAGGAACTAAGCCCCCACCGTGGCACTCCCTCATTTCATAGCTTGTTTGAAGCGACTGATCTGAGTGGAGGTTCCTCTTTTGACCCCGATCGGCAGGACCCACCATTGGAGTTCTTCCCTTTCCAAAGAAAAGGAGAATGGTTTTTTTCTCCGATCCTCCCCTACTATATCGCCGACTCAACCTCTTGCAACCTGCGGCCCCTCCCTTTGATTGAATTTTTTTTTTCGGATAGGTTTTTTTCCCCCCCTTAGTTTAAGCTGGTGCTCTATTCCCGGCTTTTCCTCCTCTTTTTTGGATGTCCCCCCCCAGCGACCCCCTTATCCGCGCATTCCGAGGATGATCTCCTCTCTCCGTGTTGAGAGAGATATAAGAGGGAACGTGCTGATACAGCGGCGACATCCGTTCCCCCCATCCTTTGAGTCTTCCAGTGACGACTACCCCCCTTTTTTTTCCGACATGTCCCAAACCCAAGTCTTCAGAGTATCCCAATTCTACGGCGGGCTGACCGGACTTCTCTCTTTTCTTGGCTTCTCCCTTTTTATCATTACAAACCCCCCTCCTCTCGATGAGTGGAAAGGAAGCTCTCCAAGTCGGTGTCCGCTTTCCTTTGCACACCCCAACCTTTCTTCGTTTTCCACTCGTAATCTTAGCTGTACTCTAAGTTGCTGAAGGTGAGCCATTCTTCTCGTCATCGTTGAAATTGTCTTCTCTGACCTTCTAGTAGTTTTTTCCTGATCTTCGTCTTTCCCGCCCTAATTCTTTTTCAGACGCCTTAGCAACTACTGCCTGCCCGAAGCCATGAGTGAGAGATAGGAGTCCTTGCTCCCTGCTCCCCTTTTTCCTTTTTTTCCCCCCCAGCTGAAGCCGACTGCGCCCCCCCACTAATTCCGGATATGCTTTTCCCTCTCCCTCTGCCCCAGTGTAAAAGTTAGACCCCCCCTGTTTCGCACTTCTTTTATCTCAGCCTTCCCCCGCGCCTCTTTTTTAACCCTGGCTCCCCCCCCCTTCGAGAGACCTCCCCTGCTTATGGCGATTTCCCATTTTCCATACCCCCTTCTGCTCCCCCGCCTGTTTCCCCTCCTCTTCCACCATGATTTCCAAACGGCCATTGGCTCCGTCGAGCAACCCCCCATCCCCCCAGGCGAAATAGGACTTGACGGAGAAAAACTTGCGCTGCCGCTTCGGGTAAGGTAGACCGTCTCCTTCTCCGGGCCGTTTATTTCTCTTCTAAGGGGCCGCGTTTTTTTTTTGAGGGTCCTCCAGGCGATTTCAACAATTGTTGATGCTCCTCCAATTCTTCAGGAGAGAGTGCTTCTTCGGGGATGTTTGCATTTAAATCCATCCGTTTGTTCAGCCTTGCCTCATCAACCCCCCCTTTGCTTCATAGCTTCTGTCTCTTTTCGAGCCTTTTTTGTTTTTGGAAGCCTCGAGTCTTTTTTCCCATAAATGACTGTTGTGAGAGTCCCCTGCGCGCCACTATCCTCTGTTTGGATTTTCGTCATACCTTTTGTGTTTTCCTTTTTCCACCTCAATGATCCGCCAACAGCGAAGGTAGTCGTAGGACGATTCGGTTCCCTCGATTAATCATTTTGGATGTATTTCTGAACCATCCTCCCCGTCGTTGCTGTTGTTGTCCCTGATTAGTGTTGAGATTCAGTCACCCCCCTGTTGTACTAATTAATACCCGAATACTTCATTTTTTTAGATCGGAGTTATTCATCGGATCACTACCGTTCATTTCCCTCTAATGAGTCTCTAGGTTCTCACGCTATCCTCCCCCCCCCCTATATTTTCCTCTATCTCGAAAAGAAGGTGGTTAATTTTTGCATAGTTCCCAGATGATCCCCAAGTGGCCCCTCTTTATGTCACCCTCGGATTCGATATTAATGCACTAAACCTCTATTCTAATGGTTTTGTCCCTCGCTCAAGACCGTCCGTCTTAAAGATGCCTTCTATCGCCTTTTTGAATGGAGCCTTTGTTTTTTTTCTCTTTTTTAACCGGGAGGGGTGTCTGGTAGTGCATAATATTCGCAACTCCGCAGCAGTGTTAAACCCCCCCCACCATCAAGTTTCCTCCCTCCCTTGAAGACCCTACCCCATTCCTTTCCCCCTTCTCTCCAAGTTAATTACTTCCGACTAGGCCGCCAGTGGCGTACCGCAGATCCCTCGCATTTCCAGTACTTTCTGTTCTTGTGTCTTCAACCCCTCGCTCTGGTAATGATCTATTCAAGTGGGATTTTCACTACCGCATGCGCGATTCTTCCCCCTCCCCCCCTCCCTCCTCAAATCGGCTGAAAGGAAACTGAAGTTTCTTCTTCGGTGGGCTTTTCTTGGTGCAGATGGAGACCCAATTAGGGGTGTCTGCGCCACCATTCGGCCCTTTTCGTTCCTTGTCAGCTTCCTCCTCCCTTTTCTCCCCCCTCTTACGGAACAATGTAATAAGGAAGGAGGTTGCTGTGCGGCACCGCCATCTCAGCCAATTTTGTCTCGTTCTGAGAAATACTCTACTCCCCCTTTCCCCCCCTTCCTGTTGTTGAGACGTTTTGGTTGTTTCTATCTTCTTTCATCTCCCCCGTGTACTTATACGAGAAAAATGCCCTTTTTGCATGGGTTCGACGAATCCATTTCTCCACCCTCAGTCCGGTCAAATAAATAGATTGATCCCTTTCCCCCCTCCCTTGTGGCGCAGAACTGAGTTACCCATCCAATCTTCCCTCCTCCCACCGAAATAGTATTGAGAAATTCCCGAAGCAACCTGAATTTCGGAATATTCTCCCACTTTCGATCCGTTGCCATTTGCTCAGGGAGAATTATTTCTCTTCGCTCAGATATGATCCTCCCTTTTCGAGACCCTCAAGCAGTGGGACTGGCCGTAGGCCATGAGCTTGAACGGCTTCGCGTTTGTGTGTTTTTTTTTTTTTCTTTGTTTTTTGAGTTCTTTTTTAGCCTTCCTCGGCTTCTTGTTCATTCTCTATGTCTGATCGATGCGTTTGATTATTCTGAAATGGGCGCTTCACAAGTCCCCTCCTTCCCCCCCTATGGGGGTGGAGCTGAGGGTGTGGACCTCTTCTCACCCGAACCACCCCCATACTGTGGTTGTGGTGAATAAAATCCGCCCGGGTTTTTCCACCCCTTCCCATTTATAACCTGCCCCTGATTCCTTTTCTCCCTTCCTTACGAGTCGGGAGCTCGACCATTCGGGAACATTTCTGCATTAATCTCCGTCCTCTTCCCTCTCTGCCTCTTCTCAATATTGCTCCTTCGGTCCGCCTATGTCGCCTACAGTCCCCTCTTTTTCTCTCTTCCCACAGAAGGGCAAGTTTTGTTGCCTAGCATGATTCCTCGATCGAACTTGCCCAGATCACGGAATACTCCCCTCCCGAATCGCCCTTTCATTCAACCACTTCCTTTCTTCCCTTCCTCCCCCCTCCCATTCTGATTCCTTACTCCCATCCACGAAGATCCAACACAACGGAGCTATTTCTAACCTTCCTTTCCCCCTCGTTGCTTTTGACACCTTCCCCTCCCTTTCCTCCCTGCCGCTTTTGCGTTTGCGAGGAGGCTTTGAATCCGTTTCTGGCCTCCTAAACCCCATGTTTACCCCCCCCCTTTTACGATCTCTATTTGTGTTACCCCTTCCCCCCCCCCTTCGCCCAAGTATTGAGCGTCTTCCACCAAACTCCGGCTCGCTCTACCTAGCCCCCCGCACCGATTATATCCGCACTTTTCCTCCTGCAGGGAGGTGGAATTCCCCCGTTAATTATTCCTTCGCGCGCGATTTTTGTTTACAAGCCATTCCTCCATATCGACTTTCTCCCCCCCTCCCCTCCCGAAACCCACTTAGAAGACAATAGAGACCAGTGACAAGAACACGCTATCTTTTTTAAGTCCCTGCGGCTCCCTTTTACCGCCATGTCGTAAGTCCTCATCCTTTTTTTCCCCCGTGTTTTTATGCTCTGGGCATCCCTCCCTGCTCCCCCTGTTTTCTTGTAGAATTACATGGTCTGACACTGGTACGCGACGCCCATAATGTGAACCTTCCCTCAACCCTATTTGCGTAGATTTCTCCTTATCTTGTTACCAACCAATCTGCCGCGGCCGTCAAGTGCAGACTCCCCAGCGCTTCACTTTTGCATCTTTCCCATTTATTGCCCACTTTCTTCCCCCTCTCATACTCCTTCGGTTTCACCGGAGTAGGAATAGAGTTGTTGCAAACCCGGACACCTGGCACGCTTTCCACGCGCGGGCCCCACGTCGCGGCGGCTGCTTTTTTGCCCTGTCGGCTCCAGCAGTCAGCGCCACCTCCCTCCCCTCTCCCTCAAAACTCAGCTAGACTTGGCAATTCCCGGACCGGCCTCTTTGCCTGTCGTCTTCCTCTCCTTCTTTCTTCCTGTCGCGACAACTGGAGGATGATTACTTTCCCGGACCGACGTCACAGTTTGATCAAGCCGAATGGGAAGACTGCTTTTTTTTTTTTGTCCAACTGATTCTATATAAACTGCTCGGGCCAACCTCATGCGCCCGACCCCTGATTGAATGGTCCCGTTGATCGATGTTTTCAGTAAGATCTCTTTTCCCTTCTCCTGTGATCGCTTCCCCTGACAGTAACAAGGGTGCTATGTCCCGATGGATCGACATTTTTTCCTACTTAGAGGAATTTCTCCTTTTACTCCTTTGTTTTGGTGAGGAATTCTATAAACTCATTGCCCTTCATGCGTTTCCTATATAAGCCCACCAACTCCTCTTAGGATTATGGCTCCTATAACCATCTCCAGTTGAAATGTGCAACAAGAATCACTTTTCCTATTTTCCCAATTTACGAGTGAGGCCGTAGTTTGGCCCTTTTCTCTGAGTTCCGATAGCTCCTTTTTTTCCCCGCTTAAACCCAAACATCGCGCCGCGATGGACCAATTTCCTATCACAAATTTGACCAGGTTTTTTTTCACCCCACTAGCGCCCCCTCCTTCTACAGATTCCTACGACGAGGGCATTCGTTCTCACCATATATTGAGGTACGGTATTCCATTTTTCTAGCTCTTTTTCTGGCGTTTTCTCTTCTGCTCCTCTAATCTTTGGAAAGCCAATAATGATCCGATCGCCCCCCAAACAATTGCCGCTGATTCGGATTCCTTTTTTTTCCCCCCCCCCCGCCCTTTTTTCCCCCCTAGCCCAGGTCCCCTTCCTTCGGTTTTCAAGCACGGCGTGTTTCGCTCAATACATTGAACACCCGTTTTAGGCCTGCCCCCTTCCCCTCTCCCCCCGCGCGTTGCCCTAGCAAGGTCACGCGACAGGATTGCTTGGCGCCCTCAAAAAGCCAGACCCCCTCTTTCCTTTTCAGCGGTACCTCCCGGTCCCTCTACCCCTTCCCCCCCCTTGTTCGCGTAGAGACCAAAACCCCTAACCTTCGAACCTTCGGTCCACTTCCGGTTTGTTTCGCCATTGACTTCGACTCTAGCGGTGTTCTTTTAGTTTCTAAGGGGAGCGGCTACGGGGTTTTCAGTCTATTGGTGTAGGGCCTTCTGTCAATTTATTTCGCCCATTCCCTCGTCAATCCCTGGAGGAGTATATTCTGGTGGGCACTTCTCCCCCAACCAGGGCTGCCCCTCTCCAACACCTAGCTGAAATTAGAGATCTGCGGTATTTCTCGGGTTTTTTGTGCGACGCGACCAACTCTGGGTTTTGTTCGATACATTGATGTTGTGTCTTTTTTTCCCCCCGTACAAGGCATTCCCCAATGTTGGGTTCCCATTGAGAAGAGAACTTTTGGGGGCGTTGATCCCCCCTCCCCGCAACAGCCCCCTTCCCTCTCATTTCCCGGAGCCCCAACGAGCTATCTCCGCAGGGGTTCGATTCTTTGCCGCCAGCTCGGGTGGCGGGTATTCATTTGTTGTGGATTCCTCCCCCCAGTTTCAACGGTTTGAAGAAGCCGACGCCCGATGTCTTTGATAGACTGCTTTCTAGACTCCAGCGTGGTGTCCTTCGCCGGGAGAAGGCCCGAGCCCAACACAAATATGGTCTTCGTTCTTGATTTTGATGCGCCCACTTGAGGTCCCCCCTGCATAAGTGAAGTTTACCCTTCTCCATTTCTTCAGATTGTTGGAGGATCGATTGAGTCGATGATTCATGCTAATTTCTTTCGCATGGTTTTGTTTCCCCTTCCAGCCAGGATGTGAAGAAATAGAAGGTGCATTGTTCCTACCCACGTTGTTCCGGCGGATGATGTTACCAGGATGTTGTTCTGTTTCTTTTCGTCCCCCCCGCTCAGTTGCCAGCAAGCAAAAGGAGTTTTTCCCGCCTTTCTTTTCTTTCAGCGATTTCCCAGTGTCGCCACACCTCACTCCTCAGCGTCAGCACCTGCCCCTTTCTTCCCAGTCAGCGCATCGGAATAGTGTAGTTTCCCCCACTGCTGCGGTCCCGCGCGACCACAGTCGGATTGAAATCTTTTCCGGCGGCCCCCCCTTCCCTTTCTCCGCCGCGGAGTGTCTATAGAAAAAATTGTCGAATATTCCGAAATCGGTGCGGTAATACCGTCCTTTCCCAAGTTTTCAGTCACTTTCTTTAGTGATGCTGACCCATGCGTGATTTTTCTTCACTCTGGCCCGGTTCGATTTTGTGTGTCCGCGCAGCGGTGAGCAAGACTTTGAACTTGCTTTTTTTTTTCAACCATTACAGTCTGGCGCGGAGCGATATCGAAAGATCTGTGTTTCCCTTTTCCCTCTCCGATATAAGCCCCCCAAAGTTCCAATATATATTTGAAGACATCTCTGTGTTGTGAGAGAGATGAAGTTGTTGGCTTATATAGTCGTTTCGGCGTGAACGCGCCCCACTTGGATTTCCTTTCCTCGACACCAGTTACTTTGTTCGGACCCTGTTCTTCAATTCCCTTCGCGTAAAAGGCAATCCTTTCTCCATTGCCAGCACTGTTTCCTCAGACACCTACGGATTTCACCCTCTGCACTCCTCCAAAAACTGTGGCGACTAAGTTAATGCCCCATTTCTTTTTCCCCCCTTTCCCTTTTTCCTATTCTCTCAGTTAGTTATGTAGAGGTAGTTGCCGCATCGGCACGATCCTTGCGCGGACGTTCTGCTCTTCCCCCCAACAATTGGACTTGAAGCGGCATCTTTCTGCTGCAATGGCTTGGACTCAACGGGGCGCGTGCGGCGGAATCGAGGATTTTTCTTTATTTTTTTTTTTTCTGGTGGGAATGCGAGGGTTTTTCCCTGGTGACTTCTGCATCGTTGCAACTCCCTGGGACATTTAGTGCACTTTTTAGGTGGGCACACTTTTGCGGTGCGTTTTCCCTGCTCCAGCCGTTCCCTTCGGGTATCGCCGTAACAACGTTGTGTTTTTTTTACCTGAAAACCCTTTGTCTTGCGAAAGAATCGCCTCCGAGTCTGTCTGGCTCCACAATTTCTCCTATCTCTTAATCACCGAATCTTTTTGCTCAATCAAGGGTGTTGAAATCAAATTTCCCCTTTTTTGCCCTATCGAATTACCAGAAGTCGTGGCCCGATCATAAAAGCAGAGCACGTGTTTTTGCTTTCGCTGCCTCCACTTTTTTTCCCATGGAGTGACCCTGGACCTTCTCCTCATCTCCCTTACTCAACAAATGCGGCCGCGTCTTAAAATCCCCTTCTTGCCACCCCTGGGTGGTGCTCGCCCCCGTAAGAGAACAGCCATTAGAGCGGCAAATCCATCCTTCCCTGCTTCAGCTTTGACAGCGCAACGAATTTGACAGCTTGGTTCGCGGTTATTTTCTTTTTTTTTTATAATCCGTATTTCGCTCCCGTCCTGGTGATTGTTACCTCGGGTCGCTTTCCTTTTTGACCACCCCAGGACCCAGCAATCAACGACCCCTTATGTGCGTCCGACACCCCACCGGCGCCTCGACTCCCCTTTTAGGCGGTACGGCTTTCCTTTCCCCCCTTGTCAGCCTTTGCTGTTTTTGAAATGCCCTCCCCGTATCATCCGCGCGCTGACTTTAATTTGACTCCTTTACCCTAACCCCGTGAAATCGCCTTTTACCCCCCACAACACCCATAAGTACATGGACCCCACTGAACATACACGTCTTCTTCGATGCTTGCTGATGCCGCACTTTATTTAACGTTTCCTCTCCCTCCCCCCTTTTTTTTTTCTCTCTCACGGAAGTTCTGAAATGAATCATGCGGCCCGGTTCGCCGCATCATGGTTTGTTACCCATTGTAGCCCCTTTCTGTCGCGCGCCTGAGCAGTTTTTCCCACCTCGCTCCCCCGTCATGGCAAGCTTCAAGCATCGAAACCGTGGCTATACCTCATATTTGCGCTTCCAGTTTTAATGCACGCGTCATTTCCCCTTTCCTGCACCAACCCACGGACATGGAATCACTGAATGCCGAGACATCAAGCCTTGTTTGTCTCTTTTTTTCTTTCTTGATCTTAGTCCCAACATAACCCATCTCTATCGACCTCTCTCACAAATACTAGAGGTTCCCACTAGCAAAGTGAATACCGGTACCTACTGCGCTGTGCTCGCATTTTTTTCTCAGGCTAGTGTCCGTGAAACCCTACTGTTTCTTTTCCCTAGTCCCCAAGGAGGAAGGTCCCCCAACTCGGCGACTGAGACTGAGTTTGGGTTTTTTTGACCCGATCGCCACTGAGCTCGGCTTGGGACCACCTAGGGCCCCGAAGATATGGAACTTTGTTTCTTGGACCGGGATGGACTTTGCAATGTCCGTTAATGGATATCGCGGCCATGGTCCCACGCTTGGGGTCTTTATCTTTTGGGATGAATTTTTTCCCAAAGCCTG
>Ga0179593_1609032_pt1 | contig 13455 bp, 13 predicted proteins | sample CZODoug2_1_08_16_FD_185931 | JGI IMG/M metagenome (GOLD analysis project Ga0179593, IMG submission 185931) | Vadose zone soil fungal communities from Angelo Coast Range Reserve, California, USA - CZODoug2_1_08_16fungal (PacBio error correction) | ecosystem: Environmental > Terrestrial > Soil >... | reverse complement strand
CGCTTTTTTTTCCCCCGCCGCCGAGTCCTTCTCCTCAGCTTTTTTCCCCTCCTTTTCTTTTTGGGTCGCGTAGAGCCGTTCTTTAAATAGAAAATTGCGAACCTTTTCCACCATCTCTTATCGTGCGTCGATACCCAAGATTCTCCTCTCATGCCCCGATTTGACTCGGGCTTGTCATCGAGCTAGAGGCTCCTTCAATTGTAAGGATTTCGCCGTTTAGTTATGACGTAGACGTTTCTTTCCTGGCTGATTTCTTCAATTTCCCCTCCGGCTTTCCCCTTAGGACGAGTGGCCCGATGAAACACTGCGCCTTCGTCGTTCCTGCCAGCGAGGGGCTCTTTGTCATAGCCCCTGCTCCTTCTTCGACTTTGCACGGACTACAGAACAAGACCGGCCGCAGACGCACCTATCCTGCATGCCCACGATTATCCCTCCCCCCCTAACAAGCCCTCCACATTTTTTTGTACTCGGCCTTACTACCCCTCTTTGTTTAGTCTTCTCTTTATACCCTACATGGTTCGTTTTCCCCCCCAAACTTCCCCGTTTCTCACCCTTTCTCCTCTCTTACCACGATCATTTTCCCCCTCCCTGGGACCAATGAAAACCTGGCACGGTGACAGATCTCTCTCTTCTCGTTCGAACTCGAGTCTTTCGCTTCTTCCCTTCCTTGACGCCCTAATCTGTTTTCGTTGAGGGGGCCTTTCTTTAGAGACAGCACTTCCCCCTGGGTAGGATCCTTTCCATTAGGCTCTTTCTTTTTTCACGGGTTCGACACTTTTTCTTCCTTTCGATCAGTATGGGTCTTTCATTCCGCTGTCCGTGAAGGGATTGGCGGAGCCGGTGATGAAACTCCCCCATCGAGCTTTTTTTCTTCTTTTTATTAGGCTTCCAGACTTCGTTCTTCCCTCTGGAAACCTCTCCCTTTGCCACCAGCGCAGATTGAATTTCCACCCTGGAAAGCCGGCGGCTGCCCAAACTCCTATCAATCTCCCTCTCTCCTCCGTTCTCATCGGCCTTGAGCTCCAGTACGGTCCTCCCTTCTCTTCTTTCCGTCTTCTCTCCCTTCCTCTTCTTCTTCTGGAGAAGAGAAGCAGTAGGGAGAAGAGGACGAAGAGGGTCTTTGCCTCCCTACTGCCCACCCACCTCCTGCGACCTTTTTCTTTTCCCGAGTCCTTCCTCCTTCCCCTTTCCTCTTATCTGAGGGAGGGGAGACTTCTTTGCTGACCGTCGTTTCTGCTCTCGCCGAAGCTCTCCTTTCCCAACCCCCCTTCTTAAGTAGGCGTCATCTTCCGCCCAGCTGCATGTCGCAGGGATGTAGCCGGCCTTCCCGCCTTCTGGAGACCCTTTAACGTTCCCTCCCTGTTTTTTTTTCTGCCTCCCTTTCCTGCAGAATGCGATTTTTCCATTGAGCCTTCCGAACTACCGATACTCCTTTCTTATGTGTAGTCACCTTTAGTTGTGGGTAGATACCTTCGCGACCACCCCCCTGGTGAGAGACCTCCGTGAGCCTCCCTTTAGCTCTCCTTTTTGTTGCCTTTTTTCTTACTTGTTACACTTTTCTATGTTCGCTGTTGTGTGTTGGCCGCCCTCCGACCTCTCCCCTTTCGGTCCTCTTGTTCTTCCTGAACCTTTGTTTACTCGTGCGATGGCGACCCCTGCTCCTTCGTTTCACTTCTTGGATTTCCCCCCTCGTGTGTCGGCGTTTTTCGTAGGGGTCGTCAGTGTCATACGGCTTTAGCCGTCGTTCTTTCTCTTCGATCCCACCCTCACATTGTACGTGGACTTCCCAAAGCCGGCGTGCCTTTTCGGCTGAGTTACGTCTCCCCGGCATTCCCAACTCCTTCTTTTCCGTACGTTTGGTTGCGTACCCACAAACCTCCCCTCCCCATCCATTGAATTTTTTCCCCTTATCACACTTTCTTCTTTCATTCTTTTCCCCTCCCGGCCTCGCGGCCTCCCCCCCCACAGCCTGGGAGTTTTATCTGTTTTTCCGATCTCTTTTCTCGGCTTCACCCCCCTTTTGTCCACTTGTCACCCCCCTTCTTTCCCACCAAACTTTGCAAAGGGCCTTCCCCGAATGACGATCTCTTTCTTTTCGTTGAAAAGCCCCTTTGCTTTTCCTTTTTTCTTTTCCTTCACCCGACAAGCTGGCCTTCCACCGTTAAGACAACTTACTCACCCATAAGTCGTATAAAAACCGCCACGGTTTCTCTGTACCATTTCCCGAGTCTTTTCTCCGGCCCCTTTGCGTTGTTTTTAACGTACGGATGGAGGAAGCATTCATCGCAGGTGTTCACCTTTTCCAATTAGGAATTTACTCCCTTCTCCCCTTAAATCCCTTTTTTCTGAATAAACACTTTCCCATGTGAGAAGGCGTCCCTTCTAGGATGTGCCCCTTTTTTTTTTTTGCTTTTTTTCCTTCTTCCAGGATGCTTTCCCCTTCACCCCTTTCTACCCACAACATTGAATCGTGGAGGCCCCTTCCACTTTCCTCACCCCCTCCGCAGGCCCGCTTCATTTTCCGTCGTTCTCCCCCAAGGACAGTGTCGCAACGCCGAGTCCCGAGACGGTCCCCCCCCTAAACCCCTCTTTCCTTCCCCTTCCCACTTTCGAACTCGGATAATCCCCGTCGCTTTTTTCTCCTTTGCGTCCCACTGGGACCATTTTCCCCTTTGAACGTGTACTGAGTTCCATGAATAATCTTGGTGTGTCCCAAAAAATTGGTTTAGAGTGGTTTTTTCTGTTCCTGTTTTTCGTCCTTGCCCCCCTTTCACCCCTTAACCTCAACTCCCCAATTGATCCGACCCAAGCCCACGTTAGAAGCACTAGTTCGTTACATTCTTTTTGTGAGTCCTTTTTTTGTCTCACATTTTTCCCTGTACTTTTCTGTCTTTCCCCTTCCCACTTTTTCCCGTATCTTAGCTTCGCGTTCTTGTAGAGAACTGTGCAATCTAGGGTATTATCTCTTTTCCTCCTACTCCCCCTCTGATGTGAATCCCATCTTTTTGACAAGATTCCGTGACGCTCCTTTCTCAGTCAAAATTTGCCCTTCTCGTTTCAGGCTGGATCACCCCCCCTTCCGAGAAGTTCAGAGACTGGTCTTTTCCCACCCTTTGGCGTGGAGGTTGGCCCGATTTTGAGGATTCGTTTGATTGTGCAGTTGGACCGCAGCCTCCCCTCCCAACTAACACAAGATCCCTCCCCTCCCCTATACTTTGGACCCCCTCCTTTTTTGGTCGTACGACGTACCTTTTGTGATCAGATATTGTGAGAATCGACAGAAAAAGCCGTAAAAGCTGGCATGCCTTTCCAGTCTCTTCCTTTTTAATGATTCTCGGACTCCCAGGGGAGTCTCGTTTGAATCTTAGCCTTCCGTTTGGTGGCGCCCTCAACCTTTTTGCCCTTTTTTCACCCTGAAACCTTTGTCGCGATTGCTGCGTTGAAGCTCCTTTTCTTTCAGCCAGGTGTGCTAGATTTTTCAAAATATTTCTCTGTTTCGGCCACTCATTCTTTGTTCGCCAAAAAGAGGAGCGACAAGAAATCCATCGGCCATTACCCCTTGTTCATAGACAGCAGTTTTTGGCAGTTTTTCCTGTTAGTGAAGGAAATTTCTTCCCCCTTGTTTCTTACAATGTTCCGATGAATGACGTTCCCGGTGTAGCACCCTCCCCTCCCCCATACGTCCCTTCGCGCCGCAGGCTCTTCGATACACAAAACACTTGGGAGTTTATGGAAGCGATCGTAGGGCTGGGAGGAAGTTAACGAGAATTTGGAATTTTTCTCCACCCCCCTACCCCCCCCAAGTTCCTGTAGTTCCCTTCAGCGCCGTTTTTTTTCGAGAATTCGGTGAAGTGCCGTTTGAAGTGTTTCCGAGAAATTGATTTCCTCTCTTGGCCCCCTTGATTCCTTCCGTCTCCGACCCTACTCCCCAGGGCTGTTTCAGAGAGGAAGGAGGTTTGCTGACAGTACTAACACCTTTCGGAGCCTTTCTTAGACTCCGAAGGCCAATTGTGTTTTTTTCCCCCAATTGATTTCCGTTGTTTTTTTTTGATGTCGCAACGCAAAGAGATTCTGCGCGTACCCCTTTAGCACTCTCTCTATCCGCCCCTTCGGAGACGGACTTTTAGACTGATTTTGGGTGGAAGTCCCCTTTTTTCGTCTCACCACTCCGACTCGTCCTTTGCGATTGTCCGGACCGACGATTTACATACAAAAGCAGCCCACGCACGTGTCGGGGCGCTTCTTTGACTCCGCCTCCATTTTCCCCCCCTTTCCCCCCCCGTGTAAAGAACAGCGTCCCTCTGAATCGCTAAGTTTCTTTTCGGGCCTTCCCCACCGGTAAATTCCGACATTTCGAAGGGGGAAAAGGGAACCCGAGGTCACTCTCCCGGAAATTTTCAACGGGACTCATTCCCTGAACAATGGGCGTCCTCTTTTCGGAGAGAACGTACAACCCCAATTTTTTTATCTACCTTATCGTCCTCGAAGGAAGTTCTGTCGTTCGTCACGATTCATTCCTTGAGGCCGACTTCTCTTTCGGCAGTATTGCTTTTCCAAGGAGGTCTCCTCTTCACGCTTCGGGTTGGGACACTTTTTCCTGCATCGGGTTTTTCCCGTCCCTCTTTCCTTTGCGTCTCGTTTTTTCTTTTTGCGTGCTTGCGTCTCGCACGAAGGTCCGCCGCACCTTCCTTTGGCGAACTCGCCTCGGGCGCGAAGCGCGCTCGTGCTCCCTCCCCAGATAGATTCTTTCGGTGTTAAACTTTCTTCCACCCAGTCCTCGCCCCTCTGCGTTCTTGTAATAGGCGGCCTATCCGAGCGGTCCTTATAGGAGCGACTCCCACATTTTCTCCGAGAATTGGCCATTAGGAGCTCCTTCTTATGGCGCCCCCCGCTTTCTGGTGAGGAGATTCAGTGTGAGGAGAAGTTCTTCTGTAAGGGAAGGTTTGAAAGGGTCCCTTCCTGTGGTTTCCCAGTGATTTTAAGAGCCCTTTTTGCTTCTCCTGCTCCTAGATCCCCTTCCTCTGAGAAAGCCCAGAAGGGAGCGTTTTGTATCCACCGTCCTTATTGCATGACTTTCCTCGGACCTTTTTCCGGAGATTTCCTTTTTCTGGGACACGGTCCCCTTCAAAACCGTGAAGGGAGTTCGCTCGACTTCCTCTCCGTGGCAGCCTACCTTTTTCCCCTTTCTGGAGATAACTTTATGATAAGTCCACCCCTGAAGCTTTTAAGGAGTTCTTTTCCCCCCTGGGTAGTCCAGTAGCGAAAACTCCAGAGAAGCCGGAGTTTTTATTTTCGACGAGAGCCCTTTATACCACTCCTGGTTTCTTAGTTTTTGAGAACGGTTTCGGTTGGGCATTTGGACTTCTATTTGTATCCCGAGGCTTTCAGCTTTCCCCCCCACCGTGGGTATTCCCCAGGAGAGACGACAACTATCGATTGTCGGGCGTCTTTAGAACCACGAACATTGGGGCGACCCCCTATGTGGGACACTTATTTTTCAAGATTTTACCTGTGGGCATTCCTCGGCGGTATGATCCCTTTTATCTTATTTTCTTTCCGAGGAAGAAAGGAGGCTTGACGCGAAGCTTTCTGCCTGCCCATTTCCGCGACCGACTACTTTTATGGGTCATCTATTTTCCTTGATCGGCCTTGGACGGATTTTCGATACTTGCATTCTGACAGTATTTTCTTTTTTTTACATCTCCCGTAGACCTTCCTGGTCATCAACCCCTGCTAACCCCCCCCTTCTTTCTCGCTAGAGATAGAGTCCGTCCCAACCTTTGGGTTGGTAATTGCGTCCGAGTTCCTCTCGTCTACGTCTTTTTTTATTCTCCATATCCTTTATTTTTCTTTCGCCCTCGGGAGAGAGACTGCATCTCGTGCTTTCCACCCTCTTTCATACAAACAGCTTCCCTTTCCGCCTAGATTCCTTGCTGCTCTTGTTTTTTTTCTTGGGCTTTTGAAATCCTCCTCCTTTATTCTTTAGCTTTCGAGTCGACCAAGCCCTCTTCCTGAAGCCGCGCAGTAGGACGAGAAGCCCTCGCTGCGTCGGAAAAGCATATTTTTTCTGCGCTCTCGACTACCCTCACTCCCTAACTTTGCTTCCGGAGGATGGATCTTCAAAAGAGAGTAAGCGGCGTAGGCTTCCTTTTCCTTTTGCTGCGAACTATGATCTCGTAATACCTGCGGCGAATGTCTCTTTCCTCCTCTTTTCTTTGCAGTTTCAGTTCCGTCCTTGGGAAAGGAAGAAGTCATTTCAAAGGATCTTTTGAAAGCCTGCGGTTTTTGGAACCCCTTACTGAGCATTTCTTATTTCCTTCTTGACTCGAAGAAATCGGCGCGCGCTGCTTTTTGAAGATGCAGGAAAGACGCACCTCCCAGCATTCGCCAGGAAACGCAGTTTTTACCAAGACGTGGCGGACCAACGTTCAAACCCCTCCCCCCACCCCCCCCACCCCCCCACAACCCCCCCCCCCCCCCCCCAAAACACCTAAACGGAAACCAACCAACTTGTCCTTCTCAAAGCCTGTTCGCTGGAGCAGACCGATCCAATAGAGAGTTGTCGTCGAGCTGGTTTATACCATATTCTTCGTCCAATTAATGGTAACCGCCCCCTCTTCCAAATGCAAACTGAGCTCCCCAGGTAGCAAAAAATTTCACGTAAACCCGAGTTTCACCCCCTGATCGGCCTGTTAGAAATCTACGAGAGGCTTCTTTCCGTAGTCGAGCCCAGGGACGGTACGGCGTTCATCCCTTTGTTATAGCGAAATAAGGTCCCTCCCTTTGAGGCCCCCCCCCCTGAGTCCCTCGTTCCTAGATAGAAGCACCACGTTTTTAGACCAACTGAACGTGGTCTCATTCCCTAGGGGCTCCTTCTGAAGACGCTTGAGGAAGTGAAGGGATTCCACGCGGATCCTTAAACCCCCCCGGTTTCGTCTCCCGCGCGATTTCCCAAGGAGAAAGCCCCTGGATATTGATCTTGCTCATAAGTTGTCCATTTGAAAGAATTCACCCGTCCATGCCCCTTGGAAGGAGAGAAAATCATATCACTAGAAGCCTTTTGAGGCAAGACCATCTTTCCTCGCGACTTTCTTCTCGGGACTCCTTCTTTTTTGTCCTTTTCGACCTAGCTCCAATGCCGATCGCTTCCCGGCTAGGCGATCAGAGCTCCCTGAGGGCCTCAGCTTTGGTCAAGCCGGTTAAGGCCTCCCCCACCCCCCCTCCTCTGAGTAATATGTGAAATATGCGTTTTTTTCCCATGAGAGCTCAAAGCCCCCCTCTCTCTTTTGATGCGGTTCTTTGGTCCCGTCGTCCTCCTGCCCTCCCCCAGAAGAAAGACCCCGCGCGCTTCATCTGAGGCTGTGCCCGTTGGCCTTTATAGCGGCGCCGATCGATACTTTCCCTCAACGGTGCCGGCTTTCTTCATGCCGTGGCCTTATTGAGCTTCGTCCCCGACAGATACTTATTCTACGAGTCTTCGTAGATCCCTTGCTGTGGGCTTTCCTATCCTCTGAGTTTGTCCTAGTGCTTAATTTTATCTCCTTCCTGGAGAGAGCCCAATAGGTTTTTCCATTTTCTTGTAGATTTATCATGTCCATCACGCCTCCTTAGAAAAGTAGCGACTTCTGGAAGTCAAGGGCCCTTGGTTCGGGAATGGGTCTTGGCGCACGCTGGAACAACGTAGCTGCGAAAAATTTTTACGTGGCAGGCGTGTCTTATTTAGTTTTTTTTCAGGACGGAGGGCGCGCGCGTTTGCAGGAAGAGGATCCTCTCCAACACGGAGACGAAAAACGTGCAGGCGGGTTTTTTGCTCTGTGGTTCGCCGCTTCTGCGACCCCTGCCCACGACGTTTTTGATCCGTTACGCCTTTCTGGGACGGTTGGAACAGCCCCATTAACTGCACGGGCGTGTCCACCCCCCCCCCTGCATTGACAGCCAGGGCGACCCTCTTGAGACCAATTCCGCCCAGGGATTGTCCAGCCGTGCGCTAAATAACCCCCCCACCAACAAAAACCCCCCAAACCACCCACCCCAACCCCCCCCCCCCCCCCAGCCCCCCCCACAAACAACCCACACCCCCAACCCAAAAAAAAACCCCCAAAAAACAAAACCCCACACTGTGCACCGCCGTGGAGTTTTTCCCCTTGAGGACGGCTCCCATGGGCTATGCAACCCCCCCCCTTTCAACAACAAAGTCCCCCAACTAACAGAATGCGCTCTTTTTTCCCTTCTCTTTTTGACCCAACCCAGGCCTGGGTTGTTGCCTTTCCTCCACGTGTTCCCCCTTCCCCCTACCTTTTTTCTTTTTTTTTCTCCAATGAATCACACCTTACTTCGTATTACATAACGGTCCCCTGTTCCCCGAACTGGACCCGGCGACGATCTCCTTGCTTGATGGGATGGGATTCTGATTTTCCAAAGAAGGATTTCCTTCAGGCCCCCTTAAAGTCTTTGGATTCGTTACCTGCCCCTATGCTTGCTCCTTCCCACCCTTCCATTTGAGAACTTCTGCGTCCCCTTCTTCTTTGAGGGGTCCCCCTCGTTTCCTCCGAACACCTCCTTTTGTGCCGTCAACCCCTCCCCCCTTTAGATCGCCACACAAATATCTCCTTTTGGACGCAATCCCCCTTTTCTGCTCTTCAGCTCTCGCTCCGTGTTTCTCGCCAGTTAAACATGCCTTCGCTTCGCACGCCGCAGGACTTCCCTTGTTCGGTCAACTACTCTTGCGTCATCCTGCCGCCCATCCCCCGAGCCTCATGTGGCCCTCGGGTCCAGCTTCTTTCGTTTCTTTCCTTATTGCAACATAGAGTTCCAAACAGCCTTGCCCCCGGGTACCTCCCCATGAACATTTTCCCATCCTATTAGTTCTTTTTGGTTTCCCTTTTTAGGTTTTTTTTTTCCTGTTGAGGACCTTCTTCCAACTGCCCCGAACCTAACCCCCTCCAGATTCCGCCCCTCCTAGCCCCAGCTTTCCCTTTGTCATTAGCGATCATTTCCCTTGTCTCCCCCTGGGAATACCTTTTGCAAGGTTTCCTGAGAATTTCTCTTCCCTTCGAAATGTTCCCTCTCCCCTCTTGAATCTCTTTTTAATATTTCCGTTTTGTTGTTTCTTTTCTTTTCTATACCTCACAGGCCTCGCCTAGCATCTCGCTTCCTTCCCCAAAACTTGGCCGTTTTCTTCTTAAGCGTTCTATCCCTTAACTTCCCTCTTGTACTAACCACGTAGTCTGTGGGCTACCTTTGGCTTTTTCGGATCTTTTGCTCCTTTAGGATTCCTTTCTTTTCAGTTGGACCTAAGTCAGCCACCAGACTCCTTTGTCGCCACACTCTCCCCCCTCCCCTCTTCTTTTTTGGCCTTGACTTTTACGATTCACACGTGCTTTGTTTGATTCCTCTTTTTCGAAAATTCACCCCTCTCAACGCCTTCTCCCCCCCACCCGCCTACTCCTGGGCCACTGCTTTTTTGCCTCTCGGACCCCCCTGCCGCAAGTGGATTTTTTGAAGTTCTGAGGCGGTGCGCCCCCAACGGTCTTTTACATGAACTTCTCCAATAACCCCCTGCTGTTTTTTTCCGGGTGATGGTTCAGCCAGTCTCAACGAGTTTAAATCTTTTCTAGCCGAGAGGACTTTGGTGAAGGACATTCCCTCCTTCTTTTGGTTTTCCAACCCTCCCTCGAAAAGACACGACGACCTTTTCCCCTTGCATCATTATACACAATGTCCTGTGATTCATCGCAACTTTTAGGGGGAATTCTTCTGGAACCTTCTTCTACCCTTTCCTCCGTGACCATTGCCTCTCCTCGTCCTTCCCTCCTCCCCTTTTTATCACCCCTAAGGAACTTTCCCCCTTCCGGATCCGAGTCTTCCCTATCCCCCAGTTCCTGTGGCTGCAACAAACTTTTCTTTTCGTTAGGTTTCAAGACGACGTCGGGAGTTTTTCCTCAGGTGGAAGTCTTTGTTCGCGTATTCACCTCCAATGAAGGAAAAGCATGTTCTTTCTCCAACGACTCTCCTTCCTTCTTCTCGAATTTCCCTTTCCCGTTGTTGTGGCCTTCTTCATTGAAATCTCTGGCCAAAAACTTTTGAATGTACCCAGCTTCCCCCCCCCCATTTCCCCGCCCCCCTTCTTTCTCGCAGCCTTCGTTTACGCTGACGTCCCCCCTTGCACGTCGCCTATATTGTGATACCTTCTGTCGCCCTTTTCCCTTTTCCTGGCCCCATGGACTTCCTTTTTTGATGTTCGCCACTTCCCCCCCTTCTGGTAACAGAAGAATAGCAAGCCGCCCGTCGTTTTTTCGAGCAAGCCGGCTTTTCCCCCTACCTCCGCCCGCATTCCCCCGGGTATGTGACGTCTCCTTGGTTGAGAGTCTTTCCTCTCCCTTGCATCGTATGCCCCCTCCAACGAATCCACCAACTCCGCCCCCTCCATCCAGGGGTAAGGAATGGTTTCAAAGCCTTTTTTCTCCCACGCTACCATCACATTTGTTCCAGGTCCAGAACGGACGCCCCCCCCCCCCCAGAAGTTCGCTTTTTCTCGTTTTCTTTTTTCGGCGACCTGCAACCGCATCAGACCACGGACTTCTTTTCCCCCAACTACAGTGGCCCTCGCTCCGGGAACGCAGTCTTCCCGTTTCGCGAGCATTTATCGACCGTCACTCCCAGCATCTGGCTCGAGACCTTTTCAGAGGGCGGGCGGCACGGTACGATTACCGAGACATTTCTCTCTTTTTCTCTCCCCCTCTGCAGGAACGGACGTCCGCCCCGCATCTCTCCCCGGAAGGCCGTCGGCCGTCGGTTTGACGTCCTGAGACTCAGCGTAAGGCGTCTCTCGTCCTTCGTCTTTTCGTCCCCCCTTGTCCGCCGCCGCCCGCCGCCCGTCCCGCAATTTCCTCGCGGACCTCTATCCTTGAGACGAACCAGCTCTTTGGTAGCAGAGGTGGGAGCTTTTCTTTCTTTTGGTTCCCAACTCCCCCTGGTCTTCACCCCAGATGCGGCTATTTCTTTCCTATCCGAGAGGCATGAGATCTACGCGACGCCACCACCCTTCCGAGCCTGATTCCCTTGCTCCTCCCTCGCGCCGCAATTTATAACCGATGGCTGCATAATTTCTTTCTTCGCGTCTACTTTTGCTCTCCGGTCCCGGATGTGATACGTTTAGATGGACTGATCTAATAACTGGTGGGCACCCTGGTTGAAAATCCTCCCCCGTCAGTTATGAGACCATTCCCCAACGACTAATTCGACGATGTCCCAACGCCAAAGCCGTTTTGGTCATTCTTTATAAGAGGATGGACCTTCCTGAAGCCGCTTGCTTCGTCATAGAGAGACCCGATCTCGACCAAGGTACTCGACCCTGTGCTTCCTTCTACCCATCTACGAATGGGACTCCTCCCAAGGGACATACCTTCTTTAGCTAAATTGACCACCTCACCTCACGCAGTGCACTCCCTTCTCCCGGAACTGGGGAGGCCTTTTTCTCCGAAACTAAGCCCTCCCGCCTCCGGAGATTTAGTTCCCCTTTGCACCGTGACCCCTTTTTCTTTGACCGTCTTTTTTACGGTGAGCTTATAGTTTGCTTTATTTGATCGGGGGACATCCTTCGTTTTTTTCCCCCTTAGGCAAAAGAACCCCATGAGTTTACTCAGCGCGACGGACAACTCTTTCCTTTTTGTCCGGGCGTCCGCACCAGCTTTTTTTTTCCCTCAGCGTGGCCTTTCCGAAGGACGTCTTCCGTATTCGTTTTCTTTGGTATTTCCGGCACTTTCCATCGCAGGAGCGCTCTCTCTGCCGCTCGGCTTTCATGCCACCCGACCTTCCCCCCCCTGGATAAGGAAGGACTACTGTACGTGTTGCCATCGGCCTTTCCTTTCAAAGCCGTGCTTCGCCTTGATTTCTCTTTAATCCGCGATGAGAATCCCTCATTTTCCGTAATCACCCCCTTCTCTCTACCAATCGCCTCTTCCGCCTTTCGAGGGCGCCTCAACGGAGGTAATAATCGCGGCTTTGGGGTATCGACTCCCCTTTCCATCGACTTTTTCTTTTGCGCTTGCTCCTCTTTCGTGCAGAGGAACCGTGAGGCCCCCCAAGATTTATCGTGCACGGGACTTTCAATGCTTCCTCTGCAGCGGCGTTTTTCCTTGCTTTCTACGCGAACATTAGATCTCTTTCTTGTTTTGAGAGAGATTTTTTTTTTTCCACTCCTCCGTCTCCTCCCGCAAGGCCTCGAGTTTTCAGATAAAGAGGTTGGCTTGTCGCTACGAGCCGGCGTGCGCGCGCCCAGTACATCTCCCCTGCGAACATTTTCTCGCGTCGAGACCTTAGGTTTGACCTCCTTTCTTCATCGAAATCTTCTCCATGAGTCCTCGAGCCGTTCCTTTTTCTGTTATCTTTGACCCTTTCTCTTCTAGGATTCGTCATCTTATGATGAACGGCCGATTCCCCTCAAGGATCCTTCAAGCGGCGGCCAGGCTCCCTCGGGCCCCTTCCCTATGAGCCTTAGTCTTTGACGAGAGGGGAATGGGAGTTTTTTAGAACGCTGAGCGCGCGGAAAGCTCTTCCCCCCCTTGCCGGAACCCCTTCTACCCGGAATTTTTCCAGAGTTCTGCACTCTTTCCAAAGTGTCCCACAATTTTCTGCGATCCCCACACGACTGGTTCTCCTTCGAAGCCTCGAACCAATCGAGAGTGTTCCGTTCTCTTCTCCCCATGGTTTTTTTTCACATTCCGTTAATTTCCTCAAAGAGCTCCTTTTTCCAATGCCCAAGAGAAGCCCCCTCCAACTCCGGGGCAGTCTTTTGTACCCCTTGCGCTTTTTTTCCTATAAGGAGAGTTCTATAGCGGCGAGGGATCTCCCTGCTTCCCAGGTCCGGGCGTCTACGACCGGCGTGCTCTTAGATCTCCAGGTCGTTCCCCTTCGCACGGTACATTTTCACGGAGAGCAGACGCCTCCCCCGGGTTTCTTATGACCGTGGGTTCTTCCCACGTAGGGGCTTTATAGCTGACCCTTGGCCGCGGAGTAAGTGATTTTTTCCATTTCAGCCTTGATCCCCGTTTGATGACAAAAGATCCCGGCTTGTCCCGTTAGGACCCCGTCGGACAAGGGAAAGGTTTCCCAGGATGAAGGGTTCCTTTCCTTTTCAACCGATCCCTTTGCCACCTCGAGAGCGCACGAAGTTTTCTCGTTACAGCTCCTCCACTCCCCCGTTGAGGCCGCAATCTCTTGCGAGAATAATGGAAGCAAGTCGTTCCGTTTTTTCTGAGAAAGGTGGACTGTTCGAGCCTCGACCCTCAGATCGCATAGGACGCCGATTATAAGTGAGACTCTTTTTTTAGCAGATCTCCCCGAAGGAAGAATTACCCAATCTATGAGTTTACCTTGGACCTTTGGGGAGGTTGGGTGTGGATAAATTTTTTCCTACTCTAGAGCTCACTAGACTTTTATAATGTGATTTGCGTT
>Ga0179593_1607112_pt1 | contig 13455 bp, 23 predicted proteins | sample CZODoug2_1_08_16_FD_185931 | JGI IMG/M metagenome (GOLD analysis project Ga0179593, IMG submission 185931) | Vadose zone soil fungal communities from Angelo Coast Range Reserve, California, USA - CZODoug2_1_08_16fungal (PacBio error correction) | ecosystem: Environmental > Terrestrial > Soil >... | reverse complement strand
GCACAACTACCTCAATGAGATAACACCTCCTTTATCCCCCCCTCCCTCTCGCTTCATTCTTTTTCCTCCTGCGGTGAGGTAGCTCAGTCACACCTCAATCCTGGATGGTGCCATTGTTTTTGCCATATAAAAACTGCTGGAATGCCTCTTGAAACTGAGGATCCCCTAAACGCATAATCCTTGGAATTCCTCTTTTCCGCCATATCAGATTGGTCCCTTAATTCCTCCCCGTATGTGGTTCGCCCCCTTCTCCTTACTTAAATGTTCAAAGACCTCCGACAGTCTTCCGTAGCTCCAACTGGAAGGTATGTTTAACTACCCCTCCAATGGCACACTTTTCTACTACCCCGTGAACCTTATCCCCATATACGTCTTGTAACAGGAGACTAGTGCCTTTATTGGAGATCTTCCTCTGGGGACTACATGGATTGCTCCCCGCGTCTTTTTTCCCACCCATTTCCTCTTACTTTCGACTTTCCCCCTTACTCAGCCCTTCGCCGCGTTTGTAAATGCTTCCATTTTCCTTATATGGTACACCAGCGGACGTAGAATCCAACTGTCCATCGCTAGTTCCCTCCTCCCCTTTGTGAAGGTCTGCCACTCCCTTTATCACCCCACAATTCTAAGCCATATTCAATCTGCTCCCTGACTTATCCTCTCTTCTCTTTCCCCAGTTCTGCCTTTCCTGTTTACACCCCCCCTTGCTGTCTCCTCCCGGACCCCTTTTCGTGCTTCATTATCTTAAATGCGCACGATTTCGTTTGGGCCTTCGCAACTTTGAATTATTTTGTTGCCAACCGCTCCCCCTGTCCTCCTTTCCATCTTCTGTCTTCTTATGGATTTTTCAGTTTTTGGATCCCCCTGTCCGTTGATTTTTGCACAGCCCTAGGAATTAGCCCCACACCTTCTTCGCGAGTAATGCCCGATACTTGTCTGTATTAGTGTTCCGAAACCTAGTGTCCCATTTGCCCCCCATGATGGCAAATGTCACTTGAAAACCACCATTACAGACCCCCCCCACCAGCCGCAACCCCACCACCCCACTTCCCTTGCCCTTACTCGCCGCCTCCAGAACCCCCCCCCCTCTTTGACCCCCCCGCCCTACTAGACCTACTAGTTAAGATACACCCATTTGGATCACCCCGCCCTCCCCCCTTTCACCCCCCCCCCCACACCACCACTCCCCCCCCCCACCCTCATAAGTTGGCCAACTTGTTCCATTGCTTGAATCCAAAATAATCTTCACACTTTTTTTTTCAAGTTCCCCATTACCTTCCTAGCCTGGGGCCCCTGAACAGTCTCTGACTCCGCGGGTCGTTAATCTTTTTATTAATTTACAACTCGTTTTTTTAGGCCTTGCGCCCCTTGAGAAACCACACTCTCTCCCCCCTCTTACTCCTCGAAAGCGCATCCTCCCCCCCCAGTCTGTCACACACTTCTTAGATCAGGCTTGCCCATGCATAGGATCACTAGGTCACCCCATAGCTTTCCCATCCCCGGTGTCAATTTTTCTGTATCTGGTCCTCCAACCCTATCTCTTTAGCTGTGCAGACGGCTTTGACCGTCCCTAAAATGTAAATCCCTTCCATACCTCCATTTTGCCAGGTCCCTTTTCCCTTAAGGGCTTTCCCCGTTTCCAACCTTTCAAAGTACTTTCTAACCAATTGGATTCACCAAAATAAGTCTCCCATTCCCTACTTTCCGAAATAGTTCTGTCAGAACCCGTGTGGTATGCGGTCTTTCTTCCCCTGAACCCCAGCATCTATAAGTCCCCCCGTTCCTTCCAGTCAGTATAAGTGGTTAACCATTATGCACCAAACACTTCTTCCCCTCCATATAAGAGGACGTCGGCGTTGCCTTTTTTTGCTTCATCTTTCCTTATTCGCCACCCGACCAATTAAGCTTCTACATTTTTCCATAGCCGTTGTGTGTGCTCCATTGTTTAATTTCTTTCTGTTCGAAACCGCTTTCTTTTTTTCTCCCAGCCGGTTGTGCTGACTTCTCGTTAAGCTTTCATCCAATTTGATCCACAATTACCTTGATTGTGTGGCCCGGTTTTGACCAGAGTACTCGAATCATGCGTGCAGGCGGAACCCCCTAGGTTTTCCTTTTCTGGTGTTTTAATATAATTTAGATCCTCCCTGTTCTAGGTACCTTACTGACGTCACACACCACACACACCTACCCCCCCCCCATTCACCCCCCTCCCCACCTGCCACGCTTCCCCCCTCCGCCCCCCTCCGCCACTCCCCCCCACCCAACCCCACACACCAGCACACCCCCCAACGCCCTCTTTCCCCCCCCCGTGTGCCCTTGCGTACTACGATTTCATCAAATGGATACCATTGCACCCTCTTCCCGTTCAAATTCCATTAGCTATTGAGATGTCGCGCCATCTTCCCTACTCGCCGATTTATCTCGATACCCTTTCATTTCTTCCCTCCATTGGGTCATACGATCTTATCTGTTGACAGCCCCGAAAAAATGGTAGAGTGTGTTTCCCACCCTCGTCCCGACTTCCTGTGTTTTCGTTGAGTATGTGACTTACTCCCTGACAACGAACCCCCCCCCCCCCCCCCCCCCCCCCCCCACACACACCCCCCCCCCCCCCCAACACCCCCCCCCCCCCCCCACCCCCCACACCCCCCCCCCCCCCCCCCCCCCCCCCCCCCCCCCCCCCCCACACACAACCCACCACCCCCCAACCAAACCCCCCCCCCCCCCCCCCCCCCCCCCCCCCCCCCCACCCCCCCCCCCCCCCCCCCCCCCCCCCCCCTACAGACAACCACCCACACCCCCCACACCCCTCTCGCCCCACCCACCCCTTTTTACTCCCGACGCAACCCCCCCTTCTGGGTAAATACAATGAATCTATACCTTCATTTTCCAAAAATTCGATGTAATCTTCCCCTTTTCGTCACTTTTCCCGTACCGCTTCGTATTTTTTTGTTTTCAAGAATCGACTGAATGACCAAATTCAAGGTGCTCAAAGAACTGTTTTATAGATGATTGAAGAGTAGAGAACCCTGATATCTGAGTCTTCTCCCCTCCTACGCTTTTGCCCTCTTATAAGGTATGATTGAGGTTCACATATCCATCACCCCCCCCCCCTCCCCTCCCCCCCCCCCCCCCCCCCCCCCCCCCCCCCCCCCCCCCCCCCCCCCTCCCCCCGCCCCACCCTGCCCTACCACGACGTCCCATCTTGATCCCCGCCTTTTTTCCAGACACCCACCTTCATTTTTTCCCCCCCTATTTTTGCTGACAAAATAACTCCCCCCCCCAGGTTCTACGACCTTCGCCCGCAATCAGCAAGCCAAAACCGTAGATCGTCTCCCCCCCCATAATAATAGAAGTTACTCCTTCCCCTTAAACACCCTTGTTTTGTTTTGACGTGTCGTAATAATACAGGCATACCGGCACTTCGTTGCATTGTTTAAAACTTCGCCATAGAAATTAACCCTCTGAACCATACAATTGAGCATTTGCTTTTTAGGGACAATCTCTAAACTTTCACCCCCCCCGTTCCCCCACAGACCCATCCCCCACCCTCATCTCGCCGGCGTTGTCGAAGTGGAAAGTAACCTATCTTTTTACCATCCTCCGTGTTGGTTGCTCCCCCACCACCCCCCCCCCCCCCTGACACCCCCCACACCCTCACCCCCTTCCCCTGACCGGCGAGATCGGCTTTGAACATAATCTCCTCGCCCACCCCCCCACCCGCCCCCCCAATGCTATGAACCTGTCCCAATGCTTTTACAGCTGTTGGAATGTCCTCTTCCGCACTGTGACAGGTCACCCCCGCAGAGTCCCTTCGCCCCTTTTTACTGCGTCATATAACTCCGATAACGGGTGGTGTTTCTTTCAGATCGTCGACTTTTAGGCACGATCCCTTTTTTTTTTCATCTTTCGTATTTAAGACTTGTAAGTTCTTCCTTTATCCTCTGTTTTTACGAACTGAGGGCATACAGCATTGTGGGTTTTTAACTCTAAAATCTTTCTCTATTTGCGTTGTGCTGACCGATTATACTGAAGCTCATCCCGCGTCCCTTGCCGTTTATCTTATCATAATGGAGACCATAGGTTTTTTTTGTTGGGGTTGTTTTTGTGGGATAGGAAAGATGTCCTCATTCCACCTTCCCTCGCCCCCGCACCCCACCCACTTGCCCCCACCACTCTATTCACACCCCCGATTTTTGCAGTAAGGTATATTTTCTTACAGAAACCCACACACCCACCCCCACCCCCCCCCCGCAGCATGCCGATAGGAAGGCCACACACACCCCCGCCCCCCCACCCCCCCCCCCACCCCCCCCCCTGCCCCCCACCCCACGTTAATCCCCACGAGACGATTTCCCCTTTTAAGATTGCACATGACTATTCCGAGTTTGTTTTTATCTTATTTTTTTCCTTCCCCCCCGTAGTACAGCAATCTTTCCCTCCCCAACAAAAACTGACAAGTGTCTCCCACCAAGACCTAGCTGTACTTACCCCCCCATCTCTCTGGTTCCCTTTTTTTCAGCATAGTTTTTTCTCGTACTGATCGGGCTCTTCTCGTAACTGAGGACGCATGCTGCTGCCCCTGCTTTCTGAGCTGGCTACGCTTGTCATCCCTTCCCGCGCCAATCTTATGCTTACTTTAACAATTTACTTTTTAGCCCGCAGGTCACTTCTTTCTCTGCGGCGCGCCCTCTGCCCTTCGTATACGAAATGACTCGCTCATTCTCCCTTTTGTTGGTGCTTTCCCCTTTCCAGGGACCTTTTATGGCCCACCACCCGCCCACCCATGTGCGCCTAGTTTCCCCCATGTGGACGCTGTTCTTCTTCAACACCCACCCCCACCCCCCCCCCCCCCCCCCCCTCCCCAGACACCACCCCCCTCTTCCCCTCCCCTCGCAGACTTACCCCCACCCCCCCACCCCACACCCACCCCCCCCCCCCCCCCCCCCCCCACCCCCCCCCACCCACCACACTTCCCCTACGGCCCCCCCCAAGAACGTCCGTCCCCCATCCTCCCAGTAGATATTAGAACACAAGTTTAACCTTCCTTCTACACTTGAAGGTTCCCCCGCTCCCCTTCACTCCCTTGCTGCCACTTCCAACTAATATTGCGCTGTCACTACGGCTAAAAACACGTTTGACCAAACCTACAGGACTGTCAGACTTGGACCAGGTTCCACTTTTCATCTCCTCCTCAGAACTATTTAAAGGGATTCCCCTCTGGGCGGGGAGTCAGATCCCCCACCCCCCCAACTTGGTTTTTTCCAACACGAGAACCTTTGCCAATGTAGTAGCCTCAGCGCGAGTTTTTTTTCAGCAACATGTTGCTCCCCACTTGCCCCGTGTTCCCCCTTTCCAGAAAAGGTGCGGAATTCCGCCACGTCAATTTTACATGCGTAGAGCTTTCAGGTTTTTTGCTTCCCCCCTCCGCCACCAGACCTCCTCTCTCTAAGTAGTCTTTCCAGGCCCCCTATCTCCAGAGACTGGACCCTCGAGGGTCCCCTAGGGGACTTGTAAGACACGTAGGACTCGGCTTTTTCCCCACGGTAAAGTGGCCAGCTTGGAGGCCGAGGGGAAGTAAGGGGGGCGGTGACAAAGGGAGGTTCGCACAAGCGTCTTTTAAAAATTCCGCCCCCCAATCCCCCGATCCTACCCCCCCTTCACCCCCCCCCCCCACTCACCTTTTTCCTCCCCCCCCCCTCCCTCACCCCACGCCCCCTCCGCCACAGCCCCCCCCGACCCCCCACGCCCCCCCCCCCCCCCCCCCCCCCCCCACCCCCTCCCCCCCCCCCCCCCCCCCCCCCCACCCCCCCCCCCCCCCCCCCCCCCCCCCCCCCACCACCACCCCCCCCCACACAGACGCCCCCTTCCCACTCCCCCCCCCACCCCTCCCCGACCTCCACTTAAACCTCCATTACCGAGACTTAATTGTGTTTCTCCATTCACTGCAACAATATTGCCCAATATGATTGGAGAGCCAATTTCATTTTGGTTATTTGGTATCTTTTTCGTGTCCTTTTGTTTGTCCTCCGCGCTGATTCTGCCCCATGACAAGTTACAGAGACATTTGAAAAAGTCCTAATGTTCCAGGCACTCTCGTGGTCCCGTCCCCCCCGAAACGTTTCCACCTCTTGCCCCTGCCCTTCAACCCCTCCACCACTTCCACGTCGGCCAATCAATCAACAACGCAGCGAGCATTACCCCCCCTCCAAACTGCACGATGATCCTCTGTTTGTTTTTCCCCCCCACCATGCTTGCCCCCTTCAATACCAAACCTACATTAAGAATTCTTCCCCCAGTCTCCTTAATCCCGTTTTCCTGACCCTTCGGCGCTCATTTCCCCTGGAGCTCCCAATCGTCCTTAACACGTTAGTCAGAACCCCCCAGAAATGGACTGACTTTGGCTCTGAACCTAGGCCATATCTATTTTTAGACGTTAACTGAGAATCCTTCCTAACAAAGCATTACTTCTTGGAACATCTACTACTCCTGTGTGACACCAGTCCGACAAATCTCCTCAGACTGTCCCAACTTGCTTCGTGGCGTAGATTTTCCTTCACCCAATACTATCCTTTGTAGATCGTGAAAACTATCGCCTTCTCACCAAGGCAGTGTGCCCCAGCACTTTTTTTACTTCATGTAATGTGTAACACAGTTTCCCCTCTTTCCTGGAATTTAACATCGGATTCTTCTCCCCCCACACTCCCCCCTCGCCCCACCCCCCCCCCCCCCCCACGCCTCCTCCCCCCCCCCCACCCGCCCCCCACCGCCCCCCCCCCCCACACCCCCCCCAGCCCCCCCCCATACCCCCCCCCCCCCCCCCCCGCCCCCCCCACCCCCCCCTTTTCCACCCACGCCTCCCCCCCCCCCCGCGTTCCCAATTGCAAGAAGGAACGGCCTTTCTCACCCACCATTTTAACGCCCTTGACCATGTCCCATTTCTTTTGCGCTAACAATACGAGGTTTTGCGTGGCCCAGTTGTCGTCGATGGACGCCCACAGTGTTATGGACCCCCCCCCAAACATCATGCCTTTTGACCTTTTTTTAGCACCTTCGTCCGTCATGCGAGGCGAGAGTCCTTTCGTTTGAATATAAGTTTTTTTAGAAGCATCTCTCTTCACCTTGATAAGTGAAGGCGAATATTATCCTTTTTTCTTTTGTTTTCCGTGATAATGTCCCCCCTAAATGTCCAATTACTATCCCCCCCCCTCCATTATATTCAACACTCCAGGTTCATGTAATTAGTCATGGGCTCCCGCTCTAGTCCCAAACCCTGTACAAATTTGGCCACTAACCCCCCCCCCACCCACCCCCCCCCCCCCCCCCCCCCCCCCCCCCCCCCCCCCCCCCCCCCCCTCGCCCTCCCCACCCTCCCCACGCCACACCCCCACGCACCTTAATTTTCCCCTCCTCATCTTTTCGACTCTTATAGAATTGTTCCCTCTTTTTCTTGACCAGTGTCTTTTGGTCCCCCACACCTTCATTCTTACCCCCATTGACCGTAGACATTGTATTTCGTTCTTTCCCCCCCCACAGACGTGAGGAAACTCCCCGGTCTGGACCTTTTACTACTTAATACACTGTGTCATGCGAATTATATTTCTATCAACTTTAACCCAGCCTCCACACCTCCTTATGACTGTCCTTCCCCTCTCTCTTCGGGGAAAGAATCGGACCCCCCCACCCCCCACCCCGGATCCACGACCCGTCCCCCCCCCCCTCCCCCCCCCCACCACCTCCCACCCCCCCCCACCCCCCCCACAACCCCCCCCCCCCCACCCCCCCCCACCAGACCCCCCCCCCCCCCCCCCCCCCACCCCCCCCCTCCCCCCCTTCACTTGGAAAGAACTCATAATTCACTGTACAGGCCGCCTCTAGTCCCTGTTTTTCGTCTCCTTGGCACAGTGATTACACCCTGGATGATAGCATTTGCTCTGCAGATATTTGTCATTCCGAATATCTTTCCAAATCATGCATGATCCCATTCCTTACATATTTTTTCTCCTTTCGTTTTTACTTAACCCCTAAGGTACTAGCGACTCCCAATTGCAATTACCCCCCCCACCCCCACCCACCCACCTCCAAGACCAAGGTCCCAACCCCAATTCTTAATCGCTCGTTTCCTCCATTTTGAAATCGACCCTCTTTTTTTTTTTGCCTTCTAGATTGCAGGCATTCGTTTGTTTACAAGACCGGAAAACATAAAGATGAGTCCGTTTTTTTGCCATGTGGTAAGCGCCGGAATTCTTATTTTTCTCCATGTGCCCCATTCCTCCCCCACCCGCCGGACGCTAGACCCGGTCGTGTTTTGATTCTGACACGATACGTTCAATAACTAGTTGGTCCCCTCTTGTCTTAAGCCACCCCTTTTCTCCCCCTTCAATCTCCCTTTTCGCTGAGTGTGAACCCAGCCCACTCCCTCCCTTACCCTGTTCATATCCCATACAGCGGTGAAGTGAATCTCTATCTTCCCTTAAGATGAGCACCTTTTTGCAATCGAATCCCCCCACCCTTCCCCCACTTGACATCATTTCCCTTTTGTTTACTTCCCTCATGCTTCAAGCAAGATGCACGGTTTGACTCCCGTTCGCGTCTTCACACCCCCCCTTTTTTACTTTCGAAAGCTGCGTGACCTTATCTTTTTCCCCCCCCCCCCCCCGCACCCCTCAAACATCTTCATCCCTCCACCCCGCCCCAACATCCTTTTGCCCTCCTCTCCTGAACGTCAACAAATCGGAAGTTAGCCCCTGCAATATTCTACAGTCAAAGGAACTTTTCTCTGACAGCGCGCAGTTTAAAGTCTCTTAGATTGACTGCCGGCACTACATTCCTGACCATCCAAAGCTGCTTTTCCCGGTTGGGAACGCGAACTATGTCACCAGCAGAATACCACTTCTTTTAAAGCCTGAACCACGATTTTCATTGCACCCCCACTTCCCCGTGACCCCTAACGACTCGGCACCGTTTAAAAAGAAAAAGTTTCAAGCCAGCACCAAAGACCACAACCCCCCCCCCCCCCCCCCCCCCCCCCCGACCTTCACCCCCCCCCCCTTCACCCCACCCCCTTGCCCCCCCCCCCCCCCCCCCCCCCCCCCCCCCACCACCGAGCTCTTACTTAACATCCAAAAACAGTGATGTTTTTTTGTGCGTCTTCAGACCTCGCTCCCCGGTATCCGTCCCCGTTATTCATCCGAGGACTCGTAATTAAATACTCTTCCAATAATGTTTTCCCCCCCCCCCCACCAGACTCCCCCCCCCCCCTCCCCTCGGTATTTCCTTTTTTTTTTATAAGCCTTCTATTCCCCCCAGGCCAATATTAGTTTTAGATGCATTCGTATTTAAATTAATGGAAACTGACTGACTGCTTTGTCCCATTATTTTTTTTTCCCCACCTGCGTTTTCTCCCCAGGAGGTCTATCTTGGGCACCACCCTCCCCCCGAGCCCCCCGCCCACCCCCCCCACCCCCCCCCCATCCTCGTCTTTCTGATTGAAGCGTTCTTTGTGTCAAATAGCCAACCTCATTTGTGCTCTTCTTTGTATAGGGCTGACTATCGCAGAATCACCCCCCGGTTTATTGATTTAGGAAGACAACTACCTGGTTTTTTCACTTTTGTTTTTCCGCTGTTCGGCCCTAACCCGCTACTCCTTCGCGAACTGCCCACACACAGCCCCCCCCGACACCACAACCCCACCACTCCGACCCCCCCGACCCCTTCCCCCCCCCCCCCCCCCCCCCCTCCTCTTCCTCGACCCCCCCCTGCCCCCCCCCCGCACACCCCCCCCGCCCCAACCCCCCCCACCCCCCCCCCCCCCCCAGCCCCCCCCCCCCCCGCCCCCCTCAGTGCTCTCGCTCTTTTTTCCGTCCACAATGGTTTGAAAATACACACTGACCTGATATCAAAATTTCACCTCTCACGGAGCGCATCATCACTTCCCCGCAGTTACCTGGGTCGCCCCTTCCATTCTAGTTCGCATTCTTCTTTATACTCCGGTGTGCCCCCTTCCCTGGTGCGAAGCGGCTGAATGACATAAATGCGCAGCGCTGCGTATGTTAGGCTTTTTTTTTACTATGCTGCCTCACGTCCCTTCCTCCCCCCAACTTGACCCTCCCCTCCCGACGATGCCCTCGTCGAACTTCCAATTGTACTATTTTAGTAACCACTTTCAATCCTCCACCTAGGCTTTGCACCACCTTTTTCCGACGTATTGCGTTTTTTTTGACCGTCAGCCCCCTCCCAATGCCCTATTGTGTGCCACGCTTGCCCCTAGCACCTGTTTTTCCCTTCTATAGCATCCTGGCCGATTTTTTTGCCCCCACCTGATAAAGTCCATACCTGTTTCTTGATTTTCTATGCTGTGACAGGTACATCTTTTAACTTCCGGCATCCCTGTTTTTGTCACTAATATAGGACAACAGAACTGCCCCAAGATTCAGCAAGACGACTTCTTGAATTCACGGTAACCCCTTAGCAAAGTAGAGAGACACCACTGTGTCGTCCCTTAACAATTCGTTCATGCGACAAGCGCATCTCCCATTATACCAAAAGTTGGACTGAACCCCCCCACCCCCCCCCCACACCCCCCAGCCTCCCCCCTCCCCCCCCCACGCCGACCCCCCGGTTCCCTCCAGGCACTTTTTTAAATTGTCTAATCCACTTCCCCCCCATTCTTGTCCAATGAACTGCACATGAGGAACTCGTCTTTCTTCAATGACCAGGCTCGAACTTCAAAGTGAAGTAACCCCATATGAATCGACACTGATTTCGTCAACCTCACAAATTCTACTTATTTAGATTAATAACTGATGTATGATTAGTTGTTGAGATACCCTCCTCCCCCCCCCCCCCCCCCCCCCCCCCCCCACCCCCCCCCCCCATCCCCCCCCCTCCACCAGGCCCCCCCCCCTCCCCCTCCCTTTTATGTTGCCACCCCACCCGCCCCCGGCTCCCCCCCCCCACCACAGGTAAGACAAGGGTAGATGTCCTTTCCAAAGCCGACTCGAGCCCCCCCCCCCCCCACTAAAGTGTCTTTTTTGCTTCGGACTGACATGCTACCAGAATGGGTGCTAGCGAAGGCGAAGGATCAGCAGCACGGCAGAGAAATAAGCCTGGTTCATTTACCGGAAAGACGTCCCCCACACATTTTTTGTAGGTCTGGATCTACCCGCCCAATCGATTGACCCCCCCCCCCCCCCCCACCCCCCCCCCCCCCCTCACCCCCCGGCCCCCCCCCCCCCAAACCCCCCCCCCCCCCCCCTCCCCCCGTATTTTCCCCCTTCCCCCCCCCACACACCTTCCCCCAGACCCCCCAACCACCCCCCCACCTCCGCCCCCCCCCACCTCCCCCCCACACCACCCCACCCCCCCCGCAACCCCCCCTCCGTGTACTCACACTGTTTTCGACATCTTCTTTCGACTCCGGTTTCCTTTTTTAGTGTTAATGCTGTGACCCGTCCTCCGTTCAGATGCCCGTTGGCCCCACGAATTAAATGCATCATCCCACGCGGGAACAACCAGTGTTTAGGACAGCAACTCCTGGCTCTCATTTACCCCCTTACATGCCCGTTTCCCCCGAAGTTGAAGTATTCAGATATAATGAAGCAACCAAATCCCCTCCCATATACTGCAGCTAACCCCACCCCGTGTAGCCCATTCACTCATGTCTCCATCCGTATCCTCCATATTCCAGAGAATGACCGTAACGGGGCAGGAATTGGCCTTCAGTAGGTCAGCATTATTCCGCCCCAAGCGACGACCCCAGTCACCCGCCTATTCTACCGAACTTCCAACCACCGTTTAGTGAGCCCCCTTATACACCTATAAACGAGATGATCATGAAGGCACTTTTCTTTTTTTTTTTTTTTTTTTACGGCCGGAGAGCATGCGGTGTCCTTGATCGGCTGCGCTCAGGCGTGGAATTGATGGAAAGACTAAACTACTTGCGAACCAACGCTTTTCTAATTCTTTTACTTACGATCGTCCGGAATGAAACCCTGAGCAGAGTCGCGCTTTCGCAGACGATATTTCCCTTTTTAGGAAAGACGAACCCAGTGTCTGATCAGTCATAGGCATATAAGATTATAGGCCCTCTACACAGCCACACAGGAACAATAGCTTTACCAATATACCGATTGTCCTCTTGTACGGTCACCCACCATTCCAACTCCATCCTCCCCCCCCCCCCCCCCCCCTTGCTATTATTTTTCCACCCCGTTACATCATTCTGATATGACCACCATTCTAGCTCTCATTGCGCACGCGTGGCTCCCACCAACTGTCCCCCCCCCCCATAGTGTATGGCCATGTCCCCTCCTTGCCCAATCACCCTTACAACTAGTAACATCCTTCCCCCCCCCCCCCCCCCCCACCCCGCACCTGGCCCTCGCTACACACTCCCCCCTCCGTATTACCGCTAATGCTTTTCGCTTTCCTCAGTGTCTTTTTTTTTTTTTTTTTTTTTTTTTTTTTGTGCGGCTGTGTGTTTTTGCCTGCTAATTCTCACGGAACTGAATTCGCTCTCGCCTTGGACCTTTGTGCTTCCCCTAACAGTAACACAACACTGGGTGACAGAAACGATGGACAAGGAGGTACATAAAGCCTTTGCACAGCTATGGTGCTACGAACCCTTCCCCCCTTGACTGTCCCTTTCCCTGCTGCCATTTTTTTGGATGGAAGGAGAAAGGGACCACCCCACCCACACAACCCGAAATGTCCCACGGTTGACCTGGTTTGTTTGTTCATCCGTTCAAATCCTATGTCTTTGCAGAACGTCGAAGGTGTTCGTGACAGTCAATTAGATCTACTTAACTTCGTCGGTGAGAACCACCTGCTGTTCCGTTGGCTCATGTGCCTGATCGATTTTTAGTGACCCTCCCATGATTGCGACACTGGAAGGTAGATACCGACCGCTATATTTTTTTTTTTATATTTCAGCGCCTTGACACATTTTCCCCCGTAAGACAGCTAGCCCCCCAAACTATAGCGTCATTTTCCCCCCCTCCTCGCTGGCTTCTTCGTAGTTCTAACTTCAGCCAATGAGCTTTTAAGAATCATTAATTGTAGCTGGAGAACGGCGCGTCTCAAGTTCACCTCCACATTGCACTATGATTGCCACCACTTTTGCTTTAGGGCTATGAAAAGTGCTAAAACATGTAAGTATGCTTTTCCGCATAGCCCTGAAGGTGGGTATTGCTCCCTTTTACAATGACCAAAATTGCGTCATGGCAAGGCAGCTTCTTAGTCGAATAACCAAAACCCCGTCTAAACCAGAATTTTGGCATTGTTACCCCCCCCCCTCGCCAGAGGATGCAGAACCCCCCATTCTAAAGTACACGCCAAACACATGGACGACACTTGTAACCCAGTGAGAAGTTGGTCTGAACTCTTGGAGGGTACATAAAACATTGATTGACACTCGGCCATATACCCCACATGTCGGAGCCTATATAATTTTTTAAC
>Ga0179593_1528386_pt1 | contig 13455 bp, 17 predicted proteins | sample CZODoug2_1_08_16_FD_185931 | JGI IMG/M metagenome (GOLD analysis project Ga0179593, IMG submission 185931) | Vadose zone soil fungal communities from Angelo Coast Range Reserve, California, USA - CZODoug2_1_08_16fungal (PacBio error correction) | ecosystem: Environmental > Terrestrial > Soil >... | reverse complement strand
GGGAGGGAAAGCCTGGGGTTTTCAACGAGGTTCCGGACCTTTCCCAATCTTTTCCTTCCTTACGAAGTGAGCTCTTCTCCCTGGGCCCAAGCGGACTATGGCAGGACCATTTGAGGTTGCCAGCGACAGCCTGGTCCTCTTTTTGTCCCTCTTTTTCCTTATAAAGAGGAGGGCAGCCTTCCTTTTTTCATCGTGACCGGCATCAAGCCTGCTAGAGCTGTTTTACCCTCTTCCTTTTTTTCCCGGGGAACGAATAATACCTCTCTCGGGACCGATAGCAGAGGGGCTTTTGTCCTGCGTTGCGGGTGAGCTCTTTTCCCCCCCCTTCCTTTCTATGCTCAAGACGCATTTTTCTTTTTTCCGAAACCGGCACGCCAACATGGAGTTCTGAGTCTTCCTTGACGATGGGTGGACCTGTCCCGTTTTCCCCTTAGCTTGAATAATCTTTTCACGACCCTGGTCGAGTATTTCTATCCCGACTTGCCCTCCTGCAAACGGATCGGCGATCTTCCCCTCCCCCCGGACAAAAGAAGAAGACCCCTTCCTTCTCCGACGCGGTGAGAGTGAAAAGCCTCTGATTACCCTTATTCCTGGTCCGAGACCTCATTCCCTCCAGTTAGAAGAGTGGAGGCATGATTTTCGAGATCCGTGAGAGACTGATAAAGTTAGTGGATCGGCCCCCGGCTTTTCATGGCATGAGGGACAAGTAGACTCAAGGGTCTTCTTTTCCTTTCCCCCGCACGATAAAGGATTTCTGGACCCCCGGCAGCTTAGATGAAACTCCGGTTCCGCTCCAGTAATTTCCTCTTTTGTCCCCCTTGGCGAATAGGGTCGACCCTTTCCCTTTCCGGGTGCTGGAGGGGGGAAGGCTATGTCCTCCGTTGTTGTTGTTGAGAGAGCTCCTCCATCTTTTTCCCCTTCCTTTTTCAAAAGGGAATTAACAGCCTATGTTTTTATTTGACGCTGCTAGGTTTTTCCCCCTCGGGGAAGGGAAAGTCGTTTCCCCTTGACCTCTCTCTTTTGAAAGGTTGAACGGTCTCGCGGGACCAAGCATAGAAAGTGTGGGGTTTTGAGCCTCTCCGCGACTCGGGGTACCTTCCTTCCCTTTTCTTTTTCCCCCTACCCTATCAGGATATAAAGGATCTCGCCGACTTCGGCGAACGGCCGTCATGCAGAAGAATTATGATTCTTTCTCTTTCGGTCCGAGAGCGTAAGGGCTTTCACTCTTCTCCCTTTCGATAATCAGGATGCAGGGCCTCTGGGTATTTTTTTTTTTCCTGCTCATAGCAGCCTCCTTGTTTGTCCTTCCCTTTTTTCTTTTCTCTCAAACTACTAGAAAAGGGTCGTGCAGTGATTGTCCTTCCGTCGGGGCAGGTGATGTTGAAGGCCCCACACCCATTTTTCATCGCGGGCGCACAGGTTTTCTCGCGTTTCCTCCTGGTTCTCGATGAAAACCCTTCTTTTCCTTGTCGTGGAAATAGGCACCGAGTTCTCCCTTCCCTGGGCCACCGATACGATCGTCCCTCGTCGCAGAAAGTGATCGTCGGGACTTTTTGCGCCGGCCTGAAAAGATAGTGCAGACCTTGATGTCCCCCAGATAGGAGAAGGGCTGGTTGCCATTTCCGTTCTCGACGCACGCAGGAGAAGCCGTATGCCTCCTTCTTTTTTCCCAGAAGGAGAGAAAGATTCACGGGCTGGGTCATGCAATAGAGCCCTTGGAAAAGGTGACCCGTCCCCTCCCCCGACCTTGATGAGCTTGGGTCCGGTTTTTTGAGCGGAGTCACAACCGCCCCGTCCGTTCCCCCCCATTAAGGACCCCGTCATTTCCCCTTCTTCCGCTCAGGAGGCCAAGTCTTTTCCCGTGTTTTTTTTTTTAGTGGGGTGTAGGAGTCGGAGTCCCTTTCGCCACCGGGATTCAAACTCGGGTCCCATTGGAGCCGGACAAGGCCGGGACCGCTTTTCTCCTCAGAGGTCGGCGATCAGGGGGGATTGGTGCTTTTTTTTTTCCCCCCCTTGGACGAGAACAGGACGAACGATCTCTCCGCGCTGACGATGGAAGATTCTCGGGTTCTTTTTTCTGTTTCCCTCCCCCTCTGATCTCTGGTACTGCATAGACGAGCCCTTTCCCCCTTTCCTTCCGTTTTTCTTTTTTTCCTCGAAGATAATGCGGGCCTGCTCTCTCTGCTCGGAGGAGGTCAGGGTGGGGGAGACCTATAGGCGCTTATTCCTTTTCCTAACTCCTGTGAGACCGGCCCTTCGTTGCTGGGGCTCTCCTTCTTGGGACGAAGGGGGATAGACCGGTATTTGAGGTTGCGGGTGGCTCATCGTTTTGAGGGGGTCTTGTTTCTTTCTCTTATATCACGGGGGCCGAGGCCGCCTCCCTTTTTTCTCTGAGCGCGTCCCTTTCTGTCGCCGCTTAAGCTTCGTCGAAAGTAGAACGGTCTCTCAACTTCATCCCCATGGGAAGTGATTCCAGCTTGTGGCTCCTTTTCTTTTAATAGACGAGACGGCCGTCCCTTTCTCCGGGGTCGTTGGATCATAGAGGTAGACACAACCTTCATATTTTTCTTTGTCGTTGTCTTCTTCGGTTTTCTTTCTTTTTTTTCTTCGATCGAGGCTGGGCTTTCTGGATCCGGAGCCGTGAAGATGCGGCTTGCCACGGCGACGGACGGACCAGACGTCGCTTCTTCTGCGCCTGCCGTTGACGGCGTCCCGCTTTCGTCTCCTTTTCCCGGGGAAGTTTTGGGACGACGTTTTTAACAACCTCCCATGGATTTTGGTCAACGGGGCCTCCCCCATCCCAACGCCGAAATTGTTTTTTTTCTTCCCTTTTTCTTTTTTGCGGCAAGACCGCGAAACGCTCATTCCCCTAGGAGGATATCTGCGTGACGAAGAAGTCACAAGTCTGAAGGCAACCCCTTTTCCCGTTCTTTGACTCTCGCTTCACCAGCGGGTGCCGACTCTTTCCTCTCCTCCCCCCCTTCTCTCTTTTTCAGCAATACTAGTGTTGGTGTTGATAGATCTTTTTCCTGCCGGGCACCCGCTGGTTCAAGCGATCTAAATCCTACGAATCGAAGCCCTTTTTTGACGCTTCTCACGCCCGATCATCCTCCTCCCATTTTTTTTCCCTTTCTGCGAGGGATTGAACGCGCCCGTTCCTTCCCTCGGTCCCATTCAGCTTGGGATGGGGGAGGCCCAGTTGGAACACTTTCCTGACCTGCGTTCAACTTCTTTTCCCAAACTCAAAGAGGCCCAGCTATTCCCCCCCCCCTTTTTTTTTTCCCTTTTTCCTTGCAAGGAAGAGAGATACGATGGCGCTGTCCCTGTTCACCGCAGAAATTCTGCATTTTCATTCACGTTACGGATAGGCCAGGTCCTTTTTTCTTTTTTTTCCCCTTGCACGAGTTAAATAGAATCATCCACGCCTCCGGCAGATGGTCGTAGACCAGGTGTCCCTTTCTTTTCTCTCTCCTCTGACTGGCCGGAAAGGCTCGGCGATTTTCCTTTTTTTCTTTCCCCAAGCTGAGAAGAAATGAAAGAGGGTTACTCTCTGACCTGGCGGAATTTAGACGAGACTCAAGTGCGGCCTCCCGGCGCTTAAGAGATCCCCCTCCCTCTTTTCCGAAACCTTGACTTTTCCCCGACAAATCCCCGCAAAGAGGAGGCCCCCAGCAACCTCCCTATTCCCTCTCGAGGCCCACTTCGTCCCCTCTCCCTTTTTCTCGCACAAAAGAAGGGACGGCTTCACCCGGACTCGGCCCGATCCTTTCCGGCTGGTAGGGTCCTTTTTTTTGACCTACTACGAGCAGACCACCCCCTTTTTTTCCCTAGGAGAGATCGAGGGCCCCCCTCAAGGGTGGGACGTGAATCGTCGAGACGGACACTTTCCCCCTCTCATCCTGTTGAGGATGGAGCACTCTCCTTCCCCCGCCCTTTTTTTTTTTCGATGTTAAGCCTTTTTTTTTTTCTCGTGTCCTGGTCGCGGAAAGTTCGCCCTTGCACCTCTCCTATCTCGCCCGAGACTCCGCCGTACTCCCTTTCCCTGTAGTATCAGAGGTCGGCCTTTCTCTCCTTTCCAGACCTGGGAAGGAGTTTCTCTCCCTCCCTCCATGATCCTTTCTCTCCCCCCCCTCCTGATGGTGAAATTCGGCATTTGCCCCTCCTGCTGGCGATGGGGAAGGGTTCCTTCTTTTTAGGGGAACACGCCTTTTTCCCCTCGGTAAGGACCCGGACCCTCAAGGGTCGGCGCTGTTTTGCTACTTATGTCCTTCTTTTCCCCCCTTCTTGGACAAGACGGATGGGGAATGACTTTTTTCTCTCCTGATGGGGCAAGGATGGTCGGGATTATTCTCCTTGGATTGCTCTTTTCCTCTTCTTCATCGTGAAGGGCCTCCGCTCTTTTTCTTTGGCGGACATCCAACTCCTGCAAGAGCTGGTAAGGCCGGCATCCTTCCAAGAGATAACCCTTTTTTTTTCTCTTGGGAGGACGAGCTTTTCCGCGTTGCTGGTGCGAATAGGTGACTCCCACACTCCCTTGCTCCCTCCCTGACATTACTCTTTTTGAAGAAAAGGCACGCTCCTTCGATGACACCGATCGGACACTTTTTTTTTTTTCCCGGGAAGTCAGCATCCTTTTTCTTTCCTCTACTGATCGAGAAGAATAACGGCTCCTGTATGAGCTTTTCTCCTTTCCTTCCACCCCCCGGATCGGCGATTGATCATGGAGAGCGCTCCCCTCCCTTTCCCGACAAAGGAGGAAGGAATCCTGAGTCCCCCCCTCCGCCCCGGACGCCTCGGAGCCGGACGCCTTCGATCCTTTTTTTTTTCAGAAGCGGCTGCATGGACGATCCCATTTTTCCTTTCCTTTCTCTCTAGATCGGAGAGAATGCCGTTTTTCTCTTTCCTGCATCCTATTCACGGGCGAGTAAAGGAAAGAGCAGCTTCTTTCTTTTCTTCCCCCCCCCCAACGGTCAGGAGGGGGGGTCCCTGAGGTCAAGGCAAAAATGTCCATCCGTTTTTTCCCTATTCCACGGAACGGGCCGGAAGCGTGCGGCCCCCCTCTTTCATCTACCCACAAAGGGCGACTCGCTTTTTTTAAGGAACTGGTTTGTTTTTGTTTTTCTTGAGGGGGAAGGATTGCGTCCCTCCCCTTTCCGTTGTTGTTGAGTATAGCCCCCAGAAAACGGCGCTCACCGCTAGGGGGGTTCATTTTGTTTCCTCGACGGGTGCGGGGGGTCCCTTTTCGTTGCCTCGAACGCTCCTTCCCGGCCGGGGAAAGGTTGCCTCTAACCCTCCCTTTGGGTTTATAGAAGTTGTTGGGCTTTCTCCTTTTCCTCCTTCGTCCTCAGATGAATAGGTTTCTCCTTCGATGCTCTCCACTTGATAAGGATCTCAAGGATTTCGACTTTCTTTCTCAACTGTTTTTGCAGTTAATGACCAGCCGCTCCTTTTCTTCCTCCCCTCGATCAGGGCAGGAGTAGGATAAGGCTTTTCCGCAGTAGGATCTCACTTCTTCTTCTTTTTTCTTGATAGCGGAGGCGCATCTAAGTTCTCAGGGTGAAGTAGTTAAGCCTCCCTTCCTCGACCAGGGTCTTTCTCCTTTCGATGATAAGCTCGGGCAGGTGATTTTTTCAAAAAAATCCCTCCTATGATGATAAGAGTCCTCTTTCCCTTTTCCCGGTTTTTTCGTCGAAACAGCCTTGTTTTCTATGAATCCCTTTTAGAATATTGCTCCCATAGTCAACGATGCTACCCCCTCAACTCTGTGCCCCGATCGCTCGGCCGCCCCTTCTTTCCTGACCGTGTAGAGTGAGTATGCATGCCCTCGCATGAAAGCTACCTTTTTTATTTGTACAAAAGCCTGATGCAGTCTTCCCGATTGAAGAAACCCTTCTCGAACGGGCAGATGAAGAGAGGAAGAAGAACTCTATTTCTTCTCCAGATGGCTGTTAGATGTCCTTCAGGTCCCATCTTCCCCTCTCCCCGGTGGAAAAGGTAGGAAGACTCCCAGCGCGGAAAAGGCCCTCCCTTGATGAGACGTGGTCCTTCCTCCGTGAGACACCCCCGCGGAGGGCCCTTCATTACCACGAAGACCTCTCCGGTCACCATCTCCATTCCTCCTCCTCCCATAAAGGAGAAGTGGGGGTTAGGCTTCTTCTCGATCGGCAACCGGTGATCCACCCAGGGGCGAGATTCCTCTTCGCGGAAAGGGGTGACACTTTTTTTTTTTACTACATGCAAGATGGTTCCCTTCTTTTTGGTAGAGGGCCTTTCGATCTGTAGCCCCTCTTTTTTCCCTGGAAGCGACCCTTTTGCGAAAAGGAGGAACCTTTTCTTTTCGTGGCCGTATCGGTAATCCTCCATATGATTCCCTTTCCTTTTCCTTCTGGACGAGCCACAGTCCGGTACGTGTAGGGGATGTCCTTTCTCTGCTCGCGCTGGCAGGTTTGTATCTTTCCCCTTTTTTGTTATGCCCTTGAGCCTATCGTCTCCTTGAGAGACGGGGGGGGTTTTTTTCTTTCCGGACCTTCGGGCTGGGAGATAAATAGTTTTTTAACCGTCCTTCCTCCTTTGGGAATAGATCGGTATAGGCGGCTTCTTTCCTAATAGTTGCGGAGGTTTTTCTTTTCCCGCCGTCGCTGATCAAGGGGGAGAGGAAGCCCATCTTTTTTTTTTTTTTTGTTTCTCTCTGCCGGAGTGGTCGGTTTCCCCTCTAGAAAGTCGACCTTTCGGCTTTTTCGCGCCCGGGGCAGTGCAGCTTTCTTCTTTCCGATTAAACTCGAAGAGCCGGGCGGCCATTTCCCTCCCTGTCGTTGATAATAGAGGTCGCCCCCCTTTTTTTCTTTTTCCGCGCGGTTTTCTTGGTTTTTTTTCGGCGATGGCCCTTCTTTCGCGGCTGGGACAGCTGGCAGATTTCCTCCGGCGCCGTCACGATGGCAGGCCCTTGCGACGACGGCCAGACGTTTTCCCTCCTTTCCAGGCGTCCATGCTGGATGGCTCTTTTGTTTTTTCCTTTCCCAAAGATATGGAAGCGTCTCCGCGCCGGTTTCTCCCGCTGAAATGGGCAAGCGAAGGACGTCTTCGTCCCGCCTCATTCAGAGGTAGGCTTTCCCGTTTTCTTCTTCTTTCATCCCCCGTCACAACGTATGCCTGCACACGAGCCCCTTTCCTTGACGATAGAGGAAGAGGTGCCGGACCTTTTTCCACATCTCTCTCTTTTTTTCTATCCTTAAGTTTTTTTCTCTATCTTTTCTGATCCCTGCTCGGACAAGTCGGAAGCGTCAGGCACCGTCTTTTTTCTGGCACACGAAAACGGAAAGGGAGAAGGATAGGTGCCTTTTCTTTTTTTCCCTCTTCGTTCACGGCCAGATCATACTCTACCAATGGTACAGCCTTTTGAGATTTTCCCTCTTCCGTCTCTCCAAGACTCCTTCGCGAGGTGAGGACCATTTTTTTTTTTTTTTTACCCACTGCGTCGTGAGAAGATTTAACATTGTTTGGCTTTTTCCCTCACTCCCACCAATAAGCTCGCCATCCAGCTTTCTCCGGCGATAGAAGGGCGAGTCGGTTTTTTCCTTTCACCCCGCCATCAGTGCAAGGATAATTCAATTCCTTTTTTTTTTTTCCTTTCTCCGTGCCGAGTTACCATAGCTAAACCCCATCCTCCACGGAAGAGAGAAGAGGTAGTAGACCCTTCTTTCCCTTCCCCCTTCTCCTCTCCCGCGACTGGCAGGCAGGATCGTTCTATCCTTTCCTCTTTCCCTCCTTCCCTATTTTCTGCGAAAACGCATGAAGCCAAAATAGACCGGGGTCCTTCCTTTTTCGGGCTACCGACACGCCGGAACGGAGAGAAGACGCCCCTCCAGAGCCCTTTCTCCCCTTCTTGAAGGAAACAGAAACGATAAACCTCAACTCCCCCTCCTCAGATAAGATAGGAAGGCCCTCCTTCTCTTTTGTTGTTTGTGGTGGAAAAATTCTAATCCTCCTTTTTCCTCCATCCCGACCGGGACGGCATACCAGTCTCCCCCGGCTAGGCACACGTCCTTCTCTTTTTTTCCCCTTTCTCCCCCACACTGAACTAAGACCGCCCCCTCCTCCTCTCGTCAGTAACGCAGGATGCCCCCCCGTAAGAAAGGGGGAAGTGCATAGTCTTTTCTCTTTCCCCCCAACTAGTCACAGCTCATAATGGTGGGATGTCCGATCTGGTCTCTCCGTCTCGCTTTTTAAGACGGGTTTTCCCTCAAGAGATAGTAGTAATGGTAGCGGCTTTTTTACCCTTCACATCCCTCTCAACGAGAAGAGATGAGCCCCTGAAATCCCCCTTTTTCCTTGTTCTTCCCTCCGCAGGTAGGAATGGTCGGCTCCTCGCTAAGGGGAAGAGAGTTGATCCCTTTTTTTCCCTTCTTCGCCGAAATGATTTCTATCTCTTTCCCCCTGCCATTGGCCTCATGAGCTTCCCTTCTGTTGGGGGGGGGGGGGGGGTGTTTTTTTCTCTATTCCCCTTGCTTGGTCCTATGGGAGGGGACAGCGCGGTTTCAACTTACTCCTTTTTTCCCCTTCCTCCTTCGTCGCACGGGCCGTATGAAATGGGACCCTTTTCCCTTCCCCCTTCTGGCGGACTACCTCCCCCTCTTCTTTTTCTTGATGGAGGGCTTCCTTCTCTGCTGGAGTTCGTAGAGAAATCGTTCTCCTCTTTTTCCCTCCTTCCGAGATGGGGGACATCACCATCTTCTCCTTTTTTCTTGCTCAGGGAAAGATAATTCCTTCCCCTCCGTCGAAGATCGTTTTTTCTTTCTCTGATTAGGGGCCAATGCTTTTTTTTTTCATCTTTCCCTTTCCCTCTTCCCAGATGCTCCGCCTCCATTAGAGCCCCCTCAACGGAACGAAAACCTGTTTTTCCCTTGATCATAATAGGCCATTGCATTCTTTTTCCCTTTCCCTTCGATCACCTCCTTTCCATAGAACTGATAGAGTGTTTCCTACCCCCCCCCTTTCTAGTATTTATATCACTGATCCCTTCTCCTTCCACACCGGATGAGGAGATTCTCATTAAGATAGAAAGGAAACCCTCCTCCCCCCCCCTTCTGCCGGCAATAATGATGATCTCTACTCCTTTTTCCTCTCTGAGCTGGCCCAGACTGTCCCCCTGAAGAAGGAGCACTCTCCTTTTTTTTTCCCTTACCTCTTTTCTTCTTTTTCATGGACTCCCTTTTCTGAAACTACTCTACTTCTCCCTTTATTGCTGATTCGTCTTCTTCCTTTTTTTCCCAAGTACACCGAGCCGCGTCCCTTTCTAAAGGGGACACAAACAAGGTATTTGTTCCCCCCCCCACCCAGGGTACGCGCTTTTTTTCCGTGCACCCCTTCCCCTTCTCCCCCCTTGCCCGACTCGTTGACCCTCCTTTTTTCCTTTTCGGCTAGTCGAGGTCAGAGTTTTTTTTCCCCTCCTTTTCCTCCCGCGGTAGACCCGTCGAGAAGTCTTTCTTTCCCTTTTCTTTTTTCCCCTTGCCTGAGATATATATCTTTTCCTCGTTGAGAGAGATAATCCCTCTCCAGCAACAGGCGCACCATGTTGGGTTAGACCTTTTCTCTTTCCTCTCCCTCGAATCGACGGGTTTTCGGTTTCCCGAACCAGCGGGCTTTAGCGGTTTTCCGTCCCGGACGGAAGGTCCTTTCCTTCCTCCCCCGGGACCCGACATCGACAGTGGTCTCATGACGCTCCTTTCTTTTCTTCCCGTGCTAGATGCCGCTACCACTCCTTCTCCCCTCTTCTCAGCAGATCTCGAGTTCCCTCTTAGAAATTCCTTCCTTTCCTCTCTGTAGCGGTCCAGTCCTTTTAGGAGTTTTTTTAGTCTCCTCTCTCTAGAACGAGGTAGGCTCCTCTTCCCCCCCTTTTTCGGCTTGGGGGCCGGTTTGAGTTTGACCTTCTTTCCCTCTCCTTGTTGCCGTCGTTCGCAGGTTCGCTCTTTTACCAGGTCGTGCCGTTCTCTTCTCTCTTCCTTCCCCCTGAGGTTATTCCCTCCCCCCCCCCTTCAAGTGGCAGATGATGATCCTTCGGCACCCGTTTTTCTCTCCTCCCCCCTCATGCGTTCTCGAGTTTCCATGTATTCCCCTGTAGTGGAAATAGCACCTCTGGGCAACGATAAGCTAGGCCGCCCCTCCTGCTTTTTTCCCTTTTTTCTAGTTTATTAGGCGTGCACTTCAACGGTCTTTCGTGGATGGGGTGATGTCCCCCTCTCTCTTTTTTTCTTTCTTTTCCCCGCTGCGAACGGTTTGCACCTTGCAGGCTTCCCCCTCCCGAAGACAGCCATTCACTTCCGAGGCTGTAGATGGAAGTCAGGCCCATTCGCCAGAGGCCAGTTTTCCAGGTCCGGTCCTCTTCCCCTTGGAAAATTTTACCGTTTTTTTCCCTTGTCCGACCCCCCCCTTCTCTTGTCTTTCCCCCCGGCGGACCAAAAGAAGTGACCTCTTTTCCCCTTGCCAGGAGTTTTTGAGGCCCCTTTCCTCCTGAGAAAGTTGATTCTTTCCCTTTTTTCTCGCCACCCAACTCGGCCTTTTTTCTTTCGAGGAGGACGGCCAGGCCGACTTCCTTTTTCTGGCGGCGATACGGCGGAGGTCTCTTTTTCTCGTTCATGGACTGCGAAAGGTTTTTTTTCCTAAGAGAGGGGCAGACCCTTTTTTTCTTCCGAGGCTGGCTTCGTTGTGATCCTCCTCCTTCCTTCTGATATAAGGACGGACTCTCTTTTGCGGGATAGTTCTTTTTCCTTCATGCTTCTCTGGTTTTTTTTTTCCTTTTTTTCTATCCCTTGAGCAATAGGAGACCATTTCTTTTTCCCTGCCCGAGCAGGGGGGGGAGGTCCGTTCCCCCTTTTTTTTTTTTTCCCTTTTCGGGCTGGAGATCCTCTCTTTGACTCTTTTGCGGGGGAAGAAGTGGTCCTTTGGCCTAGTCCTCCTCTTCTGGATCGATTCGGGGCCTCCTCTTTTTCTTCCCTGGGGCGAGGAAAGACGTCCTCTTTTTGCGAGTCCGCAACTCGATCTGGCGGGGTATCTTCTTTTCCGGAGTGTCTTTTTACTCCATTTTTCCGGTGTAGGAGATTACAGGACGTTGAGCATTGGCGTACAAGCTTGGGGGCCCGCTTCCCTTGCCCGAGCCCTTCCAGAGGTCGTGCTGGCGGTAGTTGATAATAGATTTCCTCTGCCGGCGGAGTTGCGTTGTTTCTTCTCTTCGGGCACTTTTATGCTCCCAGCTTTATTCTCTGGCCGAATCTTTTCCCCTTTTCCGGAAGGAAGTGAAAGATTTTTGGTGGACCGGAAGGCCACGGCTCCTTTCCAGTTCGTATTTTTTCGTTCCAGTTTTTTTGGGCAGTAGATCGGCCCGGTTTTCTCCTCTCCATGGCAGCTGTCTTCAGAGACGCGTGGTCAACTTGGTCCCTTTCCTCTGAAATGGGCCTTCAAGCCGTCGGTCGCTCCCCCCTGCAGGCCCGATACATGACTCTTTTCCCAGTGGGAGGAGGATGATCGGGCGTGGCCTCCTCCCCCTTTCTCCCTGGACCCCTTTCCCCTTTTTAGGCTGGACTATCGCTTTGCACCGCTTTTTTTCCCGGCAGGATCACGCCAACATCTCTCCTTCCTTTTGCAGTCGATGGGTCTGATCCTGCTCGACAAGTAGGACATCGTCCGTCCTTTCCCTCCTCCGCATCCAGCCGGGACGGGCTCGGGTGCAGGTCCCGAACGTCTTCTTCTCATTTCCTAACACTTTCCTTTTTTTTCGCTTTCCTTTGAAGTAGCGCCGTACGTTTCCTTTTTGTCCCCGTTGACAAAGCGTCGCTGCTCTTCTATCTTTGGTAAATTCGGTCCCTTTTTCATAGGCCCAACCCCTCAGGGAAGAAGGCAAAGGAAGTCCTCTCTCTCCTTTTTTTTCCTTTTTCTGTCGACGTGGCAGTACTTCCCTCTTTTGCTCCGACAAACTTCCCTCCCCCTCCGAGAGGATCCGGGTCCTTTCCCCCTTTCCCCACCAGAAGAAGACCAACTTTTTTTTTACCTTCCTGAACTCTATGATCACCTTTTTTATCCGCGACATGGACAGGACATTTCCCCTCTTTTCTCTTCGCAGTAGAAGACCCGATTCCCTCCCCCCCCTCGAGGTATGTTGCACGCCTGGCTCTTCTTTTTAGAAGAGATAAACTTCTTCCCCCCTCCGCCCGGAGCGAAGCTCTCCCCCTTAGAGGCGGCCTTCTTTCGGAAGGAGTGATAGGAAAAGACCCCTCCCCCCTCTTCTTCCCGCAGAAAAATATAGATAAGGATCTTTTTGTTCCCCCTTTCCTCTCGGGTAGTCCCCGATCGTCTCTTTCCTAAAGGAGTTAGTCGAGCCCTCCCCCCCTTCCTTCTTCTCTAAGGCTGGAGCCGATCCCCCTTCCTCCCTCACAACACCGGAAAGCGCGAGCATTCCTTTGAAGGTAAGGAACAAGACAAGGTCTCACTTTTTCTTTTTTTTTTCTCCTGACAAGGAGATAAGCGCTTTTTTTTCTTTCTCGAGAGGAAAAAGACCAGCCTCTTTTCCGAAGGGGGCCCTCCTTTTTTTCTTCCCTTTTCGAAATGATTCTTTCCTGCCCCCTTGCCCGAGGCCGCACGCGCCCCCCCTTCTGCGCCCATTGTTTTTTTTTTTTCAAGGATACTAGTCCTTCGATCAGTGGCGATCTGATCCTAGAGATCTCACACCCCCCCCCTTTTTCCCTTCGGAGGGTGAATACTGAGATGCATGTCTTTTTTTTTTATCGGTCAATTCGTGGTTCGGGACCTTTTTCTCCGATCAACGATTTCCCAAAGCTCATCAATTCTCCTTGGACTCGCTTTCCTTTGCCACGGGCCTCTTTCTCCTTTTTCTTCGGCCAGCGACAGCCTTCTTTTCGGCTGGGCCTGATGGCTTTCCCTTCCCCTTCAGAGTGAAGTTCGTCGAGGACCCCTTTCCTGTCGAGCTGGGGGACATCACCCCTGTTTTTTCCTTCCTGTATCCGGGCACATCTACTTCTTTTCCCTCCTAGAAGAGGTTTTCCGAGAGACTGACCATGGTTCATAGGGAATATTTCAACTCCCCCCCCAGACCCTTATTTATCGATACCTCCCTCCCCGGCAACGACAACTTGTGCTCCGTGAGAAAGATGCCCTTGAAGATGGGGGGACTTTTTTTCCTCATACCTGCCCGATCTTCCTTTTCCTGATCGAAGCAGCCCCCCCCTCCCTACATTTCTATTAAAGAGGCGCCCCCTTCCTCCCTTCAAAACGGATGCGGCGATTCCTTCAGATATAAAGGAAACACTTTAACATTGCTGCCGGCATCCTGATGATCTCCCTCTTCCCTCTCTTTTCCCCCCTCCCGGACGCTATGGCAAGGATCGATTTCCTTACATAATCGAGAAGCGGCTTCCTTTTCTTTTCCCCTCCGAGGGAGGCCTGCTT
>Ga0179593_1421111_pt1 | contig 13455 bp, 16 predicted proteins | sample CZODoug2_1_08_16_FD_185931 | JGI IMG/M metagenome (GOLD analysis project Ga0179593, IMG submission 185931) | Vadose zone soil fungal communities from Angelo Coast Range Reserve, California, USA - CZODoug2_1_08_16fungal (PacBio error correction) | ecosystem: Environmental > Terrestrial > Soil >... | reverse complement strand
TGCCAGAGTGGGCAACCGGTTGCGTTACCCCAACCCTTCCCGCTGTTCCACTTTTTTTCCCCACCTTGGTATCCCACTTCTTTTCCGCCCGATGGCTGATGCTTTCCTCCCCACTGTCTGGCACACGTTTGGTGCCTGCTCCCCTCCTTCCCTAACTCCTTTTACGAAAGCCCCCCTTTTATCCCCCATGCCTCCCCACGAAGGTTGTTTCGGTTAGTCCCCTAAGGTTTTTTTTCTCCTCTTTGGAAGCACCCCCTCCCTCCCCCAGCTACTGACCGTCAAGTACGGCGCGTACTTTCCCCCCCTCTGTTCACAGGCATCCACTTTGCTCGCGCCGGTTCCCCCGCACATTTTTTTGGCCTTGGCTACGTCCCCTTGAAAGGTCCAAGGCCGGCCATTAAGGCGGAGATGCTGTGTGCGGTCTTTTTCCTTCCCAGGGGTCACCAGACACATCGCCCCCCGAGGATTGGTTCCCCGGCCTTTGGTGTCTCTTAGTTACCTACCATTTTTGAACTTCGAGAACTTTTCCTCCCCCATGCTCTTTCTTCATCCTGTCCCCCCCCCCACCTGTGTTCGTTCTCCGGGGTCGTTGGATAACTCGTGGGTTCCGATTTTTCCGACTTGGGTGTCTGAGGCTTTGCAGCAAGGCCCAGCAACCCCCCTTTTTTTTTTTCCCCCATCCTGATGATCCCCCCTGGCTCCCCCACGTCCGCTGAAACCATCTTGTCCCCCTGTTCCCCTATTTTCTCTCCATTCCTTCTAAGTTAGCTCTTTCCCCTTATGGCTTAGGTTCCACCTTCCCAGTTCCGTTGGCCCTTCCCTTTTTTTTGAGTTTTTCCTCCCTGCGTGGTAGACGTCTTTACTTTTACTTTGCCCGAACTCGGTGGAAAGCAAGGGTGGTGTGGATGTGGCTCGGTTCCTCTTGGCCCCTGAGACCGCTCCTTCATTTACTCTCCCCCCAGCTTTCCACCTTCCCAGGTTGTTGTGTGTTGAGATTCTCCTCGGAGATTGTCCTTTTTCCCCGATGGCCCCGAGACCCGTTCTCTCGCTTTCGCCCAAGATCACGCTTTCCTCCTTCCTCTTTGGCAGTCCTCAGCATCGGCGGTCCACCAACCGCATACCCTCAAGTTTTTTTCTCTGGGCGAGGTAATTAGGGATTTTTTTCTTCTACCGTCTGAGGAGGGTTTTCAAGCCCTAGGTCCACAGCAAAAATATACATGGCTGAAATTCCTTTTGTGCCTTATATGCTCAATAGTAGCGCTTTTTCCCCCTGCTTTGGCGTTGCTGGTTCCAAGGGTTCGCCCCTTGGTCCAACGGACGTGGATGATGAAGGTCGCCGGAGGTTTTCCCAACGTGAGCTCGAACGCAGTAAATAGTTTTTTACCTAGGTCAAAGGAGTTTGTTTTTTATTTTTTTTTCATGGTTTGTTTCCCCCCCAACTTGTGCCTCCATGGAGGGCAGTCGTCCCCCGTTCGTTCTTGAGGAGTGATGTTTGTTAGGCATTATGAGCCAAACAGTTCCCTTTTTCTCTCGTCTTTTGACTGTATTGTTTTCGGTACAAAGTTTTTTCTTACACCGCCCAAAATTGGTCGAACTGTCGTGGAATTGACCCATGTTTTCCTGTTTCATTTTGACGTCTTTAATCCCACCGACAGGATACCTCTCTTGGGAATATGCCGCCCAGGACCCGGGGAACCATAATTGAGTGGTCCAGTGGGCAACTGGTGCCACCTTTTAAATTTGGCGGCAGCTGCTTGTTCCGGATTCTATTGCTGGAGGCAGTAGATTGGTTTAGTCCAATCTTGGTGAAAAAGACTCGCTTTTGAACCCGGCACAGGCTTTCTTCTGTCGAGTAGCGTTTTTATCCTTCCGTCCTTACGGCTTCCCCCCTTCGGTCGTCCCGAAGGCTGCGATGTTTTTGGCGCAGTTGGGCTGTGATGTCGGAGCAGTTGTTCGTCCAACAACCCTTCGGTGCGGGAAGTTTGGGCTGGTTTTAATTCGAGGGTGTGGGGAGAGGACGTTCATGTCGGGGTCCCCTGCGTTCCGGTTGCACCTCGACGGTGCCGTCTTTTTTCATGGCTTTTTTCGACACCACCCGCCCCCCCTTGGGGTGCCTTCCCCAGCGCCGTTTCCCTTCGTTTGACCAAGTTTTTTGGTGCTCTGGTGGAACCCCTTTCGGTAATTCTCTTTCTCATTGGAGAATCTACTTTCCTTTTTGGATACTTTCCCAATCCATTGGGTTGCCAACCTACCACACCTTTCCCCTTTTCTCGGGGGCGTGGGTCCGTCGGTCGTCCTTTCGCTTTTCACCCTTTCTCGTCCCCGGTTCCCGGTTTTGTCATTTCATACATGCAATCCGCTTCGTTTGATTCTCTCGTTCTCCCAACACTTGCCTTTTCTCCTTTCCTCTCAATGACTTGCTCCAAACCCCCCCCTGCAAACTCTTTTAGTTTTTTACTCCCTAGCCTTCTTTTCGGACGCACCTCGGTGTACGACTGTCGTGTTGTACACCGCTTTTTGCCTGTATGGTTTGGTCTTCACTATGAGCTGCGAGCAGCCCCCCTCTTCTTTGGGGCCAATTCAGACCCGCGAGCGTTTTCTTTCTTGGCGCCCCCAGTTGGCTGGACTTATTTAATTGTCCTACCTGCTAAGTTGCGTGAACCTTTCGAACGATCGTTTGGTTACGTTCTGGTCCTGTTCAGGTTCGGAATCCTGCCCCGGAGACGCTTTTTCCATCGGAATTTTTTGAATCTGTGCTCCCAAGTTTCCCGACGCACCCTGGATGAGGCCAGGAAGATTGTCTGGGTTTTGCGCTTGCTTCGCAAGTTTTATCCTTTTTTTTTTTTTTTCTTTTTACCCCCTGCGTCCGCCTTGGTTTTTGGGCTGGTTGTTGGTACTTCTGTCTCGGTGATCCTCCTTTTCACCCTGAATGCTTACGAGAAACGGCCTTGCCCATAGGTCCTGACCCCCCCCCTCCGCGGCAGTAGTCATTTTGTAAATTTTGCCCCCTCATGAGACTAGTATTTTTTGTCGATACCTAACTTTTCGATTTCTTCCCCCTTGGAGGCGTTAGTTATCCCTTCCTCATCCCTTGTTTTTTGTGCTAGCGCACGGCGTTCAAGTTGTTGGTTTTACGGGAAAAGAAAACTCCCTTTCCCCCACCCTTCTTTATTACACCCCCACATTGAGACTTTCTAATTCTGTCGGTTCTGACCCTTCGCCCCCCCCAACCAGCCGAGGGGTCTATTTTGTGTACCGTCCCCTTTCAACGGTTGGTACGTACAGTTCATGTTCTAAACATCGGGTTTTCCCTTCCACAGGTAGGTAACTTACAGACGACCGCCCCCCCTTATTTCGGAGTGTTCCTTTCAACGATTTCTCTCTCCTAATCTTAAGCGTCGTTTTCAACCCCTTCTTTTTTTTTCATGTTCGTTTTCGGGTAAGGGAGATCACTTCCCCGGAAGTCCCTCCACCCATTTCAATCCCCCCCTTCAGTGGTTCTGTCGTCGATTTGGTTCCCGCCCAGTTTCAAATTCTTATACTTTTGTCTGAAGGAAACCACGTACTGCTTCTCACTTGTTACACGACTGACATGAGAATTTGGCTTCGTCACCAGATTTCTGTTCCAATCCCCCCCCTCTCCACTTTTGCCAAGTCGGATGCGGCCTGAATTTTTTCGCGATTAGCTTTCCTCTCGTTCCCGACCGGACGGACCAGTGCCGCTGTTCCCCCTAATTAGCCCTTCTGGTTGTTTCTGGTTTTCTCATTCTGCTGCGAAATGCTTATATACTTTTTGACTGTGGGCGTTTGATTCCCCCTTGAATTCACGTGAACTTCCTTTGCGTACAGGCGTCTCCGCCGAAGCAACCTTTGGGCTGCTTCGATGGACAATGCAGGGCCCCGGGGATTTTTCGTATTCCGGTCTACCGACTGCGCCCCCCCCACATTCCCCCCTCAATGCCGACGCAAGTATTTGTCCCCCCATTTGGATGCCCCGTGTGCGGGAATTTTCTTCCCCAAACTTGCGGTTCTAAGAGCTCGAAGGACACCCTGAAGTGCCCGAAGAGCGCGAGTCGATAAAAAACCCAGGTTACCCCCCGAGCAGACCCCCGGGAACGGCGTAGCCCCCCCCATAGGGGAACAGTTCTTTTGAAAAAATAATCGGTCAAACCTCTTATAAAAGAAACCTCCGCATTTTTTTCTTGATGCTACGCAGCAAAGCCAGGGCGGGCCCACGTCGGCCCCTGCCAGTTTCGTGGCTTTGCTCGGAACTCAGTCGAGTTGGTCGACCCCTGTCGCTCCAAGAAGTGGTCCTTTTGTGTTGCGTTCCCGCCTTTATGGAGCTATGGGAAAAAACCCCCCGTCTTCTTCCCACATCTATCGCTACTCGGCCTACCCCCGTTCGTTTCCCGGGTCCACAGGCACCCTTGTCGGGGAGGCTGGTCATCGGTTTTAACCCGAACATTTCTTCCCTGTTTTCTTTCCCGTCCCCGGAACCTGACCCCGGCGCTGCGTTGGCCAGGTGCGATGCTGTTTTTCTTTTTGGGTTTTGTATCCCACTGTTCCCCCCGCACCTGCTTGGCTGATCTCCCCGGACTTTGCTCTATGCCGAACTCGTTCTAAAACCCTCGACGGTTTCCCTTTGACGAACCCCGGCCCGGCCAATTCCCTTGTCCCCAACACTGCTCATTCCACAACCTACTCCCCGGTGGTCGCTATCTTTGTTTTAAGAAGGTCGTTCCCCTTCCCCCGGCGTGTCCCCTCTTTTCCCCATCTCTTTCCGCCCAAGTTTTTCACCCCCCATCCCCTTGTGCACCCCCCTGATCCAGTTAGCCCTTTTTTACCCAACCCCTCGGACGGACGAGTTGCAGGATTTCGCCGGCGCTGCCCGATTGGGTTTTTTCCCTTTACGCTAGCCCTTTGGGCCCTTCGCACCATCCAGACTCTTAAATGCGTCTCTGTTAGGCTATGATTGATTCCTCGCTGGCGATTTCCCTCAGAACGGTGGACGGACAGAGGGGATGCTGCTCTGGCACCTCCCCTGTCCCGTCCACTGCTCTCAGACCGCGGGACATTATTCGCTCCCGGACCCCTCCGTTTTTTTTGTTGATTTTTTTTAGATTAATTTTTACCTTTCTGGGGATGACTACCCCTCTATCGCCTTTCCCTGTCAACCCATCTCAACTGCCCCCCTTTTCCCCCTTCACCCCGATTCAGAGGGGGCCCTCTGACGCATCTTCTTGAGTCACAAAACACCTTTCCCGGGGTCCGAAACGTCTGTATTTCTCGGGCTAGTAACCCCTTAGACTGGCTGCAGACGGTCCTTTTTTCCCAACTCAGGTGTGGCAATTTTTTTTGACTTCCGTTCTCCTTCATTGTTTGCCCAGTCGCTAGCAGTGCACCTTGTATTCGCGAGTGGCATTTGCCTTTGACTTTCTCGTGCTGAGTCCCCCCCCACCTTTTTCTTTCATAGTTCCTTTGGACCAAACTTGGTTGCTTTTTGGTCTGCGCAGGTCTTCACCAGTGCCGTTTTTCCCCTTAGATCTACTTTTCTGCACCCAGTCTTACGCGAATAACACTATGGACTCCTCACGCCTGGTGTGGCTGCGGAAGTCAGTTAAAGGCTTGTTTTTTGTTTACGAGCCTAGTGCCCGTCCGGATTTTTATCGTTAGCTATATAGACTTTCCCACCCTTCCCTTGCCGATATTTCCTCTGATTGATTTGAGGTTTTACCACCCTTTGAGGTTGCCTGCCAAAACCAGCAACCCCTTTTTTTCTTTACCAAGAGCGGCGGGACTGACTTTCTTTTTTTTTGGTGAAGCGCCCCCCCCTTACCTTTGGGGGCCCTCATGTGCGGATTTTTCCTTGACCCCCTGGCCCCCCCATGGTCCCTGGGGCTGACTTCAATGTTGTCTGTTGTTCTGGTCATTTCTTTCCCGCTCTTCTTCTGTTAGGTTTTCATGCTTGTTAGGTATTGGAGTTTTGCTTCGATGGCTTCGTTCCTTCCATGAGAAATCATCTCGACACCTTCCCAAGTGATTATTGAGGTTTATTTTCGAACCAACGTGCCGTATCTCGATGTCGACGAGGGCGTTTTCTTCCTCATTTTTTCCCGCAGTGGTTGATGAGGTCTTCTTCGGTCCCCCCCTAGCGTTTCTCTTCTTTAAGGCGGGATACCTGGTGTGCCCCCCGCATTCTTCGGAGTTTTCCCTCCCGTGAATTTGTGTCGAAACCAGTCCATGGGCCGCGCGTTTTTTTTCCCTAGGTATGCTGGGGAACCCAAGTTTTCCAAATCCTAGTTAGTGTCTTTTCTCCTTACCTTGTTGGAGAATTACCTTTTTCTAGGTTCTCGCTGGAAAATCCACTGTTTTTTAAAGTTCCCCCCCCCCCTAATTCGTTCTTGTTCATAGGGTGCGTTGTCGCGTAGTAGGGTCTCCAGCTTTTCCCCCCCACGTCGCAGACGAAACCCCCCCTTGAAATTTCCCCCTCGTTTGTTCAGCCATCCGCTTCGGGTTTTTTTTATATTGCCGCTGGCACCCCCCTACCTCTGTCTTCTACTTTCGATCTAAGCAACTTCCGGCCCCCCCCCCGGCCCGAGTATTTCTTCTTGGCCCCGATTTCCCCCCCCCTAAATCAGTGGAGAAACCCAGTTTCCGCTTGAGGGGGTCGTGTGCAACCGGTGCTGGCTTCCGTTTTTTTTTTCCGAGAGTCTCCCTTGAACCCGTTTCAGATTTCGGATCGGGTCCTTGACTCCGCTTCTCGGTCTTTTTTCTGGCTCGTGGCAGTCTTTTTTTTTCCAAATATTTTTGTGGTCCGGTCCCCAACCTGTTCCCTGTTTCTTTTCGAAATTGAAAAAGATTTTCAGCTTCTTTTGTTGTTTTTTTCCTCCTCGCCTTTTTCTCCCCTCTTTGTTTTGTCTACTTTTCGCGGCCCTCCTGACCCTCCCGGGGAACGGTTCCAGTCTGGCGTTTTTGATGTCTTTTATACGCCTGGTTTTTTTTTCCACCCCCTTTTCGGGGCAACCGCGTTGCGTCAGCGGCGTTGCCCGTCTTGATCTGAGTTTTTTCTCCGGCTGTTTCCAGGCGGGTTCTTCGTTTTGGTTCACCTGCGGTTTTTTCTCCAGTTTATGGGAGAAAACATTCCCCTCTGTTCCTTTTGATGGAACGCACTTGCCATTGCGGTCCCCATCCTCGCGGTGTCAAGTGTTCCCCCAATAGATTTCCCCTTTTTTAAATCATTATTTTTTTCCAGTTCCTTTCTTTTTCATTTTGTAGATCAACCTTATCCTTGTCGGAAACCCCTCATCCGTTGTATTTCTCTATTTTTCCTCTCTTCCCCCCTTTGGTTTGACTTAGATGCACGGGAGCTTCTTTTTTTGCCAGCCACCATCTTTCCCCTCCTTTCTGTTCTCCCAAAAATGGATCCCACTCCCTTCCTCCTGCACCCCTTTCCAATCTCACCAGGACCAGCTGTTGGTTAGGACCTCCCAATCCCCGCGTTTTTTTCTCCTTTCCTTTTTTCCCCAGTTTCCTTTTTCTCACCAACTTGGTGACCAGAGCCCGCTTGACCCCCCTCGAACGTCCCCGGGCCTTGTTTAAACAGGGGGCGCGGTTCGTCCCCCTTCTCGATCCCCTCTGCTAACAGCCCTTTCCCCACCCCGTCCTCGTTTCCCTGGACTAATTCCGGCACCCTGTAACCATTTTTTTGCAGCACAGAATTCAACGTGATGGTGTGATATTCGCGTTCCCCTTTTCTACGAATTTCCCCTTCCCCCCCTACCCCCCCCCCCCCCCCCCCACCACCCCACCCCCCCCCCCCCACCCCACCCCCACCACCCCCCCCCCCACACCCCCACCCCGTCGGGGGGCCCCCCAACGCTCTTTTGCCCGTTTCGCAAGGACGCAACGCATTTTTTTTTTTTTTTTACAACTTATTTCCTTTGCCGCCACTCCCAGGAAAGTCCCGCTCGGTGAGTTTCGATCTCTTTCTTTATTCTCGTCCGACCCGCCTCCCTCTTCTCTGTCACCGACTCTCACGGTTTGCTGGTTTTTCTTGTACTGGATACTGCCTTGCTTGTTTTCTTTTTTGTTTCTTCCGCTCAGTGAGGATCTTCCTTTGGTTCGTCCTCCCCTCGCCCCCCGTCCTTCGGATGGTTTGACGCCCCCGAGATGGGGTCTTTCCCTCATTTCCCTTCGGAACCCCGGGTTCAAACGCACCGGCCTAACGAAAGTTGGGAACGTTTCATGTGATTTACGCAATTTTTTTTTTTTCGTTTCCCCCGAGATCTCATAAACAACTATCTGCCCTTACATCCATGAGTCCCCGCTCTCTTTGGCCGATTTTTCCTCACTCGTTACATGTTTTTTCGGGCCCACTCATTGTCACCCTCGCAACCTGCCCTTTTTCTAAGATTGTTTCACATCGCAACCCCAACCTCTTTTCCTCCCCCCTTGACCCCCCCCTACGACATTCTTTTTTTCTTCTTCCCTGACGGCACATTTTTTTACCCTTTCTGTAAAACGTTCCTGGCAGCTTACTCACCCTTTCTCCCTCCTTCCCGACTGACGGACAGTGTCATCAAACTTCCCCCAGGAACCCCGTTTTGCGGTTCGCGATTTATCGATGAAGCCACCCAAGCCTCCCCCCCTCCCACTGACCCCCAAGCCGTCGCTTTCCACCGTGTTTTTTTTGCCAAGGTGTTTTCCCAACATTACTTTTTCTCGCCCGTCCCTTCTGGCGGGCCGTTTTCACAAGACCCCTGACGGTTTCCTTCACGTTCTTTCAAGGTGGTCGCAGGCTCCCGTCGTTTAGAGATTGTGCTTTGGCATTTCCCCAGGGGTTCAGGTCCCCGCCCCCCCCCTTGGCCAGTTTGAATTTAGACCGATTGATTCCCTTCCCTGTGTGCTTATTATAGCACTTCGCTCTTCTCGACCCTGTGGTCCCGCCCTCCACCGGCCTAAAAGTGTTTCACCACCCTTTTTTCCTCCACCCCCTTTGTCGATTGGCTCCCGAGGTTGGCCTGCGAAGGTGCATTCAGACAGTGTTCGTTCTATTTGACGGCCAACCTCTTCGTGCTACCGGATTCCTCCCCCCACCGTAGGCTATCCTTTTCCCCTCTCGATTCCCCCCTCCGCTGTCACCATTTGTCACCCCTTTAATCTTAGTCCTCACAACGTTTCTTGGACTGATCTTCTATCATGTTGGCTTTCGGCCGCACTAGACCTTTTCCTCCCAGTTCCGTTTTTCGACAGCACTTTTACTCGCTTAGTTCCCCTTCTATGTGGTAGCCGAGTGCGATCGGTGTTCGGGTTGATGCAACATTTGACTCTTGGCGACTTTCCCCTTCCCTGAGTACGGTGTGATGCCTCGAATTAGTCTCTTCTTCTTTTTTACCCCCTTTTCCTCGTGTGTTGAGATCGGATAATTTTTTGCCCGCGCCCTTCTCAGTTGCCGGGTTGTCCATCGCCATTACCCGATAGGGCAGTCTTCCCCTGACTCGGCCCGTCACCCCACCCACTCACCGAACCCTCGGAGCGCCCGTTCCCTGTTCTTTTTGAAAATGTTCTCTTTTCCTCGGAGTCCCGGCATCATTGTATCAAACATCGCATCCTTCCCCTGGTACCCCCGTGTGTTTTTCTCCAGATAGGCAGACTCGTTTCAAGCTTTCCGGTGGTTTCAGCTGGACCGGCGCGGTTCCAAAAGCGGCGCTCTGTGATGCAAAAAGGTTCCTCCGTTGGACCGTGGGGGAAGTTCCCCTTCAGACAGAATGTCTGTCATTTTTGTTTTTTTGTGAGGACCCTTTTTACCCTTTCGCGGTGGACGTAGGGGGTGGTTCCCCTCTCTTTTTGGGGGACCCCCTATGCCTGGGGGGTTTTGGGGGCGTAAGCAGAGCGACAACCAGTTTTCCGTTCAGATTGAACGAGTGGACGATTTATTTAGAGTACCCCCACCCTTCCTTCCGCTCCCCGTCTATCTTTTTCCCCAGTTGCTTTTCCCCCCCCCCTGTGGATTGCCAAACCTGGCCCGCCCCGCCGCGCTTCCTTTTCCTTGGACCGTCCCTGCCTTCTCCTTGTGTGGTTGCCTTTCCGCCATGGTGTTGCGCTGCTCTGTTTTTCCAGGCGGGCCAAACTTGAGTCGCTTTGTCGGCCCGTGTTCCCTTAGGTAATTTTGAGGGGCGGGTATCCATCGAGGAACCTCTTTTTGCGACCAAAGCAACATTGGGCTTGGTTCTAGTACGTTTCAAGTTCCTTTCTTATTCCGGGTTCCCCTTTCATTTTTCGTTGCGTAACAAGTTTTTTTTTTTCTGTTTTGCAGCAAAGTTGCCCTTAGTGCATCTCCCCCCACATCCCTGTGTGAGGGTTGTTTTGTGGACCCCACGAGGGGTCTTTCACGAGGGGTGAAAGGATCAGTAACACGAATTCTTTGACTTCACCCCGAGGCTTCTAAACAGTTACGGGGGCCCCCCCCCGTCGGCGGCCACCGATGTAGAGGTCAGATCGTTTCCCAATCAGTTTCTTTTTAAAGTCCTCTTCAAAGTTTCAGCCATTCTCTTTTGGGTTAGCTGCGTCCCCCCTCCCCCTTCTTCCCAATTCCACCCTTTTTTAGTCGGGTTTTCTTTTTTCTTGGATCCTCCCTCGTTTGCGTCCCGGCACGTAGTTTCTTGTTTTTCATACCGTCCCGCATCCCCCTTTCCCTGGGTTCTGCGCAAACCTTTTCCGCAGGCTCCCAATGGTTCCTCGCTCAGAACGCCCAGCCAATATTCATGGATCTTCCACTCGTCCCCTTTATGAGAACCCTTTTTTCACCTTTGGCGTTTGGGGAACCAGGCTGTCCCTTTCTTTTTTCTGGACCTGAGGCGGACTCGCATTGAGCCTTTTTCTGCGACCTTTCCTGCGACTGCGGTTGTGTCTTTTTCCGAAGTGGCCTGCAACGGATGGTTTTCTTGCGACCTTGCTCCTTTGAGTCCTTTCTCCCCCCGTGGCAATAGCCCTCTTTTCCGTGTGTGTCTCCCTCCTGAGTGGTTCTCCGGCTTGCTCGACTGCGCCCCCTATCGACGAACTTCTTGACGGTTTCAGTTTTTTTTTATCTTGTCCATTTCGTCTTGTCGGTGCCTTCCAGTGTCCAATTGTACGCGTGCGGTCTTTCTTTTCCTTGATCCCCGTTTTCTGTTCCCCCGCGCCTCCTTTTCTTGGTCTTCTATGGGACTTGTTTTTGTCCTCGGGGTTTCACTGGCCGATGTGAGCCCCCCGACTCTTGTACTATGTCACGCCTCCATTTGCCCCAATCGGGGTTTAACGTGTCAGAGCTTCCCTCTGATAGTCTTTTTTTCCTTTTTCTCTTCCCAGAAGTCTTCCCCAGCTTCTTCCCCCTTTTGAGAAAGGGCGTGACTTCTTCTTTTTGTTTTGTTGAGATGCTGTTTGCACGCTCTGTGTACTGGTCCTTTGCAACCCCAACCTCCTTTCCTTTCCCTACAAAAGTGAGAATCTCTGTTCGGGAAAAGTGACCCCCACAATCTCTGGACCTCGAGCAGGGAGTCCGCGATACTGACAAGCGTTCTCCCTTTGAAAGTTCCAGTTTGTTCCCCAATCGGCTTACCCCCCCCCCCCTCTGGCATCCGGTGACCAGTCCGCGATCCCCCACTGGACAACCTCGGCCCCCCGGGCTTCGACGGCTTTTTCTTAAGACTTTCGGGCCTTGTTCCCCTGGTTTAGGTCCAGCGTTCTGGGCCTTGCAAGTGCTCCTCCCTCGACCAGGTATTGGCTTCACCGTCCCCACTGAGGGTTTTGTTCGTCGCTCGTTCGTTTCGCCCTTTTTCTCCATGACAAGCTGCTAACCCCCTTTTCGTTTCAGACCTTGTCCCCAACCCCCCTCTGCTGCCTTGTTGCCCTCTTAGACGGGCCATTGCCCTGGGTCGACCAGATCCTGTCCCCCCTCCCCCCCCTTTCCACACTCCCCTTCATGCAGTTCTGATCTAGCTGCTCTTTCTCCTCTGAACCTCCTTGACTCCGTTCTTTCAATGGAATTCCGAAAATCTGGTTGCTTGTTTATCTCCCTTGGCCTTCTTTTATCCGGTCACCCTGCCTCTTGGTCCTTTCCTTTTTTGTATGAGCGTGAGCTTCTTTTAAGGAGTCTTTATGGGCCCCGTTTGCGTCGCCCATCCAACCAGAAGCTTGATGGCTGTCCTACTTTCCAATTTGAAGAACTTTACTTAGGGCGTACGGCACCTTGTCGGTTATCTCTGCCCGCGCCACCCACGCCCGACAAGGTGAATCCCTTCAGGTAACATTTTTGGTTCGCCACATGTCTGGGAAGAACGCCCAGCCAATTAGATTCAACTTTTTCTCATTTTGAACTTCTTTTCCCCCACCTGGTTCCCGATATATGTTCCATTCTTTCCCTGACGCTGAGGGCAACTCACGTGGAGCAAAGGTGGACCCTTGACCGTAGCCCTGCTGTTCACCCCCCCCTTCGCACACCTTTTCCCTTTCTCACCGACAATTCTCACTTTGGGCTGCCCTACAAGCCCTCCCCAAGGTTTTCCATTTTTCCTGCCCAGCTTACTTTGCCGCGGTCTTTGTTTTTGGACCTCCCGGCCCTTCATCGCACGGGTCGTTTTTACCTCCGCTTTTAATCATTGTTGCGGTTAGTTTCGATTTCGGTTCCTCTCTTTTTTCCTTCCCAAAACCTCTTCTATCAAATTGAAGACGAGTCGCTACAAAGAGTCCCCAAAAAGTGGGGATGACCGAAGAATCTCTGAAAAATTGGGAAAAAGGGCTTGGCGACGCGGTTTAGCGCGGGTAAACAGCACAATTAGGTCGGCTTGGTTTTACCCCCCCGTTCACAAGGTCACGCCACCCCTGTTAGGCCGTCTCACGGGGTCCTGAGCTTCTTTTTTGATCCCTTGGTGTGTCCCGGCCCTCCCATTCCGACGAGCTTCCCTCCGGGTCCTCCTTTTATTTATTGGCCCCCCGCACCTAGGCTCCACCCGCGGGTACGGCCTTGGAGACCTGCAGGCCTCCCCCGGTCCCCCATGCGTTCGCATCCCCACCCCCTGCCGTAGGCTACGAGGGCATAGTACGTGGTTTTGAACGTTTTGCTGCGTTTCGCTTTTCCCCCCTCGTTCAAAGCCAGGAAGGAGACCACCCCGGAATCACCGGAGTCCGGTTCCCCCCCCCTTTTGCTACTACGATTCATGCTTCACACCCCCTGCGGACCGCTATTTCTTTTCCGTATCTTTTATTTTCAACAAACTTGCAAGCCGGTCTCTGCTCTTCGGACCAACTGGGTCTCCCTTTTTGAGTTATCGGCCTGTTTCCTGACCAGTCGTATCTGGCTCGTCGGGGGGACCCACCCGTTTAGGGTTGTATCTTAGCATTTCCCGTCCTTCCTGCCCCTCATAATCGTTTTTGCCACCGGGGATTCTTGGCATGCCAGTTCGAGCCGGGTGTGCACAC
>Ga0179593_1385213_pt1 | contig 13455 bp, 15 predicted proteins | sample CZODoug2_1_08_16_FD_185931 | JGI IMG/M metagenome (GOLD analysis project Ga0179593, IMG submission 185931) | Vadose zone soil fungal communities from Angelo Coast Range Reserve, California, USA - CZODoug2_1_08_16fungal (PacBio error correction) | ecosystem: Environmental > Terrestrial > Soil >... | reverse complement strand
ATCCCCCCCCCCACCCCTCTCGATTACAGTCCTTCCCCCTTTCACTGTTGCCACACCCCCCTCAACCGCCCCGTGATTCTCTAGAAGCCTATTGCGCATTCCCTTTGAGGCATGCCAGCACCCACCCCCCCCCCCCCCCCCCCCCCCCTAAACCATCGTTACTTGTGACTTTGTCTGACCTATTCATCCTAAATTTTTTGGCAGGCCTGCATCGCCCGATGATAGTGGGGTCTTTCGGTTCCACCGCTATCCCTTTTTTTCTAGATCGCCCGTTTTCATTGCAGAGATTATTGCTCTGTTTATGGTCGCTCTTGGCGACGAACACCCTCCCCAATTGCCTTTTCTGATAATTGCCCTTCCTCGACTGCTAACCTCCTACAAAATTCGTCTTCCTCCCCCCACACTATCTCTCTCTTCTTTTGTGGTCCCGAGCTATACTGTTGGCCTCCCTCGCTGGACATTTACCTCTGCTTATCCGTGACTATTCCTGTCCCCCCCGAAATGTGTCGTGATTTCGTGCGTTTCGGTTCGAATCCACGTTTATGCGGCCCCCCATTATTTCTCCCTTGATAATTGCCTTTTCCCCCGCGTACCTAAAACGTTCCAAGAATCGGTGCTTGCCGTCCTCTCCCCCTTCGTTCGTGAATGATTGTCAGCAGCCAGGAAAACTTCCCTCTATTTTTTGCATGACTGCCAAAGACTGTTTTCCAAGACCCTTTTCGCGAATCACGGTCCGTTTGGGATGTGTCCCCAGCGATTTGACTCATTAAGTCGCTACCTATCTTTTTCGTGCTATGGGCTACTGTCTTTTTTCTCGATCGGTTGACTTCTTGTTCAGTGCTTTTCCCCTGGCGTCCTCTTTTTGATGATTTTCTGTCCGAAAGTAGACTTTTTTGAAGACTTGACTGACCGAAGGACCCACTTGATCCTCGGAATATATTTTCCCCAGTCATCCAATCCGGAACCGTCCCACTCTTTCCTCTTGAGTGGCGTGAAGGTTTTTTTCCCTTCCTTTGCCACTGGTAAAGACTTGTCCTACTTTGCCTCAACATCCCTCTCCTTGGCCGGATTTCCCTGAGTGCCCATCACTCATAATGCTCGACTTGATCTCTCTTTGTTTTTTTGAATGCTCCCTCCCCCTAGATGGCCTTCTTTTTTTTTTTGTCGTTTCGTTAGGTTAGAAGCAGGCCTCTATCAATGTCCGTTTCTTATAGGAATTCCCCTATGCCTCTCCCCCCTTTTTCTCAGCATCATACCGTAATTCTCTTTTATTCCTTTTTGATCGCCCCTTTGCTCCGTTCCCTTTTTTTTTCCTGCGATGAACGCCCTCACTCACAAAATTTTCCTTTTTTCGTTTTTCCCCCTCTCCCTCTCTATATCCGGGATGGCTTTTTCCTTTCACCTTTGTCCCAGTAACCGAGCTCACAATATACCCGGCGAACGTTTCGCTTCTTCTTCTCTTCCTTCCCTTCCCCCCCCGTTCTTTAGTTTAAGATGTCCCATTGAAATTAGGCCCCGCTTTGACGGAGTTCAGGTAAGTGTTTTGATTTTCCTTACCCTCCCCGACCCCCGACGCTGAATCCCCCCTTTCCCCCTTCCCCGTGAGTTGTTGCCCTGCCCTTTTCTGCTTTTCTCCCCGGCCAGATTATTTGTACCGCCACGGAATTTTCCCCCTTCCTCGCAAGTGGCTGCCCAATGCGGATATCTGATAGGAACGTGCGTCTTAATGGGCTTCAATGACGACACCTTCCTGCATTTTTTTCCCCTGGGTTTCACTACAACGGATTCGGTTTGAAAAGATTTAATTTCCTCTTTCGGCCCCACCCGCTTCAGGCCCATCATAAGTTATTGGCCTTTCCCCGATCTCTTCCTTTTGCTTGTTGACGGGCGGCTCTTTTATCCGGACGCCTTCAACCTTCCGAAAAAGAGATCCTCATCGTGAGGGCTACAGCAGAGCCCCCTCATTTCGTTCCCCTGGTGGAACCCTTTCATTTTCTGCCTACTCCTTCCTACCCTAAGTCATCCGGATATCTGCCTTTAGCTTTTCCCCTTCTTATAAGTACTCTGTTTCTTAAGTTCCCCTACCCCTAACTATGAGATAATTGACCCTTCCCGATTCCTCTGTGCGTGTCGCACCCCTCTTTTTCTCAGCTATGAGACTGTTTCCTTCTTTTTCTAGTCAAATGGTGTGTAGGGTCTTTCCTCCTTCCTCTTTTTCACCTCTCCCTTTGTGTTGTTTCTTCTCTCCCCTGGTCCTACCTCCTTTCCTCAGACCCTCGGTGTTTTTCCGTTGCATGTTTTAAACATATCCCCAATAGCTGATTCCCTAGCTTATTTTCTACTTTCCCAATAGGACATTCGCGGCCCAATTCTCTATCATGGTTCGGCTCGAGGTTTGGTTTTGTGACAAGACACCTCCTCTCATGGAATTGGCCGCGTCTCCAGCGGCTGGGAATTTCTTCAGCTTCGTCTCCCCCGATTTTTCCCCTTATCAAGATTCATCTTCATCCTTCAAACAGGACCCCACTGTCTGTTATTGCATGCGCTCTGACTTATCTGATCGATTTTGCCTCGGTTGCGAGGATTCCGACGACTTCTCGTATCGCTCCCCCTTTGTTTTCCACTTTCCATCCTCAATTCCCTTTCCCGGCTGGATACATTGGTTTGAATCTCGGGTTTTCTGGAGGAGTGGTTTATAACCCTCACCCCCCCTGAAATATACACTTCTTCAACTTCGATTTTTTTCTTGACCCTAAACCCTCTTATAGTTTCATTCTGCTTAGCGTGGGACTTAGTTCATTTTCCCCACTTTTTCGGCATTCTCTCGCCGTTAATCTTTCCACCCAGTTTTCCGCTTGAGTGCTTTATTCCGCTGTTCCTGCCTTTCTTCAATTAAGAATGACTCACCTCGCGGCTCTACACTCCGTATTTTTCTAGTGGTGCCGTCGTATGTTCCCTCCTAGCTGTCAGTCCTGATCCCCCCTTTTTTTTTCCAGTTCTTTAAAATTTATTAATACTGCCCGGTTTTCTCGTCGGCTCTTCTTGTTCACGACGAGACAATACCAATCTCATTTTGAGATTGTGTTTCTTTCCTGCCACCCTTCCCGGGAGTCCCCTCCGATCTATGACGTGAAATAGCCCCCTTAGAGAAAGGAACGAAATTTTTTTTGTCGTTAGAGGAGTTCCACCCCCTCAGATTCTTCCCTTTAGCCAGAGGGGCCGAGAAAAAGTTAACCTCCCACCCAAACAAAACCCACTTTTGTCACAGATCCTTTCTTTAGTCTTTTCCAGGTATTCGTTTCCCCCCCTCCAGAGATCTGTCATCATGATCTCCTCGAAGATTAAAGCTCTACTAACCTTCCGAGTTTTGACAATCCTAGATCCGTTTCCCATTCCTATGATCATTCTTTCCAAAAATATATCTCTGTGATCCTTATCCTTTTTCTTGGCGCTAGGCATCCTGGGATAGAATTTATGATCACATACTTCGAGCAATATTTCTTTGTCCCTGCCCCCTGCCAACGCCTGAGCCTGCGCCGTACCATTTCGTCTAGTGCTTTGTAGTTCCGCTTTCTTTCAGGGTTGATGTTTTCCTTATATTTTTTTTTTTATGCTTATCTTCAGATTAAATCGTTCGAGTACTCCCGAATACTCACAGCCCCTAACTCTTCTAGCTTAAAGCCCTTCCCCGATTTCCCCAGTCCTCCATCCCGTTCGCGAATTCAACTCAGTCCGGTTTCAGAAAGTCCCCTTTGCCCAAATAAGAAGTTTCTCTCCCCTACAGCTTCTTTCTCCTTCCCTTTCTGACCCATCCACTACTACTAATGTGCCCTCCCTTTCTGTGGCAATATTAACGCTCACGGCGCTGCCTTGCCACAGAGAAAGGATTGCCTTTGGGTAACGTGGTGTCGCTGATATTCCCCTGTCTCCCCCCCTCATGCTTGCATGCAGTCTTTTCTTTCTTCTTATTATATGGCCAAAGTAACCTTGCCACGTTTTTCGCACGTATTTTCTTCTGCCCCCCTTCGCACGGACATTATCTCTCACACCCATCCCTCTGCCTCCCAGTACCCTTTTTTTTTTCCTCCTCTTTTTTTTTTCCCCTTTTTCGGGACTAGCATGAAGGTAGATAGAGGATTATAACGTGTTCTTCCTGGCCCGGAAGCTTGCCCAATTTTGTTTTTCGTGTCCATCCAATCTCCCCCAGGACAAGCAGCTCTTCAGGCGCATTCGGTCTATTTTCTATGAGATCCCTACCCCTTTTCCCCCCCCCCCCCCCCCGATCTCGCCCCCGCTCCGTCCCTCCTACCCCCTTGCGTTGAGTGGCCAGCCCGCGGCACACACCCTCTATATTCTGGGGCTTCGTCTTCTCCCCCGAGCGAAATCAAGATTGTTCTCTCCCTCCGCGTGGTTCAAACTTAGTTGGCCTGTTACTGTTTCGATTGTATATCCCACTGGATTTTTTCGGTCCTCCTTTGTTACTTCTGTTCCCCTCCCCTTCCCGATGAGGGATTATGAAATTGGGACGACTCGAACCTTATTTTTGCTACTTTTCTCTTTCTCGATGAAGCACCCCTCTCTACTCTAGACCCACCCATGCGTCATCCCCTTCCCAAGGGTAAAATAGTACTAATGCGGTTTCAGTTCCGCTTCCTCTGTGTTCCCCTTTTTTTCTCTGCTCGGACCGTAGGTTTTCCACAGCATTCTATCCCGGCAAGGATTTCTTCTTAAATCCAAATTCCCTTCTCGTCGCCCTCTTACTAATTTTTGCTCTTTTCTCGCGATTTTCTTTTGGATCTTGAGAGTTCCTCGGAGTGTCGACACTCTTCTTTTCTTTATCGCTCATTCCCTCTGTGATTCTCATTTGATCTATGACTTATTTTCCTCATCGTCTACGTGGTCTCGGTTGAAGTTATCTTACAGTGGTTTCTCCCCCTGGCTCACCTGGTTGGGCGTGCTAATTGTGAACGCTTTTCCACGACCCCCTTTCTCCGTTTCAATTTCATCTCCATTTTTTTTCCCTTTAGAGGATGTTCGGTTTTCCTATTCCGACGGTGGAAGTTTCCACCTGATCCTAAACTCCTCGTTTGCGAGTTTTCTAGTGATTCTTACCATGGAAAAAGCCCTTTGTCCGAACCTGCTGATGATCTTTTCAATGGAATCGTTAAAACGATTTTGAGCGCTTTTTTTCCTCCCCCGAGCTTCTGCGAACTTTACGACTGCTCCTCCCCATCAAATAAATGCCGACGTTGTTCTATCTCCCTTCGAAGTTAGGAGGTAGTTCTTGAATTCATTGTGCCCTCTTATTGGTCACGACGCTGGATAACCTGTTCCATATGCTTCCTTGTCGAATTTCTCCCTTCTGATGGGTTAATGACCTGACAGGGCCCACTCGCTTCCCTCGTAAGTTCCCCATCGGTCCCCCCCGATGTTATGTCAAACGCATTTGCTGGGACCTCCCAATAATTTCTTGCTCTTCTTTTTTTTTCCAACCCCAGATAAAGCCCCCCTCACCTCCGATTTCATCTTGCGTCGATCGAGTTTCCTCCCTTTTGCCGGTTGTCCCGTAACGGCGCTCGGTTCAGTATTCCCCGCGCGCAACCTCGTGCCTTCACCCCCGATTTTTTTAACAACGTCTCGCAGACATGACTCCTCTCTCCCTTGGTTGGAAACTGGTGATTTCGTTGAGGCAGCTCTCCGGACCCTATCGCGGTTAAAGTCTTTCAGCCCCCTCCCTATCGGCCTTGTCTTATATGGGCCTTACCTTCCCATCCGTTAGTTGTTTCTTTCAGGAAAACTTTCTCCCCCCCTAGATTAGATCTGGCCTTTGCCTCTGTCCATGGGTTATTGTGTCGACATCTTTCTCGGATTTTCAATACCCACTTGCGGACAGGGCCCCTTCTTTCCCTGATTTTGGATTCTTTTCTGGGACCTTCTTCTAACCCCGTTACTCTGTCGTTTTCCTCCCCTTGTTTCTCCTTCTGGATAACCGTGTCGCGACCCCTCCTTCGTGACACCTCCACACCACCCCCCGTTTAAGATTGCGATTTTTGGAAACGCTGCCTTTCCCTCGCTTCTACTATTCGTAGAACTCCCATAACCCTTTCCAGTTCGTCACCGACTCTCTTTTTGTTTTCGCGGTTTCGTTGAAATTTACACCGAAGACCTATGACAGACGGTGAAACTTATACTCATCCGGACTGCCGGCTCATCTTCTCCTATCGTCTTCGTGATCCCTTTTTTCTCCCGAGTCCACACGTTTAAAACCCAGTATCTGTTCTTTCCTTTTTCTCTCTTTCTCAGATATTGTTTCGCCGGTTGCGCGTGGCCGAATGTCTTCGTCTATCTCCGCTTGTCCACAATAGCTGAGACTTCCTAATGTGACTCTTCGGTTTTTCTCTTTTTGAAGCGTGTGGTTTATCACCCGAACCTTTTTCGCCCCCTGAATATTGTTCCTTCTTCCGCCTTCTTTGCTTATACGCGGACGGCTGAATTTCTGAAAGCAGGGCGAAATTTGAACTTTCCCCGCAAGATTCCCAGGCGGAATGGATTCCATGCCTCCTCCATCCGATGTATCATATTGATTTTTGCCTTTCGTGAACAATTCCTCTTTTACCACCCCCCTCTTGCCGCCTATCCGGACATATGAGAGGCCTTTGTCGGACGATGCGTCGGCGGTCCTTTTTGACTCTTCGAAGTCCCTTCAGTCGATCTCATCCCTGCTTTGCGCACCCCTTTGAACCATCTGCAGACTTCCCATTTTTTTCTTTTTCCCGGGTCATCAGTGTAACTGCTTCCCGTTTCCGAACGATTTTAGGGTGAGATTGTGATCCCTCCTTTACGGCGGCGTGTAATGGAACCTTAACTTCCTCTCATTCCCTTTCGACCTTCTCTTTATCTGCTGCTATACCCTACTTTTTTTTTTTAGCTGGTTAAACCCCAGAAGCTCACGACCATCCGTGTTTTTTCACCTTTTATAACTCTTCACCCCCCCTTTCACCCTAGAAATGTCTCACCTCGAGAGTTATACTCTTCCTCATTTTTTTTCTTCCAATCGATCGTTCATCGAAATGAGCGATACTGACGGAAAGCGGAAGTCGGATGCTCCCTACACCCTCCCTCGGCAGACCGACGAGACCTCCCCCCCACCCCTCTCTTCTTCCCGGACCCCTCTCTCTATGTCTAGCAGTTATCGTGCTCGTCTTTGATGCCCCCCAGAGACCTCATGATGGATCGACTGGACTTTTCACGACACCATCCGATAGCAACCCTTTGAACCATTCACGGAACTCAGCTTTCTCTGCCTAGGTAGACCTACTTTTTCTTGGATTTGTACTCGGTGGCCTATGCCTCCTATCTTTTTTTCTTTTAATATTCCCCCTCATCCGGAGGAACCCCTTCTCCGAGGGGTTCCCGCATACTCTTCAGCACCCTGACCGATAGGGTCCTCCCCTTCCCCCCCCATGAACTTTTCCAAAAGGGTTTTCCGCATCCTACAACCAGCTTAATGACCCTCTCCAGGTCCGGCACTCATTTTTTGTACCCCCCAATCCCCCCCCTCTGATTCGGTACGCAAATATTTGTACATTAGGGTTGGCAAATGACTCCCCCCAATTTTTCGCTGATTTCCCCCGTTTTACTCTACTTTTTTTCCCTCTTCCGCAAGCTAGATTCTCGTGTGTTATGGTCGTGTCCTAGCGGAATATGCTTTTTATTTCCCTCTGTAGAAGTCCCTTGAGAGCTACTTCCTTTTTCTCGTGACTGTTTCTTTTTTCGACCGTTTAAACTCCCAGAAACGTCCCTTGTCCCCTGTCCTGCCTCGCCCCTCTCACGGCTAAGCTCTACTACCAATTTCTCCTCAGTAAAAAAACCCTCTTCCCTTTTCAATCATAATAAGTTTTTTTTCTGATTCTACGGGATTAGTGTTAGAGCGTCTTTCTTCCTCCTTGATCTCCTGGCGAAGTTCAGTTTGAAATTGGTCATTTCCCTGACACATACAAAGATCACCCCTCCTTCACAGAGCTATCATTCTTCTGCTACTTTGCGACCTTCTATAGACTAGTCCCCCCTTCCCACACCCACGGAATAGGAGCCTCTAACCCCCCCCCTCGTCGTTCTGATTTTCCGCAGCCCCCTTAAACCCTTAACCCGCTATAGTTAGTTGATGGCGTATCTTCCCCCCGCACGGCGACCTTTAATCTTTGCCCTCATCAAGGCTTGGGTTCCCACACTGATTTTTTCAATTTAATCTATCCCCCTCCCTGGATGAGTTGATTCTCTAGAATAAGGTTACCTTTGCCCCGATCTGTTAAGGTGCTGTGCCCCCTCGGTTTCAGACCGTTGATGGTATGTATTCTTTACGATTTTGCCGCGTAATTAGTTGTCATATCTACAGGTTGGACCCCCAGATTGTTGGAATGAGGCTAGTAAACCCTTCCCACACCATCCGGTTTTTTAAAAGTTTCCCCGAACGTCAGTTCGGCTTCATTCGGTCCGTTCGTGGCAAGTTACCGAATGATAGAAGTCTTTTGCCCCCTCAATTCGATCCCGCTTCTCTGTCCCTCATTCACCCCTCTACTTTCCCTGACCATTATATTTTACTTTATGATAATCTTAGATGACTTTACTGATTTCTCGGCTTGGGTCTTTCCTTATCTGACCTCCTTCTCTTCCCTTCTTCGTCTATCTGCCTATTTCCTCTTTTTTTACTCCAGAGATGATGGGTCCTCCTCATCGTATACCGGAGAGTTACCCTTAATAGTGCCAGTTTTTTTCTCAACCTTTCCCATTTCCCCTGTCTGGTGCGGCTGCTGATTTGTTTTATATCCACCCTTTCGTTCTCGTTGTAGCCTATTCTGCCGGGAAATCATTTAGTGATGTATGTTTCATCCCGTCTCCCTGTCACCCCGATTCACAATCAACCCCTTCCCTCCCGTTTATTCTTTTTCGATTTTCGCGTAACCTGCCCTCAGTTCTATCGAGCCTTTGCCTTCACGGGATGATCGCTTTTGACCACCCCTTTGCAGAGTTCCGTGCCCTTTTTGAGTCGAACTCCCTTTTACGGCGAATTACCCTTCTTTTCCAAGCACCTTCTGACTCTTGTCGAGCCCATTTTCTTTTCTTTCCTTTCTGAGAATCATGTCTAACCCCAGCGGCATTTTGCATAACCGCGCCCCATCTTCTCTGAGCCCCCTGATATGCACTTCGCGCCTCATTGTCCGTGAGCCCTTGCCCTTAAAGGTCCTCCTTTAGAAATTTATTCTCCTCAAATTTTTCCTCGTCCCCCCAAATAATGTCCTTCGTAGGTGAAAACAACCCGCAGGCCCCTCCCCCCTGCTGCACATTAGGCCGTTTCTGATCGAGGGACTCTTTTTCAACCGAATCCCTTTCGATTCGCGTCCTCTTCAGTTCCCGTGCCCCGTGCGAACCTCCCGCCCACCTTCTCGATCACACCTAGTGTTGGTTGAAATGGGCCCTTGGCTTATGCGTATCCTTCTTCCATTCTTCCGCCGGCACAGGCCTTGATACTGGAATAGTCAAGTTTTTGCCATCAGTAGTTCGGCTGTTTTTTTCCAACCCCCTCCTAACAATAGATCGGAACGTCCGCGATTTCCAGGTGTTATTTGTGGTTTGTCGACCTATTATCTTCTCATCACTGGGAGAGACACCCCACCAGTCATTGTGTAAGGAAAGTCTTCCCCTCAAGGTGGTTCGGGTCTTCAGGTCCCTTACCCGGATCTTCTCTCTTTCCCCCGTTGGTGTTGTTGAGCTTTCCTTCCCCTGTTCTTCTACATTCCTTTCCACCGCGGTGAAGATGTCAATTGGTTCCCCCCCCCCATGATTTTCTCCATAGTCCTACCCCCCTTTCCTTTACGACCCACAACCCCAACCCCCTTGCCTGAGGAAGTAATTACTAGATTGGTAGGGACTTTCAAGTGACAGACCCCGGCGACTGATGTTGATGTCTCGGACTATTACGCTGTCCTTCTCTTCCTTTTCCGAGTGTTCAGCTGCCGCCTCTCTTCTTACTCAGCTATCTTTCACTCCTTTAAACCAGGCACTCGGGCTCTGTCTTCGTCCTTCTCGGCTTTTTCTCCGCGGTGCGATTTTTTAAGAATTCACGCCAGTTCCCTTTCTTTTTACCGAACCTCAAGCGGCATCCCCTATCGGATTCAAGTCAGGGACTACGGTTTGCTTTCTGTTTTCTTGTTTTTATCACGAATCTCCCAAGCACCCTTTCCCCCTAGATGCGTTTGTACCTCTTTAGTATAGGAAGACTGGTTAAGAGCGGGAATTTTAACTCATCTTCTCTTCCTCCTGGCATGATGCTGCCCGTCCATCCCTCATCCCAATTTCCAGCCTTGCGTTTCGGCTTGAAACCGATTTCAAAATGATGCTGCCGCCTCCCCTTCCCCTGATGCGTTGAGGTCACAAGGATGCGGTCTTCTTTCTTTTGATGGTCTCTCGATTTCCCTTGAGAGCCTTTCTTTCTTGCGCTCCAATCCCGTTTTCCCCCGCATATACTTAGGCCTCTTTTCCCTACGAGCGCTGATTTCCGTTCGCGAAACGAGAGACCGCCCTTTTTCTTTTGATCTTGAGTCTTGTGTCCCACCGGCAGCCGGGGTCTTTTACCCCAACCTGCTCCTACGCCGTGCGCTGATCTCTTAACTTCCCCTCTTTGGGTTTTAGCGTCGTTCTTCAACATTTCCCCCCTCCCTGTTGAATTTAGCCCTTGGCTTCCCCACGTTCACCGTTGTAACTCGAGTCCAGTCCCCGTCTCTCTTTGTTTTTCCATCGCTCAATAGTCGATGAGCGACCCTTTCTTCATCTGTCAAACTTCTCCCCGTAAAGGCGACCCTGCCTAGATCCAGTGGCCGCTTATCATTTCCCGTCAGCCCCCCTCCCTTCATTTTCAGTCTGTATGGTCCGATGCCCTGCTGACCATGCCTGCCGAATTTTCGTTTCCCTCCCATTCGTATGCAAATCGTGACCCACATCAACGCCTAGCCTTCCCGTACGACATCAGTCTTCGTTGAACTGTCGGATTTGCTGGCCTGACATGGGTTCTATGCATCTCTTGGTAGGAGTCATCTGTCGAAATTTCGGCCAAATCTTTCGTAGGGAGTACCCCGTTTTTTTTTTCTGACTCCTCCTGCCCAATATGTACGCGCCTTCACCTCATCCCCATTTTTACCAAGCTGGAATTCCATTCGTCGCTGCTACATTCACCCAGGTAGAGATTCCATCTGACGGACCAGCTGTTGAACCAATTTTAAACTTTTCCGAGTTTTTCCCCGAGTAGTTTCGCAGGGTGCAGTCCCTTTCCCCCCCCAGGAAATATCTCTTTCAATTTCTGGCCCCATTTCACGCGATTTTTCGAGGCCTGCAATTCCTTCATCAGGGTTCGTTGGGTCCGCTTCAACTTCTCGCCATAGCAAGTTTGCCTCTTTTGCCGCTGGTGTGTGATCCTGTCTGGTTCTCCCAACGCAACTCACGGCGGGCAGCTTTTCAATCCCCGTAGTAAGGAAGAGCACGGTCCGCCCTCTTTCAAACCACACTGCTTCCTAAAAACCCCATTATCTCCTCTGTTGTTTGATCTCTTTACTGTGTGGCTTTGGCTATATTTTTTCCCTTCGTCGAGAGAATTGAGTTACTTGATACGTCTGAACAGCCTTGGCGAGTTTATTTTCCCCACGTCTTCAAATCTCAAAAAAGCTTGGCAAGAAGTTTTGAGTGGATAGGTCCCGAGAATTCAGATAAGGCGGAACCCCAACGTTCACACCGAGTACCCCCCGTGCTCTTCCAGGCTGACCCCCCTTCGTTCCTAGGTCCACACCCTAGCTCACTATCCTTTAGGTGATTTTGAGTAATGACTTCCCGACCAGGCTACTCACAGCTTTTTCCTCCTCGCTCCTCCGTTTGATCCTTTTGGAACCTCTTATTTTTCTTTAATCTAGCCCCTTGATTTCCTTTGATGGATGACTCACCTGGTAATTTATTTGGTCTTACTTCGGTGTAAGTTTGACCCCCTGCCGTTTCACTTGATGGTCTTTTCTTTGAGGGAATTTCGACCGGATTTTTCGCTTCGGGTGAACGAAGCATGACCCCATTTTCTACCTTTTCTTCTGCATACCCCCCCCCCAAGTTTTTCATACCTTCACAGTTCAACGAATGTCATGCGTTCGTTTACGGGAAAGGTCGGCGTTGCCTCTTCGTGTAACGATCATTGCCTACGAGGGTTCGTTTTCCCGAAACCCCCTCTTAGACTGTCTCCTCCTAAGCCTCCATTTCCTATTGGGGCTGACTGGAATGTTTCCTAGTTCTTTATTGATAGGGGTCTTCCGCATGTCTTTTACGACTCCCTTGGGCTGCCCTGAAGGATCTGCTCTTTTCTTCCTTCTCTGAGATGCCATGATGTCCTCCTCTTCCCGTTGTGCCCACCGTTATGTGAACGGGTGATCTCCCATATGGTCCACTGTTCCACTGGTCTGGTGGATTGTTGAACGTCCCACAATTTATTATACTTTCTTCAGCGCACGTTTTTCTCCACTGGCGGTTTCCTACTGTCGCGTTGTTTCCCGTCCGCTCCTCCCCCCCCCTGGTCCGATTCGTAGGTTCTTCTCTTTTCTTCAAAAAGAGACCCCCGAGGGACCGGGCGTTTCCCTCCCTGTACGATGGCCCGAGTGTCGCTTATACGCCCGTGATTCGTTCCACCGTGCAGCGCCCCTCTTTCCAAACCCTAAGATATTGGACTAACCTCAGATGACTCTCCTGTTTCGACGGAGCGGCCGCCGTTCATTTTTTCCTAATTGTCCAACGAACCGCCTTGGAGACACATGGCGGATATATTGAGGCACGGGCTGAATCCAAAAAACCACCCCCACCCCCTTGCCCGCCTTTTCCTTTTGCTGAAGGCATTGCTTCTGCATAGAGCTTTACGATCGTTGGCTCGGTACTCCCCCGAACGGAATTCATCCCAGAGTTATTGCGATTTTTTGAATACCAACTCTCAACCCATTACAACCATAGAGGACCTTCGGACCTCCCCTCGCTCGAGTGCCCCCGGATTTTTGAAGGGATACCCAGCGTGCTCTATTAGAATTTTCCCCCCCCTGCCGCCCTTCCGGCACAGCTGCGAACACCACGTCGCGGACCATCCTCTCCCCCACTCCTCTGCCCTTGTTTTTTGAACAATTGTGATGCCCCCTTCTCTCTGATATGCCGACCTTTTTGAGGACAGTCTGAAAGCTTAATTCCCTAGTATTTCCCTCTTCCCAAGCCATCGTCTTGTTCTTCGGTTTTTTTCACGACCCGCACCCCTATTCCCCATGATAGATCTTGTGTCCGCTATGTAATTGCTTGTTAGACCTCCGCTAGGTCAATGTGTTCCAAGTCATGCGTTTCCATCCCCAATTGCTTCCTCTTCACCACGGGTGGTTCGGTATGGCAGGCCGG
>Ga0179593_1333874_pt1 | contig 13455 bp, 10 predicted proteins | sample CZODoug2_1_08_16_FD_185931 | JGI IMG/M metagenome (GOLD analysis project Ga0179593, IMG submission 185931) | Vadose zone soil fungal communities from Angelo Coast Range Reserve, California, USA - CZODoug2_1_08_16fungal (PacBio error correction) | ecosystem: Environmental > Terrestrial > Soil >... | reverse complement strand
TTCCCGTTGCAGCGCCGGTCAACAAAGAGTTCACCCCTTTTGAAGGACGGCCCCTTTCTGACTTTTCACTTTTTTGTGACTTCCCCCCCTTGCGATCCTTTCTCTGAAGGTGTTCCCTTCGGCATCGATTCCAGAAGACTGGTTCTTTGATCTCCGTTTGTTGCCGCCCCACCTACTTCCCTTAATTCAAATGAACAATGACGTATCTTTCTTTCATTTCAGCAGTGACGTGTGCTTTTTCCCCGTTGCATTTTGTTTTTTCTTTTTTACTGATCTCTGCTGAGGTCCCAAGACAATCGCCGTTTTGCGTTGCCCTTGCTTGAGGATGGTGCCGGCTCTCGGGAGGCTTGAAGGAAATGTACCCGCTTCCTATTTTATAGCGTAGCGACCCTTTTGATTCTTTCGATTCTCATCCATCTCCTATATTTCTCCGAAAAACACTTTTTTTCCGGCCCAAACAGAATATTTTTGAGAAAGATCCCTAACTCTAAGCACAGCGCCTGCCCCACCAATGCCCAACAAAGGCTTCACGTTGCCGGCGAGGCAAAACTCACCCCCCATCAGTTGCCATTTTCCCTTTACCGTCGCACTATCGTCAGATGTCTGGACGCCTGACTGTCAGACCAGGCGTGGTATATTGCTTGAGGGGCGAAAATACCCCGCGTCGGTTTTACTTCAACCGAAGTTTTTCGGTGGCGCTTGAGATAGCGATTCTTTTTGTCCCTGGGTTGCGTTTTTCCCTAGAGGCTCAGTACAGGAATTTTTTTTTTTTCTTTTTTGACATACCACGAGTATACACTCCGTCGCTTTTTTGAAGTTGTCCCTGCTGCCCCGCCTTTTTCCTAATTGGGTTGAATACCTTCGACATATTGCAGTCGTTCAGCTTGCCGGACGGTGTTTTGAGATTTTAAACAAGCATGAGCCCTTTACGCTCCCTAATTCGTTAATATCTATCATCTCTTCTCCTCTGGGATGGCGTTTACAGCGAGGATTTTCCTGGCGGTGAGAATGTACATAGTCCTGTTCTTGGTGGTTGGTTTTCCCCTTCGCATCGTTATTCGTGAAAAGCAACCACCGCGATGCTGATGCGCCCGCCCTCCTCCGTTATGTGAGGTTAGAAACCTAGCCTTTTGTCTCCTTTTCCCGGTCCTCTTGTCATCGGTTTTCTTCTAGTGGGTTCTTTTTGTGTGCTGCTCCTTTTTCTGCTGCCCTCCGAGTCAAGCCCTGCCTTGGGGCTTCCGTTTTCCCGCGGTAAATGTGATTTTCGCCTTTTCATTAGTAAAGCGTCTTTTCTTAGGGTCTTTTTGCTTTTTGTACGACGATACGATAGCCCGTTCTTCTGCTTACCGACAAAAATGCTGCCCGGCGGCAAACCCCCGATAGGAACTCTTGTTTACCCCCAAACCACCTCCGCGACCTACACCCTCGTCACACCAAAACACCCATTGAGATTTACTGTAAATTATCCCAACAAACCTTGGCTGCCCGGTAACATCAAAACGGCATCCTCCTCAGAAACGTCCGACCTTCCTTTCGTTGATCTGGCACTTTATGAATTGGGTCAGCAGTCAAAGTGCATGATTGGCAAACAGTGCCATGTACACACTTTGAACTCTTTTCATAATTCACCTTCATTTCCCCACCTATGGCCATCGCACTCGTGGATTCCGTGCCTCCCCTCTATAGGGCCTGCCTTTATTGCCACTTTTTGCTTTTTTTCTCGGCGAGGTTTAGTAGACCGTGGGACCGACAGTTTTTGACCCCCCATGCGAGGATATTCATCCTCGTGGTGGCGCCTGCAGTAGAAAAAATTACGGTAGGTCCCCCTGTCCACTTCGCAGCGCCTTTTAAGCCATCTGGCCACTGGACTGAGCTCGTCTTAGAGACTACCAATTTGATTCCGAGTTACATGCTGTCGCCATTTCGCCCGGAATCCAAACAGGTTGGTTTCCCCTCGCGATTTTCCTAATTTCAGCCATGTGTTTCTTTTTTGGTAGCGAGCCGTGCACGTATTCCAAGTTTGCCAGCTTGTCATCAGAAATTTTAGAAGCGGCCCTCCGGTTTGAGCGAATGGTTCTCTTCAGTTCGCGGGTCCGACTTTTGCACTAATTCATCTCCACCGCCCATGAGACAGTCTTAGTGAAACCCACCCAAGAAGCATTTGTCCCTTATTTCCTGTATGATGATACAACTCCCGGCGAGTCAGTGCGCCTGACCGTTTCACTTTTTCCCGTTCTACCCCTTATACGGGACGTTGGGTTTGGGCGTCATCCCAGGAGGATATGTTTGCATCTTTCGCTTTGATTTTTCCATGGACGTGAGAAAAAACCATTCGGCGATGCGCCGTATTCAAATTTTGATCGCTTCTCGACTGTGCTTCCCCGAGGAAATTTCCCCCCCCCCAATTCGGCCTTACCTAGGTTCGTCTGTCAACCCTTATGCTCCTTTTCTTTAACTGTCCATCGTGAGGGGTTTGAGTCCTTTTCTTCAACCTCGACCCAAGTACTCACCCAACAGACGAGGTTTTTTTTTTGTACCAGTTTTTTTCCAAGCCCCAATCACCGGCCGGCCCCTTGAATGCGTGTTCGCGGATAGAGAACCATTTTTTGACCCCCCCTTTAGGATTTCGTGCTTCCAATATTTGACCGTGATTCCCGTAGAGGAAGTGACTCCCAGTCTCAAAAAAAAATTGGGTCGGGAATGCGATCTGCTGTTAACGAACAGTCGGAGTTTACTGCTCTGAAAGATGTCCTCCGTCTAATTATTACCCCTATCTGCCATTTTTTTCTTTCTGCTTTCAGATTTTTGAGCAAAGCGCTCCAAAATCTCGCTTTTTCAGCTTGAATCTGGCGAAACTGAACTTTTCCTTCCCCCACACCAAACAAAAGCCGCCTTTTCGATTCCCACCCTGGCCGCTCCCCACCCCAGTATTTGAAACATGATGGCTGCTGTTGTCTCCTTTTTTCGTTCTGTCGGTTGATCTTTCCTCGAGCAGCTTAAAAAGGTTTGAATTGTCACCCGGTCACCGCGAAATTCTCCATATCGCTTTTGGCGTATTCTGTCCCGGCAAACGAGCCCCCTCACACCCCATGTACTCTCGATAGTAACGCCGTGCATCTTTTGCGGGTGCGCCCGATTGGAAATGGTTCTTTGACCCCCCTTGTGGTCTTGACCCCTATCTCGTCCCCTTCCGTGACCTTGAACTCTTCTCGGGCGCGTGTGTGTCCTATGTGGGAACGACCGTCCCCCATATATTGCATCCTCTCCGTTGTTGTCGAATAGATGGACTGCCCGACCGTAGACCCCCACCGCTCTGCCGAGAAGATAATCATTTGGCTGTTCCCTTACGCGACTTTCCCCGGGGAGGTCAAGACGGCATTGAAAAAATTTTCGCCCAAGATTCCTGCTACTTTATCGGAGAAGACCTTGGTGTGCCGTGGCTGCGTTTGCCGGCTTCTATCACGCCCCGTCGTCATGGAGATTTCGCGGTGACGAGTTTCCCCCAATTTTACCCCCGGTGTTCCTGGCTGCCTCTGAGTTCATTCTGGTTTCCACCATCAACAATGGCGCCCGAACAGCCTTCGCTTCTTTCCCTGTTTCTCCTGGGGTAGTGGAGCGGCATCATCCTGATTTGTTAGAATGGTCAAATACGGCTTTTTGATGGTGGCTTTTTTTTGTCAAGGGTTTTCCGCTTCAAGACTGAATCGAACCCTTGTGTCTTCTGTCTTTCTCCCGTTGTTTTTTTTTTCAAAGTCCAAGAACAGACTTGCACACTCTCCAATTATATAGTTTACTTGTTTTTTTTTTTTTTTTGTCTTTGGGTAGCCTCCATGTCAGAAGCAGACCTTACATCCCGTACTGTCGGACTCTATCGCGCTGAAAAACTTTTTTTTTGATACATGCATTTCTGTTAATTCCTCCAGGTTAATTCCCCGGTCATCCCGGTTGGCTCCACGGGCCCCAGGTTGCGGTTAATGCATCGCTCCCCCACGCATTCACCCCCCTCCCCCTCGGCTTGGGTGCTTTCCTGGTACTCCCTCCTTTATTTTTTAGTACTCTTTCTGATGTTAGCATGCGCCCCCCCCTTCACGATTGGACTTTTCCTTGTCTTTCGCACGGGTGTTCAGACGACACCTACATTTACTGTCGCTTCGGGTTTGTACGATGCCCCTAGGGAAGCACAATTGTTTTCGATCATTTTCGCGTACGCGCTTCGCGTGGTTCTCACTCTCCCGTGTCCCATCCCTCGTTTTTCTTCACTTCGCGTATGCAAAACAATTTTTCTACTACTGTTGGCAATTACCCAAACCACGATTCGTATCGGTTCCTCTTCGGCGGGACCACTAATTGGCGCACTGATTGCTTTGATTGGTTCATAGAATTAGTAGTAGTTACCCTGTTTTTTTTGTTCTCTACATTTCTTTCCAGTGTTTTTCCGCTGAGTTGCATCGGAACCACGACGCCCCTGTGCTAACTTCATCATTGCCCCCCACCCCATCGGTTGCCGGCAGACCCAGTTCCTCTCCCAGCTTCAACTTTGTTTTCATCGTAGACGGATCTTACCTCTCTGGTCGACTTAGTCTCTCTACTTTCTTAACCCACGTTTTTTAGGCAAGACGAAATGCGCCTACCATTTTCCGTAGCCTTGTTAGTCTCGGCCGTAGCTTACAGCTACATTTCCCCCCCCGAGGTTATCCCACCATCGCTCGAATAGGACGCTTGCCTTTTTTTCCATAATTTTTTCTGCCCCCCACTCCCCTTTTCGGAAATATCCCTTTATGATTTAATGTCTTTGGACGTCTATCGAAGAGACACCAACCTGGACAACCTTTTTGCGCACATCTCTCAGTCGCAGCCCAGACCTTTTTTACCCATCCCCCTGTTTAACTGGAACCATACTTTATTCCCGTCTAAAGGGAATTATGAAAATATTAAATCTTTCCTTTTTCAACTAATCACGTTTGCCATAGTCCATTTTTTCAGCTTTGCTCGCAACCTTTTTTGAGATGGACATTTCTCGAACGCTGCCTGTCCGTTTCGTATGCTGCTCGTTTGATTTCCATGCCCGCCCACCCTTTTGTTACTTTCAGTAACTACTTGTTTCTTGCCGATGGTTGTACAGGTCGCTGATTTGGGGGATGGTCTTAGTTACGCTCTTGTTGCCGCCCGGCATTGTTTTTTCGTAAGCACGACTCACAGGGCTATCGCTTACACTCCCGTAATGACTGACTTTTACCCTTCAACCCCGGCTTTTCGACCTAGCATTTACCGGTTCGGGAACCAAAAACGCTAGGTGGCCTTCACCCTATAGGAACGGATTTCATCGTCTCACACCGAGCTTTTCATGGGTTAGAAAACGATTCTCCTCCGTTTTTTTTGACCGTTCCGGCCCCCCCCTTTCGTTTCTAACATTCGAGTTGCGCCCCTCAGCATCGCCTTGTCTTTCGCTTTGATTCCTTCAATCCACCACCATCAACAACCCGACATGCCCCCCTTTTTCCACGATCCAGTCGATCGCGGTAACCCCTATCCAAATTACCAATCTCAGGAGCCCCTCTGAATTTTTTCTTTTGTTATTCCCTTCTCAAGTGCCTTTTTACCAAATTTCACACCTATCAATCCGTTTTTCTTTAGACTTTTTTTCAATATAGGAGAGGGTATGTTCTCCCACACGGGTTTACACGTGGTTGGCCCGGAATTTTCCCCCCTTTCGTTTATTGAGACGCGGCTTTGTTCCCTGTGGACCCCCCTCTGACTGGGCCGGCTCTCTGGTTCAGCCCCGCCCATGACAACCCCTTGACCTTCTATTTTCGTTTTTCCCCCACCTATTCCCAACCTTAGGTTGCCCTTCTCCAAGTCCGCAAGCATTGTTCTTTCTTCCCCCCAATTTTCATCCCGATAGTTATTTTTGGGCTCCCATCGTCTCCAGGGAACTGCCGCTGCATTCGACCTTTTTTTGGTTTTTTGAAAGGCGACCCTTCCGTTTCATTTGTGGTTGATTCCAATGTTCTTCTTCTCAGGCCGTTTTTTTGTTTTTTAGTTTTAGGACGCTGCGGGCATATTTTTATGTTCCCAATTCTTCCAACAAGATCTTCCTTCACAATTGTTTTTCGGGAACTAATATATTTTTTCCTTCCCTGTTTTTGATAGCGAATCGGAGCTTTTCCACCGTTCGCTACCCAATTCGCGGTGTTTGAAGCGGGACTTCGGCAGCCCCTTATTTCCGCAGTTGCACCTGTCCCGTGTGCGTCGCGGATCGGTTCTTGGACCTCAGCTAATTCTTTTTCCGTTCGCCAATGCAGCCGAAAACCACTACCGATCCCCGCGTGAAACTGCTTTAGACCGTTCCTTAAAAATTAACGGGTTTTCCCTTGATTCGCCGCCTCACACCCCCGCTTCCGCCAGTCTCTCTTATCCGGGAACACCCTCCTCTGACCGTTTTGATCGAAGAAGGTGTTGCCCTATACCTGGTTCCCCCCCCCGTTGTCGGGAACGGTTTTCATACGGTCCGCTTTCCTTTCGTCGTGTCTCTTTGCACGAGCTGCCCTACGGGCTATGATATCTCTTTACCCTATTTAAGTTTTGTGGTTGATCTATTTCCAGCCCCTCGTCCGAGCTAAGAGAGTCCACGAAAGATCCGGCAGGCAACGTTTGTCCCCGTCCCTGATTTCTCATTGCCCGTGATCGCACTCCCTCGATCGGTAAGCTTCCGGGTTCGCGGCAACGATAAGCCGGTTTTTTTGCGCGGAGGATCGAGTGTAGCGAGGAATCCTTCCCGCCCTCCCCATGAACCTTCTACAGCTGCTCGTGCTCGTGGGTCGTTTTTTCTATTCAATTTGCCGGACGGACCCGCCCTTCACGAGCTGAAGGGTCCCCCCCTTATCGCCCGAGATTAGTTCCCTTTTGACTTTTTCTTGAGGGAACTCTTCTTCTCCTGGATGCCTGAACGAATGTCCCCTCCCCATCCTCACCCTTCGAGGGTCGACTTCTTTTTTTTCAGATTCGCTCACCTTTCTCCAGAGATTCTTTCCCTACGCTCCACCCCAATGTGCGAGTTTGCCCCCCCCCCAATTTTTACCTTGAGCAAAGCTCCATAATACGCCCCGCCAGCGCTCTTACACACCACAATCCACAAAACAGGACCCCTGCTACGCTTTATGCGATTCAAACTCCCCCCTCCTGTTGTTCGCATTTACCGGCGCCCGATTCAGAGTCATCGTGTATGGATCTCTTTGCTTTTCTTCAGACCCGGCGCACCCGGTTACGGTGATGAATCGAACAATCCATGTCGTCGTCTCGTCTTTAAACCGCCCCCCTGAAGTGGATAGGTGGCTTTATTACCCTATAGCACGAACATTCTATTTTGTAATTTGATGTGTTCCCCAACGCTGAGACGGTCAGGCACTTCTCCCCCTTTCCCCCTCCCCGTCGCAGTTAGGTCTCCCCAATGACGCGAAGAATTTTGATGTTCAACTCTTGGTTCTTGTTCGACACCATAGAATTATTGCATCGTAGCTATTTCTCTATTGGCATTCCTGTTTTTTTCCTTTTCCTCAAAATCACTGAGATTGATCTTAAGCTCCCCCTCTTTAGCATAGATATAACTAAGGAGTCTTTAGTAAAAGTGGTTTTTTGTTTAAGCTTGTTTCGACCTTTCTGGTGACGCATTGTAACCTAGTCGTTTTTGATTGTTTGTGTGCTTTATCACCGTAGGAGGAGGATTCGTAGAGAACCCCAGAACAAGAGCTGCCGAGCCCCTCCCCCCCGAACGACTTGTTGTTTCCCGAACATAGCATTGCGTAGCTTTCACGGTCATAATCGTTTTAGAGACACCTTTTCTCTGACTGGGTCGCTCGTTGTGATGTCCCCTCTTCTTGGAGCTGCCGTTAATATCTGAGGTATACTGCCATGTAAGAGTTTTGACAGGATAGTGTAATGGGCGGTCTCGTCCGGGGTTCTTAGGTGAACGTTTTCCTTCGGACGTTTTGTAAGCGATACTCCTTGTTGGTTCTCTTAGAACCAATTTGCTCAGGGGAAAACACCCCCTGCTCAGAAACCCGCCACAAGAAACAACGAGATGCAATTTTTAAAAGCCCTTAAAAAAAAGAGCTCTCGCCCACGTTACTGGACAGTCCCCAACTTTGGGCTTTCTCAACCAGATCCCACGAGCATCACCCCCTCGAAGGGCCTCTACCGGCAGAGTTCGATCTGGCCACTATAGTCAGTCTTTTGTTGGGGTATGCCTAAACATTTTACTGAGAGTGAATTTGATCTTACCTTTGAACCCTTTTTCCCCCCTATTGCATAATTCACCTTCAGCCTTTCCCCTCCTCTTTTGGCCCCCGTCGCCACTCGTGGGATTCCTGTGCCTTACTGAGAGAATGGTTGCTTGTAACCTTTTTTTGACTGGGCTCTTGGATAGCACGTCGGGGCCTTGAAATTTACTCAACGCGGTATATTCCTCCTGTTGCTGTTCAAGTCGACAAAAATATCAGTTTTCGTCGTCCTATTCGCAGAGATGTTCATCTTTTGGCAAGTGGAGCAGCCTTTTGCCTCCCTTTGATTGTCTTTCCATAAACCTGAGCTGCTCGAATGTATGCGCATTCCGTTTCCCACAGGCGTGGTTTCCAGCTATCGAATAAGGCTCAGCCATGATGACATTTTATAGAAGCATTTTTCCGAATCACTCTGTTTTAAGCTTTCTCTATCCCTTTCCTAATACTTGCAGGCGGTGGTTTTTTGCAGAGACCGTTATACCTCAGTTCGTCGGGCGAATTGCACTTCCATTACGCATCGAAAAATGGAACTCTCCCGTCGATTGTTTGTATTTCATATTTTTTATTAGAGAACACCCGACTGACATGTCCCCCCGCTAAGTCTTATGATCCAACTCTCTTCGGGTCGCAAATGATAGTTTTAAAGCCTGAAGGTCCGTGAGTCCGAAGTAGAGTGAAGCGTTTTTTTCTTGGTGCTTTTACAAACTTTGATTCCGATGTTTTCATACTATCGTATCTATTTTTAGGGCCGGAGGTGCTTTACCACCTACTTTTTGCTGATGCGCGTAGATAGTTGATATCTGCCGACCCGATTCCCTAGGTGTACACCACTCGGCACCAAAACCAACTGAGCCCTGTAAATGAGCTTCGTTTCAACCCATTATTGCGAATGCTGACAAGTCCAAGTGCCTTTGTGCGCATTCCCCCCCCACCTCCCAAGTACCCCCCTTTTTTACGAGGGTTTTGAGTACCCGTTACAAGCCAACCAATCACCGTGCCTCATTTGTTTTAATGTTTTCGCCTGATCGCCTTCCCCCCCCAAGTTTCGCAAACATTTAGATTCCTGACGGCCCCCTTTCGGATGACCGAGATTAACCCGATTTTTTTTTTTGAACTTGACACACAGGTCCTCACCCCCCCAAAACTGGGGGATCTGCTTTTGCACACGACGTCCTTTTCTAACCTTTGTCTCACCTGGTTTCGCACAGCTTCGCCGTCTAATTATAAAGACGGGAAGTCTCTGTTCTTTCGGACCTCAGCTCTCCCCCCTTAAATAGCGCATAAAATTTACCGATTGCTTGCTTGGAACTTTTTTTTTTTTAGCAAGCCACCAACCAAACGAAGCCTGGAAGGCCTTTCCCACCATCTTTTCCTTTTCCCCCCCCCAGTAGATGGAAAAACCCCACCCTCTATCGGGTATTGTTTTTATGTTTGTTCCCTGCTGGCCACCTATTTCTTTTCCCGAGCAGCTTGTAAAAAACCTTTTTGTCAAGTTTGTCCTCGTTAACAGAAAATCCCCTGACTCTGGTCTCGTCGGTGACCTTAAACAAGTCCAACGTATTCCCACCATGTTCCTCTCTCCTGAATAAGTGCATCTTCGGGCCGGACATTGTAATATCATAGTATTTGCCAGCAACCTTGTCGATGGCTCTCGTTCTGAACCCTTTGTATTGAACTTAGGTTCTCAATCTTTGTCTTTGTATACTGTTCGGAAAGACGTCCCACCATATCGCTATCCGCCTCTTTGTTTTTTTTGCCTTTTTTGAGAGATGGGACGTTTTCCGGACCTTATTTCCCACAACAAAAGATTGCCCGAGAAGTCCTTTCAATCATGTGCTTTTTCCCCTACCCTTTCAGTCTATTACGGCACACCCACCTTGGAGGTTCCCCCACCGAAGGCAGCATTAACCTTAACCCTCTGTCCCGCCGCAAAGCTGCAGGCTTACCATCGCATTTGAAGGAAGGAGTGTGACCCTTGGTGCTTCTTTGTATGGACTGGCACCGACCTTTACGCCTCGTCGATGGAGATTTCGCGGTTCCCTGATTTACAATTGCCCCCTGTTTTTCAAATTTCTTTCGATGTCCCAACTCACATCGGGCCATAATCAAACATGGCGTCATTCCCCCCAGCCCCCCTTGGTTTCAATTTTTTTCCCACGGGGCGTGGCTCGGCCCAAGATTGCTGACTTCCGTCCCTTGCTTTGGGTTGGGTTTCTTGCTCCCATGTCATTTAGTTTCGCTTCCGGCTGAAACGATTCCTTTGAGCGCTTCCCCTCGGACCTTCTGCCCGGCCATATATGCCCTGCTATTATACTAGACGGCGAAGCTTCTTTTGCAGACCTCATGTCATTCCGCGAATTTCGACCTCACGCCGTTAGGTAGTATTTTCAATTCCCCCTTTTTGAACTGATGCGTTCACTTCCTTCTCGTTTTTTACTCCCGTTCATCTAGGTTTGCGTCACTAAATACCCCAATGTGTTTCGAGTTTAATGATATAGATCCCCAGCATCCATTCTCGGTGATTGGGTGGGCTGGATACACTCCATCGTCTTTTTGAATGTGTGTTCGTTTTTATCCTGGCAACCATCACGATTGGACTTTCAGCAAATTCACCTAATGTTGGTGCAGACGACCCTCATTTAATGGTTCGCTGATTTCTTGTTTCCATCTTTCTCGTTTTGACGCAATTGTCGGATCCCCCCCAGGATCTTTCTCTACGAGTTGCATCGAAGCTTGTCTCTCACTCTTTACGTCGCCATCATTACGCGTGTCGATGACACAAACATACTCATTGTATGGTTGTCACTCCCCCCCACCCCCACACGATTTGTATTCTCTTTCACTCGGCTGCAACTATCTTAATTGTGGCACTGACTTCCTTTCGTGGCAAGTCACATTTTCTGTCCCGTAGCCTGTGCTGTCTTACATCGTTCTGTCTCTGTCGGATTTTCCCTCTGCATACTTATTGACAATTATGAACCCGTTCAGAATGCTTGCTAACCCGGCCTTTTTCCAACCCACGCTTGCCTTCCACATTGATCGCTGACAGCTTCCCTTTGAATAGCTGCACGGTCCACCGTCCTTGCCATGGCGAGCTTAGTCCTTTTTAAATGTGTAACCCCTTTTTTGGTAGGAAGACGAATTGCCCCCTTCTCGCAGCGATAATTGTTTCTCCGTTTCGCGATAAGTTCAACTTTCCCCGCCCCCACGCTGAAATCACGATGAGATAGGCTATAGCGCTTTTAAAAATAATTTTCTTCTTCCCCGCCGCAACTAGTAGTTTGGAATCTCCCCCTCGATGACCCATCTGACCCCTTTAGTTCTACTCAGACGAGACCCTCCCAGTTTCAATCGCCCCCATAATTCGCAGCATTTATGAAACCTCCCTCCCCAATAGAGTTATCAATCTTGACGCCCTATGCGGTCTCTCTGTACCAGTTGATTATTGACAATTCGTACAGTCATGGTGGAAGGGTAACTCATCCGTTTTCAATAGCATGCCGCTTTTTATCGTTGAAACCCATCTTTTGGAGTGCCCGACGAACTCTTCGTCAGTGCCCTTATGAGGATTCGCTGTTTTTGTGTCCAGGGAAGCCACTTGTTACTCAAGTAACCCCAATTTAGTGGTTTATGGTGTAACTTTTATTTCCTTTTCTTGGATTGTCTGAGGTAAGAGGCGGGCCGGCCCCCCATATGACCTTTGCTGGTTTTGTCCGAGTAAGACTCCAATCACCGTTTCTATAGCCTTACACAAGTACTAGCATCCGCGTTACAGCGACCCCGTAGTACCTCCCGCATTTTACCCCCCTTAGGGTATGGAAAAAATATTAAAGTTGACTTCCTTAGTAACATTCAGCTCCAAGATCAGTCATCCCCCAACGAGCCCCCATCCCTTCTCACCGCTTGTTACGGATGATGAAGAGTTCCATGCTCTTCCCAATGCCGTAGGTTTTCTAACCCACATACAGCATGATTAGCTTTGCCTCATCCCCTACTCCCCCCGCTTTTTATTTTCGTAATTGACTACTTTTATAGAACCACCATTCCAACCCGACTATGTCAATGTGAGCCCCCCCTCTACATGTCGATATCGATCCCCCCTCCCCTTTGGAACGCAGTTTTCTGATCTGTCTCGAATGCGTAGCGTTCAGATAACTCCTCAATTGATGTTTAACCCAATATCACCCCCATAGCTCCCGTCTTTTTAACCGAAGTTCAATATCTCCGAGGTATCTCCCCCGCGGTTACCAAAGGGTTCCCCTTTTCGCGCAATTGCTTATGCAGACGGGGCGGTAGGAAGACTTTTGTCTCCAAATTTTGGTTCCTTCTAGGAGTACCTGTTCCAGAAAGCCCCTGTACACAAGGAAGTTTTCTGCTCCCTTTTCTATCGAAAAATCCTTAACACCCCGTGTGACTTTTCCCCCCGCTACGCAATGGATTTTCGTCCCCCATAATCCCGACAGGGTTTGGCCTGCGCCGGTATAAGTCCGGTTAGATCAGACCTTCTATACGAGGTCTTCCTATCTTAAAGGCTAAAGTACCATTCTGGTTGGTCGATTTGTCTTTATCGCCCCCATGTGCAGTAGCAGGAAGTTTTGGTCCCTGTGTGTCTCCATTAAGCTGGCGGTCCTCCATATTTATGGCCCATCCAACGATTCTTTTTTTCTCGTTCAAATTGTTTTGAGTTTAAGTGAATATAGTGAGGCTTCTATCGCCCCTCTTGCGCTCCCCTTGTCCCGCGCCCAAGCGAGCGGTGCGAAGCGGCAGTCCCCACCCCCCCCCCCCCCCCCCCCCCCCCCCCCCCCCCACCCCTTCCCCTCTAACGACCCGTCTTTACGCCCTCGTTCCTCAAAACTTAACGTCACATCTCTACTGCGTGTTCCCGTTGAACCTCCTTGCTCATTCCATTTCTTTCGGCAAACCTCACCCTGCATCAAAACATTCCGATCCCTGCGGAAATCTTCCCTCATTAAACCTCAATTTGTAATGATTACGCCCCCTTTGCTCCCCCCTATCCGCGCACCCGTCTTCTTCTAGATCGCCTACGGGGCACAAATGTTCATCTTGCCCTTGATCGAATGAAGGGTTTACTGATCGGCCCGAGGCGAGTTCCTTTACCCCTACACGTCCCCCCCATCTTAGATGTCTCTCTGACCGCGCTGCACTTGATTTTTTATGC
>Ga0179593_1723497_pt1 | contig 13456 bp, 12 predicted proteins | sample CZODoug2_1_08_16_FD_185931 | JGI IMG/M metagenome (GOLD analysis project Ga0179593, IMG submission 185931) | Vadose zone soil fungal communities from Angelo Coast Range Reserve, California, USA - CZODoug2_1_08_16fungal (PacBio error correction) | ecosystem: Environmental > Terrestrial > Soil >... | reverse complement strand
TCTCTCATGAACATGATGTTTTTGACATCCTTCGGCGGGCGGTGCCCCCCCGGAACCGCCATAGGATTTAGATAGCATCCCCCCCGCAAGATTCCCCCCCTCGCGACGTGTTCGACCCGTAGTCCGATGGATGTCCCCTCCCCGAAGGTTCTCCCTTTTCGGCAAGCACGCCGAGCGCTCCGTCCCGCGGATCCCGGTGGGGTTTCGCAATACCAAAGCCCATGCTCTGACCTGGAGGGTTGGGATCGGCCCGTGTTTGTAGTCATTGGAGACAGGCGGCACCCCCTTTTGCCAGGACAGCCCGATCTCCTTTTTTTCGCTAGGTGACCCCTGCCCTTCGGACCAGACCAGAACCCCCCGCGACGTTAGCTCGTTCCGTTTTAGCCGACGTCTTTTTTTTGCGCCATTGGTCTCTGTCTGCATCGGGTCCAGCGTCTGGGGTTGAATCTGTCTCCGTTGTTCTGTAGACCATTTTTCGGTCGCTGAGCCAAGGTGCCGTCGCCAAGTCGGCTCGGGCGATTCCCGCAACAGTAGTCCAGTTCCACTCTTCTTCCCACCTTTCTGCCCGGCACGTGCGCGCCTTATTTCAATCAAGCTCACTGCGAACCCCCCCCCTCTTCACCTCGAAGCAAAAGCTCGCTCCCGCAGAAGAGGCCGCTTTCTCTCCTCGATCTTTTGGCTCCGGTCTTCGATTGGCGCTCATTTAGTCCTCCGTCCCCTGGTTCCACTACGAGATGGCTCGACACTTGATTCCCCTAAGGTCTCTATGACTGTGAGAGGAGCTCGAATTCAACGAAAAGACCCCTTTCACAGGCCCCGCCATGATACCGAAACGCGTCGCCAGCAGACGCGACAGGGAGCCAGGCTATTTTTTAAGCGTTCGGCTTTTGCCTCAATGCTCGCGGGACTTTCCGATGGCAAGATCTGTTCTCTTACCCCCTTCCTCCGAGAGCCCAGGAGCGCCGTTGCTTGCGCAAGAAGGAAATACCCTCTGACCGCTTAACGGTTCTCATTGCCTTCGCGCGCCCTTCTATCTTCCGTGGAAGTCAAAAACGCGCCGCAACCCCGTGTTGCCCTCGGCGACGGGGCTGGTGACTCTTTTTTCCTCCGACGCTTGGTCCTAGCGAGCTGAAGCACATCGCGGCTCCTTTCGATAGGCTTTCGGACCGCCGTTCTCCCTGCGAGGTCTTATGTGGCTGCTCCCTCGGCAGGTCGATCCGTGTGACCGTGACCCGAGGGCGAACCGTCGACTTTCGCCCCTTTCCTCCGCATCCGGCGCCTTTCGCCTACTCTTTAGTTCTAAGTCGCCGCACGCTACCGGCTTGGTTTGACGAGATGTTTTCACCACTCGCGAGGCTATTCTGACGGTTCCGGAAATCGGCCCGTGATTGTTCAGATAGTACAAATTTCCCTCCCTGTCACATCTGAGGATCTTCGTTCAGATAAGGGCGGTTAAGCCCGTTTTCAGGCGATTTCCCTGTCTTCCAAATGGTGGAACGAGGCTGCGTAACGCTCGAGAGCAAGGGCCGCGCGCTGTTCCATCAGCCTGGTAGAGGAGACAGGACGGAGGCGATTGAGCCGTGACTCTTCCGGGCCTTCCGCCTCCAAGGGGCCGGCACATTCTCCTTCTGAGGCCCAGCAGTCCAGCCCTCCCTTCCCGCCGAGGCGCCCCATTTGAGCTCCTGTCGGCTTGCCCTCTTGCGTCCCAAAAAAGCACTACAGTTTTTGACAGCAGCATGCCGACGGTGTGCAGCGGGTTGAGGAGAGGCAGGCGCATGCTCGGCGGAACGTCGAGATAGGAAGTATTGTGCCACATAGAAAGGCGAAAGGTTTTGTAAGGCGCGTCTGCGCGCAGTTCCCGTAGATGGCCTTTCGGGAATCTTCCTTCTTTTTCAGCGATGAAGGTTGACAGAGAAATCGCCTCGTATCGGACCAGGCGGCTCCCTCCCACCCAGTTCTAGCGCCGTGGTTGGCGATTTTGGCTATCCTTTCTTCCGAGGATGAGAGGAAACGGCGGTAGAGCTGCCGCAAGCATTTTCCGTCTCTTCTCCTTGGTGCAGCAGATCTCGATCGACGACGGGTCTTGCCTTCCTCTATTCTCTTCCTCCTCATCAGTGGGGTTTCTCCGCTAATTGTCCTCGTTTTTCGTCTTCCGCCCCCTTCTTTTGCGAGATCGGGACAAGAACAGTCCGCGCTCTCATGCTCTCGTTCCTACCTCCCTCTGTGCCGATCATAATCGGCAATTCTTTACCCCCTCTCCGGCGTGGCGCCGGTGGGCGCCGAGGTAGTCGCCTGGATCCCTCGACGCGTTTGTGTGTGGCGTCACCTTCACTGGCCGGATTGGTCTTATTCCGAAAAGGTTGGACGGGCCCAACCCCCCCGTCCAGTTCTCCTTTACTGCAACCTGTTGCTTCCTGGTCGAGATAGCGCCGACTGACGCGACAGGTAGCCCTCCTCCGCTTCTGCGTCAAAGCCCCACCACCCTCCCTGCTTCCAAGTGCGGTCGGCTGCGACGCCATCGCCGCGTGTCCTCTTCAAAGGGTGCGCGCGCGGCGCGCTTGTTTTGCTCAGCCGAGTCTTAACCTGTCCTCCCCTTTTCGGGCGGCCGAGGCTCCCCCTGCTATCCAGCTTGCAGCATTTTCGCCATTTTCCTTCCTTCCGCGCGCAGTAACGGATGTGAAGCTGCGCTTCCCCCCTTGCTTGCGTCTCGCGTACGGTCAATTCTCCAGCGCCCCCGGCCCTAAGTTCGCCGCCGCCTCGCTGAACTTGATCCGAGGGGCTCGACCTTCTTTATCTAGCCCAATCACCCTTCCAGGTTCGACAGCTCCGAGCCCAGGCAACCACCCCGCCACAGTGGAGGAATACGCTTTCCCCCCCCACCCGCGAGTAAGCAGCAGGTGTGCGGCGTTCCCTTTACAAGTCTCTTCGGAAAAGGCTTCTCGCGGCAGTCCTTGTTGCCACTTTTTCGCTTCTATCCCTCGTCCCTGCTCGACCGGATCGCCGTGCAGAGGTGCCCAGCCTCACCGTACCCCCTTGATCCCGCGGAGGCTTACAAGGAGCCCCGCGCTGTCCTCAGCCCGCGTCCGCTCGTTTCCCAGCAGCGGCAAATTTCGAAACTGGCACCGCCGGAGCGACGTCCTGGCACTCCCCCCTATCCCCCTCCCACTCCCCCCCCCAGTTCTCCCCCCCTATATCCCTCCGACCCATCTTCGTCATTCGTTTTCCTCCCCCTCGTATTTGCGCGATGGTGGTGATTGAGTGCTGATCGCCCGAAGTCCTTTGTCTGCCCGTACTGGAGCGGTAGAGGTAGCTGCCCAAGTTCGCCCCTGCCCTTGGTAGATTGGCCCTAGTCCGGCAACAGGTCGTTTCAGAGAAACTCATAGGTTTTTTGAAGCCAAGCTTGCCGGCGGCCCTCCCTCTTCCAGCGCTCCTCTCTGGCCTTCTTCGAGCCGTCCGGTCGTAGAACGGCGGCCCTTTTTCAGAAGTTCCCCCTCTTTTGAATGAGCTCCTCCCCGTTTCGGCGCCATAATAGACGGCCTGCGGACATCAGATTGTGCTCTCGCCGCCCCAATTCCGTCGCGACTCTATTTCCTTTCCTTGCCCCCCACCCCTTCACGAGACACCAAAGGGCCGCAGCTTTTCCTCTTTTTTTGGCTTGCTGCGCTCCGCCCTGTAGGCTTGAGGCTTTTTTGGCACGTGACGCTTGGCGACATCTTCTTTCCGAGGAGCAGTTGCAGACCCTCGACCCGTTGCTTTACAACTTCGACGGGGTCTATCTGCATCTCCCTTGTGTAGTACGGAACCGTGGCGTTATGTACTCCGCCTGTCTAAAGCGCACCGCGTACCACATAGCGCCCACAGGAAATGGACAGCTCCCAAATTTCGGACCGCCGTCGACCCAACGGACGAGCTGCTGATTGCGAACCGGGCTAATCTACAACCCGCGACCGCCGCTCGTATCGTCAGCCTTTGGATATTTCTCCTGGGGAATATACGGCAGGCCTCGTCACTACAGGGTCGCGCATTGTGGGGTTCCCCTGCTCATTTTAATCTTGGGTCGCGAGGACGGCGGCCCCTCTGTGCTTCTTAATAGAGTAGAACAGATTGCAGACCGCAATGCTTGAGGACCATTACTCCAGACTCGTTGCGTTCTTCTCTCAATCTATTTATGCTTCACTGCCAAAATGCCCCGAATGCTGCGAAACCCCATTTCAAGGTTCTATCGATAATCTCATACGTTTTTTGAGAGGATATCACCTTGCCTTCTTTTTTAGATCCTTTGTCTTGCGTGCCGGACGTCGCCCCGCTTGGATCGAATGACTTTCCCCCAGGCTCGATTTCCGTTGCTTAACCATAGCCGTGCGGAGCCGGGTTCGACCTCTCTGTGACAGCCATCTGATAGCCGCCGTAACGCTTGATCTCTTTCCCCTTTGGTATCGGCTCCACGCCCCAATGCGCTTTACTACTTTTTTTTTTGTTTTCAGGAGTTGGAACTCTTGTCTTTGCAGCTAGTCCTGAATCCAATGGCCAGACACGGATCGTTCCCAAGGTGTTCAGTGCTCCCGGCCTTCGGGACCAAGAACCACCTGATCTCTTTCTTTTTCCTTGGCGACCTGAATTTCCCATTCTGTGGGTTTCTTTGCATCTGAAGCGTCGTCCCCCTGGGTGAGAATCTTGTTTGTACTACGTTTTTGTCGCCTTTTTTTAGAGGAGCAAGCTTTACACTTTGCCCAGACCTTTAATTAGGCCCTCACCCTCCGTTCTGCCTCCAAGACCAAGGGTAGATTTCTTCCAGTGCGCTGAAGAGACTATTTTCTCCCAAGATCACGTCGTGCCCTTCTCCAGACGACTCCAGCGAGCGTGAGGACTAACTAATTACCTTTTCCCTGCGATCGTCTGCGATATTTTGTGGCTCTCGATTGGTTGGAGACTCTCAGACCTTCCTCTCCGCCGGCGAGACAAGCTGATCGACGGGCCTCATGTTCTCCTGGACGCCTGAGGAGCCGCCAACGCACGCTTGATGGCCGGGCCGGCCCGTATACCGACGCTTCTTCGTACGACAGAGAACGACGAAACGCAGTTTCCGGCCGAGTTTTGGCCTAACATGCACGCTGTAGCTTAATCTCTCGGATGCTTAGCTGGCACCTTGCGCTGCTCTCGACGTAAGCGAGCAAGAGCTTACACTTTTCTGATTGGTCGCGCATCAGCTACATCTCTCTCACTTTCTTTTCGCGACATAGACGATATCCGTAATACTCGGAGGAAAAGTCACCACCTTTGGCAGCAAATCCCTATTTACGCACTCTGGTGTTTGGAGTTCGCCCACCAGCTTTCTGTTCACCTTTTTTTTTACCTGCGGAGCCACAGGCCCTGAGCAAGAGGACTTCTTTCGATCTTTCACTTTGCTTTGAGTGATCAGAGGAGCTGTCTTTGGCCTTGGGAGGCACGGCCAGATAATTCCCTGTTCCCGTCTCTAGACGATTTCCCCTTGCAACTTGTCGTGCTCCCTTGCGCTTTTTCCCCTTTCAAAGAGCTTTCGAATTTTTTCAAGCGACCTCCCCCCCGCTGCCTTCCGAGGCCTATAGTCTCCCCAACTTGTAGTCCAGTTCCCTGTGGTTTTCCCGGTTGGGCGGCCTTTCCCCCATCTCCGCTGCTGAATTTCAGTCCTTCCCAGGCCTCACACCCAAAGCTACGTTTTTTACTTTCGCCTTCTGGCGGGTTCGTTATTCCTTTCTCGCCCGTGGACCGAGGAGAATAACCTTTCGGTGTCTGTGACAGCCTCCATCGCGTCTCTCGCTGTTCAATTCTCTGCGGATTTTCATCTCCAGGACCGGAGATGGCGAATGCTCGTCCGTTCTTCCTGACTTCCGAGGCGCGACTTGGACTCCCTGGTAGCATCGCGACTCTCTCTAGGAAGCAGAGACCGAAGTGCGATCTGCCCCATTTGCTTGGCGATGAGTAAGCCAACCTTCTACCGACCTTTAAAGTCCTTCATTCTACGGTGGTTGATTCTTTGACGGAGCAGCGAACTACTTGGGCCTTTAGCCGTGATCTTATTCTCGATTTTTTTACCTGCAAGAAGGAGACCCTTTGTTTTTACGCTCGCCGGCTCTGCGCGAAGTTGGCCATTTCCCCATTAGGGATAAGGCACCCTCCCGCCTCCCATTAAGGTGAAGTCAAAACAGATTTCTCCTCCCCGCGCGTACAGGACGGAGCTTTCCCACCTGCTTCCAGCGCTTTGTTTTAGTCGGTGTTTTAAATATGCCGCGGCTTCTTTCGGTCCCACCCTTTAGCAGAGACTACATGGAGAGAGTCTTTTTCCTCTCTGCGATTTCCCAGAGGACGGAGGGATACTAAAACTTTCTCTCCTACATCAATCCTGTTGTTGTGGTTGCTTTATACATGGTACGTTTTCGTTCTCCGAAGTCGTCGAATCTACTTCAGGCGAAAAGACACTCGTCTCTTTCTTTCTGCAAGCCGGTGAAGATCCTCTATTTTTTCCAACTCCACCCCAAGAGCTTAAGCCTTGTGGGTCGATTTCTCCCTGGATCACTCGGACGAGGTCCTTGGGTGATGACTTCCCCTTCCCTCTTTTGGTGGCGTGTGCCTGATTGCCAGCTTCTTTTGACGCCTCCTACTTGGTGAAAGGCCGTCTCCTCTCAACCATGGGACTTATTACTTTCCCCCTCTATAGGCTCCCTCTCTCGACTTGTCGCACTAGAAGCAGTCTTCACTGCCGCTTTCGCCTTAACTCCCTTTCACCCCCCCTTAGGTCCTGATTTTTATGGAAAACTCTTCTTTTGTTTTGCACGACAGAAACTAGACCCGTTTTTTTCCATTTCAGGCGCTGTGCTGGGTCTCTCCTTTGCAGTATGCCACTTTCGAGCCCGCGTCCCCTTTCGTCCCTTCCGATCATCGGAAGAAGGTTATTCTCTTTTCCTTCTCTCTCGCTTTCCACATCCTCCAGCCGAAGCGGATGGTAATCTGAGATTTCATCTGTCTCTCTGTCCGAGTGTAGAAGAGTCCCCCTTTTCTGCCTCGCAAGGCTACCGGTTTTTTGCCTGCTCTTCCCCAGCGGCTTCTAGATTGTGCGTGAGCCCGTTTCCTATTCTTTTCCAACAGGGAATCGTCAGGGAAAATTTCGCTCCAAAGGCCTCAAGACAGTTGGGGCTCATCGGCTTCCCCTGAATCAGGCAGCCTTGTTGTCGTTGTTGAGATGAGAGTATTTCACGGCGAGCGGATTTGGGCCTTCGTTCACGACGCCCTGGCCTGAACTGGTTCAAGAGACTCCGATCAGGTACCGTATTTACCCCCTAAGTCCTATGAGCGTTCCTTGCAACAGAACGAAACTGAATAGATACCTCGGTAGATTAAATTTGCTTCTACACTGATTTAGAGATTGTCTCAATTCCCAGATCTCACGACCCGAATCTGGAGAAGAAGGAAAAGCCCGTTTTCCTGAGTGTTACACCCTTTCTTTTTGACGCCCAGCGCTGGTTCGTGATCTGCAGCTCTGACGGGTGATCTCCATGCTCTTACCACCAGATTGAAAGAGTAGAGGTAGCTTTGTTGATCCCCTCCCCTTTTAGTCTATGGGCTCGATTTTATATTCTTTTTCCGTAATTTCTCTTTAGCGACTAGGAAGACTCGGCCCCTCGGAATTAGGAAGCATACTTTTCTTGATCCTCAGTTGACTTTCAGCTATACTCCCTGCTAGGATTTTGCCCCTTTTCTTTGCAGCATCTTGCGCCTGACCTTTTATCTCTCCTTCCTTTTAGTTGAAGGCCATAACTCTCCGCTATCAGCTTTTTTCCTGCGCGTTTCGTCTTCTTCCCTGCGTTGGAATGCTTTTTAGCGCTCTTTCGACCACCCCAACTCGCTCCCATGTATAGCTTCTCGTATTGCCTTGCTTCGCTTCGTTTTTGGTCGATTTAGCAGGGATGAAAGGTTGTTCCGCTGCCCTTTTTCGAACACTTTGCCCCTCCTTTGATGAAATTTAAGACATTGAATTTGACCTTTTCGTGCTCCCCCCCAGTAAAATTTATTATATGCCATGATTCGACTTTTGAGTTGCCGTGTTCCCTCCTGTTCTTCTCTGTCTCCAGCGACCATTCTACTTGGGAAACCACCCTTTTTTGTTTTCCCCAAGTGACCTAATACTTGTAGGCCTAACATCTTCATTGTAGTAGCACGGACCCTTTCTCCCCCCTTCTCTTTGTTTTTGGTCTGTTCAAATCCTGGCCTTTCTTCAAATCTCACACCCTAAGATCTCTTTGTTTCAGCCTGGGATATGACCTTCCCACTCACCTTTCCCTGCAGTCCGATCGCCACCCCTCCCCCCTACTACGGCGATCCCTTGGGGCGTGTATGTCCTTCCCCTTGCGAGAGAGAGGCGTTCTGATCGTTTCTGGCTGTGCAGAAGGAAACTGGCACCCTTTTTCTGACGCAATAGGAATATTTTTTTTTGCCCCTGATCCTCGCTTGCGTGGGCTTCGATCTCCCCATTCTCTCTTTCTTCATCCGAAGCCAACCTCTCCCTCCTTCTTGACCAACATCCATCCCCCATTTTCTCTTACTTTTCCTCCCATCATCTTTTGTTGTGTATCCTCAGCACATTGTTTCCCTTTATGTTTGCATCTTTTCGAGGTTTTTAGCAATTAATGCAGCCTACAGAGATTAGAGGAAGTTTGTCAGCCCATAGATGCGAGAAGGGTTTGAGTCCTCCCCCGATCCGAACGATCCATTCCCTTACCTTTTTCCTCCAGAGTCTGCCCCCCACCCATTAGAGATAACAACAAGTTCGCGCCCCATGAGCCTTTCTTTTTCTTTATTTACATCAACGCAACTCGATTCTGACTTGTTGGCTTCCCCGGCTTTACTTTTTTTGAGCGTCCCTGGTTCGATTCTCATTTTTGTTGGTCAAGAATCCCTTGTCCTTTCCTTGTGCGTTGACCTTAGTGAATTTCAAAGCACAACTTTCTCGAAGAGCTCTTTATTTGCCCGATAATCTAATTGTTAGAGGAATTGTTTTCTCCTAGTTCCTAGTAGGAGATTCTGTTGTCTTGACGAATCTTGTTGGTTTATAAGTTGTTCTCATTTCTCCTTAGACCTTTATTGCCTCAAGGCCCCCCCAGTTTGGATTATTGTCCCATCAGCCCCCGCCCTTCTTTTAGTTCAAATTCCCCCAAGGTTTCATTTTTTCTCCTTGTCCCGTTGCCCCCCCGTTTCACCCCTGGCAATTATTTTTCTTACCCCTGAGAACGACGCCCGACCGACGCGCAGCCATCCTACCCTCGCCAGTTCCCTGTCCTCGATCTTTTGTGCTCTTGCGCTAAGGAGAACCTCCTCCCTCCGTTTTTTCAATACTTACCGCGCTCCCACGTTTTCGTGATTCTATATCCTTCATAAGAGAAGCGGTCTTCTCCTCACTCCGCAAGCGCTTTACTTCCCCTCCCCTGATTGTCTCCTTCGCGCGGCTGCTCTCTTTTCTTCGACGCCGACCGGCTCCATTCCCTTTCCTCTGACTTCCAGCTTGGCGCTCCTCCTCTTTTAGTTGCGGAGGCTTTCTTTTTTTTCCCACTAGACGAAGAGAGCCCCCCTCGCTTGTTGGTGTCGCTTTCCTTCGATAATTATACCAGCTTCACGGTGGTTACGATTGCCCTGATAACGCCCTTCCTTCCCGAGTGATCACCTACACCAACCGCGTTCCCCCCCAATGTTCCTCCCCTCCGCGCCCGGTTGAAGGTCCCTTTTCCTTCTTAGCTTCTTGTACGCTTCGTTTTGCTGTCTCAAGCTCGTTCTCATGGCGATCCCCCCTTTTTGACTTCTCCGTCTTTGACTTTGTCGGATTGTCGTTTTGCTTTTTTGTTCGACTTCTTCGATTAAGGTACACTTACACCCGTTCGTTCCCTTTTGCCTTTCCTGAACTGCTATTCCGCTGACTACGAAGCGCATTTTCCTCTCTCTTTCCACAGCCGCTTTTTTCACCTGCCCGCGAGAGGTTTTTCTTTTCCCCTCCAAACCCCGGCGAGTCTTGTGGCTTGCTTCGAGTCTTTAGACATGAAGATGCACTTTTTGGTTTTCTATTTAAGGTAAGCTTCAAGTCCCCCCCCTAGAGGACGGCTCTACTGAGTCTTCTCTCCCGGTTTTTTCCTTTTACCACGAGTTTACCTGGACTGGACTGTTCTTTTGCGCATGAGAGCCCACCTTGTCCCTTTTTTTTGATGTTTCCATACGTGAGGATGTTTCCTTTTGATTCTTCGCGCGACCTTTCCTGAGATGGCGATTGATCCTTACGGAGTCCTGGAAGCTGTCTTCCTAAAGGGGAGATCTTTTCCCTGCTATCTCCCCCCGCCTTTTTCAGCAGCTTAACAGCCTCCGCCGCCTTCTTCACACTTGAGCTTCACATTCTTGTTCTTCCTTTCTCAAACTTCACGACCTTCACGTCCGATGCCCCCCGACGTGGTTGCCCCCCTTGTAAGGAGAGAAGCGCCTTTGCCTTTCCCTTTCTTTTTTTTTTGACCGTCTTTTTTTCCTTTCCCCTCGAACAGGGAAGAATTGAGCTGCACATTACTTTTTTGCGCGCGTATGAGGACCCTTGTTCACAGCACCACTAGTTCCATTCCTTCCCCGTTGTATTTTTTCAACAGCGCATCGCTTCCTCCAAGGCGTCCTCGGCGACCACCCCGCGGACAATTTTTCGACTGGTGGCTGCAGAATATGACGAGTCTCCCCGGGCCTTTGCTTTTTGGCCCGCCGCCCTGAGATCGCTTCTTGTCTTCATTCTGATGGAGGACGAATTCGTTGCCTCTCCCTAACCCATATCTCTAAGTTGGTTTGTTGAGATCTCAATTTTGCTTCCTTAATCATCCTCCTAGATCCGGACGACAAGACACCTTTATCATTCTCTTCTCGCTAACGAAAGCCCGGTTCCCTCTCCTCTTTGTGAGCCCCCCCCCAATCGCCAACCCTGCTTTTGTTCGAGTCGGGATCGTCCCGAGACTCTATGTTTTTAGTACATAAGAGTCATGGTCGGCTTTTTGCATTCCCGGCCTTTTACGGCGCCTTGGGAACACCCAACCCCCCCCCCCAAACCCCCCCACCCCCCCCCCCCCCCCCCCCACCCCCCCCCCCCCCCCCCCCCCCCACCACGCAGGAGGACATTCCTCCTTTCCATCTGCCTGGTCTCGATAGGAGACCCTCATCTCCCCTCTACTTTTTAGAATAGCCGTGAGATTCTGTCTTTCTCAGTCAAAAAGTAGCTGGCCCCGGCCGTGTTCCTTTGTTTGGGCTCCCTCCCAAATTCCCGCTGAAGCTAAAATTTTTAATTTTTGATATGTTATTGCTCATTCTATCCGTTGACCCTTGAGGAGTCCAAGAGGACTTCGCCCGCTACCCTCTTTATCTCCATCCGGCTCGATGCCCCGAGCGGAACATCATTCTCTTTCCACTCGCGGCACCTGCTTCAGTCGCTTTTAGTGGTACTTAATGAGGTTCGACCCTGCTTATCCCGGCAGTCGCCGCAGCTGCGCTCACTGATATCTCGCGTTGTGAGCGTTACTGGACGCTCTTGAAAAACTCACGTCCCTGTCACCCTTGCCTCCTCCAATCCACCAGAGGCGGTTTTTTTTTGGACTCCCCATTTGCTGACGCCCGAGCACCGCCCCTTAAACCTGTGGAGCCCGTGTCTGGCCGCTTACCTGGAAATCTCTTCTTAAGTTCTCGGCGCCGACAGGCTAAGTCCCGAAGGTGAAAAGTGAGACTCGGCGAGGTTTCAAACTTTGATTCGGACGTGATTGGTACTCCGCACGCCAGCGCCTCTACCGATGGCGCACAAGTTCCCTTCCGCCGGCGCGCTGCTCAGCCGCCGCCGCTCGCAGAAAAGCAGCCACGGCGAACGCCGCGGACTTAGGTCGTCCCCTTTTGACTCCCGCATGTTGGGTAATCTGGCATTTCTTTCTCCTCCCGAAGCAGATGTCGACACCGACGACTATGTGAGGTAGCTGCCTATTGCGAACCCAGCCACACCTGGTCTCTCTTGCTCGCTGTCTATATCTGGGGGCCTAGAAACAGATCGCCACCGCTTTTCCTACGGCCTCCAGCTCGATCGTGGCAGAGTGTGCCCTTCGAAAGCCGCCCGGGTTCTCAGTCCGGAGCGCGCGCGGTTTAGAACGAGGACTTGGTGGTTTTCGCCAGCCGCTGCGCTGTCGAGTCCTCCGTTTTCTTACGAATAGAGGGCCCTCCCGGCGGCTAGCTGTCGAGCGGGCGTATGCGCCCCGGGATGATTCTCATTTCATCGCCTCCTAGACCGGCACTACTCCGGCTCGATCGCTTGCCTCGGCTCCTCTCGCGTCCCCGGGGTCCGATGCATTTGCGCAGTTCGAATGTCGTAACATGTCTTGAAGCGCGCCTTTTCGTTGAAATTGCAGTAAAGAAATAAGCAAAAGGGGTTTCGGTAGAAAACCTTAGACAGGGGGAGAGTCTGCCATGCTGCCTATGTTTTTCGGCCCTAGTTGCGGTCACGGGCATCCCTTGTTAATTGCCAACGGATGCAACAAGATGCTCACCCTTCCGCCACGAGTGCAGACCTTTCAATGATTCCCCCCCAGTTACTTGGAAACCGGACCCGGACGATTCGCTTTAGGTTTGGTCTCTTTACGAAGGCCGGGCCTTCAAATCCGATCCCGATCGAGGTCAGTGCAATTGATATTGACTCTTCGCATGGTACATGGAAGCTATTCTCAACCAATGGACACTATGTCCATTTGAGTTTGTTGATCCCAACCGGCAGATTCTCGCTCTAAGCAGGAGCTCAGTCTGGTCCAGAAAGATTTTTTTTCCCGCTTATTCCCTTTGCTACTGTTTTTTTAGGCAGGACCATTCTTAGATTGTTTTGGACTTGGATGCTTTTCAATTTCTTTTCCATTCCGTTTCTTTTTTCCGCATGGTCTTCCCCCCCCCATAATGCAAGGGCTACTCTTTTCCCTCCTACCCTTGTTTTTTTTTTGTTAGCCCTTGCTGATTTTTTTTTTCGCAGTTTTGGCCTTTTTCTGGCCGAATGGATCAATAAATTCTCCTTTTTCTCCCCTCCAGGCCGGCCCGATTTCTTTTTTTTTTTCCGAGAAGTTTTCCCCCCCCCTTTACTTTTCCCACCTGGGGTAGTGAGTCTCCCATAGAGCTCAGAAGTAAGCGTAAGGATGCCCCATTGTGGTGGCCCCTTATCTCCCCCCAATGAGACTCATAAATGTGTCCTTTGGACTCCCGCCCGTATCCTTTGGATAGTCCCTTTCGAATTGAAATCCCCAAGGATTTTTCGCTCAGTCTTGGTTCCCTATTTGGCTGGGACCTGTCAACCTTTTCCCAAATCTTGAAGAGGCTCTCTTTTTGACCAACCCGCGAGTCACGACACGTCTCTCCATTCCTCCCCACAGCGGAAGGGTAGTATAACCCACCGCCG
>Ga0179593_1507007_pt1 | contig 13456 bp, 14 predicted proteins | sample CZODoug2_1_08_16_FD_185931 | JGI IMG/M metagenome (GOLD analysis project Ga0179593, IMG submission 185931) | Vadose zone soil fungal communities from Angelo Coast Range Reserve, California, USA - CZODoug2_1_08_16fungal (PacBio error correction) | ecosystem: Environmental > Terrestrial > Soil >... | reverse complement strand
TTTCTTTTTCCTTTTTTTTTGATTACGTTGATTTTTGTTTTTCCGATGTAATGACTAACTTTTGCCCACCCCCCGTTGTTTCCATTCCCGAAAAAAAAACCCGCCCCGTAACCATTAACCGCGTCCCCGTTGCAATATCCAATTCCTTGACCCCCTTTCCCGCCACCCCTCGTATGGTTTTTTTTTTGTTTTTTTTTTCCCTGATTCACCGCCACTCTTTTATTTCTTGGCCCCCTTTGGTCCAATGGAGGTGATCTTTTTTTTTTTCACCAAAAACATTACGAAGTTTTTTTTATTTACTAAGTCGATTTTTTTTTAATAAAACAACTCGTGCTTTCCTTTTGTTTTTTTCCTTCAGACCTGTTGAACAATTTCTTTTCGCCTGTCACCTTTCACGCCACCTTATGCCTTTACCTTGTTTCACATAAGACTTTTTTTCACTGGTAAAGTGTTTTGGTCCTCTTGACGTGTCATTCAAATACTTTCCTCTTTCCCCCCCTGATGTACTGTTGCCTCCTCTGTCAGACTTTGTTTGTGTCGAACCCTTCTACCCCCCCCCATAGCCGACTTGGGTTTTTGCCCTACTTCGCCGTGATTGCCTCTAGGGGTAAGCCCCTTACAAGTCCCTCCCCCCCCCCCCCGTTTTTCTCAGCCGGTTTTTTTTTTATTTTTTCTGCTTTTCCCGTGCGGAACAGTTCCTTTCTCTTCAGGGTGATATTTTTTGTCGCTTTTTCTCATTTTTTTTTCCATTGTTTTTAATTTTTTTTGCCTGACGCTTTTCAGCAGTGTTGTTTGTTCGCCCTCCCCCCTTTCTTTCGCCTTCGGCCGCCAATTTGCACTGAATTGCTATAATGTCCTGTCCCTTCTTTTTCTTTCAAACTGCCGGTTTTGTTTGCCCGGCCTTTTTGCGCGGTTCTTCCCCTTTTTGACAACTTGGCCGCCCAACCCTCCCGTTTTCAGTTCATTTCCCCTTTTTGTCGGTACTTCTCCCCCCCCTTTCCTTTTCACACCTAAAAAGGATTTCTTTCCCTTTGGGGCATGGGTGTGGTCCTTTTTACTTGGTTGGGAGATAAAATCTTTCTTTTTTTTCCTTTCGACTATCCTCCTTCCGTTGACACTCCCCAGAACCCCTTACCCCCCTCGGCGGCCCCAACGAATTTTGTCTTTCCCCTAGCCCCCTGCCCGTCCCCCCCCCGGACACATCTTTTTTTTTTTTTATTTTTTTTTCCCGAACAAGGAGTTTTTTTTCCAACACCCTGCCTCGACCCCACCTTCCCCGACTCTATACTACAAAGGAATAGGTCTTTCCGTCTACGCCCCCGGACTCTCTTTCAATTAGTCCCCTCCCCTTCTTCCCCACTATCCAAAAACGAAGTCCCATCCCGGCGTTTTTCCCTTGGGAACACAACGGTTCCCCCATTGCTATAAATTTTTCTCTTTTCTCACAGGTCTCGCCTCGCCTCTGCATACCAGGTTCTTCAATTCTTCCCCCATTGAGAATGAGTCCTCTTTAATTCTGGTTTCTTACCCCAGTATGTTGACAAATTTGCCTACTCTCTCGTCCAAACAAAGGGGGCTTACTGCCTTCCAGCTCGTTCGAGTCCCACGCAGGAAATTTCCGCAATGATGGCTATTAAACGTGTCCATTCACCCCCGAATTCCTGTACCCTTTGATGGTTTTTTTCTCCCCCACTTCCTCACCCCCCTTTTTATGTTTCTTTGAAAAGCTCTTTCACCCAACTCGCCCTTTTTCTTTGGAACTAATCTCATTTCTCTTTTTTTCTGTTCCGACATCCTTTGGCTAAGTGTGGACAGTCCTTTTCCTTTTTTTTCTCACCCTTCTTTTTTACCCCGTGACCCTCTTTCCGGCCATTTTGGAAGGACCTGGGACCGCAAGTTGCACTCCCTCCGGAATTTTTCCGGCCTTCGTTTTTTCCCCTTTTTCCCCCCGACAACAAGAAAAACACGCTTGTGAACTACCTTCCCCCCCCCCTGCGTCTGCCCCGGCCTGCTCATATCGCCCCGTTAAAGCCCCTTCAAACCCCTTTTTTTTTCGGGCGATTTTTTCTGACGCCCCCCGCTTTGCCGTTTTCCCCCCCAAGAGGCTACTTCCCACCGTCTTTTTTTGTTCTATTGCTTTCTCTTTTTCGGCAATTCTTTTTTTTCTCCTTGTTTTTCATCTTCTCACGAGCTTTCATGCTAGGCTGACCCTTGCATGTCTCAACTGACTTGCCCAGCCCCCATCTAACTTGTTTTTTCCAAGTCCGGATGGTTTTTTCCCCCAGACCACAATATTTCACAGCGTCCTATTTTTTTTATGTCGGTCCCTTTTTTTTCAAAACATCCGTTCTTTTTGTTGAAGAGTTTCATTTGGTTACAATTTTGTGTCGGTTAATTCCTTGATTTTTTCTTTTTTGTCCCGGTTTTGGGTTTCTTTTTTACAGTCTTCCCCCAAGCCCCTTTGATGGTCGCAATCCGTGCTGGCGGATTCCCCTCCCCCGTTCTGTGTCCATTCGACTTTCCGCCGAATCTAGCCATTGATTCATTGAGACCCCAGGTTCTCCGAGACTACTGCAGGGCTGGCTGATTCCCCCTTTTTCCGTTTTTTTTTTTCTCCCTTTCCCTCGTGCGCGGCCCACATTTTCACGATTTTGCCGCCGTTTTCTATTGGAATCTTTTTGAAGGCCCCTGTTTTTGATCTTACCATTGATGCTTGGTTGTAATCCTCACCCGTCTGCCCGTTTTTTTCTTATTCGTTCCCTATCTTAACACACTTTCTTCTGCCCAACGTCTTTGGCCCTTTGTCACCCCCTTTTTTTTGGCAATAGCTAGGACTTGAATCCTTACTGTTCTTTCTTTTTTTTTTTTTTTTGGGGTGTTGGGGCAGCCCCCCTCTCCCCCAGGCGTACTTCCCGCCCCCATCAGCCCATTCCTATATTCTGGCGGTTGGTTGCTTCAAGTTTCCCGACGGCTCTTACTTTAAAAAAACAAGACATCCCATTTTTTCTGCCCCCCAATTTGATCCTCGTTTTGCGTTTTTTTAAACAAAAAAAGACTGCCAATGCAAATCTCGATTCGATTTTCCTTGCGCGTGCTTTATTTTTGGTTGTGATTATTGCTGGTGTCTTCCCACCCTTTTTCAACGGGGTCTTGCGGTTTTACCGTCTTTCATAGGACTCTCGGCCTTTTTCCCGGATTTCCTTGTGCAAGACCCATTGATGCGCCCTTTTTTTTTCCCTTTGGTGACCCACCGCCTTCTTTTTTCTTCAACGTCCCCGGTTACTTGTGTGAGCTTTTTTTTGACCTTTTTGCTTTTTCAAAGCACCCCGAAAAGTTTTTGTTTTACGTTAACTTATACGTTCCGGTGCTATGTTACGGTTTGTCCCTTTCTCGCGCTTCACATTTTTTTTTTTGGAGATTCCCTTTATGAGCTTCTCCCTCCCGCCACCCCCATTTTCCCGGAGACTTCCGGATTCTTTCCTTCTCTTTCTCCTCCTCCTGTCCGTTTTTTTTTGTTGGTTTTGTTTTTTTGGATTCCCCCTCGTCGTCGGTCTGAGTTTAAGGTGGGTTGCGGGTCATGGGCGCGCTCATTTTTTTCCCCCTTTCTCCGGTCCGGAAGCAGGTTAGATGAAATGAAAAGGCGCGCCGAACCTTTTGGAAGTCACGATTCCCTGACGAATTTTTTTTTTTTGGGGTTGACCTCCCCCCTTCCTTGTGGTCCTTTCCTGACCAAAACAAAGGGTTTCAATCGCGTCCCTTTCCCCCCACTTCGTCCTCGGGGGAGAAGCATTGGCGGTGTCGGAACCAAAACAAATTGAGTTGTGCGGCCTCACGTGTCTTTTTTCCCCCAAATTGTCCCAGCAGTTTTCACTCGTTTCTTTCGCTCTCTTCCCTTAAAACAGACATTTCCCCTTTGCATGGATGGACGCCGCCCCGGCACACCACACTGCTGCCCCTTCGAACCCCGGTTTTTGTAGTGACGGTTTTTTTCTCCCCCAGATAATAGTTTTCTTTTGGAGATCTTCGTGCTGTTTGTTTTGTAAATCGCTCCGGCGTGGCAACCAGGAATCCAACCGCCATCCCGATAGCCTTCCTTTTCCCCCTTCGGCGCACAAGCGTGTTGTTTTCTAGTGTTCCATTTTCCCCTGACAGTTTGGGAGGCTCCTCATCCCATGCTGCGTCCCCTTTGCCCCACGATCTTACCATCAGACCGGTTACGATAGGACCGCGATTAACGAGGCCGGTGATTTTCCCAGCCCCCCCCTTTTGAAAGTCCTTTCTTTAACCTTTCCTTCTCCAGTCGTTTACACCTTGATACCATTGCTTCCCCCCCCCAATCGTTGTATGGGCGTCGCCCGGGGAACTTTCCTCCCAACCCTTTTTTTCCATACTTTTTTGGACAATCTCGGGTGCGGCAAGTTTCAAACCCCTTGTCTTTCTCACATTCTCAAAGCCAATGAGTTTTTCGAACCACTTCTTCTTTGCCAGTTTCAACTTTCCAACCGCACACTTGTTTTCACACCTGCAAAGAGTTGGATTGCAGACCAAATGCTTGTTTTTTGAAGTTTCCCCACTCCACCCCCGGAACCTTCCCGCTGGCTTCCTTGGACAACAATTGCCGCAAACCCTCTCTTCCAGCCGGATTTTCTCCTGACTGATTATCCCATAGTCGACTGGAATATTTTTCTTTTTGTTGTTACATAATTCCCTTTTAACACCATGGGTCGTTTTTCTTTTTTTCAGTCTTCTTGAGTAGGAAAACCTTCCCCTCCCTTCCCAGAGCCTCCCCTGGGCTCTCTTATAAAAACCGCGCCCAAAAGTTTCTTCCATTTTCCCAACTTTCCACACCGATTTGATTTTGGAGGGACCGCGTCCCACGTTTGTTTTCAGCTTTGTCGCATTTTTTTTTTTTTCCTTTCCACCCGAAAAGGTTCATTCTTTTCCCTGTGCGATGAGAGGGCTGCCCTGCAGATTTTGGTCTTCATTTTTTAATTCCCTGGCGCGGGTGTCGATTTCAGGGTTTTTCTGGGAGTCTGGTTACCCTTGGCCTCCCGTGGCGGTGATGGCCAACACTGCGGGTGACCAGGGTTTTTCCCCCCCACTGTGGAAAACTCATGAGGTTCTTGCTTTTTGACGATTCAACCCCTTGTCACTATCAAGTGCAAACCCCTTGGATTTTTAGCCACAACAGCTCTCGAGCATATTCCAGGCCGTGGGGGTCGATTTTGGCCCAGTAGCCCCCATTCCCCACGAGGCCCCTTTCGTTTTTTCTGATACTCCTTCACCTTGAAGATTCTGAGGTTCGGTGAAGGCGGTTGAGTTCCAACTCTTCAGGGCTACTTTTCTTCATCAATTGCGTGTTCCCTCTTGCTGGCGTTTTTTTCTTTATTTTGTGATTTGGGCACTTTTTTTAACTCCCACCATTTGGGCGACCGTGAAGACCTGGCCTCGGTCTACGATGCACAAAAACTCGGGCTGGTGGAGGAAACTTGAGTTTTTTCGAAGCCCCCTTTCTTGTCAACGAGGCCGTGAGACTTTTTTTGGAGTTGTCATGGGCCTCTTTTTTTTTCCCTACCCCAAAATTTTTTGCCGGTTTTCCCCTGGGTACAAGCCTTTCTGTCTATCATTTGCAAGTTGTTGAGTCTTTATTGTCACCCCTAATTACTGTTCTCGACGTTTTTTTTTTTTCGTCCCTTGTTCCACTTTGGGTCCTGCCAGATTGAGTGTATCTTTGTTTTTTTTTTTTCGTACCTGGTTTTCTGGAATGCTGTTTTTGATTTTCTCTGGTGACGATTTTTGTCCCCGAGGTTTCCGTGGTGCATTTTTTTAGAGTTCTCGAGACTTCGTCTTTCTTGTGGCCCGCCCTTTTTTCCCTTTCTTTTTCTTTTTCCCCCTGCGTCGGGGATATTCTAACCAGTAATCGTATCCTTTCAACCAACTGTGATAATACTCCTGGAGTCCAGTGTTTCTTCTGGGCTCCTTTGAGACTCAGGGACTTTACCTGCTGGGACGGCGGAATTTTGCGGTCCGATTCTCCCCAATTTCTTTTCCGTCCCTTACTGCGGTTTTTTTTTTTTTTTTCTTTTCCTGTTTGCCAGTAACGGGTTGAATTTGGGATGACTGCGGTGCAAACGGCAGCGGCATGGCTCCGCTTGCAGAACGGCGCGCTCCCACCCAAACCCCAAGATGGTGACTTCCTTCGCTAATGTTAATTGTTGCACTTTTGCTCAGAACCTATCCCCCCTTATTTTTCCCCTTGCCCCCTCGAGGACCAAGAGAAAAATAACCAACCCCCGGTTCTCCTTTCCGTTGGTCGTTCTGGTTTTGTGAGTAACCCTTCTACCGCTACAGGAGGTTTTTTCCCACACGGCGGGAGCTCTGGCTTGGTTTCCCCCCCCCTGCTATTTCTCAAGCCGGCATCATCAATGTTTTGCGGTCACCGCGTTTTCCTTGTTATTTTTTTTTTTTTTTTTGCCCCCGTTCACCCCCCCCCATTTCCCTTTTTTGCTGGATTTCCCCAGTTCAGTCTTAACCTTGGTGCTTGACGGACCAGGGTGTCCACTCGCCGACGGACTTGTTCCTGTCGATTTTTCTGTCCGTTTTCCTGAGTTCGTTGCTCAACTGCTTCCCCTAGAACCTCGTGAACAGGAGTTCCAGTCTTTTTCAAGTGGGTTTCGAGAGATAACCTCCTTCCTCTCCCCCCGGACAGCTTCCCCTAACCCCCTTTCTGGGTTTCGGTCATTTGCACTTTTTTTTTTTTTTTTTTTTTTGTTTTATGGATATGGCTGCGGGCGTTCTGTTCGGGTTTTTCGGATTATGGTTCCCCCGACTTGCCGGACGACGGCGTCGTCTTTTAAATTTTAAAACCGATAATCAAATTTCGGCTATTTCTCTTTTTTTCCGCCCCCCTTTTTCCTGGGGTGTTGTTGTCCCGGAGCGTTTCCCCTCCAAGGTGATTATCGTTGGATGTTCCCAGTGCATCTAGATTAGATGCCCCCCCTTTGAGATTTGTTCCCGTTCCCTTGTCAACACCCCTGGTGTTTTTTTGAACCATCAGTCCAACCACGTCCCCTCATCTTGCGGCCCAAGAGCATATTCCCCATCATGCCTGGGTTTTTGCCCCTCCCAAGGTGATGTGGGGATACGAGATCCAGAAAACTCCGGTTCTTGGCGGCGGAAGGTGTCATGTTTTTTCTTTTTTGATTCTTCCTCCCCACCCTTTTTTCACGCGGATTTTTCCCTCTGTTATCGATTTTTTTACCCGTTTGTTGTTGAATTCCCCAGCTGCTTCAGGTCTTCTTTGAATTTCCCCATTTGGAAATTCGTCGGTCATTTTTCACCTCTTTTTTTCCCGCACCGTAGCCTGGACTGGGAAATCCCTCCAAGTCCCAAAGTGGACACTAACCCCCAGTTTTTTGGAAGTTAGTGTTTTTCCCTTTGTTTTGCGTCCTGATGCCCCCGCCACTGTATTTTTACGTTCTCAATCGTCCGAGGGAGCCAGGCCTCCCCTCCCCTAGCCTTTCTTTTTTTTGGGACTTTACCCTTCTGAGTTTTTGAAGGTTACTCTCCAGAACGGACACGTCTTTCTTTCCCCTTCGTTGTTTTTTTTTTTTTTTTTTTTTATTTTCTGCTTGATCGCGTCCCACACCTTCATAGGTTTGTTTTTGATTTCTCCGGTTGGATCTTCACGGTTTTGTAAATGCCATGGCTCCCCCGGCCGCAGTCCCCAAATGTCATTTGTTATTGTCTCCCCCGTTTTTTTTTTCCTGAATCTCCGTTCTGAAGTCCCTTCACTTGCCGGGCTGCCTTTTTCTTTCTGCACCCCCGGCCGTCCCGCCTGTCCTCGCAAAAAATCGTGGCTATTTTTTCTTCTTCCAACAAACCCGCCGTCCTGACCGTTTCGTTCCCAAACCCCCGATTAGTCTCCTTTTGACCCAGTCTTTTTCCCCCTGAAACCTGAAACGCTTTACGCCCTTGGGCTGCAGGACTTGTCTTGGGTCTCTCCCTATTTCCCATTGCTACGCGGTTATGACGGCCAACATGCACAAAACCCCAAAGACCCAGTAGTGGGGCGGTACCAATTTAAATTCACTCCTCCTGAGGGAAAACAATTATAGAGTTGCACCCGGACCTTCGTTTCCCCTTCCCCCACGGAGCTCACAACCGTTTTTGACCTCGACCCAACCCGTCTTTCTCTCTCCAAGGATACTTCCTTCCCTCCTAATCCCACCGTACTTCCTTTGCGACACCGTCGGACGAACATTTTTCTGGCCCCCCTCACAACCATTCTTGATCTTCTCTTCTCGGCGCTCCACTGGGGTTTTAAAAACCCCCCCCTTGTTTTTTTTTCTTCAAACCTTTTTTCTTTCTTCCAGTCTCTGCCCTTTTTTCCGCTCCCCCTCTTCGCATTTACCCTGCTTCTCCTCATTTACTACCAGCCCGAGTTGTGTTAATCGTTTTCTTTTCCCACGGCCCTTTACTTTTTACCCCAAAACAACCGTTTATTTTGCCTTCCGTCTCTCCCCTCCCAAGTTGCCGCCGCCCGGTCCCTCTTCATGTCCCCCCAGACCTAAATTGCCGCCCAAACTGGAGCACTACTTTTTACCTTTCAGCCCTCCTCCCCCCCCGCATCCCCCATCGTCTTTGTTTTCTTTGCCGTCGTATTCGACACCTGTACTCTCCTGTTCATTTTTTTTATCCCAGCGCGCTTGTGGTTTCCTATTTTTTTTATCGGATATTGCCAAGTCCATTTCCCTTTGACTGTTCTTAATTCCAGTCTTCCCTGGCCGTTTGAAATCGGTTACCCTGCAAGACATTGTTCCAGGTTCAACTACTCAACCTGTTTCTAGACCGTTTGGGGGGGGCCTTCCCTCTGTCATTTCCCCATTTCAGTCCCGCCCGCTTTCTTCACCCCCCATTTTTCACAACGCGCCCCTTCCTTTCGAATTCCCCCCATGCTCTTTATGCTTTCCGGCTCATATCGACCCCGTTTCCCTAAGACCCTTTTTTTTTCTTTGGAGTCGTGGGCATGCGCCCCCATCTTTCAAACCATTTGAGCCAATTTTTGTTTTTTTTTGTTTCATTCTTTCGGCCCCTCCTTTTTTTAGGGTTTTTTTTTCCTGACGACTTCTGTCTTTTCTTCCCCTCGTTTTTGAGTTTTCTTTTTTTTACGGGTACTGACGCACGGTCCCCTTTTTTTTTTTTCCATTCCCTTTTGTTTTCCCCCCCCCCCCCCCACCTGCCCCCATCTTTAGAGTTCCTTTTTTGCTCGTCCTTCCAAAATCCCGGATAATACGACTTCTTCGCTTGCCACTTGTTGTTCTTCTTCTTTCGCTTTTCTTTTTTGCGGGTTTTCGTTCTTCCTTGTTTTTGCGCCAACTTCCTGATTTTGTATCTTTTACACTTCTTTTTTGCGGGAAATTTTCACTGTCGCCGCATTTTTTTCGATAATTGATTTTGATTCTTTGCGGAACCGTTTTTACCCACCCCCCCTTCCCTAGGAATCTTCTTTCATGACGTGGCTTATAGATTTCCGTTTTGTCAGAATTCCCCCTGGGTCTCTTTCACCCAAAAATATGGTTTTCTTTTTTCACCTTGGACTCCGAGACTTTCCAATTTTTACCAAATTCCCCCCATTGCTTTTTCGTTATACCGCCTATTTTTCCGTTCAGAGTGCTTTTAGTCACCTTTTCTTTTTTCCTTTTGTATAGTTCCATTTTTTGATCTTTTGAAGACCTTTCCGACCCCTCTAGATCAATTTAAATGATCCTTTTGATTTGCAGAAATTAATCCGATGACGTTTGCTGCCTTATATTATCTTCCTTTGAGGGGTTTTTTCTTCTTTTACTTTTTTTCCGCCTGTTTGAGAGGATTTTTCCCCCCCCCCCCTTTCCTACGTCTCTCAATTTTATTTTTTAGGCGGGATACCCCAGCAATCATCTGGCGAGATTCCCCGCTCTTTTTCTACTGTTGGTTGTAATTTCTCTTTTATCAATTTTAACTACTCAACGGGTGATTGTGGTCCTCTTCGCCGTGATTAGGCTATTTGTTCGTTTTTCTTTTTTTGTTTTGCACTTTTTGATGTCCCCCCTTTTTTTTCCCCGACCCCAAGACCCTTTCCTTTTTCAACCGAACTGTTCAGGTGTGCGAATTTTCCCCTTGTGTTTTTTTTACCCCTTCCCGCCCCAGTAACTCCTCTTTGGAGTGGATTATAACAGTTGGCGCTTGTGATTCTTCAATGGTATCCCACCCCCCCCAGCGAGCCTTTCTTCTTCTACCTGCTTCGTCCTTATTTCAGGACCTTTTTCTCAGCGGCCCCCCCTTCCCCCCCCCTCCCCATTTACCCGGAGACTAGACTAATCTCTTTTTCTTTCTTTTAAAAGGTTTGGTCTGATTTCTGCTCGCGAATCTTTTTTTTTTTCCTTCTTTTCCTTTTTTGGTGAGTCTGGCGGCTGCTCATGCCCTTTCATCAATTCTCTCTTCTTGTTGAAAGGCGCTCAATGACTGTCCCCCTCGGGTGGCGTTGGTTTTGCGCACCCTTTTCTTTCCGGCGGTATCCTCCAACCCCCCCTTTCAAAATCTGCCTCCCTTCCAATGTTTCCCTCTGTTATAATGCTGGGTGAAAACCCCCCAAATTTGTATCCACCGTTCCTTTTCCCAGCCCAAGAAGACATAGCCCTCTTCTCTTTGACTTCTTAAAACCGCCTCCCCCCTTCGATGCTGACAGCGTCCCCCCCCTCCTCCCCCACCCTGTCTCCTCCCCCCCCTCCGTGTCTCCATATAGCCTATATGTCCCCTTTCCTATTCACGATACTTGTCTCTTTCTCTTATGGGAGTGGCCCCATACACCGTCCTGGTCCCGGCAAACCGCAATCAAAACACGCCAGACGTTCTCTGAGAAGGCTCTTCCCTGGATGTAACGCTTTTTCTCGTCTTTTTGGCCCCCATTATCCCAGGCAATTATTTCTTGTGACTACGATTGATTACCGGAAACGCCGACCGTTACATTTTTACAGGGTCACAAGTTCTTTAATATAGACTGCCTGTTCACAGAGTCAGTCTTTCTCTTCTTTCCCGTGAACCCAGGTATTTTTCTGTAACCCTGGACTTCGCTTCTTCAAGTATCAATAACCTTTTTTCCCAATAGTTTTTTTTTGACGCATGTAGCTCCACTTCTACACTTTTTGAGTACATCAGCCCTGCCTCGTAGGGCGGTCCTGTCCCCCTGATTTCTCACTGTCTTTTTTTTTCACCGCCCTTATGTTTTCCTCCCCAAAAGAGTGCCTTCAAAGTTTTCTTTAAATTCCAGTTTACGGTTTTCGCCTCCCCTTCTTTTTTCCGCACGTTCCCAAAAGCTTGCCTGGCTTTGTCCCCCCCTTCAACGAAGCGACTCCCCTCCCCCTGTGACCAACCTTCAATCAAAAATTCCTGCTGAGGACTTTCATGTTATTACTATTAAGGAACATCTTCCGCTTTGCCATACTTTTTTCTTTGTCCATCCCCTCGCCCTTTTTCCCAAACGGGTGTTGGAGCTTTTTTCCGTACATTTATCCACCCTTTCCCGTTGCTGCCGAGCTCCAGAGCGATTCCTTTCCCCCCCCCCTCCCTCCCCGTATTTGGGACGCCAATGACAGAGGTTCATTCTTGGGTGCTTTTTTTATTCATTTCTGGCGTTCCTTCTAAATACCCCCACCCGCAACCAAAACAGGGTATCCTGACTTTTCTGATATTATTTACTCAGCCGCAATGGGTGCTTGAATTTCTGGAGTTTGTTTTCCCTTTTGTTTTATTTTTTTCGAGGCGCATCCTTTGAGCCCCCCCCGAGGTGACTTCACACATGTTTTTGCCCTCTCCCTGGACGGAGATTGTTTTGGGGTCGGGACCTCTTTTCCAATTGGCCCACCTTCTGGAACCTCCCTCCTTTGAGCTTTGCCGAACCAGCGTCGACCCCAATCTTCATCCCTATGGAACAGAGCTTCCACTTTTCCACGAGAGCCGTGTTTTCCCTTCATGCGCACCACACCCTCCCCCAAGAAGGCTTCTGTTTTGTGACTTTTGCCCACTTTCGCTTCCTTTTTAGGACCCGTCCCTTCCTTTTTTTGACTCGAAGATGCTGTCTTTTTTCCTGCTTGCGTTAGAGCGTCTCCCTAACGGTTTTCCGACCCTTGTCATCCCCTTTTTTTTTCCCCTGTCCAGTATCTTCCCCCCTCTTTTTCTACCTGCAGCCGGGTTATCCTCTATGCGAGGTCTCGATGCCTTGCCCATCTCTTCCCGTTTGCCCAACTTTTTTTTGACGCGATCTTTACCTGGTCAAGTTTTTCTTTTACAGTGGCATTGGTACGAGTTTGCCGCGCTTTTCGGTTCTTAGGCGGGACCTTTGCCGAATTTGTCCGTGATCCTTTCCTCTTGTCGTTTAGCGTGGTTTTCTCTCCGGTTGGACGTACACGTAGGTCCTGTTTTTTCCCATCTCTTCCCCTGAATTTCCCCTCGACGACTGGATTTTTTGCCTGCCTACTTTCTTTTTTCTTGCGGGATTCTCTTGCGAATACGTTCGACCCGGCGATTCCTCACACGCCAAGGGCTTCCCTCCGTTGCGGTTTTTTTCCTCTGGGCGCTTGAAGACTATGCATTTCTTTTTTTTTTTTTTTTTTTGGGGTACTGCGTTCGCCTGGGCTTGGATGTTTCGAATTCGTCACCGATCGCCGCAAAGGCTTTCTTCGTTGCCTTTCCCCCCTCCATGCCGGCCGGGCATTGTATATGAGCCCACTCAGTTGAGTTTTTACGTTGTTTTCATAAACGTTTTTCTCCCCAACAACCGTGCTGACGCCGGTTTTTTTCGCATTTCCTTTGGCAACCCCCGTGTATCCCCCCCTCCCCATTGATTGTAGACCATTACCCGCGTGTTACGTGTCACCCCACAAACCACACCATTTCGTTCATCCCTGTTTTTTCTTTTGTCTTTGTTTAACCCTCTCGCGTTTAAGTCTTTTTCCCCCCACACGGCGTGCGAGGTGTGGTTCTTTGCTTCCTCGGTATTTGAAAGCGACCTCCCCCCAGTGGTTTGGTTTTCCCTTGCCGATCTTTTCTTTTTGCATTTCCCCCAATTGCCGTCTTTTTCCCCCCCCATTTCAGTCCTGGTTTCAGAAGTGGTTGTTCACTCGTCCCGACGAATTTTTCCCCTTCTCTCAAGTCCCGGGCCTTCTATTTCATTGGTTCCACCCCAAGTGATTTTTTAATCCCCCTCATCCAGACGGTGGACCTTTGGTTTGCTTTTTGATTCCACAATGCCATCTTCCAGCCTCCAGACCGTAGTTAGGTATATCCCAACATTAGCCGTTGGGCTTTCGTAACTGGCAGGTCCCCCCCTTTCTTGGCGAACCTATTCATTTCTAGCGGGCGTGTTCCTTCGTTCTTTTTTTTTGGGGCACATTCACATTGATTCCCATTCCCCCACCGA
>Ga0179593_1366194_pt1 | contig 13456 bp, 27 predicted proteins | sample CZODoug2_1_08_16_FD_185931 | JGI IMG/M metagenome (GOLD analysis project Ga0179593, IMG submission 185931) | Vadose zone soil fungal communities from Angelo Coast Range Reserve, California, USA - CZODoug2_1_08_16fungal (PacBio error correction) | ecosystem: Environmental > Terrestrial > Soil >... | reverse complement strand
CTTTTTTTCCTCCCCTTGCTTTTCGCCCCTTCCGATCGTTTGGTGGGCTTACCGTGCTTGCGGTATTTAGCGTGCAGTGGCGTCGCGGTCCCGTGGGGGTGTTGATGATGGGGCACGCTTTTTTGTGTTCTGTTGTGTTGTTTGTAAACGTATCTTTTTGCCTTTTCGTATGGTGTTGTCGTGTCGTTCTGTTTCGATGTTTGGAGCCTGGAGGCTTTTTGTGGGAGTGTGTTTTTGCGTTTTGTGTTTATGTTAAGTGGTGCGGATGAGTGGTTTTTTCCCCAATCTTTCTTTTCTGTTGTTTTTCTTTTCGTTAACCCCTCATTGCCACCCCTTTCCCGTTGGGCGGCCGTTTGGTGTGACTGCCGTCTACTCGAATGTGTTTTCTTTCTCTGATGACAAACCGGGTTTTCTGTTGCTCCACTGGCTGGCCACCTGTTGTGAGGCCTATTTTTTCTTCTGTCCTTTTACATTCATATTTGCATGTATGAAGGGACCACTTATTTTTCCTGTTGGCTTCTTTTGTTTTCCCCCCCACATTTTGGTCTTCCTAGGCGTTGTGCCGGATTTTTTCTGTTTTATCCCCCTTTTCTAATTGGGCCTGTGCTTCGGGGTGCCCACGTGATTTATAGGTCTGGCCCCTGTCCCCCAAAGGATGTAGTGTTAGCTCCCCCTAGCATGTTTACCCTTTTCCTTCCTGCAGTATGGTGTCTCGTTCTTTCCCTGTGCGTATCCGAACTCGGTTTTGTTTGCGCTGATCGCGGGATAACCCGCTTTCGGTTTGATTTGTTGTATTTGTTTTTTTTCCCAAATGTATCTTTCCTTTTACGCTTTTTTTTTTTGTTTTCTTTTTTTTTTTTTTTCCTGTGTTTTTATCTTTAAATCACTTTTCATTATTCTTCCGGGGGTTTGTTGGCGGTTCTTTTTTTTCTGGGCGGTCCATTTGTTCTTTTCATAGTTTGTAAGTTGTTTTGGTTCTTCATAATGAGTTTTTTTCGTACGAGTAATTCCCATGTTTTCTCTCGGGTACTCCCTTGATGCCTATCTACTGTAGAGGTTCCTGTGTTAACTTCTTCTTTCTTTTTGCTGTTTGAGGTTCCTCCCTTCTTCCCCCCTGTTTTTTGGTGGTTGCTTCTTCTTCTAGTTTGCTATATTTTTTTTTGTTTTGGTGTTGGTGGGTTTTGGTTGTTGAATTTGGGTTTTCTTTTGGTTGGCCTGGTGTTTTCTTCCTGCCCTTCTTTCCCCTTTGTTTTTGTCGTCTGACTTTTTTTGTTGTTTTTGGGGGACGTTTTTCCTCCAAAGAGCACTTTCTCCTCGTGTGTGTGTTCTCCCTTCCGTCAGGTGTTGTTTGATCCTTTCGTTTGAATTTTGTTTGCGTTTTTGGCCCTTTTGGGATTTGCTTCCCTTGGCGTTTCCCTTTGTTTTACTTTTATGCTATATTAACATCCTCATTCTTATATGTTGTCCTCTTTGGGATGTGTCAATTTTGGGCCCCCAGTGCCCCCTTTGGGGTTGTCCCGAAAACCTCTTGTTTGCCTAAGACTTGTCTTTTTTTTTTCCTCTTAGTTTAGGATCTTGGGTTCTTTCGTTTTTTTTTCCCTTTAAGAGGCCGTTCACACGATTCTAGGCCCTTACTGTCATTTGTCAACCTTTTGAATTCGTTCCTCCTTTTTTTTTCGGTTTTTTTCGTTTGTTGTGCTTTTTATTGTTTGTGTCCTACGCATTGTGTTTTTGATTTTGTTGTTGTTTTTTGTTTTTTGTCTTTGATAGGTTTCTCTTGTTTTTGTATCTGTTTTCTCCGTCGTTTTTTTTTGTTTGGTTCCTTTTTTTTTTGTTGTTGGGCTTTTTTTTTTTTTTTTTTTTTTTTGTCGGTTGTGTTTTTATTTGTTCTTAATTATTGATACGCTGGGTATTTGCCCTTTCCCCCCCTTCCTGAGGTTTTCAGTTGGCCTTGTGTATCCTTTTTTTTTTCCGAGTTTTTTGCTTTTTTCTTTTGTTGTTGTTTTCCAATGGGCCGTTTGTCCATTTGTCCCAACAGAACTCTCTTTTTCTTTTGTGCCTTTTTTTGGTGTGGATTTGCTCCGTGCGTTTTTTTGGGCCTGTTCCACCGGTGATCATTTTTCCCCTTTTCCGGACACGGTTTGTCAGGTGTCCCTCCCAGAACAGGCCTCATTTTTTTTGTTGTTCTTAAGCGTTTACCGTTGCTGGTGTCTTGGGTTGGTTGGTTCCTCGCTGGATACGTCTCCTTCACCGTTGGTTGTACTTTTTCATCATCATTCCTATATCCGTTTATGTCCGTGTGGGTTGGTTTTTTCTTCGTTTGCTATTTGCTTTCTACTTAACGAGTGGCTTCTTTACAGTTTTTTCCTTCTTCTTTTGCCTCCGTATCTCTTTTCGCTTTTTGCTCGTTCTTTGTTCTTATGTTATTAATCTTTTTATTTTTGTGCTTTCCCACCCTCTGCGCGTGGCATTGCGCCTGAAACCATTTCCTGCCTCCCCCCGTCATTTTTTTTGTTGTTCTGGCCCTTTTTTTGTTCTTACTTCTTTTTTCTCCGTACTTCTGATTATTTGTCCTAAAATGTTATGTTCTGTTGTTGTTACGGTATTTTCTTTTATTCCATGTTTGGCTGTTCCGTTTCGTGCTTTTGTGGGGTTTTTTGTACCACTCCCATTCATGTTCTGGTGTTTCCGGGAGATCCCTGCCCTGTGGTGGTTGGGGGTCACTAGTTTGTTGGAGCCCCCCTTCGTGAGTTTATCCACAATTGAGCTGCCCTTTTTCTTTTAGCTCTGGGGTCTGGTCCCGGTTTTAGGGAAGTTTCACTTTTTTTTGTTGTAGTTTTTTTGGCTGCCTGCCAATAGAGTTTGTTTTTTGGCATCTTTACCTCTATGTGTTTTGATGGGTTTTTTGGTCTTTGTTGTTTTGACGTTGCTTTGTTTTTATCTTGTGTGTGCTGCTTTCGCCAAACGTTCCAGTTCGTATTTTGGTGTGTGGGTAGCTCGCGGGTGTTCTTTTCCTTGTTCTTCGTGGTTTGTTATTCAATTTGTTTCGTTGGTTTTCCCCCCGTGTGGTTTCCCTTTGTCTCTCCTCGCTTTTTATCTTGGTGCTGTCGGGCTATAATTTTTCGTGTGCTTTTTCCTTGTTTTTCCCATTCGTTCCCCCTTTTGTTTCTTCGGTGACTTTTTTTGTTTTCTTTTCTTGGTTCCTTTTTTGTTTCTTGTGTTATGCAATTTTTCAGTGTTCCCCCCCCTTGGTTTTCCGCAGCTTGATGTTCCGGGTTTCTTGTACATAAGTTGTTCCCTGTTCTTTGTTTTTTACAAGCTCCGTCGTTTTCAGTTTTTTTTGTGGTTGTATGGTTTTTTGTATTTTATTTTTTCGTGGAGGCTGGCTTTACAGTTTTGTGTCTCGGCAAATTGTCACTTTCAGCTGCTACTTCTTCTTTCGGTTTTGATTTTTTTTTGTTTGTTTTTCCCCCAAGGGGTTGTGTCGGTTTTTGTAAGTTTCGGCGCAACGTTCCACCCATTTCTGGGGAAAACCAGTTTACATTTAATTGTTTTCTTTCTTTTGGTGGTCGTTCCCTTTGCATTGATTTTTCCGACTTAGATTTTTTTACCGCCTTTTGAGGACTTGCTGCAATTATCGTGGTCATTTTATTTTTTTTCCCCCCTGACCATGGTCTTCTTGGTGTTCTTGGGTGTTCCCAACTGGTGTGCCACCGCCTGTGGTTGTCTTTTTCTCCCCCTCCTGCTCTTTCCCTTTTTTTTCCATTTTTAAACCCGCGTTGGGAAGTTCTGTTCCCCACCCTTTTTCCTCCAACCTTGCTGTTTGTGTTTTCCCCGTCCCCCCAAATATGATTTCCCTTTGCGGTCTTTTTTTGCCCCTCTTTTGATTGAGGTTTTCCGCACGCGTTGATTTGTGCCGCTTGAATTTTCTTTCTGTATACTTCCCTTTGCGTAACCCGTTTTCTTCCGCCTTTGTTTTCCTTTCCTTATTTGTTTCTTTTGCCTCGGTCACAATCCCCTTTTTTTTGTTGTTCTACCTACCTTTTCCCGTTTCGTTGTTTTTTGTTGTTGTTTTTTCTTCGGTTCCCCGTTGAATGTTGCGACCGTTGTTTTCGCTTTTCTGCCAGTTTTTTTCAAAGTCGATTGCCCACTTTTTCGTGTTTTTTAGTCTTTCTCCAATGTATACCCTTAGATAGTTTTTTTTGCCTTTTGGTCCCAAATGTGCCCCCATTTGCGTAACGTTTGGCGAGTTGTGTTGACCGGGGACTGGCGGATTTTTTGTCCCTTTTTGTTTTCCCTTGTGTTTCTTGTTGTTTTTTTTTTTTGAGTTTGGGGTTGTCAGTTTGATTTTCTTTTTTTTTTTGCGACTGTGTTTTTTGCTTCTCTTTTGTCGACTCCACCTTTTTTTTTTGGTTTTTTTTCAGATTGAGTCGTTCTTCCCTACGCTGAACTTTTTCCCCGGTGTCTCCCGCCAAAACCCTCTCTGTTTTCCTAACACATGGTCTGTGACCCCTGGCTTCTCTGTGCTCCTGTCCTTCCTTCACCTCACTTTTGTGGTCTTCTCTAGTGTCAACCTCCTTCAAATAGCGTCTCCTGCTAACTACCCCCCTCCCCCCTGTTCAATAGACTTTTTCTTTGTTTTTTTCTTTCCTTGCTCATCAATTGTCGGGCTGGAGTCCTCACGACTATGGTTCCCCCCGCCCTTGATGGCAGTCTCACCTTTTTTTTGTTTCCCCATTTTTTTTTTTTTTGCCGCATTGTTCTGTTTGTTGCCGGGTGAAAGATTGCCAATGTTTTTTTTTGATTTTTCAAGGGAAGTATTAACCAATAGAATTTCTCGCGTGTCAGGCAATTCTGTTGGTCTTTCCCTTCTGCGCTTGCCGTTGCTTTTTTCCTTTACTCTTTTACCCTTTGCTTTACCCTTGTGTTTTTTTTCTTTGTTTTTGTTTGAATTTCCCCCTCTTTGTATGCATTTCCTTTTCGCCTATTTTTGGCAATGATTGGCTCTTTTCCCATCTTCTTTAGCCATCTGTTCCTTTTTTTGTTTTTCTCCTTTTCCTCTCGCTCGGTTGTTTCCTGTCTTTTGCCCCCTGTTGCGTTCCCTCCCTTTGTAAGGTTTTTTCGTGATTCTCCCCTCATGTTTGTTTCTTGTGCCTCCTCCTCCCATCTTTTCCGCTTTCTTTGCCCTTTTTTGTTTGGTTTTCAAGTCCTCTTTGGTAGACTTGTTTTTTTTTCTTTCTTTGGCCGTATGGCACCCTCTGTTTGTAAACTCTTTCAACAAAACTTTTGTCTCTGCAAGGCTTTCTGCTTCGTTACGTACGCCAGAGATGTCCCTGTGTCCTCCCCTTCATCTCATTGACATTTGCTTCGTCTCCTTCTCCCAAAGGCTCCTGTGGCTTCATACTTTTTGTTTTTTCAACCGTGTTCTTAACCTTTCCCTCGCTCTTTCCCCGCTTTTTCTTGAGCTGTTCATTTTTTTGACCTTGTTCTCGTGTTGTTTCTTTTGTACTCACCTGAGTTACGAGTGTCTTGTTTTTTTTTTTTTTTGTTGTGGGTTGATCCCTGGTCTTTTTCTCGCGTGGTGCCTTCCTTTCTACACCCGCGTTCTCAAGTTTCCCTCAAATCCCAGTCGGCGATATTCCAGCGTGTTGCTTCGGGCTGGCGCGATTCCAATCCTTTCTTCCCTACCATTCCTGTTCTTCAGTGTATCTATGGTCGGCGAGCCCCCCTCCATTCCGAAGGGGGCACTTTTCTTTGGCTCGCGAGTGAGGGTTGTTTTTTTTTTTTTTTCGTTTCCTTTCTTTCTGCACATCCTTCGTCCTTTTTTTTTATTAAGTTGTCGTAGCCCTTTGTGTTAAGGCTCCTTCTTCGTATTTGAACTTTTCAATTCTTCCCCTCAATTGTGATTGTTTCGACTTTGAATTTTTCCATGCTGTCGAGGTTTGCTCTTTTTTTTTTGTCTTGCAGCCTTTTCCCCCCAAGACCTTGAGTCTTGAAGGTGCCACACTCTTTTTGTGGCCGTGTATTCTTTCCCCGCGACCCCCCTTGTCAGTTGTTTTGTCTTCAAGGGTGTTTTGGTCATTTCCCTGTGTTCCTTCTTTCCCCAACCCCAAACTCCTTAAGGCGTGTCTGCGGAAAAACTTCCCCATCGCATTTCTCTGTTGAACACTTTTTGCATTGCCGGTCTGTCCAACTTTTACTCTGTTTCTTGATTTGCTTCCCCCTCCTGGGTCCTAAGAGACCCCCCCGTTTCGCTCTTTCTCTAATGTGGGTGTTCCCATCGCATGAGTCGTGTTTAGGTTCTTTTCTTGACTGTTCCTCTTTTTTTAACTTTTGTTTCCGTGACTTGTTTGACATTGTTGTTTTTTTTTTTTTTTCCCCTCTTTCCATTACCGCGGTTATTTCATTTTTTGTTGCGTTGTTTTTTTCCCCCTTTTACCAGTCAAATTCAGGGTTGTATTTTTTCAGTATCTCTTCCGGACCTCGTTCGTCTTCCCCGATCCTTTGCCGTCCGCAGCTGCTTTTTTGTTCCTTTTTGTTATTCAATTGTTAGTTCTGGTTTTACTAGAGCTCCGTCAACTTGTTCTGTTCCCTTGTCAATCGGTGGGGTTTGCGTTCGGGCTTGTTCATGTGAATGTTTATTTTTTCATAGTTGTTGGTCTTTCCTTTCTTTCTTCTGTTTTCCCTTTCCTCTTTTTTTGATACCCTTCTCTTCGTTGAAACGGTTTCAGGCTGTCGTTTCTTTACTTTTTCACTTTCTTTCGGGCTCCCTGGGCATTCGCTTTTTTCTCGTTTTGTTGAGGGTATGTGTTTTTTTTCTCTAGCCTTTTCTTTTTTTGTTGTCCCCCCCTCATGAGTGCCTTTTTTTCCGCCTTTGCTTCAGGTTATGCAATTGTGTCATTTTGAATTTTTTCTGAGGGACCTTTGTCGTTCTGTCCTTCTTTCCTTTTTCCTTCTCTTCCAATTCTTCTTTCGAAGATTTTTTCTTTTTGCGGAAACCCCCGAATGATTTTTTTGCCCAGTATGATTTGTTTCTTGCTTAGGTGGGTGCTGACTCCGACACTCTTTATCTTCATGTTTCCCCCCTCTTTCCCCTTTACTTGCCTGGTTGCGCACTTTTTTTGTTTTTTAACCTCCTGAGGTTGGCTAGTTTCTGTTTTTGTTTTGAACCTTTTTGTCTGTTGTTGTTTTTCCTTTTTTGTAGCCCTGGTTGTGTTTTTTTTTTTTTTCCTTCGTGCCAAATGAATTTTTCTACCTTTTTTCTCTTCTTTTCCTCTGCGAGTCCCCCGTCCCTCTCAGGTTTGCTAAGCCCTCTTGTTTCTCCCCATGTGTATGGTCCCCATTGGACCCTAAGATACTAACTTTTTGTCTTTCGTCTTTTTGTTGTTGATTTGTTTACTTTCCTGTTCTTTCCCTCAGTGTCCCCCCCAGCCTTGTCTTCCTTTGTTTAAAGGTAGTGGTGTCCCCTCTCTTTTTTTTTTTTCCGTTTCCAGCTTCCGGTGGGTTGGTTTTTTTTGTGCGGTGCGGTCTTGTTTTAAAAAGTTTTTTTTTTTTCGTCAAGTCCTTTTTTCTGGGACTTTTTTCTTGCGTTATGCCCACAAAAAATCATTTTTTTATCTATATTTGTGGTCTTTAGGGCCTGCTGTTTTTTTCTCGCTTTCCCAATTTTAGCTCCCGCCTCGATCTGTGTTCTTTTCTCCGTGTTGCTTCCCAATTTGTTCAGTCTTCAAAGGCGTGTTTTGTCCTGCAAAATTTTTTAGCCTTTCCCTTCCCTTCTTTTTCCTTCCCCCATACCGGATCTTCTTCTCCCCTCGCCTCTCCCTGGAATACATGTCTCTTTTAGGGCCCGCAACTATCTCTTTGGTGCTACTTTTCCGTTTTTCTTGTGTGCTTTGTTACGATGTTGCTTTGTTGGTTTTGTTTCCGTGTCTCTAAAAGAGGCTGCCCCCCCCGTGTTTTGCGTGCTCCCCTGTCCTTTTTGTTTGATGATAACTTTTTTTTATCTTTTTTTTTTTTCTCTCTCAGCACGCTATTGTTTCTTGTTCCTTACGGCCCCTTGTTTTTCAAGAACAATCGTCACCTCCTTTTTTTTTTTTCAGGGCTTACTGATTTTGTCTTCCTCCCCTTTTTCCTTCCTCCTCCCCCTTTCCCCAAAGTGTGAATCGTTTCCTTTTTCTTGGTTTTGAAACCAGGGGTTTTCCTTTGTTTCTTCCCTTTTCTTGTGTCCCGTTTTTGTTGATTTCTTTTTGGCGAGCTTTCTTTTTTCTTTGTTTGGACCTTTGTCTTGTTTTCTTGTGTTTTCGTTTTCCGCTCCTAAAGTTTCTTTCTACTCTCGAAATAAGCTTGCGTCCAGCTATTTTTTTTGTTTTGTATCTTTAATTTTTCCAAACCTTTTTTTGTGTTGTCTAAGCGTGTCTTCCTTTCCATTCTTATTTCCCCAAGGTACCCTTTTGTATTCCTCAAAGGGAATGTGTTTCCCTCTTCTTTTGGGTTTATATTTCTTTCACATGGTTTTAGATCGGCTTTTGATAACTTGTCCCGCCTCCCTTCTTCTTCTTTCCCTCTTTGTACCAACTGATTTTTTTTTTCCCGTTTCCCTTGCCTTCTTGTTTCTTTTTCATTGTCTTTCTGTCAAGTCTTGGTTTCCCCGTGCCTGCTGAACTGCCTACTGCACCTTTTCCCCTCTTTTTGTAATCTTTCCCCCCGGTTTATAGTTGCCCCCCCTCCCCCGTTCGTTGGGTACCTTTTTCATCACATTTCCTCATGTTTACCCTTTCTGCTATTTTTGGCATCTCTTTCGTTTCTCATAACTCCCCCCTGCTGTCTGTATACTGGCGAATAGTCTTGTTTTACTCTTTTCGATTTTATACGTTGTCCCTTACCTTTTGGCCTTTTTTAATTCCCGGAGGGGGCCCATCCTTCCCTCCCCTATGATTTTCGGTCACAAAATGGACTGCTTTGGTCTGTTTTTCTTTTCTTTCCACTTCCTGGTTTGGGCTTTCCCTTTTTGACGACCTTTTTTTTTTCATTTCGCTTTGTCCTTTCAGTCTATGCCTTTTGTTCCCTTTTCTTCCTTGTCTGGGGTTTTTCTGTTCCTTTTCACCCCCTATGCCGTTCCTGTCTATGATTTAATGAAAAATGGGTGTTCCTTTTGGCTTGTTGGTTCTGGTTACAGGAGTCCTCCTCTTTTTGCCCCCCCCCTTCCAACTTTTTTTTTTATTTCCTTTTTTTTCGTTTTTGTTTTTTTTTTCCCCCTTAGTGTTTAGCGATGGGGCTTTGTTTTTTTTCTTGCGTTTTTTTGTGAGAGAGATCTCCCTCCCGTTTTTTTTTGTCCTCCTTTGCCCCCCTTTCACCTCGGTCCAAACTCCCCCAACCCGTCCCTTTTCCCCCCCCCATGGTATTGTGGCCCCCTTAGGACTTCATGTATGTCTTTCCCCCCTCGCATCGTTACTTGCCCATGTTTTTAAGCATTTTTTTCACCCGTCGTGTTACTTTGGGGGTACGCTAACCATCCGTTTTTCCCTTTTTCTCCCTTTTGTCCCTCGTCAGTTTCTTCTTTCCTCAGTTGCCTTTTCTACCTTTTTTTTTCTTTCTTATTTCTGTACCGAACTCCCTTGTTCCTCCCCCCTGTTGTCCAGTGGTTCTGATTCAAATCCTTTTTTTCTTTTTTTTTTTATGTGTCTTGAAGATTTTTTTCCTGAGTCTATTTCCCATTTTCCTTACCCAGACTATTCTCTATTCCAACTTCTTCTTTTTTTTTCATTCTCTTTTGAACTGCCCCGCTTTTTTCCCTACTTTTTTTTTAGTTAACCTTTCTGGTTTCGTTTCTGAAATCGGTTCGCACTCCTGTTCTTTCCCGTGTTTTTTGGTTTTTTTATCGTTTTGCCCCCATCGGAGTGTCCATTCTCGTGCAGTCGTGGATTTTGTACTCCCAGTTGTCTCACGATTCTCCTGGAATTGGGTGTTTGTACCTGGTGACTCCTCTTTCTCCCCCGGGTTTGCCTGTGCCATGTCTTTTTTTCCTTCCCCCCCCGTGTTCGCGTTTCCTGGTCATCCCTTGTTTTTCCTTGTTGACTCACCAATCCTATTGTAGTTGACATTGTTTTTTTTTTCCCTTTTCCTTCGATTCTTTGTTATTGTCCTTCCTTTTCCCCCGGACTCCTTTTGGTGTTTCCATATCATCTCCAACCCAATTGTTTGTCATTTCCTTTATTCCCCTGCCATACTTTTCTTTCTCTCCTCTCAAACCAGACCTTTTTCCCCTCCTCATCCTCGTTTGTGACAAGCTCTCACCAGTAACCGTTCTCCCCCTTACAGAGTTGTGTCCAGTCATCCTCCCCGTAACACTTTTTCATGTGTTTGGGCTGTTTCCCTTTTTACAGTTCCTTTTTTGTCGGGTGTTTTTCCTTGCGGCCTTCGCTCTGTAATTCTACTTGTGAGGGATCGGTTTTCTTGAAAGCCTTGTTCGTCGCCTTTTTCTTTTGTTTTCCCCCCCCCACGCGTTGCTCCCAGGCCCATCTTGTGCCCCATGTCTGGTCTGATATACGGGCGTCCGGGATTTTGTTCGGGCCCCTCTCTTTACCCCTGTCGACCCCCTCTGACCGGAAGTCATGTTCTGGTCTTTTGTCCGACGTTTTGCCTTCATCTCCTTAAGCGGAAGTATGTCTTCTTGCTCGGTGCCGGTTTTGTCTTTTGGCCCATTTCGACCTTCTTTTCCACCTCGTTTTTATCCAGTTCGGAAGGTCGAGTTGCACGTTTTTCTTGTCCCGGCTTGCCCCGCTTTCTAGTACTGATTCGTCGTTTTTTTTTGTTTCTTTCCTCACACTTGGGGGTGATTCTTTATTCGTGTTTAATTGTTTTTCGTCCGGCCGTCCGTTTGTGCTTTTCATACTTTTCCCTCACAATTTTGATCACGAGCACTGGCTCTCTATCGAAATATCCGTGTGTTGGTGGGTTCGTATATCACGCCGACATTCTGATTTGTTAAATGGGATACTTCCTGGTGTTTCGTCCTCGTGTGCCTCTACCACCCATCCTGTTATCGTCCGGTGTTTTTTTGGCCAAAAAAGAAATTCTTAAATTCCCCCCTTGACACAAAGTGCGGACATAGTTTTGTTTTGTTTTTGTTTCGACCTTTTGGTTAGACCTGCCTTTTCACATCCATTCTCAAATCGGGTCAATGAGACAATTTTTTTGTCTTTTTTTTTTTTTTTGCTCACTGTGTATCCCCCTGGTCACTTTTGACTTCCCTTAAGGAAATTGGGTGTCGCCTTTGATCGTTTTTTTCCCGTGGACTTCCGAAGTGTTTTTTGGTTAGTTGTTTTTTTTTTTTTCACATGCCACGTTTTTCGTCATTTCTTCCCGACACGTTTCACGCTTTTTGCAAGACAGAGTTGCGCAGCCTACCACACCTTTTTTGTCTACCTCCCCGCTCGGTCCAAGAGTTCCGGCTGTCTCTGTTATTACCCTTCCTTTTCCGTTCGACTTTTTGGTGTTTTAGTCTCTGTGTTTTCATTCATTTTTTTTTCATGAGGTCTTTCCTCTTGTGTTTCTTTTTTTCTTCTTTGGTTGTCCCTGAATTCATTAACCCATTGTCCTGTTGTTTTCTTTTACTTTCTTTGCAGGAAGTCTGGCTTATCCTTTTCGAATTCCTTGTCTACCTAGAATAGGTTGTTCCCACGGCTGACGGAGTGACTTGAATTTCATCATTTTTTTTTTTTTTTTCCTTCGGGAGGCGGGTGCCTGTCTTCTTCCTTTTCCTTCCTTTTGTTTTGTTTTTTTTTTTTTGTTGTTTTTGCTCGATATGCCCGCTCCCCGTTTTTGGTCCTAAAGGCCATGTTGAGTTTGCCTTTCCCTTTCCCTTGCGCGTTTCCCTCTCGTCCTTTTTACCTCATTTTGATCCTTCGCTTGTCTGGTACTTGCTCTTTTCGGAGCCGAGTCCTTCTATTTGCCAAACCTTCACTTTTTCTTTTGGACTCGTTCTTTTAGGTCCTGGAAGCCTCCCGCTGCTTCACTCTGTTCCCCCTCTCTTAAAAGTATTAGTTACCCCTTATTGTCGGCCTCGCCTTTCTTCCCTCTTACGCCTTCATTGTTAATAACTTTTTGTCTCTTTCTTTCTTTTTTTTTTTTTGGTCCGTGACTGCTTCCCTCACGCTTTTTTGGTTTGGGTGTTTTGTCCCCCCGTTCGACCTCGTTTTTGATGGGTTTTTTTTTAGAACTTTTTTTTTTTTTTTTTTCTTGTTTTTATCCGTTTTTATTCTCTCACCTTCAGGAATACCGTGTGCTTTCTCCCCTCTTTCTTTTTGGAGAGTCCCCTTTTGTTCCCTTTGATTTTTCCTTTGGGTTCTCATGGGTGTTTGGTCCTACGGGTGTTCTTTTGGTCTTGGAAGTTTTCCACTGGCCGTTTTTCCCCCCCTCCCCTGCCAAGGTTTTATAGTAATACGATTTTTCTCCTTCTTTGGTCTTTCTTCCTTGTTCGTTTTCTCAGTTTTTGGTCTTTAATGCTTGTTTTTTCCATGACGTTTTTGTTCCCGTCGTCATTCCGGCTTTTTTTGTTTTTTCTTTTTGCGTCCCACTTTTCCCGGCCTTTTTCCCTTGCGTCCCGTTCCATTACCCTTTCCCCCCCCTTTTGAGAAAACCCTCAATGCCCTTTTTTTTCGTTCTATATTGTATCTCTCCCCCTATTTCCTTCTTTCCTTTGATATTCGATTTTTTGTTTTTCCAGGAAATTGTTGGCTGTGAATTTTCACCCCCGAACGTTGGTTTTTTTCTCTGAAACTTTCCTTCCGTGCATTGTTTTTTTAGACCCTCCGCCCGTGTTGGCGTCTCTTCCGATACTCGTTTTTTTCTTTAAAGGCTGTTCTTTTTTCCGTCCAATTGGTCGTACGTCCCCTTATTCTCTATTGTTTTGTGACCTTTTGAATAAAGTGACTCTCTTTCCCCCCCCCTAATACGTTTCGTCGGTTGCCTTCTTTTGCTCTTCGATTTCCTGTGGGCTCTGGCACGCACCCTTTTTGTCAAATATTCTCCCTTGTTATTGTTTTGGTTTTTTCTTGATGGTGTTTTTTTGTTTATCGTTTCCTCCGTTTTTCTTGTCCTTCTTTCCACCAGATTTGATGGATGATGATTTTTTTGCCCAGGATTTGTTTTTCTTGAGTGATAACTTTGGTTTGTTGATGATCCCCCAGTTCTAGTTTGTCTACCAACCGTGCTTTTTTTCCCGAACATCGTTGAGTTTTGTGTACGTTGTGTGAGACCGAGTTGTTTTCTCAATGGTCTAAGCCCCTCGGAGAATGGTTGTATGTTCCTGTCTGGTGTGAACGCGGTTCTGCTGTTTTCTTAACGTGGTGAATTTGGGATGGTGGGTTTTTTTTTCTTGGGGGTGTTGACTTTTTCGGGTGTTCTGCTGGATACATTTTCTTGTTTTTTGCGTGTTGTACAATGTAAGCTGTTTAGC
>Ga0179593_1643561_pt1 | contig 13457 bp, 9 predicted proteins | sample CZODoug2_1_08_16_FD_185931 | JGI IMG/M metagenome (GOLD analysis project Ga0179593, IMG submission 185931) | Vadose zone soil fungal communities from Angelo Coast Range Reserve, California, USA - CZODoug2_1_08_16fungal (PacBio error correction) | ecosystem: Environmental > Terrestrial > Soil >... | reverse complement strand
GAAGTAGGTTTATGGGAAGTTCGTCAGCCACAAAAGGAAAGAAATGCCTCGTAAGGGTGGGGTCTGGGGTTGGAGGGAAAGGATAGTTGTACCCTTAATTGGACCTCCGTTCGTTGATTTTTACCAGTCCTCTACTCGAGAGGGTTCAGTCCCTGAAAGAAATTTTTCCTCCTGGTGGACTGGTTTGTACAAGATGATGCAACTAGGATGGGGGTTGGGGCTGTTCCTCCTGCCTTTTTCCTCGGATAAGATTGGTTGTTTTATTCTCTTAGAAAGATCCGTTTGGTGAAAGTGTACAGGACTTCTCCATTCTATAAAATTCGGTTTCGGTATTTTATCCCGATCTTTATGACCCCCATCCTGAAAAAATTCTTCCCTTATTTTCCCATCGTAAGTAAGGAGGGTAGTCCCTAGGAAAGATTTAGTCCGGTGCATAGCCTCCCCTCATAGGTAAGCAGCGTTTTTTTTTCCCCGGCTGGACCACGAGCCTCCTTTCGAGAAATACAAGGTCCTTCCGGCTTTCAGTCTCTGTTGGGAAGGGGGAGAAACCTCCCTGCATTCGACCTTGGCCTTTGACTTGAACCTTGGTCGTTTACTTTTTTTTTCCTCACTCAGGCGAAAATCGCGACCTTTCCCTTAAGTCTGATTCTTCCCTTGATAGGTGTAATTAAACTTGTCTTTTTGTCCTCGGCAGTAAATGCGCACCTCGGTTACCCAATAGATGCCTTCCTCTACCTTAATCCGTTCGTTTGTTCCCAATCATCTTTTGATCCACTCCTTCGAAGGGGTTCCCACTTCTGACTGGAATGAGGACCGCCCCTTTACCTAGGCCGGACCCCAGTCACTCTTGGAAGTGCGTTTCTTTCTTTTTTTCTGATCCGTAGATTCCTTGAACTCTTCACTTCGATTTGACCCGTTGCGTGGCCCCTCTTGGGTTTCAGGGCTTTGTAATAAGCAGCAGATGTATGGTTCCTCCCTATGGCGAACGCGGTCTCACTTCCTGGACCCCTCACGCTGAACTCCCATGTCCGGGGGAACCCCTCAGACTCCCTTTTCTTCCTCGAAATTCGAGTGGAACTTACCTTGTCCCTTTCTCCTAGGCTATCCAGTCGCTCCCCCCCCAGGGCTCTTGAAGACTATTCCGGCTCAGTCATTCTTGGTAAGGTTTACTTTTTTACTCCGCCAGTGCTGGGTCGTGATTGGATTTTTTTTTCCCAACGTAGGTTAGTTTCAGCGATTTTTTTTTTTTTTTTTTTCCTTTAACTTATGAAGGCGTGTGCGTTTTGATTCTCCCCTTTTACGGAGACGCCGGTTCCCCGCTTCTGTTGACTCCCCTTTCCAAAAGAGATGCCTCCTTTCAAGGTCCTCTGCCTTTTAGCTTTTGGAAAGCCCGAACTGCGGGGGCTCCTCCCCCCCTTTCCCCGAGAGCGGGTTCCGTTTTTCCGTCCGATATCTTTTCCCTCCCTCATTCTTTTTTGAGTTTGTAGATTCTACGGCCCCTTCTATTTCTCTTCTTGGGCAAGTCGGTGGTTGGCCGGGCTTTCACAAGCGTCAAAAACTTTCCTGCCTCTTCCTGTCTTGTCCTCAGAGGATTACCCCCCTTTTTGCTGACCCTCGAACCTTTGATCTTTCGAAGACCGGGGTAGCTCTCTTCGACCACGAGACCGGTCCGAATAAACTTTCCGTAGGAAGGGGGTTGGGCCCCTAACAACGTTTGCCCTTTGACGCACGACCCCCCCTCCAAGGTACCATTTCCCCCCACTCCTGGTTTCTTTTCCAATCAGATTTTCACCTTCCTTCTATTGTCCCAGCGGTCCTCAGGGGACTTTAGAGCTTTTGAAGAGAGGTCCTTGTGATTGGCTTCAATGCGACAACAAGATCCTCTTCTTGAATAAGTTGGGAGATGGGTTTCCTTTTTCCCCTTGATTTCCTTCTCTTTCATGAGTTTTAGACCTTGTCAGTTGACATGGAGGACTAGTTCTTCGGCGTGAGGTCCCCCAACCTATGTCAAAAGCGGTCAAATATTGAGCTGGTTAATTTCCTTTCTTTTCTCCAGGGCCACTGTCCTGATGTCCCCCCCCAACCCTTCCCTAGGGAAGAATCTTTCTTTCTCCGCTTTTAGAGTAGCCCCCGAGGTTCCATTAAACCGTTGATTGGAACCTTACGAGGCTAAGTGCGTTTCCCAGATATAAGGATTTGTTTCAGGGAGTGCCATACTGATCACCCCCTCTGGAGGAAGCGTTAGCAAAGATTTCTCGACTGTGTACTTCCGAGTAAAACCCTTTCAAGGAGGGCCCCGACTCCTCTTCCAAGAGGGTGCTCGGGATCACGTCCTTTTTTTTCCTTTAAAAAGGAGCGATTACGGTATGATAAAAAAACTCCCTTCATTCTTGGGACCAGAGAGAGGAAGAAACTTCCCTCAGTCCAAGGCGGTACTACTTTGCTGCTGATTCACTGTTTCTTCTGATGATCCGTAGCCCTTTTTTCTGTCTCCCAGAGATTAGAGGCTGGCTCAGAGTCCACCATCGCCATGTCTTCTATCAATATTCCAGGACAAGAACTCCTCATTTCTTGACAGTAGAATGAGGTTTTTTCTCTTCGAAAGCGGAGGCGTCTGGTCCTCTTTCCTTGTCATGGACATTTGAATGTCTTTCTCTAACAGAATTGAACTTGTGGACTAAAAAAGATGATAATTCTGTCCTCCAGTGAACAACCACCTGGAGTTTAAAGGCCAAGGAGTGGCTCTCTACCCCGAATTCTTAAGGTGGTCCTTAGACTGATATCCCGGGAAGGGTCCAAGGAAAATGGACCCAACTTTCGATAGCGCTTTGGACCTCCCAAACCTACAAGACCATGACCCATCTTTTCTTTCTTCTCATTTTTTAAGGGATCCTCTTTGGAACTTAACACCAATTCCCTTGGTTTCCATAATTTTAAGTTGACGTTTCCCCCCTCTTGAAGAGAGGACTTTTGTTATTTCCTCCGGGGGACCGTGCCTCTCTTTGGGAGGGGATTACCCCTCTGTTCCACTTGACGCTCTATTCAGTTTAAGCGAATGGGCTTCCGTCTTTAAGTAGTCTACAAGTAGTTCCAAGACTTGAAACCTGGGAATCCCGGTAAGGTCGGAGGGCTTCCCTTTTTTTTTTCGGGTATTGGTCGACTCACTTCAGGCCTAGTTGAGAGAAAGTAGGAGTGTCATGGCCCGAAATGAGGCCACGAGGTTTGTTAGTTTTCCCGGACCATAGTGAATGGTGCATAGTCCCCTTTCCTTCAAGGGTGGAGTGGTCTCTTTTTTCTTCCCTCCGAGTTAGAGTCTGCTTAAGCTACATTGAAAGGTTGGAGGCCCTTTTAGGACCTGAGAGATTTGTCTTCATACTAATCCCCACGGTTTATTTCAGGAGGAGGGGAGGTTGCCAGAGCTCCGATGGACAGAGGAATGGCTCCCACAGAGCTTTTTTCCTATCGTTCTTTCTTCTCCCACAAATAAAAAGTCTAGCACCCTGCAGAACCCCTTCACTTTTTTGGATTTAGTCCCCTCGAACATTTCCGGCCTCTCTCTAAAATAGTGTGGATGTCCATTACCTGTTTTCCTTTCCTCAAAGAGGTTTCGGACCTTTTCCCTTAAGCTTCTTAGAACCTTTTACAGTACTTTGATTCTCAAACTTGAATCGACATGGAGTCCCATTTGTCCTTAGTCCGCTTTTTTTAACGTGCCTTTTTTTCCGGGCACGGTCACTCCCTCCTCCCAGGTGTCCAGGCAGTCCTTCCTTTCTTTACTCCAACTACCGCGGCCTGCGATTTTTCCTCACTTCTCTAAGTGTTTTTTTGGAGAGTCTGCCTCTCTCGTTTTGGCACATGCTGTTCAGCCCACTTTTCCAATCGGACCCTGATTTCTTGCGGCAGAGTTGAGCTAGTGCTCCTTCCCCCCCGGTCCAATTCAACCAATCTCCTTTTAAATTCCTCCCCTGTCCAAACGATCCCAAGTACGTTTCTGACTTCCTTTGGTCGATTCCTTTTGCAATCTTTCTAACGTCCGAAATATCTGCAAGATATCTAATTGGCATAAGGACCTTGTTCCATTTAATCCCTTTCTTAATGGGTTCTGGTCCTTTCTCTTCCTTCTCTATGGTTTGGGTCCCCCCCTAAGGATGAAATGAACCCTGAGCCTAGCCACTGGAGAGAGGGGGGGATTTGGGCTCACCTCTTTCTAGGGCGATGCGTGAGATTCGACAGGCTGGTTCCCCCCCTTTTCTTATCGTCACCCCGTGCGGTTCGGTTCCTTCCCCCCTCTCAACGACCGACTCCAGCGTGGGGCCTTTTATTTTCTTTCTTTTGCCCGCCATGTCTTCTCCTTCTTCATGCCTCCCACCCTTGGGGCATGGTCGCCTCTGAACATTTGATCATGACGCAGGACGTGCGCCGTCTCCCTTTCGTCCCCCCTAAATACGCGGAATCAGCTTTAACTTCTCCCAAAAAAAGCACCTCCTCGGTAAGGTCGTCATCCGACAGGAGTCCTGGTGTTTCGCGACCAAGCTAAAGGCAAAAATGTCCATGGGTTTTCAGGCGGTTCCGGTGGGCTTGGCGGGCGGGTCCAGGAAAGTTTGCCCCCACTAGTTAACGTCAGGACGCCCCCCAACCGTCCTCACCTCCCTCGTAGAAGAGAGATTCGTTTTCGTATGGAAGGGCCCTTGAAGAGATCGAAGTTTTAGGCAGGACCACTACCCCGCCTTCTGATTATATTTTTCCAGGTCTTCTTTTTTCAAAGTAAAGTAATTCTTAAGCCTTAGGGATGGTTTCTTGGGGAGGTGTCCTCCTATCTTGCCCCCCCGCCCGAATAAGACTCCATGACTTGCTGTGTTTTTCCTCTTAGGGTGGCTCTTAGTTGACCTAAGGAAAGGCCGTTTTCCCTGTGAAAACAGTTCAATTTTTCGAGTGCTCCCCAGTACTTTACCTGTACCCTCTGACTACGGTCACTATTCCGTAACCTCCTTATGCGTGGTTCCATTCATCTTTAGGAAGCAGGTTTCTCACCTTTTTATTGTCTTTCATTAGTGGCAAAATTTTCCATTTAGGAGTACCCCCTTTCCAGGTTGAATAAGTTTGTTCTCACCCTTTCTGAAGGTAGTAAATCCCCCCTTCGATCCTCGAGAAATACGGAGACGTCTTTTTTTTCTACTGATTTGCTTGTTGGGGTGAACTGAGGATACTACAAGAAAAAGTTGTAACCCTCCCAAGGAGAACTCCGTTTCTTCTCCCAGTCCTTGTGCGGCGGCCTCAAAATTTTTCTTTGGTCCCATGGTGGGGCGAATAGACACTGTTTTTCCTCAAACGTCACACTTTTCAGAGGTTTTGAGGGTGTTTGCGCATTCCCGATTCTACTGGGGGGTGGGGCGGAACGGCAATGAGCCGTTTGATCCCCTGTTCCGTTGGCCCACTGAAGTTTGTTCTCAATTTGTCAACCCCTATGAACAGCGACATTTCGTCGGAACCATAACTTCTCCCCCCAGGGGTTGAAGGTCTCCCACGGTCCCTTTCTGATTTGGACTGCCGGTCTTATCCTCTCAAAGAAAAGGTGTGACGACTCTGATCTCTACTTGAAAGTCAAAGAAGGAGCTGGGGAAGAGCTTGATTGTTGTGCCCTTTGGCCTCTCTTTCAGTTGGAGTTTTTTACTTCATCGCCTCTGCCTCCTCTGTGAATAACTCCCCTTCTCCCCGGAGGTTATAAGGGTTTCAGGAACCCCCTTTTTCACTCTTTGAGAAGAAAGGGCCCCCCCAATCCTACGAGTCGCCTCGAAACCCCCCCATTTATAGTAGAAAAGGTTTGATTTCGTCATCAACCAGAGTCGGTATTCTGTCCACCCCCCGACTATTGTTCTCTCTTTCGTAATGTTTAAACTTTCCAGTTTGCACTCCCCCCCCGGAAATGTGCCCCTTTTTCTTTTTCAGAGGCCGAAGAAAAAGTTCACGTTCCAGGCCAAATTCAGATGGTTACTTCTTGGTTGTAGTAGTTATTCTGGACGGAGATTCCCTTAAGGGTCTCAATGTAGGGGACCCCTTCCTCGTTCGAGTTCACACCCTTCTTTTTTCACCCTAGATGGTGCCGGCATTCTCCCCTCCCCTTTCCTTTTAGACTCCTTTTCACCCTGTTTTTTAGCGGAAAAGACCGGGAAGATTTCCTATTTCGAAAAGTTTTTGCCTATCCTTTTCTTCTTTTATTTTTAATACAGTTTGGAATAAGTTCCAAGTTCCCCCTCCAGACTCAAGTGTCTGACTTCTTTTGTCGTTCGAAGTGAGGGGGTTGGCCGGTTTCCTCCAAAAAGTTCCACTTCAAGGAGGGTGCCCTTCATCCCCAGTTTTGGTGAAAAAGGTGGATTCCCCCTCTTGACACCAGGTCGGCAAGTAGCTATAAGGTACCCTCCTCCCTTCCTCCCTTCTTAGTGACCACCACCGGAAGGCCCCTGGCCTAAACTTTCAATTCCTTCTTCCAGGCCCTGAAAAGAACGGGGAAAGTCCCCCCCAGGTCCTTCCCTTACAGTAAATGGGAATCTCCGCACTTCAGAGAATAGCCCTTCTGAGAATGAGATAGTGGAGTTATGTAAGAGTGCTCCCCCTTAAGTCGACTCTCGTAGGGGAGATGTTCCTTCGTGGTCAAGAGTTAGCGTCTCTTTTAGGTAATTACCTGGGAGGATCTTTCTTGGGACTTTCTTGATTCGCTAAATCTATTTCTTAAAAACTTTATCGGAAAATTCTCTCTACAACAATTGCCCGGAGTGGAGAGTGAGGGCTTGCCCTCCTGTCTTAAGAAGAGATAGGACACTCCTTTTTCTTGGAACAGCAGTTCCGTACCAGTATACGGGAGGTCCAAAGATAATACTGGAGTTAGATTTAGAGCTAGCTTTTGATGGTAACCAATTCCTTTTCGGGATGCTTTTGCCCTCAAGACTTTCAGATGTTTCCCCAAACCTTTTCTTTCCAGTCAAACACGTCAAACGCATATTTCTTAGGTAAAGAGAGAGTGATACAACGAAGATTCCTCCCCTCCTTTGCGTATTTCCAAGTTTGTCCCTAAATGATTTCGTTCTACCCCCAAGTTCGGACCGGTGACCAAGGTCTTCTTGCAAAAAGAGGGCGGTATTCGCTCTTGACCGAAAAAAAGGTCAATTTTAAGCTAGGTACATTGGGATCTCGTTGAGGACTTGGCGAGTGCCCTGATCCAGGGAGTTGGTTTTTTCCGACCATTGAGTGCCTCCTCGGATCCGAGAGGAAAACTTCATTCCTTTTAAGGTGATTTCATGAGGTACTTCCGCTTCTTCGGACGATAGGCCGTATTCCAAATTCCTTCATCCAGGTCCCAGCCCTGGAAAAGTTAAGACCAGATTAAGGATAGATGATTTTCCCCTCCCAAAAAAAACCATCCTGGGGTTTTAAGGAATTCCCATGTCGTAGGGTTGTCCCATGTAGAATAACCGTTCTTCCCTATGGGTTTCAACATGTCCATTCAAGTTCCTGGGAACATACTTGAACACCTTTTTCCCAACAGAAAGTCCTTCTAGAGGTTCCCTTTAGGGGTGGGCAGATCCCCTTCCAAACTTAACCACCCCCGAAGCAAGCCTACCCGTTCTTTATCTCTGTACTCCAGGGGACCACCCTCTGAGGGTCTGGGTGGAGGAAGTTCTTTCGGGATGAATCTTATCTCTTTTTGGTGGGCTGTACGGTCTCCCCGTGAACAACCTGTGAAAGACCGCTCGTCCCATATTGATTTGAAGAAATGTGGTGATTTTTTTTGAAAGTAGCTCTTGGGCAAAGCCTCACCCGATGAAAGTGGAAGAAGGGAAGACGCCCGCATGGTGCCGGGTGGGCCGCGTCTGCCCCCCTCCCAATTAGGTGTAAAGAGCACCTCCTCTTGACCCCAGGAGGTCAATCTTTTTGGTACCGGGCATGTCATTGGGAATGGTAGGCCCGCCGTGCTTTCACGTGACGCCACTCTGAGGTTAGTGAAAGCAGCTTTTAGGCAGTAGGGAAAGATTCTTTCGGGAAGCACCTTCGGTAACAGCGGGGTCTGTCATTAAATACCAAGCCGATGAAAAATTTTTCTTCCAGTTTGTAGTTGATACGGCGTTACTGTCCTCTTTTGAGAGATACTCTTTTACCTAATTCCGCCCGAGATAGACCGGATTTTTCCTTAGGGAGTCCCGATTATTAAGTGGGGAAAGAAACAGGACCCCTTTCTTTTCTTGTAGAAACCCTCGCCCATTGTCCCCTTGGGACTTTTTACTGTAAACTATGCCGGACCATGAATGTACCCCTCCTTTCTTTTTTCCAGGTGGGGTTAGCTTGGAGTACGCTCCCAGATTAAGGGGTCCACTCCCTTAGAGTGGGGGGGAACGTGGTTTACTGGCATGGGACGTAACCTTTTCTCTTTGCCCCCTGAAGAGTATTAACCTTAATGGGTAAATGACCCGGGATGCCGACGAACCTATTCTTTGTTGGAAGGACTGCTTTTTTGAATTTATTAACATTGCGGCAGGTTAAGGGATCTGTGGCTTCTTTCCTCCTTATTCAAATGTATTCATCTAGGTATATAGTCTCTCTTACCAGTTGGGTTAACGCCTTTGTAAACCCTACACTGGACAATTTAGAGACCAAGCTCCCTTCCTTGGTCTTTTAAAGGTTAATCCAGGAGACATTTTATCGATGCCTACAAGGCCTTCACTCCCAGGATGTGTACAATTTAGCTACTCTATCGTTGAAATTCCCTTTGGAAATACTGAGGCCTTAAGACGCCTCATAAACTGTGAGTTCCACGAAAGTTCACGTTCCCCTCCTCTATTCTTTCTAGTGTCCTATCTTATAAAGGTGCACCCCTGGGTTCGAACCCCCCAGGAAGGGTATTTTTAGACACCTTAACCAAATTGGTCTAGTTCCCTTCAGGAGGTGTGTTTTGGAGGCTGGATGCCAAAAAACCGCTTTAGAGATAATGAGAGGGAGGCCCGTCTTAATCTGAATGAGTAAGCTTATTTAATGGGTTAGCAGTGCCTCCTAGACCTGACCCCTCTTGTCAAGGTCTGCATGTGGGTATTTCAGCCAGTTTCCTTTCAGTTCCTGGGTATCCTTTCCATTCCGGACCCACCAATGGTGTCCCTAGGAGGCGCCTTTTCCTGGGAACCCAGTCCCCTGAGCCGACTTGCACTATGTCAATAGACTAAATCCTAATGCAGGGGGAGTAAAAATTCTATCCCACGACGACCGATTTTCTTCCGGGAAAGAGGAGCCGGTCTTATCACAGAAGCTGGTGTACGTTTTGAGAGAAAAGCGACCTGGAACCAGCGTTCCCTTTTAGTGTCCCTTCCCCTTTTCATCCTCGAAAACAAAAACGGGAAGTGGGAAATCGGAATATACTTTTCGAACGGAAACCCAAGCTTTCCAAAGGCCTTATTGCAGGGAGCTCCCTTGTTCGCCGAGTTCCTGAACAATCATAGCCATTCACGGTGTTTCCCCCCCCTACAGGGCGATCCAAAAATCCTAGAGATGGGGTACTGTGTTCAAGTGAGTTAACTTCACTTCTGTATATTGACCCTTTCGGTTGGCGGGCAGGGGGCCAGTGGCGCGTGGCACGGACCCGCCGCACCTCCGTCCCCCCGTTCTTTTTTAATTGTTTTTTCGGGGTGCGAAATTGGTTTCGCGCCGTCTGTTTGAAATGTTCCCCCCGAAAGCCGCCTCATCGGAATCAAATTGAGACCATTTTTCCTTCCCCCTGTTTGGAATGCCATTCCGTTTCCCAATAGGGATGGTGGTTTTGTTATTTTTAGAGGCACCACGTTATCCTGGGTTTTATGGTCTATCGGTACCTTTTCACCATCCCTCTCAGGAAAATTAATGTCTTCATGGTTTGAATTTCCGGCACTAATTAAAGGAGTTTACTTAGGCACGACTTCGAGAACCTTTTGGGAGTATCTTTCCTCTGTAATACCTCGGAGCGGTTCCCTCAGGACAGACTGTTAAACGAGAAAACTGGAGAAGTTCCTTTCATCTCCCCTCACAAAATGGGGTCCGAGCTTATTTAAGAGAGCGGTGCATGGTTCACTATTTTTTTAGAATAGACTTTTCAGTTGGGAAGTTGTTTCGTACCCGTTCCTTGGTGATCAGAATTTTTGCTTTTTTCCCCGTGAGGTCAAGTCTTTGCGTAGTTATTTTCAAACTTCGGTGATTCTTGGGGGCCCAATTCTTTCTTGAAGGTGTCTCGAGGTTGTCTTTTTTCAAAGACCTCCGGCGGAGGTTGTTTCCCCCATACTTTCAAGTTCCTGAAGGATACAAGGTTTCAGGCCTTTTTCTTTTTCCTCATTGGGACTACTTCCCGATACGTTCGCCCCCTTTTTTCCCCCCAAAGTAACCGGTGACGCGCCGTTCAGGAAAACGAAAGCCCGTTCCTATTTCTTTCCTTGGCCTCGGTCTCACGCGATGGATGTCTAAGCTTTTTTCTGGGGGGATTGCCTTTCGGTTCTTTATAATGGCATTCTCCCCCGATTGTCAAAGGTGGGTGCTCCCCCCCCCCGTTGCAGGAACGTTTTCAGTCAATTTTCCGCACCGCTCCCATTTTGCCCTCGCCGGCAAACCTCTCTCTTTCTCTAATAAATGGATTCCTTTCTTAAACGTTGAAGTGGATTCCCTCTCTCCCAGAACGCGCTCTTTTTTTCCAAAAAGCTTCTCCATCTCTCTTTATTGACCCGGTTTACTTACAATAGCCTTTCCTGGTTCCGTTATGGTCGGGGGAAGGGGGTAGGTCCTTTTGGGAGGGAACATTCAGAAGTTATTGTTGTTCCGTAGTGTCTCTTTAAAGTGGTCTGTTGTCTCCGCTTTTTCCCCCCTTTTAGATTTTGACCCCGGCCTGGTGAGGTGATCCACCTTGTAAATTTTCGGCCTCCTCCTGTTTCCGTGGGAAGAGACCTTCCCTTGGCCAGGGTTAACTTCTTCCGCCATTTATTTTTCCAGAGAGAAAGTAATGCGCTTCCCCCTTTTTTCCCCCTCCTTTTCCCCTTAATCCCCTTCTTTTTTTAGAGAGATCGGACCCTTAAAGAAGAGGAATTCTTGTCTTCTGTTCGTTTTTGAGAAGGTTCCTCGGGGCCGGGGCGTTTCACTCTTCCCACCTTTCCTCTTTCCCTTCTCTGGAAGGGGGGACCAAGGATCACCTAGAATCCCCCCCTTTATGGAGGTTCGCCCCCGGGGATTTCCCTTCCCCTTCCCGTTTGAGACCAAGCGGCCCGTTTTTCCCCTGAATTCCTCCGGTGGACCACCCCTTTCCTTATTTTCCCCTCCCCACTTGGAATTGAAGGAGATTCTACCACGACAGGAGTTGGGATCCCTCCCCCTTTAAAAGTCCTGTTGGCCGCGCCTTCCTCTTTCTTCTCAGGATGGTGGACGGCCGATTTTTCCTAGTGAGATCGTTACGCTGGGATCCCCAGTCCAACGATATAAGGTTCCGCTGGAGCCTTATTTTCTTCCTCGTGTGGCGGGGCCTGTTTGGGATGAATCGTGTTCGAGGGTTCTCTCTTTAAAACGTGGCGGGGACTTTTTTGGGGGGACCAGACACCCCTATTCAAATCTCTTATTACGTAGGCCATGACTAACTTCCTGAGAAAAATAATCTCTTGATGGATGGAGAAGTTTCTCAGCTTTTTTTTCTCTTCAGTAGATAGCGTAAAAAGTGAGGGTTTTTTTTTTTTTCAAAGCGGTTTCTTCGCTGGGCCCCTCCATTATTCTACGGGAGCATTCGAAGGGATTCACGCTCCTCTCTTGAAAAACTTTCGAAGAGGACTGGTAGATATCCTTCCCCCTCTCTTTGAACACCGCGCCCCCTACCCCCCCTTTTTCCCGTAGGCAAAAAGGCCTCTTCAAGAGCGGGAGGGATCAATCCCAGACGGGAAGATTGTCCCCATTTAGAGATAGGTTTAGCTTTCCTTCCCATAACGTAAAGAACAGGTCCAAGGAAGGCAACCCAAGGGTCGTTTTACACAATGAGTGCGTACCTCCCTTGAAAGTGCGGAGGCCTGACATGGAAGGATCTGAGACAGTTTCCTTTCGAGGTGGGGAAAGCTGCCCCTCTGGAGTTCTCTTTTTTTCAAAAGTTTCATTTGGTTTCCTCAGTGAGGCCCCCGGCCGTATTACAGAGTCCTGAAGGGATGGGCGTTCACCGAAATTTATGGAGCCCCCCCCTTTCTCCCAACCATTCCGTTCCCTTTCCAGGAAGGGCCGTTTAAAGTTGAAATTCCGTGTTCAGCTTGGTTGTCCGTTCCCCCCCCGGAAACCCCCACCGCTCAACCGGAGCGGTCGTAGAAAGACCCAAGAGCTCAACAGGAGGTAAAGCTGGTTCCTTTTTTTCATGGGGACGGAGAGTGTTCCTTTTAGGTTTGAATGGGTACCTTTTTCCTCGGCTTTTGACCCCTATCCGGGAACAGTCTCCTTTTTAAAGTTCCCCCTCTACGTCAGGGTTGATTAGTGGCTTCTTGGGAGGTTTGTTTGGATAGAGACATGCCCCTCCCCCCGCTGCACGAAAGGCTGATAAGTTGTTGTGTCGGACACCCTTTTTGGAAACAGTAACTGCCCTGGCTTTTTCTTTTTTTTCTTGAGACGGACTTGTTCTACGGCTTCTTGGTAGACGCGATCCATCCCGGCCTTACTGGCGCGGTGAAAGAGATCTCTTTCCTTCGTTTGAAAGTGGAGAGTGCCTTTTAGTTCCCTCTTCTGAAGTCACCTCAAGCCCTTCTTTTTTTGGTGTTCCGGCCGATTGTAGAGAACCGGGGTTCCCTTCACGTAGGAGTCTAAGGATATTAAATCGGAGGGAGTTAGATGGGAACGATTCCCCCGATGGAAGGTCTCCCTACGTGAACGGGGCCCTCCCCCTAGGAGGGCTTGACAGCCAGTTTCCCCATGAGCTAGAAGTTTCTCTTTTGTTTCACGGAAGGGTGGAGTTTCCCTTTTTGGGGATTTTCGGACGTCTTGGGAGGGAGCCACGTTCTTCCCTCTGTATTATTAGGGGGGTAGACCCCCGCCTCTTTCTTTCGCGATCGAGGGGGTTTTTCCACGCTTCCCCTGACTGCCGGATCTCTCTCTCACCCTGAGACTTTTCATTAGGACTTCCACCAAATCCCAGATAGGGCAGTGATTTTTTTATCTCCCTTCGGTTAAGGGTTTGCTTGGACTCTGTTCTTCCCACCTAGGACCGGCTTTTTCTTTCCTTCCGAGGTACCACTATGCCCGATGCAAGATAATGGACGGGCCTTCCCTATTAGGCCCCATTAGAGGAGTTGCCTATTCGGACTCAAGAGGTGTGTGCCTTCCCTTGACGTATTCAGTAGTTCCCTGGTTTGGGAATCGGGGAAGGTCCCCCAGAGCTTTTTTGCCTCTCACCTCTTGATCGCCTCATCGTCGCCCCCTAGAAGGGATTGTTCCTTATTTGCTTA
>Ga0179593_1592981_pt1 | contig 13457 bp, 18 predicted proteins | sample CZODoug2_1_08_16_FD_185931 | JGI IMG/M metagenome (GOLD analysis project Ga0179593, IMG submission 185931) | Vadose zone soil fungal communities from Angelo Coast Range Reserve, California, USA - CZODoug2_1_08_16fungal (PacBio error correction) | ecosystem: Environmental > Terrestrial > Soil >... | reverse complement strand
AGCCAAGGGGATTTTTTTCCCCCGATTTTTTTCACGCGGTCCCCCTAGAAGAAGCTCATCTCCCCTTTTTCCGGAAGGAGTTCTTCTTTTTTCCCTCCTCCACCGAGTTGAGGGAGAAGCCTCTTCTCCCCTGAGATAAGGCTTTTTCCCCCTTCCCCTTCCCCCACACCGTTCTTCCCTCGTTCCACCCCACCCCCCGTTTTCCCTCCAAACGGCCTTCCCCTTCCCCAGCCCTTCTCCGTTTTCCCGCACAACAAAGACCTCTGGTCGACGCTATCCTGCCTCCCCTTTGACGGTGTTATAAATTCTATTGACAGATTGACTCTTAGGGGAAGTTTCCCTTTTTATTGCCCTTTTTTTCCAAATTTGGGGGAAGGGAGAGTTCTTCCTATGAGGGACTCCCGTCTTTCCTTCTGCGCCTTTCCCAAAAAAACGTACCTCATGGAAGATCTCCTTCAACTGTCTTTTTTGTTTTTAATGTTAAATGGAGGGAACCTTCTTCCTCTACTACTCAGGATTGATTTTTTTTTTTAGACTTCCCCTTATAAGCGAGATGAAAAAATTTTTTCCTACCTTAAACTTCCTTCCGGAAACAGGGACCTTATTCCCCCTCCCGTCAGAAGAAAAAGTTCCTTTGGATTTACCCAGTTTCTCCCCCCGCTATAAATGAAAGTCATTTCTTGTTTTTTTCCCCGTGTTCCCCCCCCCCCCCCCCCAAATAAGGAGTCGCAACTTTTTTTCCCTCTTGGTTAAGATGAAGTTCCACTTTCCGCAAAGCGGTTTTTAGTTGGTAAGACCCTTCTTCTCCCCATCCCAGGGCCTCCCTTCGCCATCGCTGTAGCTTCCCTTTTATACACGGCTTGGAGTCCCCCCAGGACATTCTTTTCTTTCCTTTTCATTTTTTTTATTTTTTCCCCCCTCGGTAGAGATTTGACCCTTGTTCCCGGCGGAAATTACTGCTTTGAAAGTCTGCACTCTCTTTCCAGAACTGGTGCAAAACGTTTTTTTTCGTGCTCGCAGTATGAGGCTCTTTTTTTCTATTTTCATCCTAATAAGTTGTTTTTTTTTTTTTTTTCCTTTTTTTCTCTCGCCCTTTTCCCCCCCCCCCCTGGTGGCACAACAGTTCTGGCCCCCCCCCGCGTCGGCCCTTTCAAAAACCCCCTCTCCACCAACATTTTCTTGTCTTTTCCTGACCCCTCTCCCTTTTCCCAATTGAAAATTTACCTCTCTCCCAGAAGTCCTTGAACAGGGTTTTCTCCTTCGTGTAGCCCGACTTTTTTATCACAGCTTCCGTCGTGTCCCTTGGTGGCGGAGGGCTTTCCCCCAGATTCTTGCTGGCTGAATTGCGGTTTTCCTCGCACACCCCTTTTCTTTCCCTTTGAACAGCGACGCCGTATTTCCTTTTTTTCCCCTTTTGCCCGTCGGGAAACCCCCTGAGCAGGTGTCTCCCTGAAATGGTCAAGTCCTTGGTGCGGATTTATAGATCGAACGGACTTTTTTTTTTCTTTGTGCCACTTTCCCCTATCCTTCAAAGTCGAATAGTTGCGATCCTTTCTTTCGGGAGAAATCTTCTCCCTCTCCGGAGCGTAACCCCAAAGCATGGCGATCGGTCCCTTCAAAAAAGACCCCCCCCTTACTTATTCCTCTTTTACATCTCCCTCCCCCTCAGCCCTCAGCGAAGATATACTCTAAAAGTAAAACATTTCCTCCATAGTAGAAACCTTCCCCCTACCCATTCCCTTTTCCCCACCCTCAATGTATAACTTAATGAGCACCTTCCCCCAGCGGTAGAAATAAGGTTCTTTTTGTGAGGTTTTTTTTTCCGCGTTTTTTTCCCCCAAGCAGAAGACCTTTTCCTCCCATGGGTGGAAACCTTCTCTTGGGTATTTTTTCCCTGAAGCTTTTTTTTTCCTCTTTCCGCAAGAAGTTTCCCTTTTTTGGAGTATAACGCCCCCCTTTCCGTCCCAGTTCATCGGCATATCAGTTTTTCCCCGCGCGTAGGAATAGTGCCCCCCCCCCCCCCCCCGAAGCCCTTTTGATGCCCCCTTTCTTCCTCAAAACGTGCTCAGCGACTCTTCCTCTCCGTGTCGAGCAACGAGCCCTCTTTTTCCGGGCCCCTATGGGTCCTTTCTTAGCTGCTTTCCCCTTCCTTTCTCTGCTATCCGAGAGCCTCGATTCTTTGCGGAGCAAGGACCCCTTCTCTATGCGGAGTTACAATCCATTTCCCCCTCCTTTTCGCCCCCTTTTCCCCATGTCGCCAGAGACCCTTTCCTTCGATCGACGAGGGCCCTTTTTTTTTTTTTCTTTCAAGCTTTCCCACCTTATTTTCCTTCTTTTTCCCACGAATAGTTCCCCCTATCATACAGAGACCCCCCTTTTCTCTTGAGAATGTTGCTGCCCTGGCTCTGGCCGGGGGCTCAGGGGACTCCTTCCCTTTCAGAACTTTCTTCTTAGCCTCCCCCCCCCTTTAGGCGAATAGATCGGATTTTTTGCGAGGATATCCCTTTTTCGATAGTCCCCCCCTTTGCCCCCGGCCAGGAAGACTTTTCCCCCCCGCAAAAACGGGGGGCCCTCCCCCCCTCACGGAGATCCCCCCTTCTATCCCTTTTTTCTTTTTCGGTGTGAGATCCACCCGTAATTGTTCCCTTCGCCTGGAGCTTCCCTCTCCTCTTCTCGGTTTTTTCTCTCCCTTCTGCTCTGTGTCGAGGCTTTTTTTCCCCCGGATGATAAGAGATCCGTGATTTCCTCCCAGGTCCCCCTCTCTCCTCCCGCCGGCGCTAGGATAGAATACTCTCCCCAAATGAATTTCTTTCAATTAGAGACCCTTCTCGACTGTAAAATCGGCCCCCTCTTTTCTTTTTTTTGTCTCGAACAAATGACTCCGCTTTTTTCCGTTTTTCTTCCTTCTCTTAGCACACTTTTCTTTGCGTTGCAGATTTTTTCCTACGCGCTCTTGGAGCTTTTTGAGGAAGAGAAGATCTCTTTTGCGAGATCCCTTCTCGTTCGGCCGCTCTCTTCCTGCCCATCGGCCCAAATCCCCCCCGCTCATCAGGTCAATTTCTTCGTTCTTTTCCCCCCCCCCTCCCCCTTTTCTGCCGTCGTCAGACCCTTTTTTCCGAACGCCCGCAAACACCCCCCCCCCCTTTTCCTTCCGCTGCACGAGATATCGCTTCTCTCCTTGTCTTTTTTGTGCGACAGATTTGAATAGTTTTTTTTCGGGCGCAGTTTGCATTTTTCGGGAGTCTGATTCCTTTGTCTTAGGGAACTTATCTCGGAGCGGGATTTTTTTTAAATTTTTTTCTTAGTAGATTTCCCCTGTCTATTTTTAGTATAATAATGTTTTCTCCTCGGAATGCGTCGTTGTTTTCCCTTCTGCAATTGATTTGCCAGATTTTAATAAGCTTCCCTTTTTTCTTTTAAGAGATAGTGATACTCTTCTATTTATAGGCCCCTTCTAGATTCCTTTTTTCCGTATTTTTCCCCAGAGACCAGTTCTTCTCTGGTTGTACAGATCTCTGCCTTTTCCCTCTGTTTTGACCCCCCCTTTCGCCAACCTTGCTCCCCATTTGGTGTACCTCTTTTGGGTAAAATTCAGTTCCCCCCTCCCCTTTACATTATTCCCCCTACTCGCGGGTGTTTTAATATTCCCTCCCCCCTGGCAAAGCGATTTTTTTTTTTTTTCCTCCCAACAAGGTTCCCCCCCTCCGGCAATCAAGGCGTGGCCCTTTTCTCGATCACCAGCACCGCTTCTTCCCCTGTTTTCCCTTCCTTTTTGGATTGGAAGCAAGGTCTCCCTTCTTTTGGTCTGACCATAGCTCCTTTTCACCTTGGGGTCGCTTTTGGCCTTACCTTCTTTTCTTTTAACGCCATACTGGTTGATTTTTGCCCCTTTGCCACGGCTTTCTGTGAGGAAGAGGGCTTTTCTTTTGATTTGAGCGCCCACTCATATCTTTCCCCCGTTGATTTTGAGAGCCTTTTTCCATCCTCAGCATGCGATCCCTCCCCCTTTTGGCCACCAGTGCTGGCAAACCCCCCCCTGGGTCGTTCAGGCCCTTTTCCCCCCCCCCCATGCCTCTCGGGAGCGACAAAGTGGATCCCCCTCCTTGACCGACATAGGGTCATCCCCCATTTAGACACTTGAGTCATACCGACTCCTTTCCCCTGCGGTCTTTCTCTCTGGTGACGAGAGATTCCCTCCCTGGGATTGCACGGGTGGTCGTTTTTTCCCCCCCCCTGGGGGGAGGGCTCTTCCCCCTCTTTAATTGGAGGTCACTCCCCCTTGAAAAATGAGTTTCTCTTTCCTTACCTCAGTTTTCCCTCCCCTTCCCAAATTGTAAGGTTAAATGGAGAGCACATTTTTTTTTCCCAGGGAAATGGTCCTTTTCCGGGTGCGCGGATGGCCGTTTTCAGTGCTTTTTCTTCCTTGTCTCGTGTTTGGTCTTCCCTTTTTTTCCATTCGAACTTTTTTTTCCGAGAAGCGCGCGGAGCTTTTCCCAATCTAGTCAGAAAAGATGCCCTCAAGCGGAGGCCTACGGCCCGAAATGGAGGATCTTTTTCCAACGCCTCCCTCCATCGGCCATGAATTGAATGTTTTCCCTCTCTCCTTCCCCCCTCCCTTTCCTGTCGCGATAAATTTCCGTCCCCAAATGGCGCTTTTTTTCCCTTCGCCCCTGCAAAATGCCTTCCCCCCCTCCCCCTTCTCAACCCCCCCCCCCCTTATACCGTCATTGGAAATGATGCATATCTCCGTGAAGCGTTCCTCTTTTGTTGGTTTGGTTTTCCCCCCCCCTTCCGGCTCAGGTCTTTCGACGGCAATTCCTCCCCTTTTGCGAGCGGTTTTTGACATGGACCCTCTTGAATTGCTGAAGAAGTTTTTCGGGCTTCCCAAAGTTTTTCCTTTTATCCACGCAACTTTTTTTGAAAGTGGCATCTTTCCCTTTCGGACCGAGACCCTCCCTTTTCCCCCCGTTTTTTTTTTCCCCCCTTGCCGAGCGTCCCCCACATGATTCCTTTCCCTTCCTTAACCCCCCCTGGCGACGAGGCCCTTTTTTTTCCGATTCGAGCCCTCTCCTGGTCCGAGAACTTTCTCTGGTCCCTCGATTCTCGAATTTCCCTTTCCCGCCCGTCTGGCCGATCCTTTTTTTCCGGCGGATTTCGTCTTTTTTCTTTTTTTTCGATGTTGACTGCCTTCCACTAACGATCGATATCATCTTGGAGCGCCGAACGTCGCGCCCGGAACGCCTCCTCTCCCCGCGTTGCCGCGCGCCTTTCATTTTTTTCATGAAAGACGGTATTCTCCCCTCCAAAACGAACCTCCCCTTTTTATCCCATCCTCCCCCGTATAGGGTGCCGGGCGTGGCTCCCCTTCCCTGGAGTCCTCCCCCGGCGTGCGGCACTCTCCTGGAATGGTTTCTTTTTAGTGGCCGAGAGGTCTCCCCTTCGAAGCTATCTCGAGCTCCCTTCCCCAGCCTCTTTCCCTACAACTATCTCCCTTTTTGCAAATCGCTCTTCTGCCGCTCTTCTTCTAATTCGGCAAGGTTATCGTCCAATAGAAATGAAAAGGTTCCCCCTCTCCGGAAGCCGTCAGAACCGTGTGTCGTTCGCAAGGCGGCATACCCCCTCCTTTCGTTATACCTTTTTTCCCTTGGTGGGGTGCCCTGACAAGCCCATTGAAGCTGGCGCCTGGAATTTCTTTTGCGCCCCTCGTCTCCTTCTTCCCGTTCCTTTTTTTTCTTGGTAGAGGATTTTTCCTCCGAGGTCTACTTTTACGCGATAGTGATTTTCCCTAGGGCAGTCAATCCCCCTTTTTTCTCCTAAAAGAAGAAATCCCTTTCTCTTTTCGCTCGGCAAGATTCACTTAAATCGAGACCTCTCCTTTGTAACCTTCCCCCTTGTATAGAAAAATGCTTTTTGCTCGTACATGGTTTCCCAGCATACTTCTTTTTCACGCCTGGGCAGGGGGATCCTTTTAATGTGCTGGACTGCTGCGTTATTCCCCTCCTCCGGTCTTTTTGGCCGGATCTTTCCGATGTGCACTTTTTCCTCTTTTCGGGAGATAAGCCGCCCCTTCCTCGACCTTTTTTTTCCCATTCTTCAAAAGATTTTTCCCTTCCACGTAATCGAGTAAATTGCCCTTTTCACCACCTCAGGTTATATAGTTCTTTTCTGCTGCCTTCCTCTTTTTTTTCCACTCCCCGGCAAAAAAACAAACCCTTTCTACGTCGAAGATGACCCTCTCTTGTTTAGAATTCTTTTTATCATATTGGGGTGGTCAGTCCTCATTCGGGTTGGGTTAGGGAAGTTGCCCTTGTCGACGATTTTTTTTCCAACATGTGGGGGATACCCCCCCCCTTTCCCCAATTATATAGGAGATTCCTTTTCCTTGTTGGCCGGTAAAGAGGCGCGCTTAAAAAACCAGTAAATCTTTTCGAATGCCTTTCTTTCTGTTGTTTGTCATTGTCACGATCGCCATGGAGGGTTTTTTACACTACCGCCTTCTTTCCCCTTTGGTTCTGACGACGATGAGTTCCTCCTCCCGCGCGATTATAGGAAAACTCGTCCCCTTTCCTCCTAATTATAATTCGGGACTTCTTAAAATAGGACGTCTTCTTCTTTTCGATATATGACAGCCGCCCCCCCTTGTTCAGGGAAAATTTTCCCATGTAGAAACCCTTTCCCTTTGGGGTCTGTCCTATCAGTGAGTTCCCCCTTCTCTTTTTTTTCCACGTCGATTGGTTCACATTTTTTTCCTAAGTTTGAAATCTCTTCCATATGCACAGAACTCTCTTTCGGCGTCTTTTTTTACGCAATGCCCAAGGGACCAAGTAAACAATCCAGGATGGCCCCTTCCCCCCCCCCGATGTCTCCCTTTCTTCCGAACCGGTTGTGAATTCCCCCTTTTTTCTTCCGAAAAGTTATGAAATTTTTTCCTTTAACATAGAGAGACTTTCTCCAAGTTGTTTCGCCTTCCCCTCCCTGTTTCCTGCCAGTTAATGATGTTTGAACTTTTTTTCAATACTGGTTGATTTGTGAAAGACTTTTTCCCTCGGTGAGGTCAAGAGTTCCCCTTCTTTTCCTGAGCCTCTTATCGCTCTCGGTTAAGAATACTCCCCGTTGTTGTTGTTCTCCTTCCCGAGGCGCTCAAAGAATCCTTTCCCTCTTCTCTCTCACCGACAGGCCAGGTGGAAACAGTTTTTTTTTCCCCCCCCCCGTTCCGGCGTTCCCCCCTTTCCCCTTCTCCCTCCACCAAAATTTTTCGACACCGTGGATCAAAAGATATCCCTCTTTTTTGGGTAAGACCCCACCCCCATCTTAAGACAATTGAGTCACCCTCCCCCCGTTCGGAGCAAAAGGCTTTCTCATTTTGCTGGTGATAGAGCTCTTTCCTCAGGGCTTCCCCTTCTTCTGGAGAGGGTTTTCCCCCCCAGCCGGACCAAGTCTTTTTTCTTTCTAATGAGGCCTCTCCCCCTACCAATTATCTCTTCCCCCCCTTGAGAACTCCTGTCTGTACAGAACGTCGGGACACCCCCACTTGAGTAGCAAGGTGGGAGACTTTCACTTTCGTGATCTGGTTTTCATCTCTTCCTTTTCGTTTCAGATGCAAGCTCTCGTTTTTTCACGTAACCGATGATCCCATCTTTTCCCACGTCGCAATATTTTTCTCTCTCGCGGATCTCTTCACGATCGAGTAATCCCCTTTCCAGCCGGAGGAATTCCTCGGCGAAGGGATTCCCCTTTGTGACATTACCAAAACCGAAAAAGAAGCCCCTTTCTCGGCCAGGATGCGTCTTCCCTTCTTTTTTTAAAGAGACCTTCAAAACCCTAGTTCTCCCCCCCCCTAAAAGAATCTTCCTTCTCAGAAACAAGGGCCTCTTTCAGCTCGCCACCTGAAACTTCCCCCACCAAGAACCCCAATATTCTGCAACAAAAAATCCATTCCCTCTTTTCTCTATATTTTTGCAATCCCCTTCCTTAGTTGTTTTGGTGCGTTTCTTTAATTCTCCCCTTTATAATCTTCCATCTTGTTTTTCCCCCCCCACTAACTCGTTGAGGCATCCTCGGTTGGGGTGGACATGCTTTCATTCACTTTCAATTGAGGAACTCCTCCGTTCTCCCTTATTTCAGAAAGAATTCTTTTCTTTTTAAATCGGCGGCGTATTCCCCCTCCCTCCCTCTGTCCAGGCATCTTCCCCCTCTCGAAGAGCCCCGATAGAGTAGGAATACCCGTTTTCTGGCAAAGCCCCTTTCAGAACTGTTCTTTCCCCCCCTTTTTCTTTGGCTCAGGTCCCAACCCCTCGCAGATGAATTTTAACCGAGGTCGAGCCCCCTCTCTTTGCTTAAAAATCTTTCCCATTTTTGACTCGATTGAGAGATTATATAATTTCATTTTCGAAAGTGACCTCCTTTATTCATGATCTCCCTCACTTATGTATCTTATGCTTGGCAAGACCACTGGGACTGAAATATTGCTTTTTTCCCCCCAGACTCTGTCTCGGATCCTCCCCTCACAAGAGAACGGACGCCCTTCACGAATAGGGAGTTCGCCCTCTTACAGGCGATGGCAAGCTTATTTCCTTTGTAGAACCCCCTTCCCCCGTCTCCATCCCTTTTACGTTCCGCCGTGAGAACTTTTCGTTCCTTTTTCTTCCGGCGTCAAGGTCGTTCCTTTTTCATCTAGGGGGCATATAGTATACTCAAGTCATCTCCCTCTCTTCCGAAAAGCCTTTCTCCTAAAACATACACCTATTCTAATCGCTAGGATGGGTAGTCCGGCGATCTTTTACGTACCGTTCCTTCCCCTATAGGAAATCGCAATTCCGGTCAGACGAAGGAGTCCCGTTAAGTCACCCCTTTTTCGAACTTTCCACTCGTCCGCTTACGTCATGACCTTATACCGGGTCCTACGTGTGTGCTTTCCTCCAAGCTACCCGTATTTCTGAAGCTGCGAATGGAATTCTTCTTTCCGCGAAATGGCGATCTTCTCCGACTTCGTCTTCTTGTCGTGGCGTCAGACTCCTATTCCCGCTAAGAAGCGCTCCCTGAGTGGGAACCCCATCCCACTTTCGCTCCTCCTGATGGGAGGTCCCCCTCCTCCTAGACCTCCCCGGATTTTTCAGAGTCCCGCGGCAACGTGACTCGTCCCTTCGCGAAATCGAGCCATCTTGGTCCCCTTCCGTTACCTCGACCACTCCTCCGGGTCAGAAATCTCCTAACAATGCATCGGAGAAGATCCCTCTGTTTTGCCGCGCACTCCTTGGAGGGGGATTTTTAGCCTCATCATGTTCTTTTACCGCGCGGATTGCTTTTTTTCCTGAGGTACGATCTCTTTGCGAGGCCGATCTGAAGGAATGCATCCTATGCCCTCCAGATACACAGCTTTTTTCGGTTTTTCGGACTCGAGCCGGCGTGTTTCCCCTGCCCAAAGCTTCTTCCCCACCCCGCCTCATCAGTTCCATTCTTTCCCCCACCACACAGAGGTGATATCGCAACGGTTCCTTTTCTGAGTTTGGGCTCCTTTAACCGACCGTCCCCCCCCCAAACAGAACGAGGTCCTCTCCCTCGAGATAGAATCAGTGCGTTCCCCTTTATCCTTGCTTTTTGTGGTCACCACCCTCTTCCTGGTGTTTTCACCGCATAAGTGGAAGTTCTTAGTTGATTTTAACATCTCCTTTGGTACGGTAGTCTCTTTTACATTATCTCGGCTTTTTTTCTCCGACGTGGGCAGGCTGGAAGGACAAGCCGGCTCCTTATCACAAAATAAAGTACTCACTAGGACATGGAGGGGTCCTTTTTTCATGGCCAGATCGCACTGCTTTCCCCTTAGCCGCTTCTTTTCTTTCCCCCTCTTATTGATTGACTCTGCTGATTTATAGGGCTCTCTCCCCTGTTCTCTCGCTTTCGGACAAAAAGAGGCGCGTTGCGAATGATTTTCACCTTACCTTGTGAAGACCCAACCCCTCCGTTAGCGAGCACAGGCCCCCCTTTTCTAGTAGTCCTGCCATTGCTTCCAAAGTGGTCCGGTTCCCTTAGCCCCCCCGTATCCCTTTCTTTGTTTTGTTTTTGGTCCCGCCCCCAGTTTCCCCCCCTCCCTCCGTTGCCTCTCTGAGTCCAACCCTTCTTCCCCCCTTTTAAGCGCGTTTTTCCCCGTGCAATTCAGACAGCAAAAGATTTTTTTCCAGCCTGTTGTTTTCTAGTCCAATCGCCAACACCAGTCTCCCCCAGGGAAATTCTCTTTTCCTGAAATCGGCTCTCCCTCCCCGAGGTACGAACGGCCTTTTCCCCTCCGTAAATTATGTCGGCGGGATTGTTTTTTCCCTCCCCAAGTGTATTAAATTGTGCATTTTACCCTAGTGCCGCGGGTCGATCTTGCCGTTTTGATCCCCGAATTGTTCAAGTTATGTTTGAAGTTCCTTCCCCGCTTCTACTTTGCTTTTTCCCTCCCCCCCCTAAAATGGTGAAAACGGCTTTGGTTTCTTCCTTTCTTCTGAGGATGAAATTTTTGTCTATATCTATCCTGATCCTCCCCTTTTTTTCTCTCTATAGAGGGCGGCTCCACTCATTTCTTTCCTCTCCCCTCTTCCCTCCACGAAAGACTGTTTTTTCCCAGGTTCTGGAAAAAAATCAAACATATTCTTTCCCAAATCCCACTGGCGTCCCCATTTTCCTCCCACGTGGATCAAAATTCTCCCCCTCTCCTTCTTTAAGACAAATGCCCCTCAATTGCGTAAATCCCGCCAGCCTTTCACGTTCGGGTCCTTTTTTTTCCGCGGTGCTGTTCCTCTCTCTTTCGAGACAAGATTTTTTTTTCCCTGGTGTCGTCCTCATCGAGGGCTGTAGAACTTCTTCCAAGCGCTTTTTCTTCAATGTGCAGGATATTCCCCCCCCCCTTTATTCCCCCCAAATTCTTGTTGCACGCTGACCCTTCTTTTCTGAATGGTTTACCGCCCTTTTTCCCCAAATGAGGCCTTTCTCCCCAAAAAAAAAATGCCAGTTCCCTTTTGACCGGTCAACCCGGGACCTTCTTTTCTGAGGATGGAATAACCCTCCCGCGGGCCTGTGCTCTCCCTTTCCTTTTTGGTCTGCCCTTTTTTTCTACCCGAAGTCGCCTCGTTTTTTCCCTCTTCAGATCTTAGACGGAAGGACCTCCTATTTAAGAAAAGGACTATTCATGAAGCTCGCGTTTCATCTCCCCGCGTAGTGAAAGCTTCTCTCTTTGGAAGGAAAAAACCCAAAAAATAAGAATATCTCGGCCAGGATTAAGGTGGTGGAAAGAAGCTTTGTCAACCACCTGTCGAACGCCTGCTTTCAGGGAAGAGAATGTACAACCCATCTTTTTAAATTTTTCAGATTCGTTAGAAAACTTCAATGAAACGAAACCCCCTCTTCACAAAACAACAACTATCAATTCCTTCCTCATCTCCCTCCCCTCCCCCCCCCCCTAAATGTATACCTTCTTCTCTTTCTATCTCGTGCCTTCTTTTTCTTCCTCTTAGTTTTGGGGTGCGTTTTTCTTTCAGGGCTGGACGACCCCCTCTTAAGAAGACGCCGTTGCTCCCCTTTTTTTTTTGTCCATGACATGGACGATGAGCGGTTTTTCTTACTTTTAAGCTGGGCAGATGGGCTTTCCTTTCCTCCTTTTTTCCTCCACTCGGCGGCGTACCGCCCCCCCCCTTTTTTTGATCGCAAGTGCCTTTTTTTTGCGCGCCAAGAGCGGTCTGCTTTTGTAAGAGCCGCGCGTCCATCTTTCCTCTCCCAACGAACGTTTTTCCCTTCCCCCACCCTTTGCTAGCGCCGATGCTTTCTTTTTCCTACCCGCAGTGGTCGAGACTTCCTTGACAGGATCGATTCTCGTCCCTTTCCCCTCCAAGTGAAGCTGGCCATCTTTTCCTTTTCTTGCCCCCCCCCCTCCCCCCCCCCCCCCTCTGACCTTCTTGGAGGCAAGCCCCTTTTCCCCTCATTGAGGGTTCACAATCCCTTTCCTCCGGTCTCCCTTTTTTCTCCTCGACAAGCGTCTTTTTCGCGGCTAGACGATATTGCGCGCGCCTTTCGATTCATGCAAGTAACTTTTTTTTTTCGCACCCCCGCATCGGCCCCCCCTTCAGCGACGTATCGGGGCATGTTTCCCATGGAGGCCACCCCCGTTTTTTTCCTTTCGTCTGCCGGGGGCCTTCTCTTTCCCTATCCCCTTATACCACCTTTCTTCTCCTCGATCGCCGGTTGCCCTGAGCGATTCGCTACCCCCTGTGGCGGCGAATCTCTTTTCGGACTGGAGAGAGGATATCTTTCTTGATTAACGCCCCCCCCATTGGCCAGAAGACGGACCCCGTCCTCACCGGGTTTCGCACTTTTCCCCCGATGACGTCGCTGTTTTGGGCCGATTTTTTGCTCAATTAAAGCTACCGTAATTCCTCTTCAGGACTGCGCTTTTCTTTCGTATAGCGTCTTAGATTGTCGCGGCTCTCGCTCCCAGACCGGCTCACGCGATTACGTGAGGGACCCTTTGCAGTTCCCTGATGGTCTAAGAAGAAATCCGTTGCGCCGCTCGGATCGCTATCCTGCTTTCGTCAATTCGCTCTCGAGCAGCTCCCTCGGCCACGTTGTTTTTCTCCACTGCTTCCTTAGGGTCTCTGAAACAAATGCATCGTGGCTTCCGGTTTTTTGGCCGCGCACGCCTGTCCAGAATATGTGCTGTTCCGGTTAGTTGCGCTTCCCCCCTGCCGAGAGCTCTTGGAAGGGCTCCGATTGCCCATCACCTCTTCTTATTACCTCTCGAGTGCGGCCGCTAAGAATTCCAAAGCTTCTTTCCCCGCTCATTCTTTTTCCTGGCCCCCCCACCTCCGTTCTTTGTGCTTCTTGCCTCGTCCAGCCTTTGGGCGCCCGCAACCCCCCCACCAAAAACGAACACTTCACGAAGATCCATGACGGTTTGGGTGCGACAGATGACCGTTTTTGGGTTCGGGCCAGGGTGGCACTCTTTTTTTACGGTAGAGGACCTTATATCTGCGCTGGGAGAACCTGTTTCGGGAAAAAACATCCCTGGCCGATATCGGTTTTCGGTGTTTTTCATGCCCGATCTCATGGAGGTTGCCCTTCGCCGATTATGGGCCTGGTATGACGGCTACGAATAGCGCGCCCCAACGAGGTTGCGACGTCTATGATAATCGGGGGACCGCGTGAGCGCGCCTTCTGAAAGAAGCCCTCTTCGGTGGAAATGTCTTCGCCAACCGAGCCCTCATTACCTTCATGGTGTTGTAAAGACGGAGGCATTCCGAAATACGGCGTGCTGGTTCTTTCTCATGTTGCAAGCTCGGTTAATAGCCGCAATTCAGCCCTCCCCCCTTTGGCGCCATGTGGCTCTAAGGGCCAACGAACAAACGTTCCCTTTTTCTCGGCCATCGCCGATCACAGCACCGCGGTCTAAACGGCCTTTTTAACCGTTTCCTTTTTTTTCGGGATTG
>Ga0179593_1295339_pt1 | contig 13457 bp, 26 predicted proteins | sample CZODoug2_1_08_16_FD_185931 | JGI IMG/M metagenome (GOLD analysis project Ga0179593, IMG submission 185931) | Vadose zone soil fungal communities from Angelo Coast Range Reserve, California, USA - CZODoug2_1_08_16fungal (PacBio error correction) | ecosystem: Environmental > Terrestrial > Soil >... | reverse complement strand
TGTTTTTTGAACAAACATGGGCCGGGACATAACACCCCATTCCGCCTTTCTCTTATCATCCTTCTTTTTTTGTTGAAGAACGTACCTTTTTTCATTAGACACCCTGTCTCGGCGTTAAACATTTTTTCCCCCCCACCACGAAATTTATCGCCTGGCCCCCCCCCCCCCATTCGTCACGTGTGTTTACACTCTCCCCTTTCATTTTGAGGTCCTGTTCCCAATCCAAACCTTTCTCCCCTTCTATTGCCCCTAAATCCTGACTGGTTCTTAGAAATTCAGCATTCTCCTCCTCCCTTTCTCTTTTTTTTCGTTTCGGGCCTCGGTTTTGAACCCATAGCAACTCTCCGCAGGGTTCCCAATCTTTCTCCAAAAGTAACCTTTCCCCTTTCTTTGACCAATTCAAAGGACCCCCCCGAACCCCCACACTCCCTCCCTTTACCCCGGAACAACGTTTAACCCCCCTCTCCTCCCGACCCAAGAGCGCAATTCTTTTTTCAAACTGATTCCGGCCCCCCCCTATTCTCCACTTCGTAGATCAAGGATCCCCCCCATATGTAACCTTTTTCTTTTTTCTAAGTTGATGTGTATCCTTTTTAGACCCCCCCGCGGCGATGTCCGCTGACTTGGTACCTCCCCCCACCCCCTGGCTCCCTGTTCCCCCATTACTCCCTTTCAACAATTCCCCCTCGTTACGTTCATTGTTTGTCCCCCCAGCCCTTTTCCCTATTAAAGTTTTCCGTTTTTTTTCGACATCCCCGTCGTTTTTTTTTCGTATGAGGGTTTTGAGTCGTGTCCCCTTTTTTTCCGGTAAACAATCCATGCGCCCCTAACCCCTTTTTTGTACTTCCATCTTCACCGTCCTAAATAGATTTTTGCACAGGACTTTTCTTGGTGCCGGTTCCCTTTCCCCGATACTCCTCTTTCCTTTCTTTTTCTGGCAGTTTTCCCCCATTTTTCCGACAGATGTTCGGTGCTTTTGTCGGCCAAGCCATCGTTTTAACCCACATTAGGCTGTCCGTACCCCTGCATTTAGTTTCGGTTGTAGCGGCTCGTCTCTCTTCGAAATTTAAGGTTTTCCTCTTGGGGTAAGTCTCCCCCCCCCTTTTTCTTTTTCCCTCTCAATTATGAGGAACTCCCCCCTTTTCCCCCCCTCTGTTTTTTTTTTTTTTCTTTGTCACAAAAACCTCCGATTTATTGAGAGCCTTTTCCCCCCTCCACCCGTGAGATTTTCGTGGAACCCTTCCCTTTCTTTTCAAGGAAAAACAATGTATTCATGCCTCCCACCGTGATGCTCTCCCCTGTCCGGGTTTCCCCGATTTGCTCTTTTTACCCCTTCCCCCCCCCCCCCCCCCCACCCCCCTGATTTGAAGATCGTAATGCTTTCTTCTTTTTTTTTTTTCGTTGGCTTCCTGGGCACCCAAACACACTTCACCCCTTTTCCCCTTGCAGTTGGTAAACCCCTTCTACGTGCCCCCTCGCCGTACAAGTTTTCGAGTTGGTCAACCTATAACGCCCCTTTTTTTTCCCTACTTGCAGCTACCCCCCCTTTTACCCGTTAGTCCCGCCCCCCTTCCCCCTAGGACTAGGTCAATATCTTGACAATCCCATCCCCTTCCTGATTCAACCTTTTTCCCCTTCTCCCCGTAGTGATTTTTTGACATTTTTTGTCCTTCTTTTTTTCCACGGACAACAAACCTTCTTTCCTTCGTTTGTTGGGTCTTCGATTCCCCTCTCCCATACAGAATCACGCCCCTCCCAGGGCAACCCCCCCCCCACCACTTTAATTTCCACCCCCCTCAACGGTCATTCTGTGGTGGGGATTTTACGTATAACTTAGGCCTTCCCTTACCCGTCTAAGCTTTGTTCTTCCATTTAGTTGGCCCCTCGTGCTTGATCCCCCCGCGTACAATTCTTTGCTCCAGTGATGACAGGGTCGTTTCTTTTTTATCTATTACCACATTTTGAATCTCCACCCTCCTCAGTGAGGCGTTGTCTTTCTATTAAACCCCCCTCCTTGTTTACGCAGTCCTCGGATTGGTAGTCCAGTTGGTTGGATCTTGGGCGGGTTGCCCCCCCCCCCAGTCAAAAAACACCACCTTAATTGTTCCTCCTACGCCACAGTAGTCTCTTTATTTCCCTTCCCTTCTCAGTAGGGTCCCCGCCTTTTAACCCAATCGGGGCCCCCCGTCACGTTCTCCCCCCCGCCTTTGCAACGCGGGAAGATCTTCTTCTTCCCACTTCAGGTGTGTGACCCCCTCGATAGAGAGGTTGTACCTTTTCTCCCCTGCTTTCCACGTTTTTCCCCCCTTTCCCTTCCTTTTGTTGCTGCATTTGGTTAAACCTCCAGTGCATCACCTTCTTTTTACCCCAATTGGGGTTGGTGAGCCTGTGACCCCCGTGATCTTTCGTGAACCCCCTCCCGCTATTGGTTTTCTCCCTTCTGGGACACCTCCATTCCTCGAGGTTTTTTTACAGCTTTGTTGGGTTTGTCCTTTTTCCCACCGTTTGCGGCAGGTGCTTTTTACCCTTATATTGTTTCCCCCTTTTTCGTAACCGGTCGTGCCCGTCCCCTTCTTTTCCCCCCCGCACACATTCAGCCTTCTTGGGTGGTCCTTCTGTTTTTTCCTTGGACCACAGTCTCCCCCCGGGATCCTTGCTTTTGCTTCTTCTCACCCCACACTCGCACCTCACATTTCTTCCAATCTCCACGTTCCGGACCCCGAGGGCTCCCCCTGTCCAGTTTTTCCCGACGCGTTACTTGGTGCGCGTCCTCCTTCCATTTCACGTACGCGGTGGGTTTTTCCTTCGGGTCAGTTTCCTTTTCTTTTTCCCCCATGTTAATCCAACAGGGATGTTTTCTAAATTTCCCCGTCGCAAGCGTTTACAACCTCCCGTGCACTTGCGCCTTCTCGTTTGAGTTTCAGATGTCTTAACATCAGTCTTTCTTACCCCGACTTTGGGTCGATGGTCAAGAGCGTGCGTCCTTTCTGTACACGTCCTACCCCGCAACGGACCCATGGTGTACTATCCCTTGAACCCCCCGCCGCGGCCCTCGGTTAAGACCCCGTCCTTCTTACAGGTCCCAGTTTCCAAAGTAAAAACAGTCCCCTTTTCCAGATACGGCGGAACCTCTTTCCATCTTTACCACACATACTTCCAGGCCCGTTGTGAGTCCTTTCCTCGGAAGTGTGGGGTCAGGCCCAATTTGATTTTCCGGTTTTGTTTTTGCCACGATCCCCTTTTTATTCGCTCCTTTGAAGTTCTCACCCATACGCCTCCTAACTTTTTAATTAAAACAACGTGTTGAAACCAGTATGGTGTTCCCCTTTTCTCTTTTTTTTTTTTCCCTTGGATACTTTTTCGCGTGACCCTGAAATTCCATTTATCCCGCCATATGTATTTCTTACAAACCCTACTACCAACCTCTTTTTTCTCCCCCACTTTTTGGGACGACAGAAATCCCGGTCCCGTTCCCGCTTCTGGGATGCTTTTCAAATCTCTTTTCCCTTCCTGTTCCCTACCAGTCCCCGTCATTATCAAAAAAAATCGTGATTTCTCACCCTCCCCTTCCCCCCCCAGTGCCTGATCAAAAAAAGCAAGTTTTTCTTAGGTCAAGTGTTCCTCTACGTTGGTCTGTTGTGTTGGTTGAAGACCCCCCCCCCCATTTCGTTTCATTATTTTCACCATTATTATGGGAGTCTCAACTTCTGGTTTTTCTTTTTGCTTTCCTCCAGGCGAATTCTTTTTTCATTTCCCTTTCCTATGCGACGACCCCGACCCATTTTTCTTCCTGGCGTTCCCCCCCTCACCAACTGCTTTTGTTTGTTGTTTTGCCACCCTTTTTGGCGATTCCGCTCCGATGTGTCCCCCCCTTTTTCTGCTGTTTTTACGGTCTACCTTTCTTCAAACGCTCTTTCCCGACCGTTGCTTGCTGGCTTTCACTGAATTCTTCCTGTCCCGCTTGCTGGTCAACGGTACCCAAAACGCTTGCAAATCGTTGATGGCAGAAAGTTCTCGTTGTTTTGAGTTATGGTAAAGGCCCCTTATAGAGCGTCGCAAACTTCCCGTCATGGGACTTGGAGTTTCTCTTCTCCTTTTTTTTTTTATTAACCCTGAGTGGCGGCGTTTTGTGTGCCCTCTTTTTTTTTTTTTTTTTACTGCTGAAGGACCTTTTTCCCCCTTTTTTCCGGTTAAAACGGTTTATTTCAACCTGATCGGCCGGTGCTTTTCAATTTCTTCACCGGCATTACACTAGAACTCCGACCCCCCCCCCCAAAATGGGTCCTTGTTACCGCGCTTTCTGCCGGCCTGTTTTTCCGTTCCAAAACTTTTACCTCCCAGTCTGGCTGAGATCCTTTTTCGGCATATTCTTTTACTCTTCGCTTTGATGTCATACGCACTGCTCTTCTTTGGTTGCGGCGGGCCGTGTTTTTTTTTTTTGTTGTTTCCTCTTCTCGTCCGGGGGCTTTTTTCCCAATCACAAGGTGTCTTCTCCTTGCCAAACCCTACCGTCTCATCTCCTCCCCTTTTTAAATTCACACTTCCCGCTCTCCTCCTGTACGTTGTAGTTTTTTTTTTTTTTTTTTCCTTAGATATGTAACCCCGTGTCTGTGAAACAGCTCTCGCAAGCCATTAAAGAGTTAAAAAGTGATGGCACGTTTTTTTCACCCGCCCCTGGGACACCCGCGCCCATCCCAGCCTGCGCTTAGTGGAGGTACCCTATCCCCCTCCCAACCGGCAGTTTCTCATTCACCCCGTCTGCTCCCATTTTTTTTGTTCAAATGACAAAACCAAGCCTCCCCTTTCCTTATTGCATGATGACCCAATTTTCCGGGGCGCCCTTTTCTACCTTTCCATACCACACAGTCTCTCGATCGTGTCTCTACCCCCTCTAACTTCACGCGCTTGGGCTCCCTTTTCCACACTTTTTTCCCGCAGGGGCTTTCAAATTTTTCCCAATCGGCAACAACCCCTGGTCGGCATCCGTCCGCATTCCTTCCGCCTCTGGCCCCTTTTTTTTCCCGTGTAAGAAAGGCTTTTCCTTTTTAACAGAGCATCCCAATCGTCACCCCCGTGCTTCCGGACGCCTGGGACTTCGACATGCGACACCACTTCTTTCCCTCGCGTGGACGCGGGAACCCCCCAAACACAAGGCCTTTTTGTTTTGCAACTGAGATCCTTCTTCCCATTTCTATCATCCTCCGTTTGTTTTGTTCTCCCCATGTTGCTTGTTCCCGCCCGATGTTCTTGGTCTTCAAAGAACGAGCCCCCCCTTGGTCAGTATTGTCGTCCATGTGCCTATACACATCTTATCCGCCTTTTGTACCGCTCCCCCCCCCCCCAGTTTCTGTCCTCCCACCTCCCCTATCCTCCCTCTCCTAATTCTCTCCCTCTCTCTCTCCTCCTTTCCCCCTCTACCCCAAAATCCCTCCCTTTTTCCCCACCCACTCCCTTTTCATTCACTCTTTTACCCTTCCTCCTCCCTCCTTTCTTCTTTGTTCTCCTTTACTTCTCCCGAACCACACCCTATAGGATAGATTTCCCCCCTGTTTTCCCTTCCCGGTTTCCCTCCCGACCGCATCTTCTCTTTATCCACCTTCTGACCCCCAATCGGTCTGCGAACCATGGATACCACGCCCCCCAACCCCGAGCTTAACCTTTTTCTTCCTCATACGCTCTCCCCCCTCCTGACACATCCGCCCCGCCGACCACATACTGCCTCCTCCCGTTGCCGCTTCCTTGTTTTTTACGGTTTCGGGCACCATGTCTCCCCCAATTCCTACCACTCTCAGATGCATTGTGTGTCACCTGCAGCTCTTTATGACTACTGGCTTATGTATATACCTCTCCCCCCTTCCCCCTCCCTTCTCACTGCTCTGTTTTTCCTTCTTGACTCCATTATCCCCCTTCTATAGCCCCTACTCGGGCACTTAAGGGCCACCCTTCCACCCCCATTAGTGTCCACCCCCCCCCCCCCCTTTCTCTTTACTCCTACCCCCCCCGCCCCACCCGCCGATCTGCACAACCCGACCCCTCACTCGCTGTCTCCTCCCTCCCTCCTCCCCCCCCTGCCTACCCCATCTTAGGCTTGCTCCAGAACCCTTCCCCCCGTCGTCGCCACTGTTACCATCACCTTCTATAACCCCCGCCATTTACAAGTTCGAGAATCCGCCCCCCCTTATCTTCCCATCCCCCTCCCCAACCCACCTCCCCCCCCCCCTTCCCCTCTCCTCACCCCTCCCCCCCTCTCTCTCCCATTCCACCACCCCCCACCCCATCTCCACCCACCCCCTCCTCTTCCCCCTCATCACCAATCCCCCCCCCCCCTCACTCAACCTCCCTCCCGCCTTCCCCCTTGCCGCTCTTTCTCTCTCCCCCCCCTCCCTCCCCCCCTTTCTTGATCCCCATCTCCCTCTCCTCCTTACCCTCCTGCCCCCTACCTCTCCCAACCCTCACCAGCCCCCCCCCCCCCCCTCCCCCACTTCACCCCTCCTCCCCCCCCCCCCCCCCCCCCCTCCTCTTACTCCCCTCCCGTTTCCCACCCCCCTCACCCCCACCCCCCCCCCTACCCTCCCCCCTCCTCCCCCCCCCCCTTACCTCTCCTCCCCCCCCCCCCTTCCCTCCCCCCACCCCCTCACCTCCTTTCTCTCCTCCCACTCTCCAGTGCTTTTCCTACTCACTCTTCCTCTCCTTTCCCTTTCCACCACCCCCCCCACCTCTCTCTCCTCCTCTTCCCCTCCCGTTCTCACCCCCTCTCCCCTCCAATTCTTCTACTTCCCCTCATCTCCTACCCCCAGCTCCCCCCCCCTCCACCACTCAGCCTCCTCTCTACCCCTTCTTTTCCACTCCCTCCCCCTACCCTCCTTCAGCGCCCCCTCTCCCCCCTTTTCTTCCACGCCCCCTCCTCCCCCCCCCCCTCCCCGCCCCTGTCCTCCCCCCCCCCCTCTCCCCCTACGTACCGCCTAATGACCCCCGCGACCACCCCTCCCCCCACAGTCGACTCCCAGTGCCAGCCAAGCCTTGCGTCCCCCCCCCTCCGAACGCCCCCTGACTGCAGTCCCCCCTCCTCCGGTTCTATTCCCCCGTAGTTTCGGCCCCCCCCTCCATCTTCCTTTCTTCAAGGAGGGCGCCCCCGACCACCCCCTGATCCCCCCCCTACCCTTATTCTACTTCCCTCTCTAGTCCACTCACTCTCTATTCTTGCCCTCGGCCCTACTCCTCCCCCCCCCTTTGCCCCCATTCACTGGTTCAAATTCTTTCCCCCCCGTGGCACCTACTCCGCCACGGTCTCCACCACCCCCCACCCTCTCCCCCCCCGCCTCTTCACTCCTTGGCCGTGCCTCCCGCCCCTTCACCCCCCCCCCGCACCGTCATCCCCTATTCTGCGCAACCCCCTGTGCCCACAACTGATCATGACGTCCCCCTCACCCCGCCACCATTGCTCCCCCCCCATCCCCCGCCTCCTCTCCACCCCCCCCCCCTCTCTTATTTCACATCTTACCCCCACTCTACCCCCCCCCCACAGTCCCCTTGCCTGTCAAGGGAAACCTCTCCTATGCCCCCCGTCCCTCCCTCTGCCCTCCCCTGTCCCTTCACCCCAAGTAGACAGGGGTCCCTTCCTCCCCTCCCCCCCCGCCCACTCGTCCCCCGCCTCCCTCTCCCCCCCCCTCGCGCACCGCGCTGGACCTTCCGCATTGCAGAACTCCCCCCCCCGCCCGCAGCCCCCCACTTTGTGCGACCACCCCCCCCCCCCCCCCCACCCCCAATTTCGTTTTGTTCTACCCATATGTTGTTTATTTTGTTCTTCCGTGGACTCATCTTTCCCGTTGAAGATGCTCTGGTTTACCTCTTCCTTGGTTCGCTATTGTGTTTTCGTTCTCCTTAGTGTCCCTCCCATTTGCGTGTTTTTGTCTAATCGCTCCGAGTGAAGGATTTAGTCTTTTCAGTGGTTTTTTTACCTTATGGTTGTGGTGTATCTGTTTTTCTCTTGACCCAGTTTTTTTCTTCCGTGATTTTAACAAGTCTTTCCTCTATCCACACTTCTTTTGCTTGATTTTCTTATTGGGAAGACTCTGTTCTTCCCCCCACTGTCGGGTCATTAGTGCCCCTCCTTTTCTTTTTTGTTTTTGTGACTCTTCTTTGGTTGCGATAATTGTCATCTCCTGATTTAACTGTTGAGGGTTTCGCATTTTTTTTTGGAGTTTTTTATATCGTGTCTTGGTCTTTCTCCCCTGTTTTCCCCCCCTTTGTCTTTTATACCTTTCGACTTCTCCTCGCCTATTTTGTTTGTGTTGATCCTGATTCTTAGTTGTTTTATGCGGTGTTTTTGTTGGTCCCGTTAAACCCAGCATTACCTTTTTGTGACTTTTTTGTTTTCTCTTTTTGTTCCACTCGTTTGGAAAACCTATAACCCTTTTTTCCCCTTGAAGGAACTTCTATGCGATTGAATGTTCTTCTCCCCAGAGTCCACCCATTTCGTTATTTTTGATCTTTTCCGATTTTATTTAGGTTCTCCTCTTCGCTAGTTCCGTGTTCTTTTCTTCTTTCTTTCCTTTTCTTTTGCCTGGTATTTACTGGTAAATATAGCGTCTCCCAGTGTTAACCTTTCATTTTTCCATCTTCATACATGCTTTTTTTCCAGCGTTGGTTTTTCCGTTTATATTCCTGGTCTTTTTTCCCTTGCCGTCCCTACCTTTGAATACTCCTTGCCCGTTGAGATTTGTTTTGATTTGTGCTGTCTCTCCAGTTTACTACCCCCTTCCTCCTGTTGTCCACCTTTTTCATTTTATAATTGGGCCCTCGGTCCTTTTTTTCTTCGTCTTTTAATGGCAATTATATTTTTTCTCCCTCTCAGCTTTGTGATCCCCCTTTTTGCTGTTCTGGAATGGCTGCTTTGTTCCGTTTTTCCTATTTAGGCAATTCTGGTTGCGCCCTTTCAGGGTAGCTTGGCTTGCGTTTATTGATTTTCCCCAGATCTTTTCTGGTTGTACTGTTATGGGAACCTCTCTTTCCTTCCTTATTAATAAATTCGTTGATAAAACTTTTTTGACCCTTTTTGCCCTAGTCTCTTTCCCCTATCCTACTTTTAAGGTTTCATCTTCTCTGTTCTGCCCTTTGTTTTGCCCCCCCGCCGTGTTTTACGGTGGCTCTGTACCTTCAATTTTGGAATGTTTTGTGACTGACTTTGTTACTGGTATTCTCATAGTACTTTTTTCCGATGATCGTTCGTCCTCCAGTTCTCTGTTCCCTCTTAGTCCTTTTTGCCCCCCTCTTGTTGTTCAGTAGGGCCTGGTTTGTTCTTGACCATGGGTCTTCTTGAGTATTCTGATTTATTTTTTTTTATGTATTAACTTTGTCTTTCTAGAGCTTTTTGCCCATGTCGCCCCCCCCGTGTTTTTTTTTTCTAACCCTTTCTGTTCTCCATGTTTTTTGACTCTGGTTTCTTGTTCGTAGAGTGTGCTTATGCCATATCCCTTGATTTTGGGCCGCCCCCCCCCCGGACTAATTTCCTTTTTTTGTTATTTCCCCCCCTTAAAATGATGCTCTGTCTTATTATTCTTTGTGTTGTCTGAAATGTTTTCTTGGTAGTCAACGGTGTCCCACGGACTGTCTTTGTTTTTGAGTTTTACGTTCTTTTTGTATTTTTTCCTTTCTTTACTTTTAAGGTGAACTCCCCAATTGCTGTAATTTCATATAGGTGTAGCGTCCTCTTGAGTGGGTCCTGCCTGAATTCTTTTCTCGTTGGTCCTTTTGTTACATGAGAGTTTGGTTGCTCGCTTTTCTTTCTGTCCCCTTGTGGAACTTCTTGATCTATGATTTCCCTCTTATGTACTCTTTCTTTTTTAAGTATTGTTTACGGCTTGTTCTTCTAGATTACCCCGATTCCTTCCCTTGCTAATTCCTGTCTTCCCCCTTTTATACCCCCCCTTTTTCTCTTGATGACTAGTTCCAGTTGCCTTTTTGGGCTTTGCACTACTTTTCCTCTCTTTATATCCCCGGTCCCTGTTGGATTCCTTATGGGTGCCTTTGATACGGGTTTTTGCCACCTATCTCACCTAACCGCTTTTGAGAGTGCCCCTTTCCCCTCCCCTTTTAGACGCGGTCTTCACATCGCTTTGGTATGCACGTCTTCTCCTCTTGTAGGTCTTCCCCCATGGGTATTGTGACCGTTTTTCCTTTTCTACGTTTATTCCGATTCTTTTGTATTTCATCAGCATGGTCATTTGTCTTTCCTTTCTTATCCTCTGTTACTTTACAGCACTTTACTTCTCCCGACTTTGTCCCTTGTCTTTACCCCTCCTTCCTTTTGGTTGACCCCCCACCTGCGGTTGGGCAATGCCTTCTCCGTTGCACATTACGCCCTCTCCTGTTATTTTTTTTGATTGAGCCCGTTCTTCCCTGCCTTCTTTCCTTTCGCCTTTTTTCCTAGTTCTTGTCAGAATTCTTTCAATGCACGTCCTGGCTTAGGCACACCTCGTTGGATTCCTTTTCTGGTTGTCACTGCCCTTTTCCGCACCCCCCCATTTCCCCCTTCTTTTTTCTTTGTTGGCGCTCCTCGTTTTCCAACTGTCTTCCCCCTGTCCTCTTTGTCCCTTTTTTCTTCCTTTTTTTTTTTTTTCCCGTGCAGTCATACTTCCGTTGTATAGTTTGAACTTTGTTGAAGTCGCCGTTGTTTTTTTGTTTCCACCCCCCCCTCCTATAGTTATCGGTTCCACGCATTGCAGTTTACCCACTCTTGTTGAGCCTTTTCTCTTTCCTTTTTCTTTTCTCCCGTCCCTTATCGATGTCTGAGTCTGGTTCCTTGTTTGTGTTTTTGATATGCGCGTCGGTGTGTATTTCCTTCCCCGTAACTTTTATGTGATTTCGGCCCCGGTTTTTTTTTTTTTTCTGGTGGATTTTTGGTTGCCACCTTGCTTTCTGCGCAGGAGCCATTTCCTTTTTAGGTTTTTCTTGTGGTATCCTCTAGACTGGGCCCCCCTTCCCTTTGCCAATTTCCTCGGTGTATTAGTCTCCTCCCCCCCTCCCCTTTCCTCTTCAGGTCCTACCATGTAGATTCTATATTCATTTTTTCCACTCAGGGCTGTTGAATAGTGTTGTACCTGCGCTCCATTCCTTTTCTTCTCTGTAACCCAGTGTGTGTTTTTCTTCCCCTCTGTTGTTGAAGCTCTATGTTTCACCGAGCTTCTCTTTCCTTTTCCCCCATACTTGATTTGCTCCTTGTTTATTTCTCACCACCCATCATGTGACCATGTTTGCCTCCCCGATATGTCGGTTGCTGTTTTTTTTCTTCCTGAAATTTTGTTTTTTGGCCGGTTAATTTTTTTCGTTATTCTTTTTTTTCTTTATTCTTCCCCTTGTCTTTCCTCGTGCGAATTCCCCTTGTGTCTCCCTCCTTTGTTTACCTTGCAATATTTCGTTCATCACCCCATTTCTTCGACATCTTGTGTCAATTTCCCTTGTCCTCATTGTGCTTTTTTCGCTTCTTTCCCCCTCCCCTCTTCGCCCTTTGTGTGGGCTTTCTTTTCTCCCCGCCTTCTTTTATCACAATTTTTCATGTGAATGTTTTTAGATAAGTTTCTGCTTTTATGTGTGCGTTATCGTTATCCTTGCATCTGCCAGAATTCTTCTTGGTTTTTCGTTTCACGATTGGGTTCTCCACCCACTCTTCTTTCATGGGTGTGGCTGAAGGCGTTGCCCCGATTGTTCCCCCTCTGATTGCCCCCCTGATATGTGTTCTTGTGCGGGATTCTTCTATTAATTCTTTCCCCTCTGTCAAGCTGCCCCTTTTTTTAATACAGATTGTTCCCTGATCTCCCAATTAGTTTCGCTTTTTTTTGGGAATTTTATATACATTTGTTTTTTCTGGGCGATTTCCAAGCTACCTCTCCCATGTTTTCGGGTTGCCCTGCATTTTTTTTGCTGTTGAGGTGCTCTTTAGGTGTTTAGTTTAGTGGCCTCGGAAAGTTTTGGTGTCGCTTTGGGTGCCGCGGTCCGCCGTAAAGGTTGTTCTTGTGTCTCCTTTCTTATCGTGATGCCTGGTCGTTTGTGATGGATTTTTATTTGTGTTTTGTTCGAATTTTTCTAAATAATTGATACCTACGATGTTTCGGGCTTGTTTCTCTGTTTCTGTTTTTCCCCCTGATCTCCTGATTGCCATTTCTACCTTTTTTCCTTCAGCCACCCTCCCTCCTATAGATTAATTCTTTCTTTCCGTTTCCCCGAGACTGTTTGGCGTATCCCTCCGTTTCATTGCCGATGGTCTCGGGGTTTTTTTTTTTTTTCCTCATTTGCGTATTGACTGCTTTTTCCTTTCCCCGCAGAGACGGTGTCGACTTCGTTTAAGTTGGCCCCCTTTGTGGAGTTCAATTTTCTTGTGTGGGATTTCGCGTTTCCCTATTACTTGGAGCCTTTTTTACTTCTGATCTCTTTTTATTTGTTTCTGTTAGTTTTCCTTCCGTCAACCCTCATAATGGGGTGCTTTCGCATTTATTCAATTTTTTTCATTCATTTTCGTCTGGCTTTTCTGTCCGGGGGGTCTGAACTGCACCCCCCCCCCTCACCCTGTTTTTGTTTCTCCTCCTCCTTTTGTTCCCCTGTATATGATTTCCTCTTGTCTATTCGCGTTTTTGTGTCTCTTGGTTCATATAAATTCTGTGTTTTGCCTCAGTTTGTCTTTCTTGTACAGTTTTCTTGGAAATCCCGCTGGTGCCTTCTCATATCCCCTCAACTTTTCATCACGTTCCAGTGGACTAAATACATCTTCCCCCGTATATATCGGCAATTTCTTCCTAGGTTTTGGTGCTGGTCATTGCGACTTTTTGACTTCTTGACCGTTTTTTCTTGGATGTGGATTGGTGCTGAGTGGTACCTTGGGTTGTTCTTCGTATATTGATATTGGAATGTGTTTGGTTCTTTACTGATCCCCTTTCGGGTACATAGTAATCATATGTTGGGCAAGGTGTCTATCCCTAACTTTTTTTGACTCCCTTCCAACAGATGCTTTTTCTTTTTTTTATTTTTTTTTTTTTTGTTTTTTTTTTTTTTTGGTTTTTGTTTTTTTTTTTTTGTTTTTTTGTTTTTTTTTTTTTTTTTTGTTTTTTTTTTTTTTTTTCTTTTTTTCTTTTTTGTAATTAACTCTTGGTTCCCCCTTATATTTTCAGCCTTTTACTCCAAAGAATCGCTGACCGTATTCTTGTCTTTTTCCCCTTTTTTTTTCAATTTTTTTCACCCCCCTTTGCGCTAGTATGCTTGATATTTCTTTCAGTTGATGCTTGTAAGCACATACATCTCCTGTTTTTCCTTCCCCCCCCATTCCGTCCTAACCTGGTCTGTTTCCCTCCCCCCCCCCCCCCAGGGTGGTTACATTTAGTTTCCTTATTTGTTTTTTTTTTCTTTTCTTTTTTACGGTACCCCCCACGATTTGTGGGCATTGTTCCACCCCTCTTCCCTTCTCTTTG
>Ga0179593_1265779_pt1 | contig 13457 bp, 21 predicted proteins | sample CZODoug2_1_08_16_FD_185931 | JGI IMG/M metagenome (GOLD analysis project Ga0179593, IMG submission 185931) | Vadose zone soil fungal communities from Angelo Coast Range Reserve, California, USA - CZODoug2_1_08_16fungal (PacBio error correction) | ecosystem: Environmental > Terrestrial > Soil >... | reverse complement strand
CGTTTTAATTTTTTTCTTTTCCTGTTCCTGAACCCGGTTCAGGTTGTTAACTTTTGACGCAGCCTGTTCTTGACTGGCTTGGTCGTGTTTTGGTTTGACTCCCCCCCCCTTTTTTTTCTTCCCGATGGTGGTGCCATTTTCCAGTGGGGGATGCTTCCCTGCCCCCTCAATTGTGAACTTGTTCCCCCCTTTCCCCTGGGTGTACCTTGCTTTTCGACTTGATAATCGTCCCTGTGGTTTACACAGGGCCTATTTTTTGTCATTGGTTTCTGTTTCGTGATTGCCCCCCCCCCCCTCCCCTTTTTTCGCAACCGAACGGGGCGCCCGTCCTCCCCACAGTTCCCTTGACCTCCTTTTGGCTACCGAATTCCGCTGGGCCGGAGTCTTGAAAAAATCACCTTTCCCCTACTCCCCCCTACAAGTCTTTTCTGCGCCGCATGTTTTTGACTTTTGCCACCCCCCACCTGGCCCTTTTTTCATCTCTGTGTTTCGTTCCCCCTTATGCCCGGTTTGTCGTTCTCCCCCCCTCCGCCCAACTCGAAAGTGCCGACTGTTTTGTCACCTGTCGTTTTTTTTTCCTTTTCCTACTGAACCCGTCCACCCTTTTTTTTGTCCATTTCCCTTCCTTTTCTGTCCCTGTTCATTCGGGCGGTGTGTCGTTATGCATTCCCCCCCTTACCTTTCTTGGTATGGAGGCCTGGTTTTACTTAGTTTTGTCGCTGAGATTTTTTTCTTTTTCCCCGTACACGTTTCTTTTTCGTTACCCCCAGTGTTATTTTTCTCCCACACGTGCGTTTCCCCCTGTGCTCCCCTCATATTCCATTCTTGATGCTTCCAGAGGGTGTCCGTTCATTTTTAGGAGTCCCCCCTCTTGTTTTCAAAACCTGTTGAAATGTCACTGGACGTCTTCCCCCAAAGGGTTTCCCCCACCCCAAAACTCCCTTCGTAGTTGTCCCACATAAAGCGCTTTTTACATCATGTGCCCCTTTTCTTTTGTGCATGTCCCAGGTTTTTTTTCTTTTAACTGGTCGTGCTGTGGCCCCTTTTCACGTTGTTGCGGTTTTTTGATTCCTAGCGACCCGTTGTTTTTTTTCCCCCTCCCAACGGGCCGTTTCCCCATTGGGCTGGTCCCAAAAGGGCCGGGGTGTGCCCGTTTCATCTTGGGCCACATGACCTTTCCGTTTTTTTCCGCGGGCCTAACTTGTTTTTTTCCTTCCCCCCTCCCTGAAGTGGTGATTTAACCGGTCTCGATCTCCGGTCTCCTTCCTTTTTTTTTGGGCCGTTTTTTTTTGCCCCATTTCCCTTAAGGTTCACTCAAGCAGCGCGTCTTTTGCGGCGTGTTTGATGGTTGTTGCCTTTTCCCCCGGTATTGTTCTTTGCCCCCCTTCGTGCGGTTTCGCGTTTTTTTTCGCTGCCGGCCTTTTCCTGATAAATTCAAGTTTCCCACACGGTCCCCCTGCTGCTCTTTTTTTTCCGATCGGTCTGCGTCCCTGTCGTCATTCCCCCCCCAACTAAATGTTCTGAATTGATGGTTACCTTGTTTGGTTTTTTCCATGAAAGTCCTTTTTTTTCCTTCGAAGTTGCGGTTTTTATTTCTTCTTCCCACAACCACTTTCCGCCATTGGGTAGTGTGGTTGGTGTCCCTTGTAAGTTTTCTTCTATTGGCCCTTTTTTTCGCGTTTTGGTCCCTGCTCTTGTCGTTCGATCTTGTTTCCGACAACACTTTTTTCTTCCTGATGGCCATCCTTCCTTTTTTTTTTCAGGGGAGGTCGGGCATTTTCTCCCCCCTTTTTTCTGTCGTTTTCGTTCAGTTTCTTCTGTTTTTTCTGCGTTCCGCCTTTTTCATTTGCTTTTCCCCTTCGCTGGTCCACGACCAAATTCTAAGCGTGTTCATATTTGACCATCCTGATAAGTGTCCGTTTCGTACAGCCTTTTTGCTGGGAAGGTTGTTCCTCACCCCTGTCCCCCGCGTTTAATGGGGTGTTGTCACCAGTCACTTCACCCTTTTTCTTACGTGGTTTTTGTTCATTTCCCACTTTTGATTTACCTTTTCTTTGTTCTTCCACGACTGCGTCCTTCCTTAACCCACTGCTTAATGGGAGTTTGGTTTTAGTTTTGTGTCTCTCTCCCCCCTACTTTACCCCTCCTTGTCACGGTTGGAAATTGCCGCGGTATTTTTCCCCTTTCTTTACGTCCCAGGTAACAGGTTCGTTTTTCCTGTTCACCCCTGTTTTTAAGTTTTTTTACTCGTTTTTTTGCTTTTTAAACTGCCCCTTCGTCAACTTTTGGCCTTCAGTCCCCCGTCACACTTGTGAGCCGGTTTTGATTTTCCGGTGGCCCCTGGCGGTCTTCCTTACCAAGCTGATGTTTTCGACTTTTTGCAGCCGCACTGGGCCCCCCCCTTCGGAAGCGGTTGGGCAATTTTCGCCGCCAGCAACATTTTACATCAACCCATTTTTTCGCGTTCCCCCCCGGAACCTCCCCACATTTGTCCCCTCTCCAACCCCACATTTTTTTCGCGTTTCAGGGAAAATCTCTTTTCTTTTCCTATACTCGTGTTTTGTTTTTTAGGGTCTCGTCATTTTTCCCCGTCCCCCGACCCGCTTTCCTTCTCTTTTCTTTTTTTGTTTTAGGGAGGTTGCCTTCCCTATTGGGTCTTTTTCCGACACTTTGTTCGTCACTTTTTCTTGGCGGCGGTTTTCCGCCTTTTCCTCACCCCGCTTTCCCCGATTGGGCCCTTTGCATGCTAACGTTTGGCCCTCCCATTTTTCAGATGTTCCTCTTTTACGCACTCCGACTTTCCCTTTTTCCCCCCCGGGTGCAACCCCCCCACATGGGTGTGTCTTCTTGCTGTTTTTCAAGGGACTGTATGTTTTCCCACCTTTGGGACAGTGGTGTGCCTTCCGTGCGAAGTAAGAGTCTCCGGTTTTTCCCTGTTTACCCCTTGTGTTCCACCTGTCGTTTTTTTGTCCGTTCCCCACCCCCCCTCCCAGGTGTAAGGTTTTTTCATGTACCCCCCCGCTTCCCGGGACATTTTTGGCAAACCCCTTTTTGTTTTTCGGTGTTTGTTTCTTCTTCCCCTTCTGACCGACAGTCCCGTTTTTTTTTCGGTGATCCTTCCGTCCATTTTTGAATTTAATTTTTTGCCACGACCCCCTTGCAACCCCCCTTGTTCCGTGTGGCTGGGCGGCACCCCCTGTTAACACACCGACGTTTTTTCCCCCACCACGTTTTCTTTTGTTCACCATTACGGACATTTGTTTAGTCACCCGCATTTCATCGTCTTCTTACGATTTTTTTTTTCTTGCAGTTCTTCGTCTTGAACACACGCTTTCCGCAGGTTTGGGGCAGTTCGGGCTTTTCTTTCATCCCCCCCCCCTTAACACCGGTGGGATTCTTGTCCTCCCCCCAACAATAAATCACTTCATTCACTTCCTTGTAGTTGACACTACTTCTTTTTGCACCCCCCTTTGTTCCCCCCCCCGACCTTTCCCCCCCCCAATTCTTTTTTATTTTATGCAAGTTTTTTCCTCCCAAGCCTCTACCCGCACGTCTCTGTTTACTGAAACGTTTTCCGGCCTTCCACCCAGGCCCCCCCCCCTCAATTCGTTTCTTCAACAACCTTTTTCCCATGTGCGGTGCGTTTTGGATTACTTCGAATCCCCCCCCGCCCATCGGCCCCTTCTTTCCCTTTAACAGCCCCCGGTATTTTATTCCCTCCCAGCAGACACATTTCCTTTTGTTCGTCCCCGTCGTTTGCGGGTTATGGCTTTCGCTTGGTTAGTTTCTTACCCCCCTTTGTTTTTCTTTCTTTTTTTCTTCCCCCTGTCATTCTTCAGGGACGGCTGCAATTCCCCCCCGCGGCTCCTCCCTCCCGTCCCACTTTTATTTTCCCAAACCATCCCAAGATTTGCCGTTCTTTCCTTGCTCTGCCCCTCTTTCCGCACAAACCCTCCGCTGCTTGATACTTTTTTTTTTTCCTTTTGCCCACTGTTTGACCAGCCGTCGGACTTTGCTTGATCGATCCTGTCAGATATTCCACCTGCTGTTTTTTGTTTTCAGTGTGTGGCAGCCCCCCCCCCCCCCGAGCGGGCGCTTCATTTGCTGCTTCCGGTTTCCCGGCACCGTTTGCCCCCCTTCATGTTCCATTTTCCCACTGGCAACGGTTCCCTGTTTCTGTCACCCCTTTGTCGCTGTTTCTCACCCTCACCCCCTGGCCATGTTTCCCCGGCACTCCGGTCACAAGCCCCCCTGTAACCGCTTCCCTTCCCCAGCCGGCCATGATCCCCTTTTTGTCGGACTGCTTTTTGCTTCGCTTGGTGTCCGACTCCTCTGTGTGAAACCCTTGGTTGCTGTCTTTTTTTTCCCCCCCCCTTTACCACCTGGTTTTGGTCCTTTATTGCATTTCTAACCCCCCCCCCGGCCCCAGGAACCTTTTTTGGAGGTTTTGCGTGCACCCGCTTCTGTCTCCACGGCAAACGCACTTATTTTCCCTGCCACAACTCAACCCTTTGTGCATTGACTTACTGCTCTTTCGAATATAAACTCATTCGCCGCCCACCCCAAACAACATGAATCACCCAAGGCTGACCCAATTACGTTTCGAAGACTTTTTTTCATCTGCACACGACCATTCTTCCTTTTGTCTCTAAGTCCCCTTGTACCGCTTACCTTTTTTGGGACCGTTTTTGTTTTTGCCGGACAAGTTCTTGACCCCGCACAGTTGAAATTCCTCTCCTCTTTTAGGATAATTTCGTCCCGTTCTTTTCGCCACCCTTTCGCTGGATTCACACCAGGAGCCAGTTTTTCCCCTGTTTTTTTGGTTTTGGGGTTCTTTGCTTCGGGTCACGGGCTCGGTCTCAAGCCTGACTTTTTTTGTGGATACTGTTTCCCCCTTTCCTTCTTCCTTTCCGACGTCCCCCGTGAGGGAGCTTTCCGGTATTATCCCTCTTTTTCTGAACCATTTTTTTTTCTTTTTTTTTGTTTTTTTTCGCCGTTCTTGGTTGCGAGCGTTTTTTTTTCCTTTTCTTTTCCTACCCTGACCCCTCCCCGGTTTGTACGGGACGGGTTTGTCCCCAGGAGGAGATACCTCCTCTCTTCCAAAAAGTTTCCTGACCCTTGTCCCCCTTTGCGCCCAGGAGTTTTTTCTGGGGACTTTTTTCCCCTCTTTTTTGATGAGCTTTGCCCCCTCCTTTGTCCTTCCACTAACACCAACTCTTTGCCCCCCTTTTTCCGGACAGCCGTTCACCTATCCGATCTGGTACAACAGTTTTTTTTTTTTCAAGCTGTGGGTATTTTACGTTTTCCCTAACATTTTCCTCTTTTTTGGCCCTCTACTGTTGTTTGTTTTTTTTGAGGCGTCTATTTTTTTTTTTTTGTTGTTCCCGTAAGACCCCGGTATTTACCTTTTTTTGCCTCCCTCCTCGTCTTCGATTCCCTTTTTGGTCGTTTTTTTTTGGCCCAGCATTGGACTTTGTCTGCGATGTTTGGTTTTCTCTTCGCCTTCCCCCCCAGCCACAATAGATCAAAAGTCCCTTTTTTTCCTTTTTTGGCTTTTTTTCGTCCGTTTTTTTCCTACTAATCGCTTTGGTCAAAACCACTTGTTGGACGGGGTCTTGCGGTATTTTCGTGATTTCTGTCCCCCCCACTTTCCCCTTCCCGCCACAAGAAAACCGGTGGACCGCCCTCCGAAAGTTCTGAACCCATCTTGCTCCGAAAGAAAACTTCTGCCGTTTTCTGCCCCCTTTTTTCCCTACCCCTCTTCCCCCCCTTATCAATGACACCCTTTTTTTCTGCTTGACGCAAAGGTCGTTTTCCCCCCCGCCGCCTTCCCCCCCAAATTTACGAATGCGCTTGTTTGCTACCCAGCTCACCGGGTCGAAGCCTCCTTGCAATTTCTCCCCCCGTCAAAGTTCCGTTTCAACCCCCTGCGTTTTTCTTCTGTTTCCTCCCGTTCCAGGTATCCCCCCAGTCTCCTTTTGCATGGTTTTTTTTGCATTTTAGCCCAATGTTTTATTTTTCTTTTGTTCTATGGCCATGCCAATCTTCTTCTAATTTCTTTTCCTTGACTGGGTTATTCAGTTTTGTCGGCTGTCGTCTCGTTCCCCTCCTTTTTAAGCCTCCCTTATTTTTGTCACCTTTTTTTTTTGTTTTTTTTTATTTCTTGTGGTGCGCCCCCCTTTTTCGTTTTCCGTTTTCTGTTCCCGAAGCGTTTGGCTTTGACAGCCGGGAACTCAGAGGGTTTTTTTGACTTTCAGGTTGTTTATGGCCGCCCAGGACCACCACGTTTTTGAATTTGAAAGTTTCGTCGGCCACCCCCATTTTTCCCCCAAACTTTATTTCGGCCTTCGGTTTGGCAAAAAACCCCTTTTCTCTTCCCTCTTGCTCCCTGGCGCGTGACTTTTTTTCCCTTCCCCATTTGGCATTGTGTACTTGGTCGTTTTTTGTTAACCCACCTGTTTACCTTCGTTTTAGGGCCTTTTTTTTTTACGAGACCCCGGTGTGTTCAGCCCCGTGGCACCCACTTTCCCCGTGGTTTTGTTTACTCCCGGGTTTTTTTTTCCCGTCATTATGGGAAACCCTTTCCCTCATGCGTGAAGCTTGTCTCCGGGTTTTTCCTTTTTCCCCACATCCGTTGCCCAGTGGGCTGTTGGGACTTTACGTTCCTCTGGCACCAGGTCGCTTTTTTGGTTTTTTTGTTTTTTTCCCGGGGCAGTTTTCCCCCTTCAAAGAAGGTATCCCTCATCTTTCCCGTTGGTCCGCTTGTTGCTTTTTTGTAGTGCCAGGTTCGGCCTTTTTGATTGTTGTTCTAAAGTGCTGTCTTCGGCGCCGATTGAGCGCCGCGGCCCCAAGTATCACTTTTTTTCCACTGCCAAAAGTGTTTTTTTCCCATTTTCTCCTGCGGCAGTTTTTTTTTTGGGGACCCCTGCCGAACGTTTTTTTTTTTTTCCCCTCCCCCACCGGTCCCCCCAAACTGTTTTTTTTGTCCCCTTGCCCCATGTACCTTACATCCTTTGGGTTTTTTCTGCTTTCGTCTTTTTTTTCACCTTTTTCCCACCAAAACCTTTTCCTCCAATGGAAGGTGGTTTGTTCTGGCTCTTTATTGAGTTCCCTGATATTCTGCCCGCACTTTCCAGTGTCTGGATTTTTCCCCACCTTGTATTTTTTCTTTTTGTTTTTTCCGTCCACCCCTTTTTTCCTTCCCGGAAATGGCCACTCCTTCTTTTGCAGGAGTTGTCGTCCATTTCTTTTTCCCCCAAGGCCGAGCGATTTTTTTTTGCCCCCATGGCCCCCCTTTTTTTTTTTTTTTTTCCTGTAGTTATTTTCTGTCTTTCTGAGTTCTTGCCTTTTGGCCCGTGGTTGCCAGACGTTCCTTAACCACCCCATGCGAAGCTTTTTTTCGATCCGAATATTTCCTTTGTGACGTCCACCTCAAAGCCCGCTGCGGAATTTTGTTAGGTTACCCCCCCCCACCCTGCCCCCCCCGAAGTTAATGGTGGGTTTTTGACAAACAGCCCCGCCTCCGTGGTTGGAGCGTTTTGGTTCTTTCTCCAACAACCTTGCGATTGTTTGCACTTATTTCTCATTCCTTGTTGTCCTTCCTTTCCAGGTCCCCCTTTTGTTTCGTTTTTTTTTGTCCCGTTGATACGCACCCCCCCTCCCCCGGGAAACACCAGGGTCACTTGTCCATCGCCGTTTTTCTTTAATTTATTTTTCTCAAGGTACCAATCTTTCTTAACAGGCAGGTCTTCCTCGGTCCCTTCTCCCTGACGTCAACCCACCTTCTGCCAGTTTGGCCTTCACGTCACTTTGGGGCGCCGTTCGTTGTATTTTTGTTTTTTTCGTTCTGAGTCCCTCGACTCCAAGAGGTTCTTGTGCGCCGTTTTGTGTGCGTCAGCCCCGGGCCACCAACCTAGGTCCCTCTTTTTTAGCCCTTTAAGTCCCGTCCCTCCCTTTCCCAGTGACTTCACCTTCCTTCTCCCCCGTGAAAATCCCCTTCGTCCTCCTACAAAAGCTCTCTTCGTTCGTCTTTTGAAAAATATTTTCTTTCCATCTTCCTTTTTTTTTGAGTCTCGATCCAGACTTTACAGTAAGAGTGTGTAGGCTTTCGCTTCCTTGATTTTCCCACCCTCTCCAGCTGTTCTTCCTGTTGGCCTTTTTTTTTTTTTTTTTTGGTTTAATTTCTCAACCTCGCTTTCTGATTATGGGCAACCCGTTTTTTTCCCCACGGCTCATCAGGGGTCTTGGGTACGTTTTGTTCTGTTCTTGGTTTCTGGGACCTTCTTTTTCCCCCCCGTGTAAGCCATCCACGGCGCCAAACGGTTTTTTAACCCTTTTCCTCAGAATGATGGGGCCCCCGGTCCTACTCAAGTGGTTGGCCACGAATTTTTTTCGTCAATTCCTGAACGCCCGATCGCCCCTTTCAAGGCTACTTAGGACACCTACCCACCTTTTTCCTGGTAAAACCAGTTTCTTCTTGTCTTCCCGTTGTTTTGACACTTGTCCAAGGTTTGAGCCCTGTGGTTGTTTTGTTGTTCGTATTTTATTCACCTTCCGGGACGCACCGGCGACTCCCGGTGTGTCTTATTTTTTTTCCGGACTATATTTTTCTTTTCATTACAGCCCATCGAGAGTGCCCCCCACCCTTCATCCCATTGTGGTCTCACCTTTTTCAACCACCAACGACGTCCCCCCCCGGGTTCTGTTTCCCTTGCTGTTGTCCCCCCCTCAGCTTTTGAATTGTGGCGTCCCCCCACAAAAACTTTCAAGTCCAGCTTATTGGTCTTTTTCGCTTGCCTTTGTTTCTCTTGCTTTTCTTGTACACAACGTTTTCCCAGGGTGGGCTGGTGTTTTGTGTTTTTTCTGTGTCCAGTCGTCCCTCCTCCCCCCGTCACCGGCGGATTCCAAATAAGGTCCCCAATAACCTCCCTTATCGAATTGTTTTACTCAGTGTTTCACTTCACTTCAGCCTTTCGCACTGACCCCCACTTCCCCCCCCTTGGCCCAATTCCGGTTTGCCCTTCCCAAGGATGAAATTCCTTGTTGTTTTTTGACCCAGCATCCTCCTACGGTTTTTTTTTTTTTTTTCATGTTTTCCCACGGGTTACGCAAACGTTTTTTTCCGGCTTCCCTATCCCATGCCTCACCTCCCCCCCGTCTTTTTACCCCAACCCCTGTTTGCGACGTTTTTTTTTCCATTCCGCAATACCCGCACTCGACGAACCCCCATCCCCTCTGTTTTTTTTTGAAACCCCAGTTGTCCCCTTCAATCCTCCCCTTTGTTTTTTTTTCAGTGGCGCTTTTTTCGGGAAGATCGTCATGAGTCTCAAAAAAGTGTGTTGGGTCTTTTTTTTTTTTTTAATTCCTTATCCCAAGTTTGGTGGAAACGCTTCCCCCCAGGCGCCAGCGGTCCTCCGCCGTCTCCTGTTACCCCCCCCCCCCCCCCCATTCATTTCCGCCTCCGGTTGCAACTGCCCCCCACACGGACGCTATTTCTCCCTGACTTTTTGGTCATTTTGGGCACACACTGCCCTTTTTTCACCTCCCCGCTCAACTTCGAGAGTCTCCGTTGTACTTGCTGTATGCCCTCCTTTCATGGGCAGGGCCCCCAGTTTCCGGGACGGATCCCCCGGAGGGCCTTCCTGTGGGACCCCTTGCAGGAGTGTCAAAAACCCTTTTTTAACAGCCCTGGACCCAATTGTGCCGTTGTTTGAAACCCCCGTGTTTCCGGCTGCCCCCTTCTCCACGTTGTCCCTGTTTGTCCATTTTGTTCCCGCCTTTACCCATTTCCCGAACGGTGGTTCCCCGGCCCATTCCCCGTTACGCATTGTCACGGTTATCATTTATGGAGTTTTCCTCCCGCTTTTAGGTGTTTTTTTCCCTCTTACGTTTCCCCCTTTTTTTTTGTTTGGCCCTCATCTTTCACTCCCACGTGTTGGGTCCCGGTGTGCCTCCTCTAAACCCCCCCTTCCCCACTAACTCTGGTCTTTTTTCCGGCATTCCGGCTTTCGGGGCCAGCCCCGGGTTCCGGACTCACACGCACCGTTTTTTTCCCCCCTCCACTGTGGGATTTTTGTACACGAACATGCTTTGGATCAACCCCATTTTCATCAGCGTTTAACCACCCCTGCACTTTTTCCCAGGTTTCCACTCTGAAGGCCTCGAGTTTCCTCTTGCACCCATTTTCTATGTTTTTTTTGGCCAGATCCGCCCATTACGTTTCCCTTTGGGAGATGGGCGTCCCTTCCCTATCCCCCCTCAGTTTGGCCAAGTACTTTCTGACCCCCTTTTTTTTTTTAGGTCTTCCGTTCTGGTTTTTCTCAGACACGTGATTTTTCCTCCCCCTCACCGCCCGCCTCCTTTTCTGTTTTGTGGTTAGGTTTTTTCGGACCGTGTTCATCCGGTTGGCGCACCTTTTTTCAATTTGTTTGTCCTGTAATTCTTGGTGGTGGTTTTCTTTTTTTGTTTAATTTTTTTTTTCCCTTATTGTCGTTGTGCTTTTTCTTGGGTCTGTCGTCATTCTTTCAGAACTTTCTGGCGGGGCGCCCCACCGTTCTTTTTTTATCTGTCTTGTTGGTGTGTCGGTTCATTCCCCCCCCCGACCCCTACCCCCCTCCTTTCCCACGCCTACAGCCATGGTTCCAGGGAAGATTTCATCCTCTGCGGGTAACCACCACCATCCTGACCTGAAAATGTTCCTTTTTTTCTCCCCCTTAGGTTTTGGGTTGCCTATGATGAGCTTTTCCCCCGCGGCAATAACCCCCATTTTGCCCCACCCGACCGGTCCAGTCCGTGCTTTTCATCTAGCCTTTTGCGCCGGGTCCCACCAATTTTTTTTCCCGCTTCGGGTTCTTTAAACGCAAAACCCAACTTCTTTTCCCTCCTTCCCCTAATTTTTTTTATTATGATGAGGGTTGGTTTCCCCTGTCCTCCTTTTTTGCTCCCTTTTTTTTTTTGACCTTCCTTTTGATCTGATTCATTTTTGTGGGCTTTTTTTTGGTTTCTTCTAGGATTGGTATGCAGTCATGTGTTTCAAAAGCGCCAATTCACTTCATGGTCGATTTTCCTGACCCACACTTCCTCGTACCCTGCGGTCCCTGTGCCTTCTTTTTTGTGAGTTAATGGTCCTGGGCAACCCCCCCCGGTCGTAGGCGTTTGATGGCTTTTTCGTGCTGTTCTGCCCCTCCCCCCTTTTCCCCCCTCGGCCCCACCAGTTTGGGCGCCCTCCCCTACCTTTTTTTTCCCTCGTTACCGGAATCCCGTTTCTTTTTCCCGGCGAATAAAATTCGGGCCCATTATACCCGTCCCCCCCTTCCCTTTTGCGGGCCTCAGATGTCCCCCGTCCCTTTTTCTCCCACCCAAACCACACGGTCCCTTCTTTTTTTTGTGTTTCCCGCTCACGGGGGTTTCTCCCCGCCGAAAACTCCCTCCTTGTGCCGCCTGCAACACCCCCTTTTTTTTGGATAGGGGCCGACACGCCCCCTCAACCTTCAGTGCGGTTTCCCCTTTTGTGCTCGCCCCCAAGGGGCCACCTCGTGGGGTGGTGGGCAGATTGACTCCCTCTGTCTTTCCGGTAATTGGTCCCGCTGGTTACATTCCTTTTTTTTTTTTTGTATGTTTCATCCCCCTCCGCGTACCTTCGTTCCAAACCATGTTCTGGCGTTTTTCACCCACTGTTTTTCGTTTTTTGTTTCCCCTCCAATCGGGGCGCGTTTTTGGTGGTGCTGCCCCTCCCGGAGGGGAAGTTCATTGTGTAGAGGCAGGTTCTTTCCCCCCCATTTTTGAATTTTTGACTTCTTTGCCCCGGGTTCAAACGTCTTCGTCTGATTAACCCCAACCCGAAGAGTTCTATGTTTTTTGACAAGATCTCTTTTCCTTTTTTTTCCATCTGGCTGTCCAGTTTGGCGTTTTCCTTTGTGTCTTGGTGCACTTTGGGGCCGTTGCGGTTTTTCATAAGAGCCCCTGTTTTTTCCGGTTTTTTTTTAACGGTGACAATTTCCTTTTTTAAGCCGGTTGTGCCCTTTTACTTCTTTGGTTGAACCTGTCCTCCCTCGTTTTTCCGCTGACCCGACCTTTGGTTTTTTGCCTTTTTGCCACAATTAAGACTTTTCCCTGCGTAACCTGATCCCCTCCTCCTTTTACGTGGGGCTTGGCGGGGCAGTTTGTTTTTTTTCACAAGTTACACTGAACCTGTATAAGCTTTTTTTTTTTTTTTGTTCGCGTTTCCTTCTTCCTTTTTTGAATAATTGGGGATCGTTGATACCCCTTTCCCCCTTGCGGGAGGAGCCCGCTGTTCCGCTGCACCCCCCCTCTTTCCCCCCTGTAATTCATTTGACAATCCCCCCAACACTTGGCTCCTCTCTCTTCCCGCCCGAATTCGTTCCCCAATGTTTCCTTCGTGATGTCTACCTTGCCCAGTACTTTACTCCTTTTGTGTCGCTTTTTTCCTTTGCTCAGTAGTTTCCCCCCGTTCCGCCATGGGAAGTGGCTTTTCCGTTCTTTGAATTAGGCTTTTTGATTTGACCGCCTGTGTCCCTTGACGCAGGCGTTCGTAGCGTCTTTCCCACCCCTTGAATCTACTTGCCTCCTTGTTTTTTTTTCTTGTTTTTGAATTTGGGCTGTCTTTGTCATTCGAAAAAGTTGTTCTTCCCGCTGCACTGTCTGGTCCTTCGCTTGAATTTCCTTATTGTTGTCTTCGCTTTTTCATTTTCTGTTCCACTGTTTTGATTTCCCCCCCCCGCGCTCCCCGTTAACCACTTGCAGACCCATCCTGCGTGTCAGATTAGCCTCCACTTTCCGTCCGACACTCTCATTCATCTGCTGTTTTTTTTTGTTTCGTGATCAACCGTCCAATCACCCTGTTTCCGTTTTTTTTTTTAACCCCGCGTCCCTTTTTTTTTGTCGTTCGGTGGTGTTTCCCTTTTCTCCACCTGCCCTCTTGTCCCTTCCCGATTTTTTTTTTCCTTCACGACTTTTGGCTTTTGGTTGCCTAAATCCCGTTTGTCTTTGTTTCTTTTCTTTTTTATAAAGTTTCTCCCGGACACAAGTTCAGGGGAACCTTTTTTAACGGTGAAATACCGTTTGCCCCCCCCCCCCTTCGTTTACCCTTTCCACCCCCCCCCTTGATTTTTTGCCGAACCCGGTAAAGCTTTTTTTTTGCCCTTGGAACTGTTAGGTCGTTTTTTCCACCCTTTCCCCCTTTGCCGGTTGTCCCATTTTCTTCAACAATTCCCCTTTGTGGAGGGTGTCTTTTCCGGAGTTGTTTTTCCTTTTCTCTTCACTACAACCCCCCTCTTTTTGTTTCTCCGGTGGCGCCCTCCCCCTTTGGGCCCAAAATCCCCTGAAGCGTTGAGGAAACTGGCCGTGCATTTTCACCAGCCACCTGGTACGCCCCCTTTTCCGTGACCCCTCCTTCTTCCTCCTACAACACCCCCCCCCCGCTCTAGCGTTTTTTCCTT
>Ga0179593_1723892_pt1 | contig 13458 bp, 17 predicted proteins | sample CZODoug2_1_08_16_FD_185931 | JGI IMG/M metagenome (GOLD analysis project Ga0179593, IMG submission 185931) | Vadose zone soil fungal communities from Angelo Coast Range Reserve, California, USA - CZODoug2_1_08_16fungal (PacBio error correction) | ecosystem: Environmental > Terrestrial > Soil >... | reverse complement strand
GGCCTGACCGGAAAATTTATACGAAATTCTCTTCTCGTGAATATAGAGTTTTAAAACCACCTCTGGGGTTTTTTTCCCCTGTCGCTCCCCTCTGTTTTTGAAGTGGCGCGTTCTTTTCTCCTTGTTTGCCGCGGCGGTTTCCGTTTGGATATGGCGGAATTGCCTCGTTGCGATGGCGACCGGCATGGTCTCCCCTTCTCCCTGGGAGCCGGTTTCTCCGCAAGATGAGCCGTCCCCTCGTCCTTGTGCCTTGGCAGCAGCACGAAGATTTCATTCACACGACGATACTCTTTTTTCTCTTTTTCGAACCAACCTTTTGGATCCGGCACTCGCCTTCCCTGCAAGAGCGTGCTCCCCTTTCGTTCCCAGTGGCAGGGAAACCCAGTGAGAGAACCCCCTCTTCCCCTGCTGAACGCGTCGGTCCCTCAAGCAAAAGCAAGACCCTCCACCACGACCGGTGATGCTTTTCTCCGCATAAACACAAAGGTGGAAGCAGATCTTTTCTCTTAAACCCCAGCGAGCTTTCTTCTACCTCCGTTTTCGAGTATGAGACTTTTCGCTGAGAGCCACCCTTTCTTTGATGCGGCTAAATGAGATCCCAGGTAGTGTTTTCTCTCGCCAATCCGTTGTTTTTCTTGAATGCTGTAGGCCCGCCTTTCTTCTTCGCCGCCCCAGGGTGCGGCACGAACTTGGACCTGTATGCAGAGAATGCGCCACCTTCAAGATCTTGCCGGTCCCCGCCCATCGTTGCGGATCACCGATTCAGAGCCTGCCTTCCCTTTTAAAGTAGCGATCTCGGGCACCTTGCAATGCTTGCGACCTGCCCCCCCCATTCCTTGCTTCTTCTTGCGCCAAACTTAACTCTCCTAATCGTGACTCGGGCCCTTGTCTCCCTCCGCCACCGCGGACAAATGCTCCTCCACGCAAAACCCTCCCGGTTCCCTCCCGACCCTTTCTCACTCCACCTTCCCGTCAAAAAACGCTCTCCCCCCCCCCCCCCACATATATGGTATGAAACTTTTTTCTTTTTCTCCAACCTATCCGAAGTACGATTCGATACCTGTCATCCAAGAGAGTCCGTTTTTTTTCCTTTATGAGACTCTTACAATCTTCCTCCCAATACGGAGTGGCGCTTGCGAAAATCCGACTATCCTCTTTTCCACTTGCTTTTTTCGCGTGTACCACGGACACGAGTTCTTGCATCGAAGATAGTCCCCGCCACTTTTTCCCCCTTTCGATGAGCACAACTCCTTCCGCCTCTCTCGGTAACCTCTCTACACTCGGGTCCGAAAGACTCCTTCTTTCCTGATTCTTGCCACCTCGTCGATGGATAATTTCAAGGGATAGACTTCCCCGGCCCATCTTGCTTTAAGCTGGTGAAAGGCAAAAAATAACCTTTTTTGCGCGGCCAAGCGCCCTCCGTCCCTCTGCGTGGACGACCACATCGTAAAGAACCAGAATGCGAAATAGGAACTGAGACACCCTTTTCCCCACCACAGGACCAAAACTTCCCTTTTTGTGCCTGAACCGGGCAGGATCCCTTCGCTCTTTCGCGTCCTTAGCAGGCTGCGTTCCCACCCTTCAGTTACTGCGAATCGCTTGTAGATTCTATACAATCGCGCTTTGGTTTCTTCCCCCCCCTTTTCTTTCTTTTCGGCGTTTTTGCATTGATTTTTTTTGTCTTTCAGCTCGGCAAGACTTTGCTCCGTCCCGCGGCCCACACCGCGGCCTCGAACCAGGTTGTATTTATTTTTTAGGTGAACTCCCGAGACCGTTTTCGGTGTTTTTTTCTGGAAGAAGCGGCCGCCTTTGTTCCCTTCTTTCCCTTCGCTTGCGCACCTCCCCGCTGGTGGGTGGATTGCGGCCGGGCCGCGATTGCCTCCCTCCTCCCCACCCGTCCCCCCTGGCACACAAAACCACTTTTTCCTTAAGCCTGGTTTTCTGGCAACGAAGTCGTGATCCGAACTGTGTGAAGCGGCCGACCCCTTTCTCTATGCCTTCTGTTTTTCTTAGACGCGTGTCGACCAACAAAGTTTCCGAACGTGCCCAGATACGCCTTTTTACCTTTGCCCCCCGTTTTAGAGGGACGCTCTTTGCGATTCCCCCTTCTTTTCTTCGATTTTTTTTTCTCGCTTCTCGCCGTGAAAGTTCCTTATTTGGCTCGCCGCTTCCTTCTGCCGCAATCTCTTCATTGCTCGGCCACGACTCGCATCTTCACTCAATAGAAATGGTCGTACGACCCCTTTCTCCTTTTCAGTTACTTTCCTCCCCAGGGCCTTTTTTTTTGATCAGCGCTCACGGGTCTTTTCCCTTTCCCGTCCCACACCTCGGATCCCTCTACAGCCGCAACCACAGAAACAGCCTCTTCCCTTCCTCTTTCTTCTCCCCTTCCGCTCTAAACGCACCGAGTAGAAGCTTGAAACAGCTCGTTCCCCTTTTAGGCGGAATCGAACGGCCGTTCCGAATTTTTTTCTCCTTTCCCCTTCAGTGCCACGTCGCCTCGTCCACATTATGTTCTTAGCAAGGGTGATACAATGGCACCCTTTTCTTTTGTTCCCACAGAGACCCACTCTGCACATATCCCCCTTTTTTTTCGCTTCCCCCCCATCTCGTCACGCAGCGAGTCCGTTGTTGTGTGAGAGAGATGTATTCTTACGCTCTTTTTCTTTTTTTCCTGATCTCGTGGTGAGATGTCAGGCTGAGAGCTTTCAGCCTTTGAGACTCGGGGTGACCATTGGATTTCCTCCCTTTTGTTTAACGGAGGCGCTGGGTGCACTGACTTTCCCCAACAAGCCTGTACGCCAAGTTCGCCTCCCAATTGCTGCGCGCGTGCTTTGCAACTCCCGGTGGACTTGCGGTAGCGGCAGTGATTGGAAGCTGGCTATCTTGCTGTTTAGGTGGGTTGTCGGGCTTTCCTTTCTTTTCTTTCACCTGGTGTTCACAAAGACCCCTTCTCCTTCCGTGAAATCGCAAGCCCTTTTCCCCCTTGAACAAGGAGCGGTTAATTTTCCTGTCGGACGTTCCCATTTTCTCGTGGATGGGACGCTGATCGAGGCGTTTTAGGTGGACGAGATTGCTTTTTTTTTTTTCCGTAAGGACGGCAGCGGCCCTTATCCCCCCCATGGCCGAACAAAGGGAGCAAGGCGAGAATCGTTTCTTCACTCCTCGATCACCAGTACCCGCCCGAGTATCGCAAAGAGACTTTCTTTTTCCGAAGTCAGCCGCCCCCTCGGGGGCACGTTTCTGAGGGAGAAACCTTCCACCCAGGTCTGAACACCTTTTCCTTCCACGTCATGGCGGTTTGGGTCTAGATGGTGGCGGTCGTCGTCCCTTTTGTCTCCCGCTATTTCTCCCAATTCCTTTACTTCCGGTGTGGCCGATATCCAATGTGGCGCCGCATGTTTCAACACCCACGGAAACGGATGATAGGCAATCCTGGCCGTCACGACCAGGCCACCCAGGCTCCTTTCGTCAAGAGCATCGAGGAGGTATTTCTCCGGCGGCCGCCTGATTTAGCAAGTTTCGAACGTGTCTGGGATCACTTCCCCTTCCTACAAAACTGGTCTTTGAAAAAGCGTGTTGGGGCAGAGGGGGGGGCCCCCCTCTTTTCCCTTAAAGATCCTGCCCCCCCCCCCCCCCCTTTCCCCAATAAAGGAAAAAGCCTACCTTTTTTTTCAAGAAACCAACCAAAAAACCCCAAAAAAACCATCTCCTTTTCATATGCCCAACTCCCCTTTACTGCCATTTTAAGCATCCTTCCTCATGAAAGGAAAAGATTCCTCTTCCTCGTTTCTCGCTGCTTTTTGGTACTGTTTTTGGAACTCGGTGCATCCTTTGTGATAAGATGTCGTCTTTTTTCTTCCTCCTTTGTATCCCTTCGCTCGTTGTCTTCCGGATGCTTGGCAGCGAGCAAACATCTCTCTCTTTCACCGCGTTAGGACCTTTTCTTTTCCTTGGCCGTGTTTGCAGTATATACACATTTGGAGTCTCTCAAGAGAAGTAGGTGTTCTCTTCCTTCTTCTCTCCCCTTCCCAACTTTTTTCCTCTCCGATCCGAGCAATTCTTTTTGCGGTTTTCTTTGTGCTCACCTGTTGTGGCTTGGGGTCAAGTGATGGCGACGGTCTTCTTTCGATTTGAATACAACGAACCTTCCTCTCCACGCCCCCAGCAGTTGGAAGCCTCTCCCCGTTCATGCAAGCGTCCACCCGTCTTCCCTCATCAGCTGTGCCGGAGTCGATAACGCTGCCAAAGAGGTATCCCTGCTCGGCTTCTTTCTTCCCCCCTTTATCGTTCCTTCCTTCTAGAGTGAATATAGAGTTACAACACCTTTTTATGATGCTTCCCCCTTCCGCTTTTTTTTTGACGGTGCGAAAGTTTCTTGATGGGGGGTAGTAGAATTTTTTTTTTTTTTTGTTCCGGGGATATTTCATTGCAGATTCCTGCGACGGCATTTCTTTCCCGATCTGGCGCGGTCCTGAGGGCTTGCCCGCAGATGAGACCGTCCTCTTCGGCTATTTCGCAATCCTCTTCAAGGACCCGACCGCTACCCAGGATCTTTCCGAACCCAACCCGGGGATCCGCAATCTCGTTGCGTCCTGAATCGACGGCGCCGGATGGTCTCAGGCCCCCCCCAAGTTGAGACGACCCTGTTCCATGCCCTGAACACACCCGCTGACAAGCAAACCGACCCATCTCTTCGACAGCCACCCGAACGGATGGATTTTTAGAGCCTCAACACCCCGGTTTTCTTCCAGAAGAAGGTGATCTCTCCCCCTCCTCCGTTTGTTGTTGTTGATTTTTTCCGCAAGAGATGCGTCCATTATTCGGCTAAACTGCGCAATAACCGGTCGGCGGTGTCGTCCCCAAGTGGTATTTGCGGTTTTGCTTTTGATTCTCTTTTTTTTCCCCCGTTCAGCAGTTCGGCCCCCCATGTTCATAACTTGGTGGACCTGTTCCTTTCCTCCAGGCCGTGCGCACTTCCAGTCAGCAAACGGCGCGATTTTTCTACCAGTGTAGTTGGTTTTTTCTTCCTTTGAGAGTAGCGTGGGTCCTTTCCTTCTCCCCTGACCCCGGTCTCCCCTTCCGAGTAGGAGGCTTATATTGCAGCCACTTCCCTCCACCGCCGTTTTTTCAATGCCGGTCGACATCAACACCTTTTCCTCCCATATCCCACGGTCTCAACCTCCTTCGCCGCTGGCAAACCTCCGCTTTGACCCCGTTAACCCCATTTCCTTTTTTCCCAAAAAACGCTCTCTTTTTCTCGACCATCCCCTTTTTCTTGACAGGTGGTTTGTAAACTCATATTCTCGAAAGTTCTTATTTTGAAGGTCAGGCCCAAAGCCTTTTTTTTTATCCCTGGCTTGGGTTTTCCACGGAAAGCTTCTTTGCAATTTCCTTTTTTGCCTCCCCTCCCGGTACTCTCCCTGCGAGGCTTCCACTGATTCCTGGTGTACCCCGAAAAGATTTCCCTTTTCTCCCGATCGTTCTTTCCAACAAAAATCAGGTCGATGAGCATCCCGCTACCTCCTCTCTTTCCCTCCCTTTCTCCGAGATAGGGATTCCGTATCCGTTATTCCAATTCCCGAATTCCTGAGCGATGTTGTCCCCCCCTCTTTTGCTCAGCAGCTCCACCTTACGGCATGCAACTCTCCTCTAGGACTGTTCTCCCTTTCACCGGGCAAATAACCGAGCAATCTAGAGGTTGGTCGCCTTGCCAAGCAGCCGCAAGACATTCCCAGGCCCCTCCGGTTTACACATTAGTAAACTTAATAGGATGCACAGGTCCTTCCCCTTTCCCTGCGTATGTTTCCAAAACCCTGACCCCCCAACTCAAGAGAAAACAGACTCTTCTCTTTAGCCTTTCCCCTTTGCGCTTCATTCTAGCAGGATCCGGTCGTCCTCTTTGTCGAGTTTTCATATGAAACTCGCGCTGTGTTTCTAAACCGTGATTCGAGTAGGCTTTTTTGTTTTTTTTTGTTTTCAGATTCCCTGCATGCAAGCCGCGTCCCTTTGAAGCCGAACCCATTTTGCAGTTAAGGTGAAAATCCGAAGGGCCCACTTTGAGAGACCTGTTTCTTTTTTTCTTGCGTCCCCTTTGCGGCCGCTTGGGAAAGCCGCTCTTTCTTGCCACCATCCCCCTTCGGGGTTGCGTGTTCGTCGGCAGTCCCGATGAAGATTTCCTGTTTTCGTCTGGTGTGCTGCGCCAAATGCCCCCCCCCCGTCACATTGCTTCCTGCATACCCCGCCACGTAGTAAGCCTTGCTCCTCGATGATTTTCGTGGACTGTTTTCCTCCCTCTCTATCCCCGCCTCCCGCTCTGCCGTTTCTGTCAGGGTAAGCTCTTTTTCGAACCACCCCCTCGTTTTTCTTCAGAACGTGCACCAGTCTCCTTAACTGGCCCCCCGCTTTCTTTCAGGCCTTTGCTATACAATAGGGCATTGGGTCTCGGTGATAGATGTTGCTTATAGTTGAATAAGCTTCTCGCCCTTTCCCTCCTTTTTCGGCAGGAGCCGGCGGCTTCCTTCCCTTTTTAAGGCGCAAGCTATCATGCTTCCATCCCGATAAATTGGTCTTTCCTCTCCTAACCTTGATCCTGGTTTCGTACTCGCGAATTTGCTGAGATGTCACGGTCTCCTCCCTCTCACGGTTGGTGACCCCACTAGGCGCCAGTGACCAGCCCGACCCTTCCTGGGTCTGTAGCCAAGCTTCCCCGCCTCTCTAACTGCACGAGTAGAAAGCTTGCAAACAGCAGCTGCGCCTCCCAAGGTCGCAGGAGGAATCGAGGCCCTCCCCCTTCTTTTTCCAGCTTGTCCTCCCTTCCTTCTCCGCATAGTACACATCTCTGGATACTTTTCCCGCGCTTCGCAGCTCCAAATAGTTTTTTTTCGGCCTTACTCCTTTGACATCTCCACCGCGCATCGGACGCTCAACACATCTCGTAACTACTGTAGCCACCCTCTCTCTTTTCCTCCTCATCCTTTTTTTTTTTTTTCCCCTTCTTTGACGAGATTTTTTCTTGTTCTCTGAGAGTCAGAGTGAAGGCGGGTTAAGCTATTTGTTCTTTCCCTGCGTACCGCTCCGACGACTTGTGGCCGTTTTTTTTTCACTTCTTGTTGCATTCGACAAGCTGTTACAGCCACTTACGTCGCGAATCCTGAGAAATTTCTTTTCTTTTTTTCTTCCTCGGTGCGTCGGATTCCTTTTTTTAGAGATTTGGCTAAAATCTGTTTTTTCACCTTGGAGGACGAGGGGTTTGTCGTTCTTCCCAAAGACGTGATCTTTTGATATCGGGACATCGCCAGTTTCTTCTGCTTTTTCCTGAACCAGGTATTTTTGTACGTGCTGTCGGACTCCCTTTTGCGCTGACGAGGCCGTGGGTCGAGCTTTTCTTTTGTCTCCCTAACGGACGGCACGGCGAGCCGTTGCTTTCGCAAGGGGAGCGGACTTTCACTTCCTTTCCTCTTTTTTTTTTTTCTTCCCCGAGATCTCCCCTCCCAAGGCCCGATTGTATATCCCTCTCGAAAGAGGGTGGCAGTCACTTTTGTCTTCGTATTGGGGTCAAGTTCTGATGTTCTGAACGGAAAGATTTGGTGGTCACCTTTTTCCCCCCCCTTTCCCCCCGGCACGGCAGTAGCGGTTTTTCTATGGTGGCGGCGCGTACGGCCCCTCACGCTCGTGTGCCCCCTCTTCCTTCTCCTTGCCGGGTTTGTTTGGCGTCTTGGTGGGATACAATTTTTTCTTTTTTGAGCAGACCACCACGCCTATCGGCAATTCGACGTTCCCCCCGCCACCAAGTCTCTGCGGTCATGTTTTCCTTCCCCTCGCCTCCGAGGAGGTATTCTCTGACCAGTCCTTGTCCTCGCTTGCGAAAGACCCATCCCCCCTTCCTTTTTCTTCTATTTACCTCCCTGCCCTTCCCTGCTGCCCAAGCGGGTGGGGCCGTCCCTTATCTGCCCCTCCCCAAACAACCGAAAAACTCAATGCACCTACTAGAATCAACGGTTCAGCACCCCCTTTCTTCTCCTGCCAAACTCTACAAGCGTCAGTTACTGCATTTTTACGATTTTCCCTCAATCTGCTCGCATGCCGTCTCCTCCGGTCGGGCACTAAAGATGTTTCTAGTAGGCTTTTTGTCTGTGTTGTGAAATAGCTGCATTCTCTTTTCTTTTTCTTCTCTTTCCTTCTCTTTCGCCTCGTCATGTGTGGAATGTCTTGGGCTGTCCTCCTCTCGGTTATTGCCGTTCACCTTTTAGGAACCCGTTCCTAGCAGCCTTTGCAGGGTTTGCAGTCCAACCTTGAGCGGCTGATCCATTTCGACTCTTTTTCCCCCTTAAGCCCCCTCTCCGTATCGGAATCCCGCTTTCCCGATAGGGCGTCGCGGCGTGTTTTTTTTTCCCTCGCCCTGATGTTTGTGGGGATTGGTCAATTTTTTTGGTTACGAGATTTCTATTCCATTTTTTTTTTCTCCCACATCAGTGGAAGCATCGCAGGGATAGTCTTCTTTCCCTTCCACAGTAGTGTGGTTCCCTCATCTCGAAGGCGTAGCCTACCCTTTCCTGCTAAATGACTTTTTTTTCCTGACAGGACTTATCGATTCCCCCTCCTCCCCGAGTTTTACCACCACCTTTTTCCCTTTTTGTGTTGTTGGGTTTCCGTGTCGAGCCCATTCGAGAGTGTTTTTTAGGTGGAGAACGTTCTTGATTTCTTTTTCGTCGCCTGGTTGCCGTTTTGCGTTTGCCGTGGGGATATTCTTTTTTCGATGGCGACCGGCATGTCCTTTGCCATGGGCCGGTTTGAGGGAAAAACCTTTTTTTTTCAGATGAGCCGACGAGAGGATTTTCTGGGCGAAAGCCGCTCTTTCCCCTTCCCCCGACGAGACCTAAAATTTGAGGAGATGGTCTGATCTCTGGGTCCGTTCAACTTTTTTTGACCTGGAAGAGAGTGCTCCTCTTCCGGCGAAGGGCCACCCCCTTTCGCAACCGGTGGAAGAAATGTGTTTGAAGCGGGCGGGATTTACCCCTCCCTTCCTCGAACCCCCTGCGGTTCCGACCGGGGCTCTGAATCCCCATGTGTCCGCAGCCTCGGTTGAAAGCAGACGGTGATACATCTTCTTCCTTTTTGTTGAGGTTCTTTTCCGGCGACTTTTTCCGCCCCCACTGGTTGTGATGTTTAACTTGTCGAGACATCAAGGTCGGTGTGTGTCGAACCTCGATTTTTTTTTTTTTAGCCCGTGCAGTTCGGCAAAAGGGGCTTCCTTGCGGCCTGCAGCGCTGCGCCATCTACTTCTCTTGCCGGTCCACAGCCCTTCCTATGTTTGATAAAAGAGTGGTTTTTCAGATCTGGGCTCTTTCCTTGCAAATCGTCCTCCCCGGGCCGCCGCCCCCCCGGACGGCTCATCTTGCGACAATTAACCCTTCACCTCCTTCAGATCGTGCTCTTTTTTCCCGCCATAGCCCCCGCTTTTTCTTATCACACGGGCCCTCTTAGGCAACCAGGCTCCTCCCCCCCTTTTCATCCACTCAAACCCGGCCTCCACCGAAAAACCGCTCTAGACGGGTCCGTCCCCCCCCCCTCTGGTATGACCCCTTTGTTTCTTTCCCCTATATTCCTTTCTTTCCGGTCAGGCCCTAACAGCTGAGTCAGTGCGCCGGCTTGGTGCAGCAGGAGGCGAAGCCCGGCAGTGATTTGAAAATGCCCCCCCCCCTTTGGTTTTTTCTCTTGCATGAAACTCCGATCTCTCAAATCCGGACTATCCATGCGATTTCTCCAGGGACACGATTCCTGTTTCGGCATCGAAAGCCTAGTACAGCAGACCCAGCCCAACACCCCTTCTTTTCTTCTCCCCAAAGAACCCACCCGCCGCTTTTTCTATATCGGTACCACGAATTGCTCCCGGTTTCCGAAGAAGACTCCTTTCTCTTGCTGGCCCACTCCGTCCGATGATAAGCGCTCAATAGTGATAGATCCCCCCAGGGCACGTTTTTCCCTTTTCTCCTGCTTTTTTCAACCTTTCCCCCCCGCAGTCTCGAGGTTTAGGTTGGCGCGCTCAAGCCTTCACGGGGTCCATGCCCAGGCCCTAGGCGATGAGACCCCTGTCACGAATGAAGAAAGGACCTCCCCCCCCCTTCTTTCCGCGCGTTCCCCCCCCAAACAGAACAAAAAGCCGCCGCCTTTTCCTTGAACGCGATCTCGGTCATGCTGAGCAAGATTGCGTCCTATCAATGCGGAAAAGCTTTCCTTTTCTTTTTTCATATGAACCCCGCGCTTTTTCCTGGAAAACCGTGATTGATTTGTCGGTTTGGCCTTTCCTATTCAGCATTGGCTCGCCCTCCACAAAACGCTTGGGCATCCCCCTCTTGTGGGCCTTGTCAGTTCCTCAAGCCGACACGGGATCTCCCGCGGAGTGGTATTGCGACCTGATGACATTGGTAAAGAAGAAACCCTCCCCTTTTCTTTCTCCCCCCCCCCGCCCCCACTGACCGGTTGGTGTGGAGCGGTAGTCCGGCCGGCGATTGTCGCTTGCCTGTTTTTTTGACCACCCATGCGGCGTCCTGAGGATCGCCACAACCCGTCTTGCACCCCTTCCGCGTGACGTATGATGCAGGGAAGCGACCCATACACCATCTCGACCCCTTTCTTGCCGTGCAGGGTTTCCTGCGTGTCGACACACAAGCGTTCCGAAAGTGCCCCAGTTACTTTCCTTTTTCCGTCTTCACCCTGTCCCCGACTTGTCGAGAGAGGAAGGCTTGACTTCCAATAGGGAATTGGTCTTTTTTTTTTTTTTTTCCTTCTCCCCGCTTTCTAGCCGTGACATTGCGGCCAGGAGCGGCGGCTCTCTTTTGCGCAAGCTCTTCATGCTCGCCCCTTTCTCGTCCCCATACCAACCGAGAAATGTTAGTCCGACCCTGCAGCGTTAAAATGCTCCTGGTTCCTCTCTCTTCTTGGCTTTCGATTCTTTTTTCTTTTAACGGTTCTTGTGAACATCCCCACTCGGCATCCAGTGACCGTTCCCCCCCCCCCGCAAAAGCAGATTGTAGCAGACTGCTAACATTCACCAGAGATACGGACCGTCCCCCCCCCTCTCTTCTTGCAAACACCTCCATTGCGCTCTTGAGGAATCGAAGTCCTTAAAGCTTGTTCGAATTCCCCCTTCGCCTCGTCAATCTGAGGGATCCCACGAGTTCGTTGACTCCAGGAACACGAGTTCGCAGCTCAAACCTTCCTTCTTCTTCTCACCGGCTTCTTCCCGCTCCCCCCCCGCAGCGCGTATAATACATCTCTCTCTTTCTAGAGATGTATATACGCGCTTTTTACGATTTCGCTTCCCGCTGCGCGGGGAGATGTCAGGTGGCTTGAGGGGTGTTCATTGAGTCTCAGCGCGGGTGCCATGGATCATCCCCCTTTTTCTCCCCTCTTGTGGACGGGCGCGGGTGCACTTCCAGCTGTACGCAAAGTTCGGTTTCCCTACTGAGAAATTGCTGCGCGCCTGTTTCCTTCCCGGTGGTTCGGAGTGCGGCAGTTAGGGAGCAGATGGCTCCCATCGCCTGTCGGTGGTTTGTCGGGCTTTCACGGTCTTTTTTTTTTTTGGTTTTGGGGGGGTTTTTTTTTGGGTTTTTTTTTTTTGGTGTTTTTTTTTTGGTTGGGGGGGTGGTTTTTTGTTTTTTTTTTTTTTTTTTTTTTTTTTTGGTGACGTGACCGGTCTCAACCGTGAGCGGGATCGCGGTTTTCCGTCCCGAGTACTGAACAGGCTCTTAAGGCGCTGCTTCTGACGAACAATTTTTCGGTGGATGTTGTGTGCATCGGATCAGAGGCGTGGGCGTCCTTTTTCCCTAAGGACCGTCCTTTTTGGCTCCTTTTCCCTCCGCGTCTCTTTTTCGAAACGGACTGCACGCCTCCACGTATTAAAAATGCCCGATTTTTTCCTTCCCCCTCCTGCCCTCGCGACCTTCTCGGTAAGACGGCTCAAGCTGGCTCTTCTTCTCACCGCCGCTTTTTTGTTTTTTCCGCGTCTTACCTGGCAAAAGGAAGGAAGATTTTTGATCGTGCTCGATTTTTCTTTAGAGTCCCGGCTCACGCTCGGTGCATTTACTGAGGTTTGTGCCTACCCCTTTACTACATGATGACGCCGCATGTGCGTACAGAAACACCCGAGGCAGATAGGCAATCTCCCCCCTTTCCCCCCCACCCCGGCTATGCTTGTGAGAAAGCGCATCGCTTTCCCCCCCGGCCGAAGGCTTTGCAAGACCCCTCGTCTCTCCCGTGTGCTGGATGTTCAATTAACTGCCCTTACCCCCCATTGGGGTTAGGCTGCCCCTTTTTTAGCCATGCCTGGACCGCCCTTCCAAACCGAAAAAATCACTAAATCACGGTTTCCGTCAAAGCGCTGAGTTAAATCAGGACAACTTCAAAGCGCTTCCTCCCTCATCCTGCTAGAGGTCCTTTTTCTGCATTGACGGCTAAGATTCCCCCTTTTCGTAGGCTTTTGGTCCTTTCCCTCGCGTGCATCCGTGGTTCGAAGCCTATGTCTTTTTTAGTCTTTACTAATGTGGTTTCCTTTTCCCTGGGAATGTCTTGCTTTTCTGCGCCAACTCGAGACTTTTGCGTATGAACCGTCTAGTCGTTTGCAGTCTAATCAATATTGGAGAGGCCCAATCGAGAGGTGGGCAAGCACTTTCTCTTCGGAACCGAGTTCTTTTCATCTCTGCGAAATTTCGTGGTCCTTCCTTTGCGGTTTATTTTTTCCTCTCCCTGTATGTTTGTGGGATTGGTCAAGTTCTTTTACGGCCCTTTCGTGACTACCCGAATCGTTCCCCCGTGAACCTTTTTTCTGATAGTCGGATTTCTCGTTGCATGCAAGGCTCCCTTTTTTTCCTCTCCGTGTGCCGCTTAGAATAAATTTTCCAACCCTGGAGGGCTACCTGACTCCGTGCTTCTTTTTGAAAATTTCTCCCTTGAATCGACTTATGATATCCCCCCCTTTTCATACCTATATTTGTTTGCTTTCCCTCCCATTGTCGCGTTTTTTTGACGTTTTGGCGCCGCTATTGGGTCGTCGCATGGTTGCCTCTTCTCTTTCCGGGTTGCAGTTCTCTTCAGGCATTGCCTGTTGTGTCGATTGGCGACCGGAATGGCGAAGAGCACTTCTTCGGGTCGGTTCCTCAAGATGAGCCGTCCGCGCGTTTTAGGAGGAAGGTTTTTTTTACGATTTGCAATTCCCCCCTTCCTCCCAGATATTGAGGCGATGGTCGAACACCCACTCGTTTTGGATCCGCAAATCGCCTTTCCCCACCCCCCATGTCCCTTTTTGGAGCTGCAGGCGCAGTTTCCCCCGGTCGTCCCGCACCCCTGGTTGCCGAAATCTGAAAGAGGCGTATACATTGCGCCAAAGACACCCACCGTTTTTTCCCCTCAACCCCCCTCCCTCGCAGTTTAGCAGAATCACTTTCCAAGCAAGAAGCG
>Ga0179593_1354551_pt1 | contig 13458 bp, 20 predicted proteins | sample CZODoug2_1_08_16_FD_185931 | JGI IMG/M metagenome (GOLD analysis project Ga0179593, IMG submission 185931) | Vadose zone soil fungal communities from Angelo Coast Range Reserve, California, USA - CZODoug2_1_08_16fungal (PacBio error correction) | ecosystem: Environmental > Terrestrial > Soil >... | reverse complement strand
CCTTTCTTGACTTGCTATCATCCGGTCGCCATCACTCTTGATTCCTTCCCCTTTGTAGACAAGACCTTGGCCCAGATCGCCTTTCCTTTCGCTTTCACCGTTGATTGGTCCCCCCTCGTCTTGATTTTCCAATCTTTTTAGATGAAATTGCTTCCCTGAACGTCCGGTTCCCCCTTATCCCCGATGTGTCCTTCATGTTCTCTTCCCACACTCTCTTTAATAAGATTCCCTTGTCATATCTTCCCCCCCCCCCCCCCCCCCTGTTCCTCCGGATTACCTACTTGTGTCCGCTCCACAAAGGTCCCCCCTTCCCTTTCCCCGTCTTTTTGCTCCGGAACTCTCATTGAGGCACGGAGTAGACCATGTCGACAGGTGGACCCTCTCCTTTTTCTTGGCGGCACCAGCTTTCTCCCTGGTTGCGATTTTTGGCCACTCCTTTGAGAGTATTTCCTCCTCTACTGGAATCTTCCCTTTGGATGCAATCCCGACTGTGCCTCCTCCTGTGTCCCCAAACTTCACTCTTTTGACGCCCTTGTCCCTGTCAGTCTGGCCTGTTGACGTTTAAGTGCATTCAACTTTGATTTCGTATCTTAACTTTTTTTTTCCCGTCCGTATGATCTATTCTTGCCCTCTGCATTCCCATGGCGTAAATGGCTCCTCTCCAGAACGTACGCGTTGAGTCCTTTTTCCTTCTTATTCTATTTCATTGATTCTTTTTCACTCCGTGCGGGTAAAATTGTCCCTCCGCTGCTATTTCTCTGGCCCACTCAGGACTCCAGCCCTGATAACTTCCTTTTCTTTTCGTTGTGTCTTGCCCCGCCGAACCAGACCCAAACGAGTTACACCACCCTAGTACCTGCAACCAGTTTTTTCTCTGACGTAAGAACCTTCTTTCTTTTCTGTGTTTCTCTACCCTCTATTTTCTTTTTGAATGGCTAATTTACCCCTCCGTATGACAGCAATGTTTTCCCGTCCCCTTCATTTTGTCGACCGCGAAAGTTCTCCCCCCCCCTTTTTGTATACCCCCCCACTTCGTTTTCATAACTCTCTCATGGGTCACGCCCCCACATGAACATTCCCCGCGTCTCATTCCCCCCCTTTTCGGCCCTTTTCCCTCAGCCCAACCCTTCGGTTGGTTTCGAGGTTCCTTCCCAAAGATGCTTTTGCTCTTTAGCTCATGGCCCGGATTTTGTCCGGTAATGCCACGGAGGTTTTGTCTGCCATCCATCCCCCCCGGCCCCTGCAACCCCCCCACCCTTTTTTTTTCCTCCGTTCACATGCGACGGGTTTTTCCAAACCTCTTTTCTTCCCCCCCGCATTCGGTAGAACTTTTCACTCGCTTGATAACCTTGCCTTCATACTTCACTTCGTGAAACTCTTTTTCCCTCCTTTTTGCTACTCGTGTCCGGCATCCCCCGCCCCTTTCCCTTTTTTTCGTATCAGCGATCGTTTACGGACCCTTTTTTTTTGAGGGTTTCTTCTCTGTTCAAGTTTCGCTTGTTCTTTTTTCCCGGAAAATTCACGCCCTGTGTCCCCTAGTCTTCCTTTATCAATTGAGTTGGTGTTCAAACCCCTTCCAACGTGCGTGGTTTCTTTACCCGATCTAGTGGGATTTCAAATTTGGTTTGAGTTGATTCCCCAGGTCCAGTCCTATGTTTTGAGTTCTTTTAAAGTAACTCTCCTTAGTCCTCGTCTATTTTACAGACGACCTTTTTTTCCGTGACTGATCGCCCCTTTCCTTTCCCTGGTCCCTCCTGATTCTTTCCGTCAATGGACTTTTAATACGCACCGAAACGTCTCAGCGGAAACACTCTACCTTTCCTAATACCGCGATCTTTTTCCAGTATCTTTTGACTTTGTAAGTTGCCGAAAGCCTCACGCCCCTTTTTTAGCCGTTCTTCCTTGCACGATAGCTTTCATAGCTCGAGTGCTAGAACTTAACTCCTCTAGTCTCCCCGGTACCTGATTATTTCGAAGGGTATGTGCATCGCTGACAACAGAAATCACACTGCCCTCCGAACCCCCGCTTTCCCCTTTTTCTTTCTTCCTCTCCTGTTCCATGCTATTTTTTAAATTAATGATGTCTACCCTCCCCCCCCCCACATGTTTAGTCCCCCATGTCTTTATACAGTCAACTCCCCGGTAACATTGCCATACTTGCCTTTTCTTTCTACTTGACAATTAATTTTCTGATGAAGGTAGACTCGCTCCAAATCTTCTGTGACTGAATAGGCGTACCATATCGTTTCCGAATCTTTGTGATTCGCATATAGTGCGGGTTCCGCCGGTTCGAACCCCGTTCATTCCGGAGCAGGTCCTTTTTATTTATTTCTCTAAGTGCTCTTTTACTTACTTTCTCTGTCACTTTAACCTGACGTTTATGCGTAAACTTTTGGACAAGTGTTGACGTATGCAACCACCCCTCTGTGCCCCTCACAGTCTCCTCCAGAAATATGTTTTGTGAGGACTCTCCCTTGTTTCTGTATTTGACTTAATCATTTCTTCCTTTTTCTCTCAACAGTTTTTTTTCTTTTTTTTTTTTTTTTTCTTTTTTTTTGTTTTTTTTTTTTTTGTTTTGATTGTTCTCTATGATTCCCTTTTGGAAAGAATCAAAAACACCCACTTATATTTACTTCCTCCCTCCCCCTAATGTTTCGGTCGATGATGTGCCCCGTGAACCTTTTATTGGGCCCGTCCACCCTTCAACAGTCATGCCCCGTTGACTCCTGTTCCCATCAGGCGCAATTTGCATCGGAAACTCCGAGATAAGGACTCATTTTGGTACTTCCCCCATTCTTTTCTTTTAGTCTGGAAATTGCTCCCCGCTTGGCCTTTCGCACTATCTTACCAGGGTGACCCTTTCTTCGCAACCCGAGATTGCTCCTATTAGCCCTCAGCTTAGTTTTTTTTCTTCAGCGCCTCTTCCCTGTCCGCCACATCCTCGGTTTGCAGCTCCTATTGGACCCTTATCTGCCGGTTTAACCGTTCTTGATGTTCTCCCTCGGAGTCGAATCTCCATGGTTTTCTCCCCTCCTCCTGTCCCTAAGCAATACTTCCAATATCGATCTCCACTTGGCGGACTTTTGTTGCCGTGCGGCAGTATGTTCTTGTCATGTAATGCACCACCATTCGAATAATGTTCCCGTTTTCCCTAGCTTTTTCATCGTTTCCGTAAGACATCTACCTGTTCCGGTTCCCTGCTTCCCAAGCTTATGTTGAATTCGCCCGGGCTTTCGTTTTTCCCGTATTAGGGAAAGTCACCCCCCCTTCAAAAGACTTCTGGCTCAGACTCGTCTACGGGATTGTCTTCACCTCTGTCTTCTTTGGTTCCCTGGCAGCGTTCTTGGTCAGATTCTGTCAGCAGGCCTTATAATCTTTTTTTTTACCATGAATCATCAAAGGTAGTACAAGCTACGTGCCCACCAGTTCAGGGAGTCTTGCTACCGATCTCCTCCCTCCTCGATTCCTCCCAACGAAGTTTATACCCGAACCTTGCTTTTATCAAGCGTCCCATCCATTCTTCCCTGCTCGCCGCGTTTTCCACCATTAAACAACGCTTTTTTTCACACCAGATCAATTGCTCTTCCCCCCTGACGAGGCCCCCCTTTTTCCAAGGCGCCATTTCCCCAGTTACATCCTCCCTCTTGTAACCATTTAACTGTAATCTCGCTCACCTCCCCCCAGTTTACCTTTTACGCTTATACGCTCCTCTTGCATTTTCTTTTATTCAGGAACGAATGTCTTTTTCTCAATGTCTGTGACACCTCTTTTCCGATTCGTTAGTGATGTGCAACTGTTATGGGTGTTTTGACCATTTATTTCCTTCAACGAGGAGATTTCCAACCCGTTTTTCACCTTTTCTACCTTTCCCCTCTCTTCTAGACCCACACCGCTTTTTAATACTGGTATGATGCAGTAAATAATCCTCAGTTGCCCGCAACCTCGTTCCCCTTCTTTGCCTATCTCTTCCCAAATCGTTCCCCATCCCCGAGCACCCGGTTTCCTTTTTTCTGGTGATCTGGTTGTCGCAAAGCCCGTGAAGGTAAAATCACCGTACCAAGTTTCCGCGAGTCCCATTTGCAGTTCGTCGACCCATGATATTAGTCAGTTATTTTTTATTTTTCCGGTTCTCCCGCGCTAGGGGAGGTGCCCCCACCCCTCCATAAGACTTCTTACCCCTTGGAAGTACCTCTCTGACCGATACCCTTGGCACACCTCCTTTCTCCAGTATAGGACTGATGCCCCACCCACCCCCTTCTTTCTCCTCGAGCACAGTAATGGTTTTATTTGTCTGATTGGTTTTTTTTTTTTTTTCTCGTTTGGCTTTCTGGTTATTACACATTCCACACAGAAAATCTTTTCGACAATTCTTGGATCGCTGATGTTTCTTCCTGTTTTAGGCGATGACCGTATCCAGTCGTTTAGAAATTTTTTTTTCCAGTCACGAGTTAATTCACTGGTCGGCTTTTACCCTCATGACATCCAATAAAGGAACCCGTCTGACGACCACGGACCCCTTTTCCTGTATAGTTCCACGTTCCCCCCCCTCTTTTCGTGCAGCTGCGCTCTCTATTCCTTTCAAAGCTCCAGTTATACATAACATTCAAGTTTCATTTCCTTTAACAGTCACATCTCCCCCCCTGCGCCTGCTCCAATTCGCTTCTCCCCGCGTGTTCGTTGTTACACAGCTGCGCTTTTCCCGTCGCCCTTCCAAAAACCTGCGTTTCACGTGAGCCCGACCTTTTACCCTCGTGGGATTCAATCGGCCATCATTCGACAGGTTGCTTACTTGAAAATCCATTTCTCCCGTCACGGTAACCCCTGGCTCATTTATCAATCTCTTTTTCCTTGTCCCCATTCCCAACCCCTCCTGGGTCCACTTTGTTGCGGAGAACTGCCGCTGTCCCCCTACGGTCATAGTCCTATTCCTTTAAGCGTTTCTAGTCGCTCTCGATGTGTCTCGACAGGGTCCCCCGGACCTCTTTCAGTATCTCCCTTCCCCCTTCAGAAGCCCCCTTGAAGTTTCTTGATCTTTACCATCGACGCTTGGGAACCCCCTCCTCGTGCAGAGAGCCCCAGTCCCAAACTCCTCGAGACCCTTTCCCACCGGCGTTGGCGCACAAACACCTCTACGCGATCTTTCAGACCTTTCTTTTCGCTCTCGCCACTCGTTTACGACTCTTCTCTCTTTCCCCCGTTTGTTTCTCTTTTCGCTCTGACCGACACAGTGCGACTCTTTCTCAGAACCTCGTCCGCTTAGATCCCCTGTCCTAGATTTATTCATTTGTCGCCCCCTCCCCGGAAGATCCCTTTTTTCTTGTCCTGTTTTCCCTCGCAACGATTTTTGTCCCCAAGCGTCTGCCATGGATAGCATGCACTCTTTGCCCTTTCAGTTTCTTGACGCCCCTTTTCTCCTGACTGTATTCACGGTCGCGACACCATCCCTAGCTGATCCCTCCCTGCGTCCTTTCATTCTCTCGGTTCGATTAGTTTGATTCAAGCCTTTGCTCTGACCTCTTTCCCCCAAACCTTTACACCCCCCCTGTATTCAGTAGTGTTTTTCTTTCTCCCATTGAAAGAGATTTCGCCTTCGTAGCCCAAGGTTTTTTCCGGTGGACCTTGCCCTTTTATTTCCATTGCGGCACTCTTAGCCTTTTATGGTAGATTGGACCATGTTGTGAGCGGCTGTGTCGCTTTACTTTGCCCCCTAAGAGTTTTTGTCACTGGCAACCCATTCTTAACTACTGAGAGCCCGCCCCCCCGGTTCCCCAAACTCCCCTCTTTCACGCAATTTCACTCCATGTTCGTTTACTTTGTGTCAGTTGCCTCACCCTTTCTCATTGATTTCGCTCAACCTGGCGCTTTCCTAAGAATCTATATCTAATCTCACTAAAGTTCGGCTTCCAAAGGTAATATCGGACATAAAGGTCCCCTCGTCGGCGGATGCATTCTGCTGCCTGTCTATTTTTTTCGCACTCGTATCTAATCGTCAAATTGCTCTGCCTTTGATGCTCGTTTCGCTTCCACGCCACACCAAGGATCCCGCTCCCAGCCCTCTACCTGAATTCCTGCTCCTTCGTTGTGGCAGTGACTTTGAAAGACACGACAAAAACGTCGGAACCCAGCGTCTCCCCCTCCCGCACCCTCCCTTAAACCTTAGTTTTCTAGACTTTCCCCTTGTTTTCACTTGGAGTTTATGTTTTCTCGCTCCTGCTCCTTGTTCCGCATTTGGTGCCTGTTTAAAGGGAACGACTGACCTCTTCCACGGTTTTTCTTCCGTCCCCCCGCAGGCGTTTTGGCCCGTACGACCAGATAATCCTAAATTGTTTGTCCCCCCCACGACGTTTCCCCCCGGAATCGTTGTCCCCCCCCCGACCCTGCTTTAGACAATCCTTCTTGCCCCCTTGCCCGGTAAATTCTTGGTCCCCCCTCACCGCACTTTGCCGTTTTTTGCGTGGTTATGACCTGTACGCTGAGTTAACTGACCTGAACAGGAGTTTTGTCGTTTGACTTCCCCTCGTCGTGGGTCTGGTCAAATTCCTTTCCCCCGGATTCCCCCCCCCCCTTTTGGTCCCTGTCCCTTCTCCCCTTTTAAAACGCCCCCCCTTTTTTCTTCCTCCGACCGTCTGAAATCTGGCCCCCGTTGATAAACAGTGTCCCCCATCATGTACGGCTCCTCGTGCAATTCTTGCCCGCAGGTGCCTCAATGCGTTTTCGGCCCAACCAAATGAAACCTTCCTTCTGTGTCAGCGATAGATACTGGTTTGAGTTTTGTTCCTCTGATTTTAGCCCCCCTGTTTCGAGTGTGATGTAACCCCGGAAAATCTTGAGTGTTAGGTAGTTTCAACCCCCTTTGTTGCTTTGGGACCCCGGCTTTTTTTTTTCTTTACCCCCCCCTAGCCGTGGAATCCACATTTTGTGAGATGATTTTCCCCCCCCCCAAAATACTGTCGTACGAATTGAGTTGCCTTACGCTTTTAGTAGAGAGATTTCATGCCCACGCTGTCTTTTTGGTCCGTTCGTAGTTACATGCCCCTTTTTTCTTTGTCCCACTCTGATTCTCAAGTCATTTTTGAACCTTGCGAAATGACCTTTTCGCGAACCAACATAACCTCCCGTGCGCCTCTTCGCCTTCCGGCTTCTATCTTGAATGTTTGTTCCGTAGCCTTTGTTTTTTCAGCAGGGAAAGACAAGTTCTTGCACTGTTTTTAATTCTTGGGCACGCTATGCCTCTGCCTGCGCCGCCCTGCTTTCCTAGGTGAACGAACCTCATTTTCCGAGCGGATCCCTGGGACCGTCGCTTTCGAAGTTGTTGTTCCTCGGACAACCAGACCCCTCCATTGTGAAAACATTCATTCCCCCTTTTTTATCTGATCTCCTTCGTCTACTGATGCATGGTCCACTTCTGATTTTTCCCCATACCCATCTCTCTCTTTCGACTCTTCTCTCTCCATGAACGCACTTTAAACATTTCCCTGTCTACTGGCCTTGCGCTTGCCACCCAGGATTTTTTGTGCAGTAGAAGCGCTAACACAATATTCTTCTTCCTTTTCGTCTGAATATTCGTCCCTACTGCCCCCCTCAAGCTTTCGGCTTAATCCTGGCAATTTTCCAAGCAATTTTTTGATTCAAGGACTTTCTGTGAGTCCCGCCGTTTAAATGTGGCGTCCCCCGTCTTCAGGACCGCCTCTCTACGTTTCTGTGAAAGTTTGCTCCTCTCTTTTCGGCGTACCTTGGCCCGGTTCCTTTGATTCTCCAACACTCCCCCTTTTCCCCGCCACAGCCCGCCCCCCGCCCATTCTGAGGTTCCGTTTTTCTTTTGCTTTCGGCGAGTTTTGAGGTCGTTCTCCTGCATCATATCTGTTCTTTTTTTTTGTGAGAGAGCTTTTTCCCGTTCCGGACTAATCAAACTTTCTGAACTCCTTCCCCCTTCCTCCCGCCCTGTGCGGTTGGTCTCCTTTTCAACCTTTATTGTGGGGCCAGAGAGCTTCCACACCTCACAGAAGCTTTCCTCCGTCAACTGGCCTTCTGCACGTTATCATATAACGTACCTTAGATGGCCCGTAAGCCTTACGTTTTCAAATGCGCGCTCCGTTCCTTCCTTGGTCCCAGATAACCCTACGTCCGCTCTATTGAGTTCTAAGCTTTCACACTCGAATGGAAGCCTATTTTTCGCACTTACCAGATGTTGTAGACGCTCTCCTGCTCAACAGTCTCGTTTTGCCAGGCCGTCTGCCAGTCTCGGCAATTTACTTCGTCTGGGAGAGCGCAGATTTCCCGAAAGCTCTTTTGGTTAGATGTCGCTTTCCTCATGTCAAGTCCCCCCCCCATCCTGCATCTACGAAAAGACTACGATTTCCCAAATTGGTTTTTCTGATCGTGCAGTGTCGGTGTTGGGTTCCTCCTTCTGAATGCACAATCACTTCTCGCAATCTCCTGGTAATGTGAGCCAGATCCCTTTACGGTCGTTTCGTCTCCTCTCGGTCGAAGGTATGCGTATTTTCCGGCTTATGAGTTAAATTCCCGACCACCAGGGTTTATTCTTTTCTCTTCAAGGCTTTATGTTCTCCTTCAACAACCCTACCCTGCTTGGCCCTTGACTCGTTCCCCCCGACGGGATGTCGTAGGCGATTATGTTGTTCTTTTCCGGTTTTTTTGCTCATTGCTTAGTTTCAGTTCGTTTCTTGACTTCCAGCTTGACCATCGCCGACAGGTCCCCCTTCCCAGCTCCGGCCAAGTTCAGCCTTTGAAGGAAGAAGATAGCTGCCCCCGACAATCGCTAGACCCCGCCTAGCTTACTAATTCTTTTGCTCCAGTGAAACGCCCAATTGCTCCATGTCCGCGGTTTAAACAAGCCCCCCCCAACGCAGTTTCACCCCCTTTTTTGTTCCAATTGGAGTGAAACACTCGACCTCCCCCCTTTCGCCCATTCTGTACATACTCCCGTATTTCACCACGAACTCTTCATTTCTTACCCTAAACCACGGCCTTACCGTCTTAGCTTCTGACCCTTGTTCATTTCTCTTTGGAGTTCGCCTGTACATTAGGCCCCTCGTGGGACCCCTATCACCTTTTACATTCTTCCAACAACGGTTCTCCGGTTTTGTGACCGTTTTCTCCTTTCTATGAGAGCCAACCCGTTTTCCCCCTTTATAATTGACCGTCTCGACCACCGGTTGCCTTCCTCCTGGGATATTATACCCAGCCTCCCATTTTTCATTCCACCTCCTGTCCTTAATTGCCTATCCCCCCCCCCACTCGTTCCACTCTGACCTTCTGTTTTCGGTTATTGGTTAGCCCCCTAACCGTGCCTTTTTGCCCCCCATGGTTACAGAAAAGTTCCGAGAAGTCAGTTGTTTGGAGTCCCCTATTTCGGTTTAAGTCGTTTGGGTACAAACAGCGTCGAACTCTGGATCTCCCAGGTACGATAAACCCAATAAGGTTCCAAGAAGGAGAACCAGGCTGAGCCCACGTTCTTCATCTCCCTAACCGGTCAGTCTCTTGGCACCATACCACCCTATTCCTTACCCCCTTCACCCCTCCTCCCCCTTCCTAGAATGGCGCCTCCCACTCCTCTTCCCATCCACCCACCAACTTTTTAAGTCCATTCTGCACCTTTATACTCGCGGAATGACTCGCGTTCTCCTAATGCATTCATTACAGTGTCTTCACCTCCTTATAGTTCCCAGCCTTTTTCCCCCAATTCCAACATGGCCTACTTTCGCCTGGTCTCCTTCTTTTGTCTCCCCTTTAGACCCCCTCTACCCTCCCTACCTCCCTCATCTTCCCCTTATTACACATGCATTTGCTACACTACCTCCCTCCCAGCCTTCCACCGCCCCCATTTAGGGCTCCTATATGTCCATTCTCCCCTGCGCACCCCCTCCTACTCCTCTCCGCGACAACAACCAACTGCCCTCGCCAAAAACCCACCACATTACCACTCCGCGCACTCCCCCCCTGGGTTTCTGTAGTACCGAGTAAAAGGTTTATGGGGTCTGCTCAGTTTTTCTACGTTTGGTGATTTAGTTTTCCCTCCCATGCACAACGTGAACAGTAATGACATTTTTTGCTCGTGGTGTGGCTTTTCTTGGCCCGTGACGCGATCCCGGCCCCAGAATTTTTATCGATCAGTTTGTAAACTGCCCTTCTCCGACGCCCGTTAGCTGCAAATAAGCCCCCCCTGTTAACAGCCGCCGACCCCGAAGACTTTTCCTTTTTTCGCGATACCTTTTCCTTGAAGAAGTGTAAGGGAAGCTGCGTATCTATCTCGGTTTTACGCCCTGTTTTTTTTTGAGACATCCAACCTTTCAGTTGAGAATTCCCGACCACCCACGGTTTTAAGGTCCAATCTCTTTCGAGTTATCTTGGTCCACCTTTTTTCATTTCCCCCGTATTTTTGCCAGTTCACCCGCGGATCCTTCGCGCCTCCGCTCCTTGAGGATAAATCTTCCATCCCTCTTGACTAGGGCCTCCCGGCACTCCGGGTGATGTCCCACTTCAACATTTCCTAAAGTTCCTTCCCATCTCTTTTCTTGAGTGCAAGAAACTACTGGTTTTGTTCACTTCTTGGAGGTCTCATCTTCGGACAGCCTTTGCATGTAACCGCAGAATCCTAGGGGACAGGGATTTATGTTTTTTCGATGTTTTTCCTCTCCCTTGACTCCCCCTCTCTCCTTCGGACTTTCAGAAGTCCCTTTTTCAGTAGATCCAGTAAGCTTGTTTCCCCCCCCCCTCACCTAGTTAGTCCACCCCCGGGACATCGCCCGTCTCCCATTGGAAGGGCTTTGTGGTGGATATTTGTTTTCACACCCCATTCTACGCCTTTTACGTTTCTTCCCTTTTCTGCTCGATTTGCCCGATTATCTCTTCCCCTTCTTCCTGGGTGTTTGAGTCGAGATTTTATGCTAGCGATACTGTCCTCCAAGTTTCAAGATACTGCCGCAGCTCTTCGCCAGCCCTTTGGTCTCTCTTTTAGTGTATCCGACGAACGTCTTTTTTTGGTCCCAACTTTCGTCGGTTTACCTTGCCATGTCAGTATTGAAAGAACAGGGTGAGTTGAAGCGATGATCTTTTTTTTCCCTTTTTTTCTTCCCCCCCCTCTGAGCTATTTCCCTCACTTTCCCTGTCCTATTGCTGTGCCCCCTTCTTTCTTACCGCTTGAGCATAAAAAGTTGCACGGCGTCCCATTCTTGTTTCTTTTTTCCCCCTTAAGATCTTTTAGGACCTTCTTTTTTGGTAAAATTGTGAGGTGGAGGGATCCTTTGATTTCCCCATTGAGGCCCTTCCCCCTCCCTTGACTGCCTTTTTTGAATTCCCTTGCTCTGATTCCTTCACTGAATTCCCCTTTTCAATGCCACTTTTAAATCCCTGATTGCAGGTTTCCACCCCTCCCCTCTGGCCCTCCATTGGGGTTTCCAGCATGTAGGCTGTTTGGTTCAGTGGCCGTCCCCTTGCGCTTTGTTTTGGAGGTCTTTTTAACCTTTCGCTTTTTCCCTTATTATCGTCGGCAATCTTGCACGGAAACTTCCGTTTCAAGACCCCTTTAGAGAACCATGACCTTCCTCGTACCCGTGGTGTTCCGGGATTTTTTATTATTTTCCATTGCCCGAGTCTTCGTGCGGGTACCACCCTCGAATTTCCTGCGCGTTTCGGCTGGTCCCCCGGACCGCGACTGACCCCGCCCCCTATAACCGTCTTCAGGATCTTCTTTTTGTTCCTGGCCTTGGTAGCCTCAACAAACAAAACAGCTGGCCACCATTCCCGACAATAACCTTAGGTTCTATAGCCTCCCCTCGGTTCGCGGTTATGTTTTCTAATCCCTTTGCTTCTTTTTGCCCATGTGTTCATTCCCTAAGGCATTCCTACAGGGTATCGGAGGAGGGTTGGGCGAGACGCTTCCAGGTCCCCCCGTTGTCTCTAAACACACACTACGTACCCCCGACCCCTCTAATTGTCCGACCCCCCCGTTCCACTTCCTCCTCACGGATTTTATGTTCCATTTTCAGGACATCTTCCCTTTCCATCCCCCCAAACCGGCCGGGTTTAGATTTTGTATGGAACGATTGGAGAGCTGAGTGGGCACTTTACTTCACATGAGGTGCGTTTTTCCTCCTTTATTCCGGCTCTTGTGCAATCACCCGTTAACCAAACCCTGTTTGACCAAGTTAACCCATTCTAAGGTGACCCTCTCTGGTTCGTATCATTAAGACTTCACTCTGTTTCACGGACTGATAAAATTTTTGAATAGGAAGTGCCTCGTTGAACTCTCTTTTCCCAGTTTCAGAGGTTGTCGCAATTGATTAGCCGGACCTCCACAGCTACCAATCACTTTCGTTTCTGTTCATACCAGTGATTCCAGTGTTTTTTTGGCGGCGCATTAAGCTTCCCTTTCTGTTCTCTGATTTTTGTAACCGGCTGAACCTGGTGATGCCGTACTTTTCAGTAGTTCCTGAAGCCCCAATTGTTCTTTTGAGGACCCCCCCCTTCTCTGGGCTTTTTTTTTTTACAAAGATGAGTTTTTCTCCACCCTTTTGCTTTCGATGACCGTTAGGGTAAGCCTCTTGCCCCCCTTTTCGTGCAAGTCCCTTTCGGCTTGTTGGTAGTTCCTGCCCCGAACGTGTTTTTCCCTTACGTTGCTTTTTTGACTTTGACTTTGTTTTTTGCTTCTTCCTTGTCAATCCGTCTGATGAACGACCTCTTCGAACCTCACATTCAGCAAAAACCCTTTTTCCCCTGGCTGACCCACTTAGCTGCTTTCTCCTACTATCTGTCTGACGTTTTTTTGAGTGCCTTTCCGGAAGATTGAACCCCCTTGAAGCCTTTTCATGTGGCCTTCACGCCTCAAGCTGAATAAGTGCCTCCCTACGTCGATGCGTCCGAATCCCTCCTCCTTTTTTTTTTTCTGCGCGACGGTACCCTTCTCTTTACGGGTATTTGTTTGCATTTGATGAAACATTTTCCTACACTGCCCTCTTTCCCACACTTCCCAGCCAATTTTGATCTTCGTTGATGCTTATTTTGACCTTCCGAGGAGACTCCTTCCACTTCCGGACATCTCTCGCTGATCTCAGTTTTCTGATGTAAACCTTGCACCCCTACATGTCTCCCATCGTATCTCAGGGCTGTTGCTGCAGGATCCACGTCTTTCCCCCCCAACCTATTCTTGGAGAATACGGTTCCCCATCTTGCGAATCTTTTACTTCTTCCGCCATTCTAGTTTTCCTTTTTTCCTTCATTTCGCATTCCGTGCCTTTCGGCAAGAAGATGTAGCCCAGTAATGCAGGATTTCCCTCTTTCCTCTCTCTGGTCCAAGTTGAGTCAATGTACGTTTTCCACATTCATTTTTTTGTTCCGCTTCTGCCCCCAATCCCAGGGTTTACCTTACAAATCACGCCGGACTAACGACGTTTATGAGGGCAGGAATGTGAGCATTTCTCTTTGATGGATTCTACTGTT
>Ga0179593_1394388_pt1 | contig 13459 bp, 20 predicted proteins | sample CZODoug2_1_08_16_FD_185931 | JGI IMG/M metagenome (GOLD analysis project Ga0179593, IMG submission 185931) | Vadose zone soil fungal communities from Angelo Coast Range Reserve, California, USA - CZODoug2_1_08_16fungal (PacBio error correction) | ecosystem: Environmental > Terrestrial > Soil >... | reverse complement strand
CCATCTCGTTTTTTCCCGCCCACTTCGCCGATTCTTTCCCACCTCTCTTCCTGGTGGTGGACACTTGGCTCTTTTTTTCCCCCGCTGCTTGCTTGAAGAACAGGTCTCCCTCCTACGAATCATTCCGATCGTGCCCTCTTCCTTTTTGGACTTCGTCAGCACCGCACCGGTGCGATCCCTCCCCCGGGTTTCACGCGTAATTGAGCAATTTTGTCCCGCCTCCCCGTTTCCCCCTCTCCCTCCCTGCCTTGCTGGGTCCTTGGTGAAAACTGAATGGTAAGACCCCCCCACCCCATTGTTTTCCTTGAACACTTTTCCCTTGTCAACCCGGGAAGATAACTTCCGATGGAAACCGTCTCTCCATGAGCTTCCTCGTTTCAATCGCCAAATTCCAGTGTTCAAGCCCTCCCTTCCTCCACACACGAAGCTGGAAACTAAACACAAAGGACCTCTCCCCTCACGTGTTTTTGAAAATTACTTTTCTGCTGGTCTTGGCAGCCCAACCCTTCCTTATGCCGTCCCCGGCGCCCCGAAGATTATCGTCTCTTTCTCAATCCCCCCCCCTCCCCCACCCAATCTCTTTCGAAGTTCTGGGCAATCACTTTTGTGAAACGAGCAAACGACCCTTTAGCCCCCACCCTTTGGTTCTTCGCCCATAAAAGAGGCTTTTCGACGACCACTGACAGGGCCCTTACGTCACCATTTTTAGAGATTGTTCCCTCTTTTTTTCATTTGGGTTCGATTTCGCTCCCCCCAAGTTTTGTCCCCCTCTCCCATCCCCCGTTTTCCCAGTGGTCAAGAAACAACAACTTACGTCTACGACTCTCACAGTTCTATGTGTTCTGGTTGTCCTAGTTCTCCTCTTACGCGTCTTTCTCGTCCCCACGCTGTTCCCCCCCACCAAATTCTATGCTGAGTGAGTTGCATGTGACCAGACCGCATCAGGGCTTCCCTCCCTTCTCTGAAGTGACCCCCTGCGTTGCTCCTTACCCCAATAATTATTCTCCCTCCTGATCCTTGGCTTGTTTGGGGGCGTCTTGCTGATCTTTTCCCTGTCCCATTCCAGACCTTCTCCAAGTGGGTTCCTCCCACCTTTTGCCTGTTCTTGCGTTCCTCCGCAATTCAAAATTGAGAGAACCAATTCTGTACCTTTCTCCTTGGAATTCCAGCGTTCCGGCGTTTTTCTCATATTCGTTATCAGCGGTGTTGCTCCCCAACTTGAACCGATTAGCACAAGTGAACTATCTTCCTTTATCAAACCCGGGGCGACTTTAAGTTTTTTAGAGAACGACCCCTCGACCATTCGGAACTTTTTTTTCGCGGTATTTCTGGTCTGCCCCTTTCTCGATTTCTTTTAATTCCTTGCCTGTACTTTCCCTGGCATCGTAGCCCCCCTCCACGACTTCCCCTAATTTTTTTTTTCCCTTTCCTGTCGTCTGTCCCTTGGGATGGAGTTACCTCTGTCGCACATTTAACCCAACGTATGTTTCCATTTGGGGCCTTGTTTTTAAGAAATTTCGCTCCAGGTCCCAAACGTTCTGCTCGGCTTCCCAGTTTGATTATGATTGTGCTCATGATCTCCCTCGACAAAAAGGCTGTCGTTTTCCCGGGAAAAGTACCCACCCTTAAGTAGCGCACTTTTTTTCCCTTTGCTCGGTGGTTACTGGGCATGGTCCTGTACGATTTAATCCATCTTCGTTTCTGGGACAATCGGTCCTTCTATGCCCCCCCCTCTGGTACTTTCTGTCGTTCGGCTAATTCCCTGCGTGTTTGGTGGTCTTTTTTTTTAGCTGGTAAGCCTCCCCTCCCCGCGCCGGGATAATCACTCTTTTTCTCTTTTTTTCGGCCACACATTTCCGTTCTCAGAAGAACCGGCGTTGTTCCCCCGGTAGTTGCTTGGTCCAGAAGCCCTTCGACAGGCCCACCCCCGTTTTCTTTGGTGCCTAGCCTACTTCCAGTCGGTTGCAGGCCGTTCTGAAGGCCCTTTACCCCCACAACCCGTTTTGACTCCATCTTTCATCTCCTTCCCGGTGTGTGCCCGACGGTGTCCCCCCCCCCCCCCTTTCCGACCCTTTTCGTTGGGGTGCTATGTTCCTAGTCATCCACCCAATTCTTCCTTCCCACAAGTTGTTCACGCGGCTCCTATGCCCGGCTCAGTCTTCAGGCTTCATTCCCCCCAACCGGTTCCTCCAGTACTTAAAGAAGCCTTTTTCGAGAGAATTTTTGTTGACATACTAACTGCTCATGTGTCTACTTTGATCTTTGTTGTTTTCTCCTTTCAGTTTGATCTGCCAGCCTTTTTTCTTGCCCTGAGCATCTCTTCTTTTCCTCCTCTTTTTTGTTGATTTTCCCTTTTCTTTTTTTAGATCTGCGCCTTGTCCCCCCTCAACGGTGTTGAGTCCCGTCGGAAAACCCCCCACCTGCCCCCCCCAAATTCTTTTTTTGTTTTGTTTTGGTTGGTGTTGGAAATGCCAGCCTTAACCAACAACACACCCGCTGCCCGTCCGGTTTCCTTGGACCTTTCGAGCCCCGTGGTTAACAGACATTTGTCCCCCCAAAATTCTCGGCAATTCTGAGTCTATTAGATTTTCCACCTTCTTTTTTCAGCCTGGCACTCCGCCTTGTCGCCTTTTAGCGCGCTGATCCTTACTCGACCAGTGGTTTACCTCTTGTGATCCTCCACCGAGGCCACCAGCGCCCAAATCTCCTGTTCTCCCTTCTTTGCACACATGCCGCTTAGGATTTTTTCCGATTAGCGCTTCCACTCTTTGTGGCCCTGGCTCATGCCCACCCGACCTTTCAAAGCTATCACTGTGCAGCCGCGGTCTGCGTCAAGTGTTTCTGCCCAATCCCCCAGTCACGTGGGCCAAACACCACGCGTTTCATTGTCTCCTTTTTTTTCCCCTGATTGTTTTTTCAATGCATCGACCTGCACCCTCCCCTGCGATCGGATTTTTTCCTCTTTTCATGGTTCTCCAAACACCGCCCGTACTTTATTTCCTTTCTCCCCCTGCAGCTGCGCCTCTTTGGTTCTTCCTAGACAGTTCCTCCTGGAACCACTTCTTATTCAATTCCCGTGTCCAGCAGCAATAAGCCCGGAGTCAACTTTCCTCGGCCGTTCTTTAGTGATATCTTCAAAGCCTTGTCTCTTGCCGGTTCACACATCAAGCAAGTATATCTTTCCTTCTCTGCTTCTCCTTGCGCGATTTTCACAATCCCTCCCCCCGTTTCCTTTTTCATAGTGCAGACTCAGCCTCCCTGTCCCTTCCCTCCTCATGATAATAAAAACTTCCCTCCCCCCGCTGGGGCGTTCTCGACCTTTTCGATACCTTCCCAGGATTCCTGTCTTGATTAGAATCTCTTATGTCCGCGCCTTTCTGTTCGTTTATTCCCCCCCCGTTTTTCCAAATTTCAACCTGTGGTTTAATTGGGCTATTTCCTCCAGCTTTCCCCCCATTTTTTGGCGCAACCACCGTGTTTTGATCCTACGCGACGTCTTACTTCACAAGCCTTCCTGCTCTTACCGATCGCTCCTCCCCTTTGAGCAGGCCACTAGTCTCAGTTCCAGAGTGGTTGTACGTCTTTGTACCTTTCGTCCCGCCTCGATCAACAAGCGCGCCTTGGTTGTAGCCCATTCTTCGGTCTTTCTTTTGATATGTCCGGCCAGTCTTCCCCCAACCCGACCCTTCCACGCTCCTCTGTTTTTTTACTTCCTTGGATGATGAAAGGTTTTGGTTCACAGTCCTGGGTCCAGCACGTCTCCCTTTTTGAGATTTTCCACCGATTTATCGCTTTTTCCCCGGCAAACTCCCCCCGCTGGATTTTGGGTAGAATTTCTTTTGTTTCTATATTAGCGAGTTTAGAATCGTTCCTTTGTTCCACCAACCCCCCCACCCATTGAGAATTTCCTCAGCTGGTCGAAACAGGCTCAGTGAGTATTGTTTCCCCCACCTGAATCATCTCTTCTTCCTCCTTCAACCTTGTTTTCGGTCTGTCTTCCCCCCTTTCCCTTGCTTTGAGGTTTTTTCTTCCCTGGGTTCTGCTCTTTCTTTCTGGTAGGCGAACGCTCGTTTGTGTAGAAACCAGTTGCTTGATTTTTTTTTTCTCTTCCCGTGAATGGCAATCTTCATTTCGGCTACTCTCTTTTTTTTGTTTCCTTTGGGTCTTTTGCTACTTATTGGGGTTTATCGAGTTCTGGGCGCGCCCAATAAGGCGGTTTCTTGTTTACACAAGCGGTCCTTTTCTTCTCTTTTTTTTTTATTTCTATTTAGGGTGGATGATTTGACCTTCTTTCTTTTGTGGTGATGCCCCCTTTTTCCCCCTCCCTGATTTTGCGGTAATCTTTTTAGTATTCACTTTTTTCTGCCCCCCGTTGTTCCGACCCTTGGGGTCCTACCCCAACATTTACCCACGCGGCCCCTCCTCTTTCGGAGCTGGTCGGCGTGCGGCAAGGTGAATCAATCTTTACTTTCTCCCAAAGTTGCTTTTTATCCCGGTGCTGTTTGATCCCCATCTCAGATAGGCAACTGCTCTGGTTCTTTCTTTCAGTTTTTCGAGGGTTTTCGGAACTTGCCAACCACTTCCTCTGTCTTCACTCCGAGAGTGGCCACCAATACTCGGCTTGGGAACCCTTTACCCGTCTCTTTCTTGAACGCGTGTTCCTTTCCCTTCTCTTTTTGTTTTGTTGGGAGCTATACCCAGGCGGTCGCCCACCGCTCAAACGATCGCCCATTTTTCTAGCTGGTTTTTTTCATTTTTGCGGCTCTCGCATTGTTGAAATCCCAAGAAAGCGCTCGGCCCCCAAATTTTCTCTCGTTCCCCTATATTGATTTGGCATTTCCCCTCCTCCCCTTTCTTTCCTGGCCGCCAGTGTATTCCATCTTATCCCGTTTCCTTTCCCACAGCACCGACGTGCCTCGTCACTCGTTTTTTTTTGTACGCTTGGTGAATTCCCCTTGCCTTTTCTCCCTGTAATGCCTGGGGTCACCCCCCCCCTTTCCCTTTCTGCAAATCGAGGAACAGCATTGGGTTGGAACCTCCCTTCTTCCCCCTCTTATTCCATCTGCCCTTCCGGTCATCAAGAACTCCCCCCCTTCCCCCAGAAATCCCCTTACTCAGCACCCCGCTGTTTTGAGTTTGCGGTGTCTCAAACGTCACGGCTTTTCAAGTCTTGGGCCCCCTTTTGCGCCAACCCTTTTTTGCCCTTAGCATCCCGCGCCCAACTCACACGATTCGACCGCTCTTTCTCCCCGCCACGTTCAAACCACAATGTGCTTTTCGCCTGCTTGCTTCATGTACGTTCGAAGATAAAAATTCCCTTGCTCCCCCCCTTTGTCGCCAACTTTTTTGCTGGCCTTGACTCCCCACCCTCCCCCCCCCTTTTTTACGCGAACTCCGCTCGTCCTTTGTTTTAAGATTTTTTATCCTGCGCTAACAACGTTTTGACATGCCTACTCATCAGCGAATTTTTCTGTGGTCCATCCAACGTCGCCTGGTCGCTCTCCGCCAGTCTTGCCTATGTGTTTTGTGGTTTTTTTCCCATTAGCATTAATCGATTACCCCAGTTTCTACCCCACACCATGCTTTTCCTTAGTTGCCTGGGCCGCGCTATTTTGTTGTTTTTTTCCCTCCCCTTCTTTGCTGCCCTGTCAATACTTAACCTTTCCGCTCCCCACGTTAGCGTACTCCCCACTTGTTGGGGTTTGGTCAGATGCTTTTCCCTCTTCTCGTCCATATCACTCAACGCTAAGTTTTTTTACACCCTTCTCATGATGGTTGAGAGATTTCCCGGTCTTTACGACATTTCAACCCTTTTCGAGCCCCTCTTTTCCCACTGAGAGTGGACAGCCGTCCCTCTGTCTCTGGTTTATTGATGACTTCCTTTTCTCCCAGACTTTTGGTTGCAAATGATTTTGTTTTCAGTTTTAAATAGCCGATCATTACACAGGTTTTGCACCTTTTTGGAAGCGCCTAACCTCCCAAGTGCTCCCCCCATTTGCGATGTGAAGCCCCTGGTCCCGGATTCTTCCAGACATGAATCCATGGAATTGATTTTCTCCTTTTCAAGTCTCCCCAGTCCCCAAAGAGGCGACCCTTGTTCCTTTTTTTCTGAGCTTTCTTCTTTTTTTCTTTGCACGTTCAGAGGGGCCTATACGAGGAATTTTGGCCTTCTTTTTCCAAGCCGCTTAAAGTTTCTCAGTCCCCATGCTTGGCTACTTTTTGTGATTCACCAGTTGTATCGGGAGAAGAGCAAAAAGCTTCTTTCGTTTTCCTTCCTTCCCTTAATCCTTCCTTCCTTTTTTCCTTGTCGGTGGTCCTGAGGTCTTTTGAGACCCCCCATCGCTTGCCGTGCAACGTACCCCCGGTACTTTCTTGCCACCACTCTTTGCTGCAGCCCTTCTTTCTCGTTCGTTAAAGGGCCGTGCTGTGGGTTGACACTTTCCTCATCTCCGCGTCCCGGGCGAATACTTGCACGATGCTGACACCGTTCAGTATCCGACAGACGATTGGTTTCCCCGTTCGTGGTCATTGGGCATCGGACCCTCCGAGCGACTCCCCCCTTTCCTCTCCCTTTTTGCAAATGGTTTTCACTGGAGAAGCGTCCACCCATATGCTCTTCTCGGCATGTTGCTCCTTTCAACCAACCTCTAGGGTGCGCTGTTTTTTTTTTGCTGATTGGCTGAGTCTTCCCTCTTTAGTACAAAGTTTTTTTTCCCTTGGGGTGTTTTGGCTCCCCCCCCCCCCCTCTTTCTGCGGCGGTTACCCCAAATTCCTCTCCTCTCCTGAATTGTTTTTTTCCGAGCAGAATTTTTGGCTTTTTCTTCCCATTTTTCCCTGTTCATAACCTTCGGTGCCGTTTGTTGTTTCTACTTTTCTTTCCCCGAGACCCCCTTTTTTTATCCCATTCTCATATATATCTTTTCCTCCTCATTTGTTTTTTTTTTTCTCTGCTCCATTTTTTGTTTGTTTTGCCCCCCAAGGTTCCCCCAATAAACTTCCTGTTTGTTCGAGTCGAACAACCACCCCAGTGAACCCGGTTTCAGGTGTATTCTCCTTCCTCCCTCTGGGACCCAGGTCCAAAATTAGGAATTCTTAAGGAACTTTTCCCTTTCATCTCACCTGCCTGCATTCCTGCCTCGCTCCCCCGCGTGCCGAAACTTCTACAGACTTTTTCCTCCCCATCTCTGACACAAGCCAGCGCCCAATCGATTTTTCCTTGGTTCAACATACGCCTTTGTTTTCGCTTCCACGCTGTTTCCGAGTATCCCCTGTCATTTCAAACCTCCTTTGTCACATGCCTCTTCACCATTTTGTTTTTCTTCCTTTTAAGTCCTGTGCAAATTCCCCCCCGAATTGGGAACACCTCGTTCTGCCCCGACGTGTCCCTCCTTTTGCACGTTGCTTACTCCGCGGTGTTTTTTTTATGTTTCTGCCCTCTTTTCCCCTGAAAAACCTCGGGTGAGAGTACTCTCCCGGCCGCCTGTCAGCCAGATTTTTTCTCGTGTCCCCCGCCCCAGTTGTTCCGCTCCCCCTCCCCGCCAGATTGGTGAATTTCAGGGCCTCCTCATCCCTCCTCAGTGCACCCTTTCGGGCCTTTTTTTCCTCCCTCTTTCCGGCACTTTTCTCTTTTGCTCATCTGATCAAATTTCTCAAACCCTTTTCTTTTCGCTTAATTCGTTTGCGGTTTTTTCTTTCTCTCTCCCCACTCCTAAGTTACCTTCTTTTCCTGCTGTTCCATACCTTGACTTGCCAATCGCGGCTTATAATTTTTCACCCACCTTTTTCTCTGTGGCTTTTTTCTCGATGCCACTGTCCCCCTTTTCTTCTTTCCGCTTGAAGACTCCTTCCCCCGTTTTTTCCCTTTGCTCTTTTCGGTCTCGGCCCCAACAAATTACAAAGGTTCCCGTTTTTTTGAACTGATCGTCTCTTTCCCCTTTTCCTACTGGAATTTTACCCCTTCTTGGATAAGCGAAATTTTAGTACGTCACCCTTCCCCCTCTTCCCTGCCTGGACCACCCTTTCTTCCGATCCTACTTCTCATTTGGAACCTTTCCGGCTTAAACCACAGAATGCCCTCGGTGTTTTGTTAGTCCCCGTTCTCTGTTATTTTTCTCTTTCTCTCCCTCGACCGCATTCTCACAACCCCCCTCCCCTGTTGTTTGATGGGATTTTTTCGTCATTATTTGACCAGGCAGAAAGCGGTTCCCCCCACCCCCCAGTTCACGCGCGCTTCAAACCGGCCCGCGAGGTTCCTGCACCCAATAACCTTCTTTGATTTTGGGTGGGTGCATCCCTTTTTTCTCGAGATAGTCTTAACTTGATCTCCTTTGTCCCCCACACCATAGAATCCCTGTTTTGGTGTTTCCCCAGTCCCTCCTGTTCTTTTGAACCATGAATCTGGATAGTGGCTTGTCTTTGTGGCGCCTAGTAGTAAAATATTCCTGCTTTCACGGAGCTGTAGGACTTTTTCGAGGTTCCTTTATTTGGTCTGCTGACTCCTAGTGCTGGTTTCTCTTTTTCCCCGTTGGCTCTTTCTTTTTTTTCCTCCTTTTTCCCAATCTTTTCGGGTCTGCTCCGCCCTATTTTTACGGATGGATCTCGGCGGGTAATCTTTCTTTGCGTTTCTGCCTTGAAGATTTTCCTCTTATTCACCAAGCAGTTGGCCGTCGTTTCCCGCAACCGCGGTCTTTTGTATCTCTTCGTTTTGATTATTTTTTTTTTGAAAGGTTCTTTTCGTGCCACTCTGTGCCGCGGATGCATTCTCCTTTGATTTATATCTTGGTGACGACCGTGTCCCCTTCTCCAAAATGGTGGTCCACTTTCATTTTTTGCCGAGTATTGAGGCTGCTGGTCGTGGAGGGTCCTTGTGATAACCTTCCCCTTGCGCGGGGGTGCATGTTTTTTGATGTCCCGTTACCCTCACTTTTGTTTATTGTGCGTTTTCTTTTTTTTTTTTCTTCCAAGAAACCTCGTTTCACGTTTCTTTTGGCCACCATCATCTATTGCTTGTTTGGGGAACTCGGCCTGTTTTTACCTCTTTTACTCTCTTCATCTCCCTTTGGTTGTCTTTCGACTGGCCAGACAAATCTTTCCCCCCTCTCTTTTCCCCCGCCCTTCGGAGTGGTGGCTGAGCTGCTTCCTTTGTTGTGCCGAACCAGCAACTGCCGCACAATACCTTTTTTTCGTGTTTCTATCGGAGGGGACGTCTCTCCTTCTTTTCTCTCCTCTCATTGAGCATTTCCGTCCTTCTCCCCTTACCGACGCATTGAGGACGCCCCTCCTTTGGGCGTTATTACACTGTGCCTTTTGTGTCAATGTTGTCCTTGTAACCCCAACGGGGCCCCTAACACCGGCATAGACCATCCGAGGAACGCAGAACTCTTGGACGAGTTGCCGCCACAGGCATTGTCCACCTCACCCTCACATTCTCCGAGCACCCCCCCCTGACGATCCCCTTTTGTCTGTAAACAGCCCGGTTCCAGCTGACTTTGGTTACCTTTCCCGCAAAGGTCCTCTCCCATCACCCGCGTCCAAACAAGACTCTGGCCCGCCGCGGACCCAATCTGTAAAACCCCCTTTTTGCTGAGGCCGACACTGTTTTCTTTTGTCTGAACGAGCACCTGCCCCCTGTCGCCCTTTGTTTTTTCACGGCTTCCGGGCCGTTCCAAATTCCTTACGTACCCTCCCCCCCTGCTCGATACGGTTTTGATTGGGACTCTCTTCTCTTTCCCACCGTGACAGAGAATCTATCCCCGGAATTCGGTGGCACTCAAATTCGCCTTTATCCGCTGTACCAGCCATGTTTCTAGGTTCGTTTTTCCCGAGTCCGCCTCTTCGCGTCCCCTCATAGTCCCCATCTGTCACCCCCCCCTCACTGTACGATTTTGTTTGCCGGGACCTCCTCCTCGTTTTTCCATTTTTTCATGCCGTGCTTACCTCGGCTCATTTATCCGACCTCGTTACTCACACTCTCTTTTTGGCACGGACTTGTTTTTTTCTGCTGGCTTCGTTCCTCCGTCCCTTCAAGAGGACTTCTGGCTACCTTTCCCTTTTGTTTTGTCTTGCGTCTTCTCATGGCCGACATTTCCTTTTCTGGCATGCCCTCTCCCCTTGGTTGACGTCTTCCCGCTGTTTTGCGCAAATGCCCGGGCGTGTCCCTTGAAATACGCCGATCGTTCCCCCCCTTTTTCCTCTTTAATTTTTGAGCCGAACCGCAAGTCTTTTCAATGGCTCCTTTCATCGTGTTCGTTTATTCTTGACATGATCATGGCTTCCCTCACTTTTTGCGCGAGCCCCTTCACAACAATCCGGCGACTGTTGTTGACTGTATTCGCTCCTCTTTTTCCCCATTTTTCTCTTTTCCGCTTGTGCACTATTATCCCTGTTACTTTTCTTCTTTTTTTTTTTTGGAAAAGCGCGAACTCCTGAACGCCTCCTTATTTTCCCCGGCTATGAAACTTTGCTGAAATTTTTCTTCTCGAGCTCGGCCCCATCTTTTTGCCGTTTCCGTAATCCACTGCAGGTCCCCTCCTGGATCCTTGCTCTTTTGCTTTATGAGTGGCTTCTGCACGGTTTTTAGGATTATCCATCTCCTTTTTTCCCCTCTTTCCCTTCAATCGTATTCTGCACGATGCACCCCCCTCTTTTGCGCAGCTTTTGTATCCGGATCATTTGGGGGGGGGTTCGGGGCGGCGGTTTGGCTTTACAACGAGTTTCCTCATCAGCGCGTTTTTACGACAACCTCCCTCTGCTTTTCAACCCCCAAGTAAGTCCCCGTCTACGCTCTGTCAAACGTCGTTTCTAACCGGGGCCCCCTCTTCCCCCGCCGCGCGCACCCACTTCCCAGTCCTTTGCCCATGAGTTGATTGAAGCTTTCCCCCCCCCATGGTGAAGCGCTTTTTTCATATCTTCGCGGCTTTTGCCCGCCTTTTTGACCCACTTCGATTGTGCCTTTTTTTTTTTCAATTTCTCTGGCGACGATCAAAGCTTGTATCACAACCTTTCCCAATCGGTCCCTCTTTCCTCGCCCCATTTCCCTTTTCTTGACCACACTTTAATCTAAGTCATCCCTCCGATTTTAGACTTTTTTGGTGACCTTGACTTGTCCTTTTTTTTTTCTTTAAACCTTTTTTCCCCCCCTTGTGTTGTTTTCTCCTTTTTTTCACCTCGCCCCCTGTTCTTTCCTCTTCTCCTCTCTATCTTAAGCAATACCCCCCTTGTTTTTCGAGAGATCTTCTTTTGAAAATCCACCCCCTTTGTTGGCTGTCCCGCGTCGAAAAAAAAACTGTAGACCCACCCCCTTCGAAGTCTTTGTAGTGTCCTTTTCTCCCCTTTTGGGAACTTTGTTCCAAAAATTCTCTGGAAATTCTTCTTTTTTTCTCTTCCCAGGTTTTCCCTCAGCCGCATTTCAGCTTTTTCGAATTGGATCCTTCTCCTCCGTATTGAAGAACCTTCCTCTTGATATAGTCTAGTTCACACCAGCGCCCATCGTACATTTCACCCTTCTTTCCCCCCCTTCTCGGTGAAGGATCTCAGAGATCTACCCAGATTTTTTTGGTCCATTGTCCTTTAATCCCCTGCCACCGCCATTTTGGAATTCTGATACAATGTTTTGTTTTTTTTTTTTTTGGGAGCGAGGTGAGTACTTTTCCTGATTTCCCCCTTGCCCCGGCATTGGGAAACACCCGCTTATTAGGATACTGACTTTTTTGGTCAGCATCGCCCTCTTCCCCAGACCCAAGACTTTGCTATGTCCCACTCTTGTCACTCCCCCCCTCCTTCCAATGTAGTCGTTTCACGGCCAAGCTCTGTTACCAGATTGGTGGCATGCAATACTCGTTAGTGGTTGCCCCTCCCTCTTGGCTTCCTTCTTACGTGCCTATCTATAAGCCACCGAGCAAGGGAACTCGGCGTTCCTGCAGTTATTCATTCCGGCCCTTTGAATTCTTTGCTCTTCTCCCCACCTTTCCCCGACCACGTTCCTCGAAGGGACTTTGGCGGCGTTTTCCCCCCCTTTTTTTTTCTCTTGTTTTAACACTTCCAAAGTGTTGTCCCGTTCCTTTGCCTTCAGTGCCTCCCCGCTGCACCCGAGATGCCCCTCAGCGCAAGCCAACACTTCCCCCCGTTGGTTTCTCAGATGAACAGTGCGATACTTCCCTTTTTTCCTTCTCGGGACCTGCAGACAACTTTGATGCCGCGCCCCCCTTTCCGCCATGATGCTTCGTTATCGGCCCAACAAAAACCCTTCCCATTGAAAATTTTTGCACTTTTTCTTCCCCGGGCATTTGCGCCCACCCTTTAAGTCTACCTTTTCCCAAGCGAGTAATTCCCCTGATTTGCGGTTCTTAAGGTGCGTCGGTGCCTTTGCAATTTTTTGACGCCTCGTCAACTCGTAGAGTCTTTGTATCCCAGAAGCCTTTCTCGGTTCGTTCCTTTTTTCCCCCCTCTCCCAGCTCTCGACCCTCTCAACCACAACCCCTTTCCCCAATTTTCGATCGATGTTGGAGGGACGAATTTTTCCCCCGTTTCAATCAGAGGTAATGTGAATTCTAGAGATGTCCCCCCCCAGATTTTGCGTGGTCAGGCAAACACTTCCCCCTCTTTTTTGGGGGTAGCAATTTTTCCTTGGCGATGTGATACTCTTTTTTCAATTTTGAGAGACTCGTTTGCCCCCAAACCCACATAGACCCTGGCTTTTTTTTTTCCCAAAACTTGGAAGTTATTACCACCCTGAATTCCTTCCTTCTTCGGCTCTTTCCATTTGGCTTTTCAGTCATCGCTTTTCACAACACTGACTCGCAACTCGCCGATTTCATGTTTGTTCGCTTTCCGGGTATTTTTTCTTCTAAACTTCACATTTCGTGCTTTTCTCCACACTTGTCTGCATTTTTTCGTTTCCTGTGAACTTACCCTCTAGTGCTGCTACGAAATTCCCTTTTCCGGAATGTGCTCTCTTCTTTCTTAATCTTTGTTATGGCCCCTATGCCCTTTTAACTATTTTGGCGATTTGCATTCCCCGCAGGCTTTCCCTCGTTTGAACAAACTCTGTTTCTTCTCGGGGTGATCTCGTAGGGTGGATGAGTTCCTTTCCTCCCTGAATGTGTCCCCCCCCCTCTGGCCCCCCAATATGGACTTCCATATATCCTGCTGTTTCACTTGATTTCTATCGGTTGTTTGCCGCCCCCCCTGTTGCAACTTTTACCACTGTTTTCAAACTTCAACTTTCCCGAGTCCCACCTTCGTTGAGTTGGTTTGTCCCTTTGCTCCCTGGGAACGTTGATCAATTACTGTTCCGTTCGCCCTTGGAGTGAGTCCCCCTTTTTGCGTGACGCCCCCTCTAGTTCAGCTCGCTTTGAGTTAGTGTCGTTCTTTTCCCCTTTAAAGAAAATCACTCGAATGGGAACTCTTCCCCGTTTGCCCCCAATACTCTTTTTCCCTCCTGCGCTTGTTTTTTTTTTCG